>Ga0197143_1001801_pt1 | contig 17211 bp, 15 predicted proteins | sample GBS70_MetaG_FD_148603 | JGI IMG/M metagenome (GOLD analysis project Ga0197143, IMG submission 148603) | Sediment microbial communities from Great Boiling Springs, Gerlach, Nevada, United States - GBS 70_MetaG | ecosystem: Environmental > Aquatic > Thermal springs > Hot (42-90C) > Sediment...
TTGTCCAAACAATATCGGGCAATATCTGGAGAAGTTCAAAATCGAGAGGTAGATTACCTCTCGGGGGGTGTTAGAGTGCTCCCCTGAAGCTACTTAAGTAGCTTCAAACCCCTGGAGTGTGGAACAAAGAGGGGGCTCTCTGCGCAGGAATCCACAACAAAGGGCCATTTTGGCCCTTTTTTTATTTTAATTGACAAAATTAAAAATATAGTTTAAAATAGAATATATTTGCAAATAAAAATTAAAAAAAAGGAGGAAAGGCTTATGAAAAAAGCAGAAAAGAAAATATACGGAGCTTACATATTTGAGCACTGCGCTGATGAAAATGAGATAAAAAGAGTTAAAGAAGTCATCGAGGAATATAGAAATACGGCAAAACTCATATTTGACTTTCTATGGAACCAATTTCTCACCACTGGCAAATTACCTGATAAAATGGAAATAAGTGTTAAAGATATTGAAAGTAAACTGTCGGAAAGGTACAAACAAGTTTGTTTATGGCAAGTTTACGGTGTTTTACAAAGCTATATGTCAAATCTAAAAAATAAATTTAAAAGAACAGTCTTAGGATTAAACTTAAGCGAAGAAGATAAGTTGATCCTTTTAGCTTTAAATAGAAAAAATGCTTGGCTCAGATACGATAAAGAAGAAATTAAGATACAGAATAAAGAGGGAGCAAGGATAATTAGAGTAGAAGAATCCCACAAAGACCTTGCGAAAACTATTTTCCACAATCTTTTAGAAAAAAACAAAACACCAACCTTTGAAAGGATATCCCTAAATTTAAGCTCAGGAGTAGTAAAACTTTTATTGAAGAAGAATGAAAAAAATTTCGATTACGTGCTAAAAATTTCTAGTTTAGAGAAAGGAAAACCTATATATATCCCATTAAAGAGAAACAGTTATGCTGAAAGTGTGGAAGGCAAATTTTTGAATGCGTGCCAGATAATTGAAACAGAAAATAGAGTGGAATTCAGGTTAATAAAAGAATTGAAAAAGAAAGAATATGAACCAAGAACAGAAGCGATAGCAATAGACTTAGGTTTGAACCCTGTTATAGCAACAGATAGGGGCGATTTGATAGGCAGAAAATTTCTTTCATACTTAAAAAAGATAGATAAACAAATCACAGAAAGAATGAGATACCTGCAAAAAAAAGGAATAAATCCGAACAGTGATAAAAAATACAAAGAATATATTAGAAGAACAAGAGCTTTTCTAGAAAATGAAATAAATAGGATGCTTAATAAGTTGGTAGAAATTTATAGACCTAAGAAAATCATCGTAGAAAAGCTAGATTTTAGTGGTATCAATTTCCATAATCCTGAAATGAATAGAATCATTCGGAATTTTGGGAAGAAATTTTTCTTAAAAAAACTAAGACGATTGAAAGAATTAAACGGTATTGAAATTGTTGAAGTAAATCCGAGTTATACTAGTATAACATGTAGTACCTGTGGATTTGTAAGCAAGAAAAACAGAAAAGGCACGCATGAATTTGAATGTCAGAGATGCGGCAAGAAAATAAATGCTCAGATAAATGCAGCGAGGAATATTTTGAGGAGAGGTTTTTATACCAATATAAAACTCCACACTCCAAAAGAACAAGTCTATCAGATATTACTCAAACAATATCTGGAGAGGTTTAAAAAGGTGTTAATAAAGTGATGCCCTGAAGTTACCCCTAAGCCTAAGTAGCTTCAAACCCCTGGAGCGTGGAGTAAGGGAAGAAAATTTTACTTCATCCAAAGGGCCATTTTGGCCCTTTTTTTATTTTAATTGAAAAAATTAAAAAATAAAATATTTAAAAATTTTTAAACTAAACTCTTATAATAATTTTATTCAACAATTAGATAAAAAATTTCGCCGCTTTCTTTTTGAAGGTCTGTATTATGTTCTGGTATAGTACAATATAGTCTATAAACTCCTGTAGAGGTTGGTGCATAAAAAGTAAATAAAACTTTTTGATTAACGCCAATCATGCCAACTGCTGGCGGAACATTTTCTATTCCTTTCTCCCATCTTATCTCATGAACTTCTTCTTCACTTGTATTTTCTATCCAGAGATAAACTCTTTCACCTGATTTAACTTTTGTAGAAGTAGGATAAAAAGTTCTATTTTCAATTTTAACATTAATCTCTGCTCCAGGCTCTTTTACAATTTGAATTGGTGCTTCTGCTTCTTTACTTTTTTCTACTTGAGGTGCTTTTTTCAAAAAAGAACTTTTTCCTAAAGAATAAAATAAAACAAAAATAACAACAATTAATAAAACAAAAATTAATATTATTTTTTTATTATTTTGAAACATAATATTTTTAAAAAATTTGCGTCTTTTAAAAACGCCATTTATTAATTATAACAAATTTTAAAAAAATTTAGACATAAAATAAATAATAAGACCCAAAATACAAAAAAGACTATTAATTAGCCAAAACTTAAAAACAATATTTGGCTCTTCAATTCCAAGAGCCTCAAAATGGTGATGAATAGGAGTTGAAAGGAATATTTTCTTATTAAAAAACTTTTTAGAAAAAACTTGAAAAATAACAGAAAGCGCTTCAATTACAAAAACGAATACAAAAAATAAAAGATAAAATTGAATATTCAACATTGAACTAACTGTACCAATTAAAACACCAATTGAAACTGAACCAACATCTCCTATAAAAGATTTTGCTGGATAAAAATTAAACCATAAAAAACCTAAAATAGACGCAAGAAAAACAGTTAAAAATGTAGCTAAATTAAAATAAGTATTAAAAAAAGAAATTAAGATCAAGGATAAAAATGCTGGAACAGAAACACCTATTAAAAGTCCATCTAATCCATCTGTTAAGTTTGCTCCATGAATTGATCCTAAAATTACAAAAAGATTAAAAATAAAGTAAAAAAATCCAAGATCAATTTCTCCTAAAAAAGGAAGAAAAAGAGTATCTCTTGAAAGCTTAGCATAAAACCACCAAGTAATAAAAAAACCTAAAGCAAAATAAATGATAAATTTCTCTTTCCAACCTATTCCCCCTCCTTTTGGTCCTATTTTCAAAATTCCTAAAATATCATCTACAAAACCAACTAAACCAGCTAAAATCATCATTAAAAAAGGTAAATAAACTTCGCTTCGTGAAAAATAATTTAAAAAGCTCCAAAATCCTCCAAATTTTTTATCTAAAATTAACAAAAAAAATGTGATTAAAACAATCGAAAATATAAAAGAAATCCCCCCGCCAGTAACTGTTCCTTCTTTTTTTTTATGAATTGAATAATAAATCGGAGCACCCTCCTCTCTTATTTGTTTTCCAAATTTTATTTTTTTAAGAATTTCTATTACAAAAAAACTAATTATTAGAGAAATTAAAAAAGAAATTGCTCCCATAAAAAAAATTCTTATTCCCTGAGTTAAAAAAACGTTTTTTAAAATAAAATTATCTATATCCATAAAATTAATATATTTCTATATCCTCTTGACTATGAACAGATTTAAAACTAACACACTCAGAATCAAAATAAAGATTCACCACTCCCCTTGGCCCATTTCTGTGTTTTGCTATAATAATTTGAGCCTGGTTGTCTAAGTTTTTATCTGGTTTATGAATAAAAAGGACAACATCTGCATCTTGTTCCAAAGAACCACTTTCTCTTAAATCAGAAAGTCTTGGTACTTGAGATGATCTTTGCTCTGGTGCTCTTGAAAGTTGAGAAATAGCTAAAATTGGAATTTGTAATTCTCTTGCTAAAGCTTTTAAAGATCTTGAAATATCAGTTATTTCTTGAACTCTAGATTCATAAGATTTATAAGAGTGAATAAGTTGAAGATAATCTATTATAAGAAGACCGAGACCAACTTCAGCATCTAATCTTCTTGCCATTGCTCTTATTTGTAAAATATTAAGAGTTGGGGTGTCATCAATGTAAATTGGAGAAGAAGATAATTTATCAAAGGCATTAGCTAAAAGCGCCATTTCATTTATTTCACCTTCGCTATAGAGCTTCCCTGTTCTTAGTCTCCATAGAGAAATACCAGCTTCAGCTGCTAAAAATCTATCAACTATTTGATCAGAAGACATTTCAAGAGAAAAAATCCCAACCGGAACTTGATAGTTAACAGCAGCATTTCTTGCAATATCTAAAGCTAAAGTTGTTTTTCCTAAAGAAGGTCTTGAAGCTAAAATTATAAAATCTGATCTTTGAAGTCCAGAAAGATAATTATCCAATTCTTCAAATCCAGTTGGAACACCTCTGTATTTTTTAACGTTCTCTTGTTTTTGAAGAGACTCTATTCTTTCATAAGCTTCTTCTAATAAATTTTTTATATGTTTAAATTCATAGGGACTAGATTTTTCAACAATTGAAAAAATTTTCTGCTCTACTACATCTAAAAGTTCTTCCGTAGCTAAACTTTCATCAAAAGCAAAATTAAAAATTTCATTCGAAACAGAAACTAATTCTCTTCTTATTTTTTTATCTACAACTATTTTAGCGTAATTATAGATATTAAAAGCAGAGGGTACGGTATTAATTAAGTAAGTTAAATAATCTAAGCCTCCAACTTCATCTAAAATATTTAAAGCTCTAAGTCTATCAGAAAGAGTAAGAATATCAATTGGTTGCTTTAAATTAATTAAATCTAAAATAGCAGAATAAATTTTTTCATGCCTTGGAGAGTAAAAATCTCCTGGTTTTAAAATGTCAATTACTCGCCAAATTGCTTCACTATCTATCAAAAGACCACCTAAAACAGCTTGTTCAGCTTGTTCATTTTGTGGCGGGATTTTTTCCATAAATTATTTAACTTTGTTTCTTATCATATCAACATCATCTTTAATCTGAGAAAGATAATAATCCATCCTTCTTAAAATATCTTCAATTGAATCAAGTTTTGATTCTATTCTATTTAAAACAGAACTTATTTCACTCAACTTACTTGCTATTTCTCTTAAAGTTTGATCGTTCATAATTTAATTATAACACAAAATTTTAAAAATTAAATTCATTTTTGTGATATAATTAAATTTCCAGGGGTGGCGGAGTGGACAATCGCACCAGGCTGTAAACCTGGCGGGTTTTACCCTACGCAGGTTCGAATCCTGCCCCCTGGACAAATAGGGTGCGTAGCTCAATTGGCAGAGCGTCACGTTTACACCGTGAAGGTTCCAGGTTCGAGTCCTGGCGCACCCACTTTAGTCAAATTTAAAAGCTTCTCTTAAAGTTTCCGGATCAGCAAACTCAATTTCCCCACCTCGAGGTAAACCAATTTTTGGTTCATAAAATTTAATACCAAATTTTGAAAGCTCACTTTTCACTTCTTGGCTAGTTATTTTACCCTCAAAAGTAATTGGAAAAGATAGAATAACTTCTTTAACATTATTTTTTTTAATTATTTCTTTGAATTTATTGATTCTTTCTATTGCTAAACTTTTTTGATCTAAAATAAAATCACCTAAAATAAAATAAACACCATTAAAAAATTTAGCTTTTTCAATTGAAATAAGAGTTGTTTCATTTATAACCATACAAACCTTTCTTTTATCTCTTCTTTGATCGCGACAAATTTTACAAAGATTCTCTTCGTCGTCAAAAAAATAAAAACAATCTGGGCATTGTTTTATTTTTTGAACCTCTTTTGAAATTTGAATAATCAAATCTCTAGCTGATCTTGCAACATAAAAAGCCAATCTTAAAGCCTGTCTTGGACCAATTTCGGGAAAACCCTCAAAAAAATCAGCTATTTTTCTAATTGAATTTGGTATTTTATTCATATTCTAATTTCTTTTGCTAAATTATATATCTCTTTAAAAGAGGAAAAATAATTAATTGGATCGTTTAAAATAATAAAAACTGTTGGGTCGCTATTTTTAAATATTCCTAAAAAATTAAATCCTGACTCAAATAAAAACCCAGTTTTACCCCCTAAAAATTCTTCTTCAAAAATAAGAGGTTCTATTTTATAAATTCTATTTTTAACTTCATATAAATTTCCTCTTAAAGAATAAATTTTAACTTCTTTTTCTTGAGTAATTTCTAAAATCTTTCTGTAATTTTCGAAAAGATATACTATTAAAGTATAAAGATCATCAACATTTGATTTATTTGAAGTTGAAAGACCGGTCGAATCTACAAAAATAGTATTTTTCATTCCAATTTCTTTTGCTTTTTTATTCATCAAATAAACAAATTTTTCTTCACCAATTTTTTGCGTCAAACTATAAGCAGCATCGTTAGAAGATAAAAGAAGCATTATCTTTATAAGATCGTCTCTTAAAAATTTGTCCCCTAATTTAAGTCCATTATCTCCATCTTTTTCAATATCCTCTTTTCTTATCTCAAACACATCATTTTCTTCGTAGTTTTCAAAAGCAATAAGTGAAGTCATTAACTTTACAATTGAAGCGATAGAAAGTAATTGGCCCGGATTTTTAACGAAAATTTCCTTACCATTTATAGATTTAACTAATATACTTTTTGCCCCAACATGTGGAATATTATAAATTTTTATTTCTTTTTTATTTTCTTCTAATTCTTGATTTAATTTTTGACTTAATTTTTGATTTTCATCTTCTAAAATTAATTGCCCTTTTAAAAAATTAAATTTATTCTCTTTTTTTTCAATTTTTTTATTAAATGAAACTTCAAAAAACTTAAAATTATTTTCTATCTTGCTTTTTAAAATTTCAATCTCTATTTTAGGACTAGCTTTAACTTGATTAAAAGTAACATGATTCAAATCTAATTGGTTAAATTTTTGTTGAGATTCGCTTTTACTTTTTTTAAAACTAATTTTTGGCAATTTTAACTTGAAAGATTCAGAAAATTTTGGTAAATAATCTAGAATTATTTTTTTAAAATTTGATATTCTTTTTTCCTGGAGGTAAACATAGTTATTTAATTTACTATAAAAAAGATAGTAACCAACAATAGGTTTTTCCAAAAAATTTTGAATTTTTACAAAAAAATTTTTAATATTTTCTCTTTCAATCTCTACGAATTTTTCAAAGTTAATTAAAATCTCGTTTAAAATATACTCACCTTGAACTTTTGCAATTTTTAAAATTTCAAGATAAAAATTTGGTGGCAAGTAAATCGAAAACCACAAAATAAAAATAATAAAAATTAAAAATTTTAAAAAATTTCTTTTCTTTTTTTGTTCAGTAAGATAAATATCCCTTCTAAACATATTTAATTGCCTTTAAATTTTAAAAGAATGTTTTTAATCTTTTCGCTTATTTCTTGAAAATTAGGAAGTTCATTTACATTTTCAATCCCAAAAAACTTCAAAAAATCTAAACTTGGATAATAGTAAAAAATTCCTCCTTTTTGCTCTCTTTCAATAAGACCCCTCATAAATAATTCTCTAAGAATATAACTTGAGTTTACCCCTCTTAAAATTTCAATTTCAGATCTAGTAAGCGGACCAGCATAACAAACAAGCGCTAAAGTCTCAATAGCAGCTAAAGATAGATCTTTATCCACTTCAATCTTAAAAAACTCTTCAACTAAAGCACTAGTTTCTGGATCGGTAACTAATTGAAAATTTTTCCCATCTGAAATTAAATTAATTCCAATATTTTTAACTTCTTCTTTGATTTCATTTAAAATTGTAAGAAAATCTTCTTTTTTAATCTCGTAATTTTTTGTTATAAAATTCAATAAAGAATCAAGATTCAAAGGTTTTGGTGCCAAAAAAAGAATAGCTCCTATTATTTTTTTTATTTTTTCTCTATTCACTTTTCTTTATAAAAATTTTACCAAATAATTCATTCTGCTCAACCTCAATTTTTCTTTCTTTCCAAATAGTTAAAATAGCCAAAAAATAAGCAATAACGATCTTTTTAAAATTTTGATCATTTTTGTTACTACCAACTATTTGAGAAAATTCAATTTCAGGTATTTCATTTAAAATTTTAAGTGTTCTTTCTATGGCCTCTTGAATTTTTATAATTTCTTTAAATTCTATCTTTTGAATCTCGATAGGGATATTTAAAATACTATTTAGAGAAATTTCTAATTCTTTCAAACTTATTTGCGGAGGAGCAAAAAATCTTAAAAAAGATTCTCTTTCGTGCATTGTATTTGAATTTTTCAAAAATTTTCTTAAAACTTCCCTAGCTTCCTTTACTTGAACAAAATATTCAAGTTTAACAACTAAATCTTCCTCTTGAATTTGAATCTTACTTAAAACTGCTGATTTTAAAAGTAAAAGTTTTGCAAAAATTAAAAGATAATCTGAAAGTTCTTCGAGCGGTATTTTGTCTTGAAAATTTTGAAAATAATTTAAATAGTCATCAACTAAATTTGAAATATTTATTTTATCAATTTCTAATTTTTTTTCTTCAATAAGTTTTAGTAAAAGATCTAAGGGGCCAGTAAAAGATTCAATTTTAACTTCAAATTTATTTTCCATGGCATTTTTTGTATTTAAGCCCAGAACCACAGGGGCAAGGTTCATTTCTTCCTACTTTAGGATATTCTTTTTCAGTTTTAATTCTCATTAAAAAATAAAGAAGATTAAAATTTAAAAATTGTTTGAAGCTTGAAAAAGCCATATTAGCTTCTTTTTTAAACTCAATTAAAGGATCCTTTTGTCCATATCCTCTTAGATAAATAGTTTCTCTTAAACCTTCTAAGTAATTTAAATGTTCTGACCAAAGCTCGTCTAAATATTTTAAAATTGTAACTCTTAAAGCCTCCTCAAAATTTTTCTCCTCTTGAGAAAAGAATTCTTCAATCTTTTTCATTTTTTCTTCAAAAATATTAGAAAAATTATCTTTAACTCCAAAGACAAATTCCAAAATTTCAATATTTTTTTCATTTTCTTTATAAAATTCCTCAAAAGCTTTTTTTAAAAAATCAAAACAGTTTATCTTCTCAAAAAGAACATCCTCTCTTAATTTATAAATAATTTCTCTTTGTTTAGAAATAACATCATCATAATCTAAAAGATTTTTTCTTATATCAAAATTAAAACCTTCAACCCTTTTTTGAGCTTCTTCTATCATTTTTGTTATCATTTTATTTTCAATCGGTTGATCTTCTGGAAAATTAAACTTATTAACTAAACTTTTTATTTTATCGCCCCCGAAAATTCTAATAAGATCATCTTCAAGAGAAATAAAAAACTGACTCTCACCTGGATCACCTTGTCTTCCGCTTCTACCCCTTAACTGATCATCTATTCTTCTTGATTCGTGTCTTTCCGTTCCTAACACAAAAAGACCGCCAACCCTAATAACTTTTTCTCTATCCTCAGGATCTGGTGGATTACCGCCTAAAATTATATCAACACCCCTCCCTGCCATATTAGTTGCTACTGTCACGGTTTTAAATTTTCCTGCTTGAGCAATAATTTTACCTTCTTCCTCGTGATTTTTAGCATTTAAAACTTGATGAGGAATTCCTTCTTTTTTTAGTAAGGAAGATAAATATTCATTATTTTCAATAGATATTGTTCCAACTAAAACTGGTTGCCCTTTCTCATAAAGTTCTTTTATTTTTTTAACAACCGCTTTCCATTTTCCTTCTTTAGTTAAAAAAACAACATCAGGTAAGTCTTTTCTAATACAAGATTTATTTGGTGGAATTTCAACTACCTCAAGACCGTAAATTTTCTCAAATTCTTCAGCTGATTGAATAGCTGTCCCGGTCATGCCAGCTAAAATTTGATACTTTTTAAAAAAATTCTGAAAAGTAATTGAAGCTATAGTTCTATTTTCAGGATTAATAGGCACCTTTTCTTTTGCCTCGATCGCTTGATGAAGACCACCAGACCAACGTCTATTTTGTAAAATTCTACCAGTAAAAGGATCAATAATTAAAACTTGGTTATCCTTAACTATATAATCTTTATCTTTAAAAAAAAGATAATTAGCCCTTAATGCCTCAATCAAATGATTAATAGCACCAATATCATTAACTTGGTAAGGATTATATCCTAAAAAATTAATAATTTTCTCAATTCCGCTTTCATTAATAGTAACCGTTCTTCTTTTCTCATCAACTTCAAAATCTTTATCCTTTTCTAAAATCTTTGCAAGTTTATCAAATTTTAAATAAAATTCAGAAGGTAAAGATAAATAACCAGAAATAATAAGTGGCGTTCTAGCTTCATCAATTAAAATACTATCAATTTCATCTAAAATAGCATAATAAAAATTTCTATTTTCCAAATCAAAATTGACTTGGACGACATTAAATTTATCAAATGAAAGATGATCTCTTAAATAATCAAAACAAAATTCATGATTAGTACCATATAAAATATCTGCATTATAGGCTTCTCTTCTTGAAACTGGCTTTAAATATTCATAAAAAATCAAAAAGCTTCCAAGTTGATCTCTTCTCTCTTCTAATTTTTCGCTTTTAAATGCAGGATCATAAAGGTAACTTTCATTTTCAATAATACAACCAACACTTAAACCAATAAAATTATAAATTTGCCCCATCCAAACAGTATCTCTTTTAGCTAAATAATCATTAACGGTTATAATATGAACCCCTCTATTTTCAAGAGCATGAAAAGCAGCAGCTAAAGTAGCTGTCAAAGTTTTACCCTCCCCTGTTAACATTTGAGCAATTTTCCCTTTTGCTAAAGCAATTCCTCCTAATATTTGAACATCATAATGTCTTTGTCCAAGAGTTCTTTTACTTGCTTCCCTTACTAAAGCAAAAACTCTTGATAAATAATTTTCTTTTCTTTCACCATTTTTTACCTTTTCCCTAATTTTAAGATATTCTTCTCTTATTTCTTCATCGCTTTTTTTTTCAATTTCTTTCTCTAAAGAATTAATCTCTTTTAAAATTTTTTCCCAATCTTTTAAAATATTTTTCTTTAAAATATTGATCATTATCTTTTAAAAATTATTTTTTAAGTTTTTTGAGTTGATTAACTAATTTATCAATAGTTTTATCTATTGCTTCAAATGGATTAACAGCTTCAAAATTAACTCTTATTAAATTTTTATGATCTAAACTTAAATTAAATTCTACATAAAAATTTTTCCTTTTTGTTGGGCGTGAAAATTCTATAACAAGATTAGCTTCTTTATTTTTGGGGAAAAATTTTTTAATTCTATTTAACTTGCCTTCAAAATAAATTTTATAAGGTTCTGAATTTTCTATTTTTTTAAAGAAATATTTTATCTTCATGTTTTAATATTTTTAATTTTGTTTTTATAAAATTCATAAATAATTGGGGAGGCAATAAAAATAGAAGAATAAGTACCTATTAATATTCCGAAGATTAAGGTTAAAATTAATGATTTAACATAATAACCGAAAATGAAGTAACCTACAATTAGAGCTAAAATTGTAGTTAAAGAAGTGTTAATAGATCTCGCTAAAGTTTGTTTTATGCTTAAATTGATTATTTCTTTTAATTCTAAAATTTTTTTATTACTTAAACTTAAATTCTCCCTAATCCTATCAAAAACAACGATTGTATCATGAACAGAAAAACCAGCTAAAGTAAGTAGAGCCACTACTATATTAATATCAAAACTAAATCTATTTAAAGAAACAAAACCTAAACTAATTACTACATCATGAAAGAGTGCAATCAAAGTAGCTAAACCAAAAATAAAAGAACTTATTGGTTTTACTTTTTTTCTAAAAGCAAAAGTAATATAAATTGAAATCATAACAAGAACTCCTAAAATAGCCGAAACAGTCCTTTTTCTCAATTCTCTACCAACAATAGGGCTAATATTAGTAAAACTTTCCTCTTCAAAATCATATTTTGATTTTAATTCCTCCAAAAATTTCTGATGCTCTTCTTCGCTTAATTGATTAAACTTCAAAATATATCTTTCGTTTCCGGTTTTTAAAACTTCAGCTAAACCAAATTTTTTAAAATCATTTTTTAATCCTAAAACATCAACATTACCTTTAATAATAATTTCCACCTGGCTTCCCCCATAAAAATCAACTGATTTTTCAAATTTGTTAGTAAAAATTAGTATTAAAGAAACAATAAATAATAAAATGGAAAGAGTATAAAAAATTATTCTTTTTTCAATTATCTTACCCATACTTTAATCATTAATATTCTCGTAAAAAACACAGCGGTAAACATACTAATTAAAACTCCAATACTTAAAGTCAAGGCAAATCCCCTCACAAAAGATGTTGTCAAAAAATATAAAATTATTGAAGAAATTAGAGTTGTAATGTTTGAATCCCTAATCGAACTCCATGCTCTTTCAAAACTATCATTTATAAGATTAAGTCCACTCTTACCAGCTTTTTTTTCTTCTTTAAATCTTTCTAAAATTAAAATATTTGCGTCAATAGCCATCCCAATTGATAAAATAAAACCTACAATTCCAGCTAAAGTTAAAACTACTCCAAAAATTTTGTAAACAAAAATATTTAAAAGAGCATATACAAATAAAGCTATAGAAGAAATAATTCCACCTTCTTTATAGTAAAGAATCATAAAAGCTGCAATAATCAAAAATACCCAAAAAGAAGATTTTAAAATAAGATTAATAAAATCTTTTCCATAACTTCCTGAAATGATTTGATGCCCAAATATTTCCATCTTTACCGGCAAAGTACCTTCATTTAATCTTCTTGCAAGTTGTTGAGCTTCTTTCAAAGAAAATTTACCGGTAATTTGAGCATTACCATTTTCGATCACTTCTTTAACTACCGGAGAAGATATAATTTGCCCATCTAAAACTATCGCAATTGGTTGTTCTAAATATTTTTGAGTTAATTCCTTAAATATTTTTGCGCCTTCTTCATCAAAATTTAAAGTAACTACAGGCTCTATTAAGCCAGAAACATACTCTACTTGAGCTTTTTTTAAATATCTTCCAGTCAAACCGCTTGGAACAAAATTAAAAGTTGAAGTACTATCAGTTGCCATCTGAGGAATATAAAATTCAAGATAAGGAGTTTCTCCAATTTTTTCAATTGCCTCCTGCGGACTCTTTATTCCTGGAAGCTCAACATAAAGCCTACCAGAATTTTCTGTTAAAGAATATGAAACTTTAGGTTCATTAATTCCAAATAAATTTACTCTTCTTTCAATAACATCTTTTAAAATTTCCATAGTCTCTTTTCTTTCTTCACTTTTAATGTTGCTAAGATCAGCAGAATATGTTAAAATACTACCTCCTGCCAAGTCTAAACCGAGTTTAAATTTCAAATTCAAAAAATCAGGTAAGAAAAAATACTTATTGAAAAATTGAGAAAAATCAATTAAAATTATAAAAATAATTAGGACAATAAAAAAATTTAAAAAATTTTCTTGAAATTTGTTAAAAAAATTTTTTCCCATGTAATTAAAGATTATAACATAAGGTAAAAAGCGTATGAAAGGAATTTTAAATTTTTATAAACCAATCGGGAAAACTTCAGCTGAAATAGTTGATTTTTTTAGGAAAAGCAAAAATAAAAAAGTAGGACATGGTGGCACTTTAGACCCATTAGCCGAAGGAGTTTTAATTATTGCCTTCGATGATTTTGTAAAAGATCTAAATGAAATAAGAGAAATGGAAAAAGAATATATTGTAACCATTGAATTTGGTAAAGTAAGTAAAACTTATGATGCTGAAGGACCAATTGAAAAAGTTGAAGTTAAAAATATCCCTAAAGAAAACGAAATATTAGAAATTTTAAAAAAATTCAAAGGAGTTATAGAACAAACACCCCCAATTTTCAGCGCGATTAAAATAAAAGGAAAAAGAGCTTACGAGCTTGCAAGAAAAAATAAAATACCAGAATTAAAAGCAAGAAAAGTTTTGGTTAAAAAAATAGAACTTTTAGATTATAGTTGGCCATTTTTAAGGCTAAATATCATCTCAAGCAGCGGATTTTATGTAAGATCATTTGCAAATGATCTAGGTAAAGAACTTAATTGTGGGGGATATGTTTATAAACTTTTAAGAAAAAGGGTTGGCCCATTTGAAGTTGAAAAATCAATAACTTTTGAAGATCTTCAAAGAAATTTTCTAGAAGCTAAAATTCAAATTTTCGGTTTAGTTCAAGGTGTTGGCATGAGAGCCTTCATAAAAAATATAGCTGACCAATTTAAAATATTTGGTTACGTAAAAAATCTATTAGATGGATCAGTTGAAGTTCTTTTGCAAGGAAAAGAAGTTATAATTGATAGAATTATCGATCAAATAGAAATAGGACCAGCGAGCGCGACTGTTTCTAAAATAAATATAGTTTATCAAAAACCAGAACCTATTTATAAAGTTTTTTCAATTTTATATTAAAAAATATGTCTCATGAAATTGAACAAAAAATAGAAAATCTTAGAAATGATATTGAATTTTTAAAAAGTAAAATAAATTACGCTCAAATTTACAAAAAAGTAAAAGAAATTGAATTTGAATTAAACAACCCGAAATTTTGGGAAAAAAAAGAAGAAATTTTAAATAAAATTCAAGATTATCAAAAAAATAAAAATATTTTGGAGGAAATTGAAAATTTAGAAAAAAAGATTGAAGCATTAAAAAAAGATAATTTCAAAGAAAAAGAAATAGAAAATTTAAAAAAGGAAATCCAATTAATAACTAAAAAATTAATTTTTAATGAAGAGTATGATAAAAATAAAGCCCTTCTTACAATTTATGCAGGAGTAGGCGGAAAAGATGCTGAAGATTGGGTTGCAATTTTAGCACGAATGTATCAAAAATTTTTTGAAAAATTTAATTTCAAATACAAAATCATCCACGAACATAAAAATGAATATGGCGGCTATAAAAACATCTCTTTTGAAGTTGAAAACGATTACCCTTATGGAATTTTGAAAAATGAAAATGGAGTTCATCGATTAGTTAGAATATCTCCTTTTTCTACTAAAAAATTAAGACATACTAGTTTTGCATTAGTAGAGGTAATTCCAATTTTACAAGAGAAAGAAATTCAAATAAACGAAAATGACCTTGAGTTTGATTTTTTTAGAGCGTCTGCACCAGGAGGACAAAATGTAAATAAAGTTGAAACTGCTGTGAGAGTAACTTATAAACCACTCAATATTTCAGTAACTTGCCAATCAGAAAGATCTCAGTATCAAAATCGTCAAAAAGCGCTTTTATTTTTAAAATCTAAGCTTTTAGCTCTTCAAAGAGAAAAAAATATAAAAAAAATAGAAGAATTAAAAGAAAAAGATATTGAACCAAGCTGGGGACACCAAAAAAGATCTTATATTTTTCATCCTTATCAATTAGTAAAAGATCATAAAACTAATAAAGAAACTAAAAATCTTCAAGAAATTCTTGAGGGTAATCTTGAAATTTTTCTTCCTTATGTGTAATTATTTTATCTTCATTCCAATTTTCTCTTTTGATTCATTCGGCCAATTTTTCCAATCAAATCTTGGAGCAGTTAATCTATAAGAAACTTCACCTTCTTTTTCTCCATAAATTAGAATCTTATTTTCTTTCACTCTTTTTTCATACCAAACTTTACCATTAAAACTAGCTGACAAAATTATAACTAAATTTTCCCAATTTTTACCAAAATCAGTTATATTTTTAAATAACCAAATATCAGAACCCTCTTTTGCTTTTTTAAAATCAATTTCTGCGTAATAAGAATTACCGTTTTTTAAAAGATTCAAAACTCCTGTCGTCTCCTCTTTTAATCCAGTCATTCCAGCCATATAAGTAGCATATTTTTTATTACCAATCTCGTAAACAGGATCAATTACGTTTGCATTAATTTTATTAGCAGTAAGAGTATTGTTTATAACAGCATTACCAGCAACTACAAGTTTTTCACTTGGTGTTGTTGTTCCGATACCGACGTTGCCAGTTCCTAAGACATTTAAAACATCGTCAACACTGTGCAATCCGATTGATATTCTATTACTGGTTGAACCATCACCCGCATAATAGAAATAGAATTGTCCCATATTTCTTGGTGAATCTGCTTTTCCTACTGCAAACATAATTTCATTTCCCGCTGTCATATCAACACCAAGTAATCTTACACCTCTCAACCAATCCCCAGAGCCAGTTGCTCTTAAATCAAGTAACGGAACGGTACCTGTGTTTGGCCCGGTAACTGATAATCTACTTCCCGGTGCCGTCGTCCCGATGCCGAATTTACCATCGCTTGTTATTCTTATTCTCTCTGCATTATTAGTATAAATTGCTAAATTTCCATCAGAGATCCAATGAAAACCTGTATCATTGTCTCCGATAGCCAAAGAGATTGTAGGTGAACCTCCCCAACCACTTCCACTTCTTACAAATAACCTATTATCTATGTTTACATTTCCTGCTACTTGTAGTTTTTCTACCGGTGCCGTCGTCCCGATGCCAACGTTGCCGCTTGACTGCAAAATTGATAAAACAGTGCCGCCAGTATTTAATATTCTAAAATCATGTGATGCTCCGGTTTTAACAATTCTCCATTTTAGCGAAGCGCCATCGTACAAATTAATACCCGCAAAATGACTATCTGTTGTATCTCCTGTTTCTACAATTGAAATTCTTGCCGTATCAGCATTACTGCTTTCTACATGCAGCTTTGCCCCCGGATTCGTCGTCCCGATACCGACGTTGCCGGTGTTAGTGTTGTAAATATGAGAATCGGAAGCGGCCCAAAAATCAACACCACTACTAATACAATCTTGCCAGGAACCTGCTTGAAAGCATTTGAATTTATTTTCTCCTGAATCATAATAGATCACACCATTGGCACCAATTGGAGCAGAGCTTGGTTGAAGACGCAAAGCTCCATTAACATCCAACTTATACGCCGGCGTCGTCGTCCCGATGCCGACGTTGCCGTTATGTAAAATTCTCATTCTCTCCGTCAAATTTCCTCCACCACTTGTACCAGTAGGAACTGTATAAAACGCTAAACTCCCACCCCAATTACCATTATCGTCTAATGCAGCTATTCCTGCAAGATTATATTCCCCACTGTTAGGATTCGTACCACTATTATGCTGATTAGTAAATCGAAGAAGCGGACCACTTGACGGAGATACCCAGTTACCTTCTAATCTTAAAACTTCTTGAGTTCCAACACCCACTTCACCTGACCAAATATGCAATTTTGTTTGTGGTGCCGTCGTTCCGATGCCGACGTTGCCAGCTACATAAAGGTTTGAATCGGTACCAATAGCTGAACCAGTGTCGTAAATATATCTTGAGGTCTGAATTCCATATTCTTCAGTAGTAGTTCCTGGATAAATTGGACCAGCCACATATAATCTTCCTTGACTATCAACTCTAAATTTCTCTTGTCCT
>Ga0197143_1001802_pt1 | contig 17203 bp, 10 predicted proteins | sample GBS70_MetaG_FD_148603 | JGI IMG/M metagenome (GOLD analysis project Ga0197143, IMG submission 148603) | Sediment microbial communities from Great Boiling Springs, Gerlach, Nevada, United States - GBS 70_MetaG | ecosystem: Environmental > Aquatic > Thermal springs > Hot (42-90C) > Sediment...
TATTGGCAAGCCGAATCGGAGCGGCAGCAAGCGCTGCTGCAGAAGGGGTTCGTCTCCAAGCGCGATGCCCAAGCCGCCGCCACTCAGCTAACCCAAGCAAAGGAGCGACTACAAGAGGCGCACGCCGCGCATCGTTTTCACGCTGCCCATATCGACCAGCTGAAAGCTAACCGGGAGGCCGTGCGCGCCCGATTGCAGCGTGTGGAAGCCACCATGCAAGCTGCCAGGCAGGAGCTTCAAGCTGCGAATGCCCGCTTGCAAGCGGCGCGTGCCCGCCAGCAGCGCGCCGAATCACGACTCAGGGCAGAGCAAGGCCGCGCTCGCGCCGCCCAGCTCCAGGTCGAGTATACCCGTCTCGTCGCGCTCAATCCCGGCACCATCACCGAACGCCTCACCGAGCCGGGCACTCTGCTGGAGCCGGGCATGCCCGTTTTCAAACTCCAAAACACCCAGCAAGTGCGCGTGCAAGCGAAGGTGGCGGAACAGGATGCGCTACGCCTGCGCGTGGGCTATCCTGTTTGGATTCGCCGTTATGCCGAGCCGAACCGCCTCTACACCGCGCCTATCAGCGCCATTTTCCGCGAAGCAGACCCCAACACGCGCACGATGATTGTGGAGGCGGTGCTGCCGAATGGCGATGGGCGCATCGCCGTTGGTGAATATGCGGAGATGCGCATCGGATTGCTGCCTCGCGCCACGCCTGCGCTCACCATCCCCACACGCGCCCTGCAATATGATGAGTTCCAGCGACCCTATGTGTGGGTGATGGAGAAAGCGCCCCAACCGCACGCCCATACACCAACCCCTTACACCTGCCCGATGCATCCCCAGATTGAGCAAAATCAGCCGGGCATCTGCCCGCTGTGCAAAATGGAGCTTGTGCCAAAAGAGCAGCCTGCCCAATATGTGGCGCGTCGGCGGCAGGTGCAGCCGGGGCTATCGGATGGCAAGCGCGTGCAGATACTAAAGGGACTAAAGGCGGGCGAGCAGGTGATTGTGTTCGGCTATGCCAACCTGATGGATGGCGACCCCGTGTTCCCTACCGAGTGGAGCGACCACGGACCCGTTCAACTTGCCCCGCCACCGTCCCAACCGACCACACCGCAACATGGAGGGCACGGACATTGAGGGCGCGATTTTCAAATAATAACGATACGATGCAGCGCTTATTCGCGACTGAGCCGGTCGAGGAACTGCTGCACGCTGACGACCTGGATGCCCCATTCCGCCATTTTCTGAACCAGCTCAAAGTCCCGCTTGAGGTCATCATCCCGTGTGACAAGATATTCTGCCCGTCCAAGGATGGCGGTTTCCAAAACCATGTTATCGTGTGGATCGCGGCACAGGTTAATGTCGCCACTCAGCTCGACCCAAATCCCATACTGCCGAAGTGCGTTTATCAGCGCATGTGCCATCAGTCGGGAAACCACCAGCAGCTTGATGACGAGCTGTATGTCGTATCGGATGATTCGCCGTATGATGGCTTGAAGCAGGCGTGGACGCGACAACACGCTTGTCAGCTCTGTCAGCAAAGGCTCGCTCATCACGGGGGTAAAGCGATCTTCGACAAATGCCTTCAGCAACTGGGCTGGGGAGCCTCGTGGATTCAGCAAAGACGAGACCCAGACATTCGTATCGATTACGGCGCGCATCGGGAGCGGTACTCTTCATACGCAGCGGTGATGGCCGCCTCGATTTCGGAAGGCTCTACACCCAACCGTTGCATCAGCTCATCCATAAGGGCTTGCCATCTATCTAAGAGCGGCTCGTTAAGCGCGAGGCTATCCACGATGGAAGATTCGATGCCCAGCTCCTGTACCAGTCGATCCAACATGGTGTGTATTTCGTCCAGCTGGCATGCCAAGCTTGCATCGGGTGCCCCTTGCGTCGAGCGGAGCCATTCTGCCAACACATCGCGCGCCAGATCACTCGGTTCGCAGTGGAGCCGTGCCGCTCGCTCGCGAAGCTGCTGCCACTCCTGCTCATCCACTTCAATTGTCAGTTTGGGCATGGTTTCACCCGGTTCTATTGTACCTTACAACGATACGATGCAGCGCTTATTCGCGACTGAGCCGATCGAGAAACTGCTGCACGCTGACGACCTAGATGCCCCATTCCGCCATTTTCTGAACCAGCTCCAGGTCTCGCTTGAGGTCATCATCGCGTGTGACGAGGTACTCTGCCCGTCCAAGGATGGCGGTTTCCAAAACCATGTTATCGTGTGGATCGCGGCAAATGGATATGTCATCCTGTATTTTGACCCAGACAGCTCTTGTACGAAGCAGATTGACCAGTTCCTGCACCATTTGAGTATTATAAGTCAGTCGCTGAATCAGGCGAGGTCGTGTCAATACCTGCTGCAGCTCGTCCAAAAGTGGCTGACTCAGCACCACAACGAAGCGCGCTTTACGAAAAGCATCCATCACTTGAGCTGGCGCGCCGTGAGGGTTCAGTACTGCCGAGACCCAGACATTGGTGTCTATCACGGCGCGCATTGCCGGCGATATTCTTCGTATGCAGCCGTAATTTCAGCCTCGATCTCTTCTGGTGAAAGATGCTGGGAAGCACGGTGGAAGGCTTGCAAAAGCTGCTCCATGCGCTTTTGCCAATCTTCCTCGGTCATCTGCGTCCATTGGCTCAATACTTCGCGAGCCAACTCTTCTGGAGCCAATTGCCGACACTCTGCCAGATATTGCAGCCGCTCCCAATCTTGCTCTTCTATCTTGACGAGTAGTTCCCGCATACTGAACGATTATACCATGCGAGGGGTTAGCTATGGAGGGTCGCGGATTCAATCTGATTGAGTGGAGCGTACGGCATCCATCGGCGGTGCTGGCGTTTTACACTGCCGTGATAGTGCTGGCCATTTGGGCGGTAGTGGCTTACCTACCGCGCCGCATGATGCCCTACATCGAAAGCCCGCAAATCGGCATCGTGACCCGGGCGCCCGGCTTGAGTGCGGAGGATATGGAGACCTATTACACCAAACCCATCGAGCAGCGCATGACGAGCATCGCAGGTGTGCGCTATATCCGCAGCACCACGCAGGATGGCTACAGCATCGTCGTGCTGGAGTTCCCTTATGGCACGCCCATGCAGAAGAAGCTGACCGAGGTACAGGCGTTGATGACAGCGGTGCAGGATGACCTGCCGATGCAGGGCGCCAACACGCAGCCCTCGTGGGTGCTGCAGATCGACCCGCTAAACCTGCCGATACTGACAATCGCCGTGACAGGCGACCATCGTTGGACACCCACGCGCATGCGGGAGGTGCTGGAGAATGAGATTGCCGACCGCCTCAAGCGCACCAGTGGCGACATCTACACCGTGTCGGTCTTCGGGGGCTATCGACGCCAGTTGCAGGTGATTGTGGATCGCAACAAGCTTGCTGCCTATAGCCTTTCGATTTTGGATGTGCAGCGTGCCGTCGATGCCTTCAACCTTGCTGCGCCTGCTGGACGGCTTACGGCAGGTGAGCATGAGGAAATTGTGCGCATGGATACCCTTGCACGCAATGCCGAAGAAGTGGCGAACTATCCCCTCAAGGCGGCGGGTGATCGGATCGTGCGCATTCGCGATGTGGCGCGGGTGGTGGATACTTATGACGAGAAGCGCAGCGGCTATTTCCATCAGTGGCAGCAGGGTGGGAAGTGGCAGATCGACGAGGCGATTGCCGTCAACATTCTGCAGAACCCGTGGGCAAGCTCGCCGCGTGTTATCGAAGCGGTGATGAAGGAGTTGGAAGCCATTAAGCGCGATTATCCCGGTCTGCAATTCCGCGTCGCCTACAATAACGCCGAGTTTGTGGATGTGCTGTTGCGCAATTTGTGGGAGGAGCTACTGCTGGCGGTGCTTTTAGCGGGGTTGGTGGTGTGGCTCTTTCTGGGTGAGTGGCGCATGACGCTGATTGCGCTGACCGCCATTCCCACCTCGATGGCGATGGCGATTCTGGCGTTGGTGCCGATGGGAATGAGCCTGAACTCCAGCACGCTGATTGGGCTGCTTTTTGGCATCGGGCGGCTGGTGGACGATGCGATAATCGACCTCCACGCGGTGCGTCGCCACATGCGGATGGGCAAAGACCCTGTGCAGGCGACGGTGGACGGCATCACGGAAGTGCGTCGCTCGGTGGCTGCCAGCACGCTGATGATTGTGATTGCGCTGACGCCCCTTCTGTTCGCGGGTGGCATCGTGGAGCAGATGTTTATCGGGCTGGTCTGGCCGCTCATTTTCGGGCTGCTGGCGTCGTTTCTGGTGTCGATGACGCTCACCGCCACGCTTGCCTCGCGCTTTTTGCATGGGATCTCAGATCAGCCCACCCGTCTGGAGCGATGGCTCATTCTGCCGTTTCAGCGCGCCTTGGATCGGCTGGAGCATGGTTATGCACGGCTGATCCGCTGGCTGCTGCGCCATCGCTTTGCGAACCTGATGCGCATTCTGGCGACGCTGGTGATCGGCTTCGGCTTTTATTACTTTATCGGCAGCGAGATGATGCCGCTGGGCGATATTGGGCAGGCGTACCTGCGTCTGGAGATGCAGCCGGGCACCTCCTATGCCGCCACCGAGCGCGCAGTGCGACAACTGCAGCAAATTGTGCAGAAATACCCTGAGATTCAGTGCGTCTCGTGGGAGGTTGGCGCCGAAGGCGGACCAGGCTACTATGAGGGCGCCTACTTCACGGGCTACGCCTCTATGCGTGAGAACACCGCCACCGCCATGATAACGCTCACCTCCAAAGATGAGCGTGAGCGCGACATCTGGCAGATTATCGATGCGATTCAGGCGGAGGCGGTTGCCACTATCCCAGGCATTCGCTTGTTGCAAATCAAGGAGATGGGCGTCGATGTGATGGCGACAGCAGCTGCCCCCATCCAAATTCTCATCTACGGACCCGATTTTGAGTTGACCAGTCGGCTGGCGGAGGAGAGCTTGAAAATTGCGAAGGCACAGGTGCCCGACCTTTTCCAGCCCGGCACCTCCTGGTCGCTTAGCCGTCCCATCTGGCAGCTGCGCATCGATCTCGCCAAAGCAGCACAGATGGGACTGACCGCCGAAGAGATTGCCCAGCAGGCGTTTTATGCGCTCAAAGGGGGCTATACCCAGCAGTTTTATCGCTTCCCTGAGCATGCCAACCGGCGCCAAACGACGATTCTCATCCGCTACGAGGAGTCACAGCGTCTGCATCCGACCGATTTGGAGCAACTCATGCTGGTCAATGCGCGTGGAGAAAGCGTGCCGCTCAAGGCGGTTGCTCGCGTGGAATATGGCGTTGCGCCGACTCTCATCGAACGGGATGGTCTACGCCGAGTGGTCAGTCTGATGGGCTACTACCGTAGGGGCGACTATCGCCCACCTCATTTCGACACGGATGGCGACGGCACGCCCGATACCGCCCTTGCCGAGCTGCCTTTTGCGCCGCGCCCCTCGATGGATGTGGCGATGGATGTGATGATGAAGGCGATGACCCAGCTGAATTGGCCGCCACGCGAGTATGGCATGGAGGTGCGGGGCGACATGACCCAGATGATGGACTCGTTCCGCCGCATGATAGTGGGCTTCATGGTTGCGCTGCTTCTGATGTATCTGGTGCTGGTGGCGCAGTTCGGTGGCTTTTTGCAGCCGTTGCAGATGATTTTCAGCCTGCCGCTGGAGCTATCGGGCGTGTTTATCTTCCTATGGCTAATGAAGCAGGCGTTCAGCACCGTCTCGCTGTTGGGCATCATCGTGCTAACGGGGATGGACATCACGGCAGCGATTTTGATGATTGACTTGATTCTGGTGTTGCGGGCACAGGGGATGCCGCGCGACGAGGCGGTTGTGCTGGGCTGCGTCGACCGCCTACGCCCAATCCTGATGACGGTGATGGTGACCATCGCGGCGCTGGCACCTGTGGCATTCTTCCCGAAGATGGGCACTGATGCTTATCAACCGTTGGCAACCGCGGTCATCGGCGGGCTACTAATGGGCACTATCCTAACCCTTGTGGATATCCCCATTATGCACACTTTGGTGGACGACCTGCTCCGCTGGTTAAGGCGGGGCAGAGCCGCGGAAGCAGAGGGCTAAGAGGGGGTACAATCTGGGTTGGTGAGCGGGTTGCGGGTCTTCTGTGGGCAGCTGGTGACGGATGGGCAGCTCTATCGGGATGTGGCGTTGGTGATAGAGCGCGGGCGTGTTGTGGCTTGGGAATCCTTTGATAAGAGTCAGGTGCGCCATATCGAGCCACCCGATGTGGATGCGCGTGCCTACACCGTGTTGCCAGGCATGATCGATATCCACATTCATGGCGGTGGCGGGCGTGACCTGATGGAGGGCACGGTGGAGGCGGTGCAGGCTGTGTCGCGACACCTTGCCCGCTATGGCGTGACGGGCTTTCTGGTGACGCCTCTGACGGCTCCTTGGGAGGCGATTCGAGCGACCGTTCGTGCCGCGCAGGAGGTGCGTCGGTATGGCGCAGAAGGGGCCCAGGTGCTGGGCTGCCACTTAGAGGGACCCTTCATCAATCCAGTGCGTGCGGGGGCGCAGCCGCCTGAGTTTATCCGAACCGCTTCCATCGAGGAGCTGGAACGCGAGTTGGGTTCCCTAATGGAGGAGGTGCGCATCGTGACCCTCGCCCCTGAAATCGAAGGGGGCTATGAATTGACTCGCTATCTGGCGAATCAGGGTATCATTGTTTCGATAGGACATACCGATGCACGCTACGAGGAGGTCACGCGCGCCATCGATCTGGGTGCGCGCCACGCAACGCACTGCTTCAACGCCATGCGACCATTTCAGCATCGCGAGCCGGGCACGGTGGGTGCTGTGCTGGCTCACCCGGAGTTGAAAGCCGAGCTTATCTGGGACAACATCCACACGCATCCCGCTTCGGCACGGCTGCTGATACAGGCGAAAGGCGTCGAAGGGGTGCTGTGCATTTCGGACGGCACGACGGGTGTCGGTATGCCAGAGGGCTATCGCTTCGAACTATGGGGTCACGCGGCGGTGGTGCAGGGGGGCGCTGCCCGCTTGGTGGAAAACGGCTCGCTGGCAGGCAGCACGATTGCCATGGACACCTGCTTGCGCCACTGTGAGCAAACCTTTGGGCTAATGGTCGCCTCGATGCTGTGCTGTGCGAACCCTGCGCGCGCGTTGGGGCTGGAAGGGCACAAAGGCACGCTGCGACCGGGTGCTGATGCCGACTTTTTCCTCTGGAATCACGAGCGCCAGCAGGTGGAGGGCACATGGATTGCAGGATGTCGGCAGGAATCGGCGCAGCTACCCCAAATCGAGCAGGAATCGGAAATCACGCCACGAATTACGCATTAGTACGCTTTGCGAGGAGGTCTATAACGATGTGGAACGACGAGCAACAACCCGTTGAGGAGACGACGAGTCGCACCCAGGAGACGACGAGCGAACGCGACACGATGGATGAGCAAGCGCGTACGGATGTGCAACCAGTGACCGAGTCGCCATCCGAGTCGGTTGCGGAGGACATCACGATGGAGGAAGCCCTCGAGCAGAGCTTCCGCTCCTTCGAGCAAGGTGAAATCGTGCGCGCGACCGTTGTTCAGGTCGATCGGGAGGGTGCCCTCGTGGATGTGGGCACAAAGACCGAGGTGCGAATCCCGCTGCCCGAACTCTCGCAGAAGCAGGTTAGCTCTGCTGAGGAGGTGGTGCAGGTGGGTGATCAGATTGATGTAATGGTGGTGCGTCCGCAGAGCGAAGAGGGCGGTCCAGTGCTGTCCAAGCGGCTGGCAGATTTTGAGCGGCTCTGGCAGAGCATCGTGGAGGCGTACGAGCAGCAGGAGACGCTGGAGGGGATGGTCACCGAGCGGGTCAAAGGTGGCGTGGTGGTGGATATCGGCATCCGTTGCTTCGTGCCCGCCAGCCTCATCGCTCGCAAGCTGCCGCCCCAGCATCTCGATCGGCTCATTGGCGAAACGCTCGCTATCAAGATTATCGATCTGGATTACGAGAAGCGCAAAGCGGTCGCCTCCAACAAGGCAGCCGAAGAGGAACGGCGCCGCCAGCAGGAGCAAGCCGAGCGGGAGCGACGCGAGCAAATCTTTCGACAGCTGCAGGTTGGTCAGCGGCTCAAAGGGAAAGTGAAGCGGTTCACTGGCTACGGCGCCTTTGTGGACATCGGCGGCTACGAGGGGCTGCTCCATGTTAGCGAGATTAGCTGGACGCGCCTCGAGCATCCACGCGAGGCACTCCGAATCGGGGACGAGATCGAGGTGGTGGTGATTCGGCTGGAGCCCGAACGCGGCAAAGTGGCACTCAGCCGACGCCAACTGCTGCCAGACCCCTTTTTGGAAGTGGCACAACGGTATCGTGAGGGCGATGTGCTGGAGCTGCCCATCTCCCGCGTGGAGCGCACGGGCGCCTTCGCCAAACTGCCCGAAGGCGTGGAAGCCTTTATTCCCCTCTCGGAACTGACCAGCAAGCGTGGCGTGCGCAGCGCCCAGGAGGTAGTCTCGCCTGGTGAGATGGTCACCGCTCGCGTGAGGGTGATCGACCCACAGCGACGCCGCATGGTGCTGAGCGTGCGGGCGGTCGAGGAGCAACACGCGGTGCAGGAACCTACACGCGCACGCTCTGCAAGCCGCCCCAGCGGCTTCACCATCGCCGAACGGCTCCAGTCCCAACTGCAGGAGATCCAGCAGAGCCTCACGCCCAGCGACACTTCCGAAGCGCAAAGCGGCACGGACGAGACGCCACCCTCTGAACCATCACCCAACCAAGCGGCAGAACCGTCTGCGCACCTATCAGCAGCAAACGAAACCCACACCAGCGAACAGGAGAAAGCGAACGGTGAATGAATCGTACATCTCAGTTGGTCGCTTGCTCATTGGAGGGGCGCGCCGAAGCCGCCCGTTGCGTGCGAATCGCCATCACCGGGGGCGTGGCGGAAGGCAAAACGACCGTGCTGCAACTGTTCCAGCAACGAGGAGGGCAGACCATCAGCAGTGACGCCCTCGTGGCATCGCTACTGCGTCCAGGGACGGACCTATGGAGCCAGTTGGTCAAGGAGTTTGGGGAAACAATCCTGAGCGAAGGTGGCGAGTTGGATCGGGTGCGTCTGGCGATGCTCGCCTTTGGCGAGACACGCCTGCGCCGGCGGCTCAACCAGTTGCTACACCCAGCAATCGTCGAGGCGATGCGGGCGTTGATGCACGAGACCTACGCGCCTGCCCTCTTTATCGAGGTACCCCTGCTCATCGAGGTCGGTTTGCAGGACGAGTTCGACCGAATCGTGGTGGTTCAGGCAACCCCTGCCTTGCAAAAGGCGCGATTGATAGCGCGAGGTGTACCCCCAAAGCTGGCTCGCCAGATTCTGCGTGCGCAGCTGCCCACTCGCGCCAAAGTGCCCTTTGCCGACTGGATTATCCGCACGCATCGCTCCCTTGCAGAGGTGGAGCAACAAGTGGAGCGCATCTGGCGCTCAATGCAACAGGGTGGGGTATACTAATAATCCCTTATCAGTTGGGAGCGCATCGTCAGGCGCAACCTTTGGCGGGGTTTAGCCGTCAAACAAACAGGCAAGCGAGCAGAACAGCCTGTTGAAACGAGTGAAGCAGAGAAGAGGAGGTTCAACAGCAGTGGTCAAACGATGGTGGCTGATACTGACGGGACTGATGATTGGAGCAGCGGTTTTAGGGCAGGAGGCAGGGAGCCAGCGTCCTTGGGAAGAGTTTTACCGCACCCGCCCCAGCCGGAACCTGCTGCCGAATGAGCGTCCACGCACGATCCCGCGCCAAAACTATCGGGAGGCACCACCCCTTAACCTTATCGGTGGACCGTTGCAGTGGCAAAAGAGCGGTCTTTTTAACCCGCAACTGTTCCATCAATGGCGTCAGTCACAACAGAATCGCACCAGTCGCGCGCCGGTATGGGATCGCGACCTGACGAATGTGCCCACCGATGAGCTGCATCCGGTCTATGTGTCGCGCGCCAGTCGCATGTATTTTGCCAGCAACGCGACCAGTGTGGATGCGAACGGTCGGCTCGCCAACCCTGGACCCTACTACCACATCTGGCGAGGCGACTTGGACGATGGGCGCGATATCGCCCGAGCGGAGCTGACCAACTTTGTGCAGATTACGGGCGACACACCCGATGAGCGGTTTTCATCCCAGATCCAACCCAGCGTGACCCAGAACGAGTCGATCCTGGCATATGCCTCCCGTTCTGCTGCTGGCAGTTATAACATTATCATTCGCAATCTAAGCACCCGTCAGCGCGTCGTGTTGACCACTGACAATAACGGTTTGACCCAGAACCTCCATCCTTCACTGAATCCGGGTGGCAATCTGGTAGTGTTTTCATCGAATCGCCTGGAACCGGGGGAGACGGAAGCTGACCGGCGCTTTCGCCTTTACATGGCGCGCACGGACGGTCGACCTTTTGATGATGGTCGCTTCTTCCGCCGCTTGACCTTTCCCGCCCCCGATGAGGAGGACATCGAACCGGCATGGTCGCCGGATGGTCAGCGTATCGCCTTTGTGCGTGCCAAGCGTGGGGCAAACGGCTATGAATACAGCTATATCTATATGTTGGATGCTCAGAATCCCAACAACATCGTGCAGTGGACCAGTTTTGTAGATAATAACAACAACCGCCCGCTTGATCGTCAACCGTCGTGGGAAATCACAGGGGATGGCTTCACCATCCTGCTTTTTGCCTCTACCCGTAAATCGCTCGACAGTCAGGGGCGCCGCCAGCGCGGCTTGCCCGCCAGCGAGGTCGATGTAACAACCCGCATCTACGACATCTATTGGATAGGAACCGAGATTAGCGAGGAACTCGGCGCTGTCGCACGCTCCATCACAATAGACCCCAGCACTCCTGATCTGGCGCGCCCGAACTATCCAGGCGACCTCGAACGGATTGCGGGCGCTCAGTATCCCACGGGAGCGATTGTGGTACGCAATCGCATAGCGTATCACTCCACACGGCTCAACGAAGCCCAAAATCAGGGTCCACATGACCTGTGGGAAACCGCCTTCCGTGATATAACCCCACCTGTTATGGAGATATTGCCCGTTATCAACCCCAAAGAGCTGTTTCCAGAGGATGAGGTACGCATTCGGGTGCGCGTGGTCGACTTCCAAAGCGGGGTCGAGTCGGTACTGGTGCAGTTCAAGGATCCAGATAGCGCCGAGCAGGACGCGGAGGGACTGGAACATAAAATCTATCTATTCTACCCACAGGTAGTTGTCGATCAAAATGTTGTAATCCCTTACTTCTTGGAGATTGGGCAGCAAGCCATTCACCCAGAGACCTACGAGTATAAAGATCCTTATGTGCTGGCGTTTCTGGGCTTTGATGGACGCCGCGAGGATTGTCTCGCGCTGCGCTATGTACCGGAAGATCCCAACAACCCCGATCCCACCCAATCGGGCTGGTGGGAGGTGACATGGCGCACGCCTGCCGTCCCCAGCGACTTCTATGTGGATGTGATTGTGCGCGACAACGCAGGTAACGAGTTTATCTATGATAATATTTCTGGGTTCACGACGCAAAAGCTCACTGGCGAGCATAAAATTCTGCTGGTATCGGACTATGCCGCAGGGCAGATGTTCGTGCAAACTCGGGTTGGTCCGGTGGGGGGCGAGTTTACTATCGCGCGCCCGACCTGGCAGCCGGTAGAGAGCTACTGGACTGATAATCCCACCGGGAAGCCTCCTTATGATGTCACGATCATCCCGCCGAACCTATTCATCATCGGGGACGGCGCTATTCCAAGTCCGAATGTCGCTTTGGCAACCATTCGCTCCGATACACTGGGTTCCAACACCACCTATGGCAATCGGTACAACATCTGGCGGGTGCAGTGTCGCAATCCGATTACGCCCACTGTGTTGGCAGGTTATCTGCCACGCACGGAGCGTGAGCCGATTAACCTACAAGGTGGCTTCCGCGATAAGCTTCATGCGGAGCGCGTGGTGTTCTGGGCAAGCCCCTACACGGGAAATGTATGGGCTGGTCCTGGACATCTGTTGGACCCAGAGGTGCAGACCGCACTGCGGGGCTATCTCGCATCAGCAGGGCGACTACTGGTGAGCGGTCAGGATGTAGCATGGGCGCTCAGCCTCGCTGGAGGTGTCGCCAACGACTTCTTGCAGCAGATTCTGCAAGCCCAGTTCGACACCGACACGGCAGAGGATACCTTCTTGCCCATCCCCTTTGCACGGCTACGCCATGTACTGACCGCTACAGGCGGTTCGGGACCCGATGATTTGACCACCAATCCCGACAACGGAGATCCGAATCCTATCGCGTACAACCCAGGTGGTATGCCCATCTGGTTTATTCTGGAGGGGGGTGTGCGTCGTTCACCCTCTGAGTTGTGGCTTGCCGATCCGGGCGGTATGACGCCAGATGGCATTATTTATCGAGTAAGCCCACCAGGGCAGCCGCCTATCTACAGCGATGCCGCATGGAACCAAATCTGGATTGATACGGTGCTCACCGATCCACCCCAGCGCGCGCCCTATCGCTATGGGAATCCGGGCGCACTGGCTCATCCGCTTCAGCGGGCAGGTACCTACTTCGAGAACACCGCCACCAAATCGAAGATGGTCTTCCTCGCCTTCGGACTGGAGGGAGCGGATTCAGGATATGAGCAGATTGCGGGCGTCATGTGGTGCAACGCCTATCGCAACAAGGTGCTGCATAACGCCTTTGGCTGGATGACCCACAGCATTTTGCGCGGGCGTGTGCTGGAGTATGACCCTGAAACCCGAACCTATAACCCGCTGCCCCGTACACTGGTGCGCGTGACAGGCATTCTACCCCCAAGTGTGAACGCAGTGGAGGTTGGCTACGCTATTACCGACTCGGCAGGGGAATACACGATTTTCGGCATCGAGGCAGGATTGTACCTCGTTGATGCTGTTCGCCCCGGTTATCGTGTGCAGCACCCTGAGACTGTCAGGGTTGTAGCAGAGGAGGCAACCGTTAACCTGGTGATGCTAAAGGTGCCGCCAGGACAGATTAGCGGGCGCGTGATCGACATTAACAATCAGCCTGTGCGCTACGCCGTGGTGCGCGCCACCAATGTGGATGATCCCGAGCTGAGGCTGGAGGTTTTAAGCGATCCCGACGGCACTTTTCTGATCCCGCGCGTGCCGGTGGGCACTTGGAATGTGACGGTGGTGGATCTGGCGCTTGGGGGTTATAGGCTGCCGCCTGTGCGCCCGCAACCTGATGGCGTATTCCGCGATGTCCGAGTCCAATCGGGTCAGACCACCCAATTGCCCGAAGATTTCGTGCTGGAGCCACTACCGGGCACCATCCGCGGGCGCGTCACCCGCGCCGATAACGGGCAGCCGATTCAGGGCGCCCGTGTCTTCGCCGTTGCGAATAATGTGGAGCGCGGCTCCGCCCTCACCGATGCGAACGGGAACTACAGCTTCCAGGTGCCGGGCGGCGAGTATCAGGTGACCGCCACCGCACCCGGCTTTGCTCCCAACACCCAGACCGTCACTGTACCGCGTGAGGGCGAGGTGGAGGTCAACTTCCAGCTGGCGAAGCTGCCACCAGGACGCGTCACGGGACGGGTGGTGCGGAAATATGGCGGTGCACCCGAACCGGGCGTCACAATTCAGCTGCTCTTCAGTGGCAACCCCGTCTACACCACAACTACGGGGGCTGACGGTACATACGCTCTTGACTCAGTAGAGCCGGGCGATTACGAGGTACGCCCCGCCAAGACGGGCTTCACCTTCGAGCCACCCAGCCGCACGATTACCGTGCAGCCCAACCAGACCACTACCGTGCCTGACTTTAAGTCGGAGCCGTTGCGCACCTTCTTCCGCGGGCGCAGCTTGGTCTCCGCACCCTTCGACTATGTGCAGGATGTGGCGGACCTGCTCAATGTGCCACCTGACCAGCGCCGCTTCCCGAACTTCCGCTTCTTCACTTGGGACACGGTGAACAGACGCTACATCTTCTATCCCGATGCGCCTGCCAATCGCTTCGCACTGGGACGCGGCTATTTCATCGAAACCACACAGGATCTGCCGCTGGCAATTGAAGGCACGCCTGCCGATGAGAGCCGCAACTTCGAAATCCCGCTGCGGCGCGGCTGGAACCTCATCGGCACGCCGTTCCGCTTCGACATCGACTGGGAGCAGACCCAAGTGATCGACCCCGACACGAACACGCCCGTGTCGAATGCGACGGCAGTGGGCAAGCAGATTATTGCGAACGCGCTTTGGAGCTACGCCTTCGGCAGCTATAACGCCACCCGCCGCATGCGAATCTGGGAAGGCTACTGGGTCTATGCCTACAAAGACACCACGCTGATTATCCCGCCGACGGCACGCGCGCGTTCGGCAACAAGTCGCAGTGTCGCCTCAAACACGCCTTCTGGTTGGACGCTGACCCTGCAGGTGCAGTCGGGCGAGCTGATGGATCAAGCGTATATCGGGGTTTCGCGCAGTGCGTCGCCCGGCTACGATGCAGCACATGACCTGCTGAAGCCACCACCTGTTGGGCGCGACTATGTGTACATCAGCCTGCCGCGCCTCAACTGGGGTGCGCAAAGTGGGTACTACGGCGTGGATGTGCAGGCGCCGAGCCGCAACGCGATCTGGGAGTTCACGGTGGAGACCACCCAGCCCGAACGCGAAATCACCCTGCGCTGGCCCAATATTCACCAGCTGCCGCGCTCGGTGAACCCCGTGCTGGTCGACCTGCAGACGGGCGCCCGCCGCTATCTGCGCACCACAGGCTCCTACACCTTCCGCAGCCCACAGAGCGGCGTCAGCCGCTTCCGAATCGAGATGGCATCCAGCGCAGGACTGCTGCGAATTGCCAATGTGCAGGTCAGCGGTGGGCGCGGCAACCAGCGCACCATCACCTTCACCCTCACAGGAGAAGCGAATGTGGAGGTGAATGTGCTGGCAGGTGGCAAACGGGTGCGACAACTCCTAACTGGAGCGGGACGCAGTGCAGGCGTCCAGCAGGTCAGCTGGGATGGACGCGATCAGCAGGGTATCGCCCTGCCACCTGGCACTTACATCGTCGAGATTCGAGCGGTCAGCGAGGATGGACAGGTGGCACGCGCCACCACGACCATTCTGCTGACCCGATAATGCAGGAGCAAGCCAACAAGCGAAGAAAATAGACCAAGACAAGGAGGAGCGACCAGAGTGAGAATACGGACGCGACAGATTCGGGCGAAACGCTGGAGCATGGTCGGTGCTGTGAGCATGCTGCTTGTCTGGCTGCTGCAGCCAGTGAGCGTGCTGATTGCGCAGGCACAACTAGTGACGCTGCCACGCATCGCCGTTATCGACTTCCAAAATAAGAGCGGCTATGGTGGCGGAAGTCTCGCGCGTGCCGCCACGGATGCGGTGGCAGGCGAGTTCCAGAAAACGGGGCGATACGAGGTGCTGGCGCGCGGCGAGGTCGAACAGCAGCTCAAGGACCTCGATCTGGCACCACCGCTGAGCAAAACGGGCTACCTGCGACTGGGACGCGCCCTGCAACTGGAATCGATCGTGGTAGGCGATATCGAAGCGATTACCTTCACTGGTTCACCGAAACAGGCACAAGTGACGCTTACCGTGAAGGTCATCGATATCGCATCGGGTGAACCCATCAATGGGGCGGTTGTGACTGGCTTCAGCAACCCGCGCCCTGGCTACAGTGGCGATGAGGACACACTGGTGCTGGAAGCTATCCGCAACGCTGCCTTCGAAGCGGTGCGAACTATCCTAAACTACACTATCCCCGAAGCGACTGTGTTGACCACCCGGGCAGGCAAGGAGGTGCTGCTCAATCGCGGTATCCGCGGTGGGTTGAAGCCCGGCATGGAGATGATTGTGATTCGGAACGGCGAAGCGGTGGGACGCATCCGCATCACGGAGGTCTCTGATAGCGATGCCGTGGGCGTGATTATCGAATCGCTGCGGGGCATCCAGACAGAGGACAAAGCACGCGCCGTGTTCGAAGTGCCCTCCGTGAAGGTCAAGGCAGGCAAGGTGGTCAAAGAGGAGCCTCGCTCCCGCGCCGAGCGCAACAAGGCGCTGCGCGCGCTGGGTCCGCTGCTGATTCTGGGGCTAATCGCCTTTGGCGTAGCACGCGCCTCTTCGGGCGGCAATACGCCCGTGCAGGATGTGATTGCCGAAGCGGGCGCCGATGGCAACTTCGAACCATTTGTGCGCGTCTCATGGAAAACCACCCTGTTCGCCAAAAGCGCGCGCGATCAGTTTCAGTGGCAAATCTATCGCTCCGATTTTATCGATATCGACGACAATGGCAACAGGATTCCCGTGGGCGTGGTGCCGGGCAATCAACATTGGTTTATCGACACGACGGTACCCCGTGTGCTGAGCTACGCCAGCCTGCCGCGTGAAGGCTCTTGTGAAGATCTTCCGCTCGAGACGCTGGAGCGAGACAACCCAGCACCCGGGGTTGCGCCCGGACGCTCCTACACCTACCAGATCGCGCTGGTCTATAGTGAGTTGCGCGATGCTGGTACTGGTGGCGGTGGAGGCGGTGGACAGCAAGTTCTCTGCTGGCTGCTGTCAGACCGTGTATCGTCTGGGCAGGTAACCGTGATCGCCCCCGTGCAGCTGCTCACACCGTTCCAGCGCAGCGAGGATGTGGACCCGAAAGAGATTCTGTTCAGCTGGCTGGCAGCGGAAGGGGCAAATGCCTACCGCATCGAGGTGTCCACCGATCCCACCTTCCGTGACCGAAGTCGTACCTTTGTCTCGGAAGAGATACTCTCTACGGCGGTGGGTGGCACCCCTGTTAGCCCGCCAAACCGCATCAACATCGAAACAGCCTTGTTGGCACGGCTGGGGCTGGTCGGTCGGCGCGTCACGCTCTACTGGCGTGTGGGCGCTCGCAACCTGAACGACAACCCAGGACCAATTCCCGGACCGGGTGGGCTGCGCTATGTGTGGAGCCGACCGTTCGAATTCACCACGCAAGAGCTGCCACCCCCACCCTAATAGCTGTATAAGCCCGCTGCCGTTTCGGGGGCTTCTCCTGAAACGGCAGCCCCATTTGAGCGTCAAAACTCTATCGGAAAGCAAGCCTTGTTGGGAGGGAAATCAGGTAAAATGAGACCGATGTGGCGATTGGCACTGGGCTGGATTCTCATCATCGGGTGTGCTTGGGCGCAGACCCTCAGACCCGAAGATGTGGTGCCAGGCGAGATTCTGCTGACGATGCGCCCTGGCACCGCCATCGAAAA
>Ga0197143_1001804_pt1 | contig 17191 bp, 16 predicted proteins | sample GBS70_MetaG_FD_148603 | JGI IMG/M metagenome (GOLD analysis project Ga0197143, IMG submission 148603) | Sediment microbial communities from Great Boiling Springs, Gerlach, Nevada, United States - GBS 70_MetaG | ecosystem: Environmental > Aquatic > Thermal springs > Hot (42-90C) > Sediment...
TGGGCTGTAATTGGTTGCTGCAGCGACTTTAGGGATACTGCCAAATTGGGCGAGTGCTTGAAGGATTTTCTTTTCGGCGGGAGTGAGCAAGTCAGTTTGGATTATGACGGCATCAGAAGCCCAAAGGCTGTCAACGATTTTGATATGAGGATTGGTCATCAGGAAGTTTCTGATGAAATCCGCTGTAAAGTCATCACGGGCATAAACGCAAACAGTAATGTGCTTCTTTTTCATCGCCCCCTTCACCTCGCTGGACTTGACTGCCTCGCATCCCAGCAAGGAAGTTGTTTGCATTTTAGCACATCATCAGAGCAATTTCCGCCTATGGCTAAAGTCGGTGACATGAATCCGAACTGCACCTGATTGGGGTAAGGGTGAGAGCGGAAGGCTTTTATTGGTTTTGCCTGAGCAATTGCTTTAGTTGCTGCTCCATATTTTCCAGTTCCCGTCCTGCGAAACGAATTTTCCCATCGTGGTCAACGACGACCAAATAAGGCACATAACTCACACCATATTGGACAGGCATGAAGCCTTTTTCGTCCACCAAAACAGGGAAGGTCAAACCATGTTTTTGCTGGAAGGCTTGACATTCCTTAACCGATTGTCGCCAAGCGTTCACGGCGAAAAATTGGACGCCTTTGCTTTGGACTTGCTCCCAAAGTTTTTGCAGATGCGGAGCCTCCGCATCGCACGGCGCTCAGCCAAACCCAAAGAAAATCAAGACAACGGCTTTGCCCTTGTAATCACTCAAACGGTGCAACTTGCCTTCAGTATCGGAAAGGGCAAAATCTGGGGCAGGCAAATATTGTCCCTTCTCCAATTCTGCTTCCACCAATTGACGCTGTCGCTCTCCCATTGCCTGCCACAGTGGTGTTAAAATGTAAGTTTGCAACCACTCGTCCTTTTCTGTCTCCTTCCATGACTTCAGTTGTGCGAAAACTTGTTCCCATTCAGCAATGTTCTCGCTGACAGGTTTGCGTTCCAGTTCCTTCAACCGTTCATTCAATGCCATCAACTGGCGTATCATCTGTCGCAAATGTTCCAGTTCTTCTGAAGCAAGTTTGCTGACCCTTTTCAAACGAAGTGACAAATGCAAGGTCATGTTATAACTGCCACCGAAAGGCAACGGCTGTTCAAACCTCATGTTCAGGGTGTATTGCATCGTGGTGCCATCTTTTTGAGACAGCCACCATCGTTCGGAGTATTCTGGGACTTGAGTAAGTCCCAACTGCTTCGGCACGGTCCGTTCTACGACCCAGCAAGTTTGCTCGTTGACTTTTTCAACGGTGACAATGCGATAGTGGACAGGCAAATTAAACTTGCCCAATCCGCCCCACCAAACACTTTCTTGCCTTGTCCATGTCTGACCGACTTTGCGCAAAGGCGGTTGAGAAGTGAAAACGAGATAGGGCGGTATGTATGGCAGAAGCGGAAAGCCCAACGGGAAATGGTAGGGTTGCAACACCGTGTTGGGCGGCGCTATGACGAATTGAAGGGCATCACCCTGCTCATATCCTTTCATTCCTACTTTGCGGAAAACGATATGACGCACGCCTTTGTTTTTCCGTTCAACTGCCACCTCTCGCAACTGCACCGTTTCTTCCCTTGCCGTTCTGACTAAACCGAGACGAACATCACCAGAGATTTGCACTACTGCCTTACCTTCATAAAGCCGCTCTTGCCCAACGGGCATAGAAGCGAGTCCAGTTGCCCCAAGAATGGAACTGGCAGCAAAAATCAACGCCATACCTTGAAACATTTCCCATCCCTCCTTTGAACCGCCAAACTTTTAGCGGGTGTTTTGCCTTTGCTACGATTTTGCAGCGAAAAGGAGTGAAGGTTAATGGTTGCGATTGTTTTGGCGGCTGGGAATGGGCGGAAAATGTTCCCGTTTGATTTGACCCGACAAAAGTGCGCCATCCCTATCGCTAACGAACCGATAGTTCGTCGGTTAGTGCGGCAGTTGAAAGTTGCAGGCATTGAGCGGTTCGTCGTGGTCACGGGACACAATGCAGGGCAGGTTCGGGAAGCGATTTTGGAGGACATGGGGCAAGGGACATGGGACACGGGAACAGGGAAACGGAGAAGCGGGGAAACGGTGAAACGGGGAAGCGAAAAAGCGGAACGAAGGGGAGAAGTGATTTTCGTCCATCAGCAACAGCGAGATGGAACGGCAACTGCGACTTTACTGGCATTGAAGGAAGTGACTGACGCAGACGAGTTCATCGTCGCTTACGGCGATGTCGTTCTGACGCAAAAAGATGTGACGGCTTTGGTTCAGGCACACCGAGATAGCAACGCTATCGCTACCGTTTTGGTTCAGCGTTTGACACCGCCATTAGACAGCCGTGATTGGATTTGCGCTCAAGTTGATGGCAACCGAGTTGTCCAAGTTCAAGGTCATCCCAGAGACGCTTCTCACCGACTTGCAGGTTTGTTCGCCTTCCGCAAAGAAGCCATCCCGTTTCTGGAAAGCAATCCCGGAGTGATGAGAAGTGTTCCCGTCGGCGGAATGCCGCCACTTGAAGCCGAATTGGCTCAATCGCTGCAAATGCTTGTGGAAGCAGGTAAGGAAGTCGCTGCCGTTGAAACTCAAGGCTTCGTCGTTGATGTGGACAAGCCCTGGCACATTTTGGAAGCGGCTCATCATGTCGTCAACGAAATGAGAGAGCAATTTGACGAAGACCAAATCGCACCCACCGCAAAAATTGACGACAGCGCCGAAATTGAGGGGCGAATTGTTTTGGGGGATGGATGCGTCATCGGCAAGCGAGTCGTCGTTAGCGGCTTTTTGCTTGCCGATGCGGGAACTAAAATTGTCAATGGTGCGATTTTGAGGGGACGGATTGTTGCGGGGCGAAATTGCCGAATCCGTGACTATTGCCTCTTGGGCGACAGCGTTCTGGGACACCATTGCATCGTCGGGCATGGAGCGGAATTTGAAGGAGTGGCTTTCAACACCGTTTACCTCTACCACTACTGCGAAGTCTTTGGTGTCCTCGGTGAAGCCGTTGACATTGGGGCGGCGACGGTTTGTGGGACTTTGAGGTTTGACGACGGCGAGACAGTTCACAAAGTTTTGGGGCGACGCGAAATTCCCCATATCGGCGCTAACGCCAGTTACATCGGCGATTTTTCACGAACAGGCGTCAACGCCATTTTGATGCCAGGGGTGAAAGTTGGCTCTTATTGCTGCGTCGGTCCAGGTGTCGTGCTTTACGACGATTTGCCCCATCGCACTCTCGTTTTGGTGCGACAAGATTTAGAGCGTCGCGAGTGGGGACCGGAGCGATATGGATGGTGAAGCGTAAATCGTAATGCGTGAAGCGTAAAGCGTGAATGCATAATGAGCGAAAGGAGTGACGAGATATGGGAGTTTGCAATCGGAGGCAGTTTTTGAGCCTGCTGGGTGGAATTGCTTTAACCGGCTTCACAGGGCAAACATCTGCGCTCAAAGAACCCTTGCCGACACGGGTGCTCGGTCGGACGAAGGTCAAAGTTCCCACCCTTGGGCTTGGGTTCGGTCCAATCGGAACAGGCTTGACAGAGAGTCAAGCGATTGAGTTGATGGAACAGGCGTTGGAGTTGGGAGTAACTTACTGGGACGCAGCACCAACTTATGCTCGTGCACAAGAATACATCGGCAAAGTCCTGCCGAAGGTTCGGGACAAAGTTTTCTTGGTCAGCAAGGTCGCAACCGATGACGCTAAGCGGGCGCTTGAGATAATTGAGCAGTCGCTTCGGACGATGAAGACCGATTGCATTGACTTAGTCCATGTCCACAACATCGGTGATTTTAACCCTGACCGAGTTCTGGGCAAAGGTGGTGTCCTTGAAGGTTTGCGAGAGGCTCAAAAGCGTGGCTGGGTCAAGTTCATCGGTATCAGCGGGCATCACCGACCGTCGGTGATGGCGAAAGTTTTGGACAGCGGTGAGTTTGATGTGGTCATGTGCGTGCTCAATTTCGCTGACAGGTTCACTTACGATTTTGAGGGCAAAGTCTTACCTATCGCCCGCAAGCACAATGTCGGGGTAGTAGCGATGAAGGTGATGGCAGCACCTCAAAAGGGATATGGGAAACCCAATCCCGGCAGGCTTGCCGATTACGCTGACCTCGCCATCCGCTATTCCCTCAGTTTACCCGAAGTGGCTTGTGCCGTCGTTGGTGTTTTTTCCGTTGACGAACTCAAGCAAAATGTCGCCGTTGCGAAAAGCCGCAAGTTGCTCACGAAGTTTGAGTTGCAAAGACTCGCTTCTATCGGCAAGGAACTCGCTCAAAAATGGGGCGCCCACTACGGTGACCCGACCTAAAGGGGCTGAAACTCAAGCAAGTCTCCTACTTCGGTGGCAGTTTCCCTGAGGCGACCAACAGGAAGTTCAAGCGCCATGACCGCACCTTTGTCCCTGACAATCCAAATCCGCCACGGCTTCATGTTCTCCCTGACGGCGATAACTTGCCCTCGTTCGTCCAGATATGCGACATCAATGGCGAAACGCATAAAGCAGGTGTGAACACCACCTGTCGCTTTCGTCAGCAACAAACCTTCCTCCCGCCCTAAACTTTTTCTCCCCATCAAGCCCACAAGCCTTTGAAGCCAAGTCCGAGCCATAAAACATCGCTCGCAAACGATTGTCCCCTTCGTCTTGTTTCGGACTCGCACCCAATCGGGCATGATCGTTTCACCGTCAAAATCCCAAGAACTGCAACAGACCGCTTTGACGAGCCCTTATGAGGAGTGGAACGAACAAGAGCAGGAAAATGACAGGCAGGAAACAAAAGACGAGGGCGGGAAGCATAAGCAATGGAGCCCTTCTGGCTCGCTCTCTTGCTTGTTGGAACCTTCGTTCCCTGAGGGCTTCAGCCTGAGCCCGCAGGACATTGGCGATAGGTATGCCGAACAATTCCGCTTGCGTTAACGAGGCGGCGAGTATGCGTATGTCGTCGCAGTTTGTCCTTTCGGCTATGCCCATTAAGGCGACACTTCTCGGGCGACCGATTTGGACTTCCCAAAGGTAGCGTTGAAACTCCTCACCCAGCGGACCTGGGAAACGGCGGCTAATTCTGTCAATGGCAGCGTCCAAGCCGAGTCCAGCCTCAACGCAAGTCGCAAGCAGGTCAACGAAATCCGGCAAGTTTCTGGTGACGAGCCGACGCCGCTTTGAGACTTGACGACTGAGCCAAAAGTCTGGAACAGTGAAGCCAGAAACTCCAGCAAGCATCAACAAAGTGGCAGTTTGGATTGCTGGCAACCTGAAGACGGAGCAAAAGTAGAGGGCAACGAGTGGCAAAATTAGCGCTCCCAAAATTTTCAACCCGAAAACTTCTTCAGGTCTGATTCGCCCCGCTAACCCTGCTTTGTGGATGAGGGTTCTGAGTTGAGAGCGGTAGTAAGCAGGGGCAAATCTTCCGATTGTCCTTGCAATTCGCACCATCAGCGAAGAAGCATATCCACCAGAAGATGTTCGCTGCCTCGCCCCTAAACCCTCAATTTCGGCGAGCCTTTCAAGGGGATTTTTGCGTAGCATGTTCCTTCATCCCTCCAAAGTTTCCAGAACTCGCCTGAGCCAAATCCATCCACCTGTTTCAAGCAAAAAGATCAGACCCAAGGCTCTCAAACCCAATGGGTCTGTGAACATTGGTGCAGACCATAGTTCGCTCCCAGAAACGATGGTGGCGAAGTTGGCGAACAAGAAGACAAGGATCGGCAAACCGAAAGCCAGGGCGAAAGCGCTTCCTCGCGTCAATGAAGTTTCCGCACGAATTTCCTGCCTCAACCTCAAACGACTTCTAACAGTGTTTGATGCCACATCAAGGAGGTGAGCCAAACTGCCACCTACTTCGCGCTGAACGAGGACAGCGGTCACAACCAGTTCAAGTTCGGCGCTCGGAACTCTTTCCACCAACCCTTGCAACGCCTCTTCAAGGGACGCTCCCAACATGACGGCTCTGCTTACAGCGGCAAATTCCTCCCTCAAAGGTGGCAAGCCCTCAGCAGCAATCAAGTCAAGAGATTGCTGAAAACCCATCCCTGCCCTCAAAGCGTTCGCCATCAGTGAAAGCGTATCTGGAAGCACTTCTTCAACCCGACGGATAAATTGCCTCTGCTTGTATCTCAGCCAAGCGAGGAGAACTGAAGGTGCAGCGATAGCACCAAGCAAAGCAAGGACTAACCTCCAGAGCGGTGAAGTTTCGGGAGCGACAATGCTTACCCCTATCGCTGTCAAGGAGAAACCTGCGACTGTCAACAAAAGCAAGAAAGCCAAAGTTGAACCAATTCCCCAGTTGACATGAGCCCTTTTGAGTTCGCGTTCTAACCACTGGGCAAATCGCCGTCGTGACAAAAGTCGTGACAGGGTGGGAAAGGGCTCCGAAGTTTGTAAAGCCATTTGCTCCCACGCCTCATCCAATTCTTCGGGTCGGCGGAGCCATTCTGGCAATCCACCGTAAATTCGCTCCTCTTCCATCCAAAGTTGCCTTAACCGTTCTATCGGCACGGATTTCGCCTCTGTCCAAACCCTATAGCATCCGAAGCAAAACGAAGCGAACCACAAAAGCCCCGTCACAAGCAGCAAAAAGTCCAAAACCGTCATGGTCGTTTTTTTTCACCCCTGACCTAATGGCTGTCACCGTTGGAAAATCGTGACAGGCAACCTGATGCCTCGCTCCAACATTCGCTCATAACATTTCGGTCTCAACCCCGTCGGTTTCAACCGACCGCGAATTCGCCCCATCTCGTCAAAGCCTTCGTGCTCAAAAACGAACAAGTCCTGCATCGTCACGACATCGCCTTCCATTCCGGTGATTTCGCTTATCTGCATCACCTTCCGCGAACCATCTCTAAGGCGAGCCATGTGAACGATCAAGTCAATGGCTCCAGCAATTTGCTCCCTGATGGCTCTAACGGGCAAATCCATCCCAGCCATCAAAACCATCGTTTCCAGCCGCGAGAGTGCCTCGCGTGGGTTGTTGGCGTGGATGGTGGTCATGGAACCTTCGTGCCCTGTGTTCATAGCCTGCAACATGTCAAGGGCTTCGCCTCCCCTGCACTCACCCACGATGATCCTGTCGGGTCTCATCCTCAAAGCGTTTCGGACCAAGTCTCGGATTGTGACCTCACCTACCCCTTCAATGTTGGGTGGTCTCGCCTCCAGTCTGACAACATGGTCCTGACGCAATTGCAACTCAGCCGTGTCCTCAATGGTGATGATTCGTTCGTCGTTAGGGATGAAAGCGGAGAGGACATTCAGCAGCGTTGTTTTGCCCGAAGCGGTGCCACCAGTGATTAGGATGTTCAATTTCGCTTGAACTGCCGCTTGCAAAAATTGTGCAGCCTCAGGGGTTAGCGTTCCGAGGGAAATCAAATCGCTCATCGTGAACGGGTCGCGAGAAAACTTGCGAATGGTCACACACGGACCGTTGAGGGAAATGGGTGGGATGACGACATTGACCCTGCTGCCATCAGGTAGCCTCGCATCAACCATAGGGACTCGTTCGTCAACCCGTTTTCCGAGGGGCAGCAGAATTTTCTCAATGATTCGCATCAAGTGTCGCTCGTCCCTGAACCTGACACTCGTCAGTTCAATCTTGCCGTGCCGCTCAACATAGACCTGATACGGACCGTTGACCATTATCTCGGTCACTTCGGGGTCGTCAAGCAAGGGTTGTAGTGGTCCGTAGCCCAAAATTTCGTTGATGAGGGAAGCCTGAAGTTGTAGCCTCTCGCTTCGGGAAAGGACGATGTTGTGGTTTGCGACCTCAGTGTCAAAGGCTTCTTCAAGCAACTCTATTAGGCGCTCCCGTTCCTGAAGCAAGGAAGGGTCACGCTCAATTTCTTGCATCAACCTCTCCTGTAACGATTGCCGAATTTGTTCAACGGCATCTTGTTGCCACCTTTGAACTTCAAGCCGCTGTCTCATCAAGGAGGCGAAGGGGTTTTCGGGTCCTTTGTCAATGGAGATAGTCGGAGTTGGCGAGATAGGTGGGACCTTCACTCTAACCCGTCCTCCGTTAGGCAAAGTCTTGTCTAAGATTGGAACCCTCTGGTCAACCCTTGCACCCAAAATTTGGGCGATGCGGGAGATGATTCGCATGAGATGTTCCTCGTCACGGAAAGACCACTCGCATCGTCGCAATGAACCCATCCGTTCTACCCAAATTTCATCGGGTGCGTTGACATTTATTCGGGTCACCATAGGGTCGTTGAGGAGTCGCTCAAGTGGACCAAACCCTTTGACCTCGTTGAGAAATTCCTCAACAAGGAAGCGCCTCTCTTCAGGACGGATTGACAGCCCTAAAGTTTGGCAAGCGTTTGTAATTGCATCGTCCATCAAGTTCCGCAAGGGAATTTCGCCCAACTGCTCAGCGTTTGCGGGCAAAGACCCAAGCACCAAGTCCATAATTTGATTGCGCAGTTGAAGCAACCTTTCCTCAGTTGACACCGCAGCGAATTGGCTCTCGCTTACCGGTTCAGCGGTAACCTCTTTCTCTCGCTCAAAACCGTCGCTGTTCAATGACCTTTCTAAGCGCCTAAGGAGGGACATAAAGCCTCTTCACCCCCGTTCAGCATGTAGTTGCGCTCGCAATTAATCTATCGGCTCGTAAACGGAATTTCTTCGCACAGGAACAAAGCCTGCCTCTCGGATGATCCGCTTCAGTTCGTCTTCAGTGAGCATGGATGGGCTTTCCGCACCTGCCATGTGGAAAATTTTTTCGTTGACCACCGTCCCGTCAAGGTCATCAGCACCGAAACTTAGAGCGACTTGAGCCAGTTTAACATCAAGGGAAATCCAGTAAGCCTTGATGTGCGGGAAGTTGTCCAGCATTAATCGGGCAACAGCGATTTCCCTAAGGTCTTGAACTCCTGTCGTGGGTTTACCGCCAAGTTTCGTGTTGGCAGGATGATAGGCAAGTGGGATGAAGCACATGAAGCCTCCAGTTTCGTCCTGCAATTGCCTGAGCAATTCAAAGTGCTGGGCTTTCTCCTCGGGTGTCTCAATGTGCCCGTAAAGAAGCGTCGCGTTGCTCTTTAGCCCCAACTTATGAGCAACCCTGTGGACTTCAAGCCACTGCTTCGGAGAAGCCTTCCTCGGATACAAAAGCCGATGGATTCTTTCCGTCAAGACCTCAGCGCCCCCGCCTGGCAACGAACCGAGCCCAGCCTCCATCAATCGCTCCAAGACTTCCTGAACCGATAAGCCCGAGATTTTGCTGAAGAAGTGAATTTCCGTTGCAGTGAAGGCTTTGATGTGCAAGCGAGGGAACGCCTCCTTAATCCGCCGAACCAACTCCACATAGTAGTCAAAGGGCAACTTGGGGTGGAGCCCGCCAACAATGTGAACTTCGGTAACCCTGTCCCAAATCAGTTGGCTCAGCCTTTCAATGTATTCGTCAACGGTGAGGGCAAAGGCTTGCGGGTCTTTGGGAAGTTTACCGAAAGCGCAAAAGGGACAATCGGCATAGCAGACATTGCTGTAGTTCAGGTGCACATTGACGACATAGTAGGCTTTATCATCGTGCCTCTGTCGGCGAACATAATCGGCAAGATAGCCGAGAGCCAAAAGGTCTCGGGTCTGATATAGCCTGACGCAATCTTCTATGCTCAATCGCTCCCCAGCGAACACTTTCTCAGCGATGTCAGCAATCTCAGAGCGGCTCAAAATTTCAAGCAACTTCAGTCACCTCCTTCAAGCGCACGAAAAAATTTGCCATCGTGTTTTGCGAAGGGATATAGGCAAAACAAGGCGATCAGCCCCAGCGGGAAAGCAAGGTGAACCTGGACGGGTTTGTGTGCTATCCTTTTGCTGATTGGAGGCGAGAGTGATGACGGAATTGACCGAGGTGTTGATTGAGAGTGACAAGGTTTTTGAAGGGCGATTGATTTCGGTTAGGAAAGACACTGTTCGCTTGCCCAATGGTCGCACCAGCACGAGGGAAGTCGTCGTTCATCCCGGCGCTGTCGCCGTTGTCCCCATGCTTGAAGACGGTCGGGTCATCTTGGTCAAGCAGTATCGCCACGCTGTCGGGAAAATCCTGATGGAAATTCCCGCCGGAACGCTTTATCCTGATGAAACGCCAGAAGAATGTGCCTTGAGGGAATTGAGGGAAGAGGTCGGATATGCAGCAGGTCGGCTTGAAAAGTTAACTTCCGTTTACCTTGCACCGGGTTACAGCACCGAGTTGATCCACCTGTTTCTCGCCACCGACCTTCAACCTGCTGAAGGTGAAACTGACGAGGACGAATTCCTGAAACCGGTCACACTTACCCTTGACGAAGCCGTTGCCCAAATTGCCAACGGCGAAATTCAGGACGCAAAAACTGTTGCAGCGTTGCTTCTGGTTTGGAGCAAGCAAATAAGCCGCAAAATAACGGGCAAACCTTCTGACTTTCAGGAAGGAGGGAAATGACATGCCAGAACGGTTGGGAATTTTGGTCGGAGGAGGTCCAGCACCGGGCATCAACAGTGTGATCGGCGCGGTGACCATTGAAGCCATCAACTCAGGTCTTGAGGTCATTGGCATTTACGATGGCTTTGAACACCTCATGAAGGGACGCACTGACATGGTTCGCCAGTTGACCATTCCCGATGTCTCCCGCATCCATTTTGATGGTGGCTCAATTCTTCGGACATCCCGTGCAAATCCGACACGCACTGCGGAAGACCTTCAAAACACTGTCAAAGCCTTGAAGGAACTCGGCATCCGTTACCTCGTCACCATAGGTGGCGATGACACTGCCTTCTCCGCAAGTGAAGTTGTCAAGGCTGCAGGGGGAGCCGTTAGGGTCGCCCATGTCCCCAAGACCATTGACAACGACTTGCCTTTGCCCGGCGGGATGCCGACTTTTGGATTTGAGACTGCCCGCCATGTCGGAACGGAACTTGTCCGAAACTTGATGGAAGACTCCCGAACGACCAACCGCTGGTATTTCGTCGTTGCAATGGGACGAAAGGCAGGTCACTTGGCTTTGGGTATCGGCAAAGCAGCAGGAGCAACTATCACCGTAATCGGCGAAGAGTTCCCGAAGGAACGGATAACCCTCGCTGAAGTTTGTGATGTCCTTGAAGGTGCGATTTTGAAGCGGCGCGTCCTGGGGCGCAAAGATGGGGTCGCTGTCATCGCTGAAGGCATCGGTGAGAAACTTGACCCAGAAGAGTTGGCAAAAATCCCCGGAGTTGAAGTTGAGCGCGACCCGCACGGTCACATCCGGTTGGGCGAAATCCCTCTGGCTACAATACTCAAGCGAGAAATCCAGCGTCGGTTCAAAGAGCGAGGCGAGAAGATAACCATTGTTGATGTCACCCTCGGCTATGAGTTGCGTTGCGCCCCACCGATCCCCTTTGACATTGACTACACCAGAACATTGGGCTATGGTGCTGTCAAGTTCCTCTTGAGCGAGCCTAAAGACGACAAAGTGAAGGAAGGCGGCATGGTCTGTTTGGTTGGAGGTAGGCTTGAAATCTTGCCCTTTGACGAATTGCGAGACCCGGTCACTGGTAGGACGAAAGTTCGCTTGGTTGACATTAACTCCGAGCACTACAAAGTCGCCCGTGAATACATGATCAGGCTTGAGCGAGAGGACTTAGAGAACCCTGAAATGTTGGCGAAACTGGCAGAGGCTGCTAAGATGACGCCTGAAGAGTTCAAGAAGAAGTTCGCCCATGTCGTTGGTCTGGAGGCTTGAAGTTTGGAACGGACGGGGCGGCACAACCGCCTCCTAAAGGGTGGGGTGGCTGTCGCTGCCCCACCCTTGACAATTTTCGGAGGGATGGTTTTGATGCTGCTTCGTTGGACAAAGCAAAAACTGTGTGCACTTATCCTTTTGTCCGTCGTCGTTGAAACCCCATTCGCTTCCCCACCTCCCGTAAGTTCCGAACAACTTTGGGGCGCTCTTGCTCTGATTATGAGAACTCGCGGAAAAGCAGTGCTCTTCATCATGGACGGGCTAAGTTACCGCCACATCCTCTCCGCTCCGCACCTCGCACCTCGCACCCAGCACTCATCTGGTTTGAGTTCTTTTGGGGAAGTCGGCGAATGGCTTGAGAGTAAGGGAAGCATCGCTTTGCTCAACACGATGGGCTACGGCGGGGCTGACAGATTTAGAGCGGCGATGACCCTCGCTTGTGGCGTCCGAGCCTTTGGGGACGAAACGGCTGCTTTGGTCCTTCAAGCGGATGAGCCTATGGAAGCCGATACTGCTTTGAACGCTTACCGCAGGCGTGTTGGAAATTTTGAACTGCCCCACGCACGCGAACCTTTTAAGCCTCTCGTTTTCCCCATGTTGGCTGAACTAAAGTGGCGGAACGAGAAGATGCAAAAGAAGCGGATAACCTTTGGTGTTGTCGCTCAATCCCTATGGCGAAAAGGCATACGCACTGTAGCCATTGGGTGCGGTGATGTCCCTGCTAATGCTCTGCCTAACCCTCACTTCCGCCACGCCTTACTCATAGCCCTTGACGAAAACGGTTTGGGGATTGGTTTGAGTGACTCGCAAAAACTGCTCCGCAAAGACCCTTCAATGCCTTTCGGAATCTCCGTTGACAAACAAAGATGGTCGGAAGCGGTCGGAGAAGCGTGGAGGTTCGCTGACCTTATTGTCCTTTACCCAGGCGAAACTCTCCGAGCCGACCTTTACGGCAGTGAACGGCTAATTCCTCTCGCCATTCGCCGAGAGTTGGATTTGCTTCGCCCTGTAATTGATCGGCTGAACATGGAGCGAGATTTGTTGCTCGTCTTCTCTTTAGCACCGTCAAGGAGAAGCCGCTACGAACTTTCGTTCATTTGTGCCGTCGGGAAAGGGATTGAGCAAGGCGGCGTTTTGACCTCTCAAACAACTCATCAGCATGGAGTCGTTTCCATTTTGGACATCCCAGCGACAGCGCTGAAATTTTTCGGTGCTGAGCCTGTTTCGCCCATCAACGGTTCGCCAATTTTATCCGTCCCGTCAGAGAACTTTGATCGCCACCGCTACCTTTTGGGCATTGGCGAAGCGGCAAAGGTCACTGATGGATGGCTGAGGGTGACAGTGTTGGCGACTTGGTGTGTCCTGCAAGCCGCAATGTTTGCTGCTTTGGCAGTCATTTTGTCGGTGGGACAAAAGGCGAAGATTTCTGATGGATGGCAAGTCCCTTTGGCACTGTTGGCGTGGTTTCCCTTAGTTGTGCACTTAGCGTTCAGTGGCATCAACTCAGCAATGTCGTCACTTCTCTGGAGAGGCATTGGACAAATCGCTTTGAGTGCAATTTTCGTTTCGGTGGCAGTCGCTGCGAGCCGCAAAATGATGCCGGTGAAATCAATCTCAAGTGCAGTGATCCTGTCAAGCCTTCTTTTCGCTTTGGATGCGCTTGGGAGCGGTTTTCTGAGCGTCAATACCCCGCTCGGCTACTCTCTTTTCTTCGGCGGTCGGTATTACGGGCTCGGCAATGTCGGGATGGGGTTGACTTTGGGGGCAATTTACGCACTTGCTCTCGCCTTGAATTGGCAGAGATGGGCAATGGCGGGATTATGCTTTTCTGGAGCGATTTTAGTTGGAGCGCCGTTCTTTGGGGCAAACATCGGTGGAGCGCTAACGGGAATAGTCATCGCTTTGACAACGATTTTTGCGGGTCGGTTCCGTTGGTGGCATTCCTTGGTCGCTATCGCTGCACTCGTCGCCCTTCTCGGTGGATTTTCGGTTTTTGAATTGACCCGTCCCGAACCTTTGACCCATTGGGGACGATTTATTCGTTCAGTTGCCGAAGGAGGGCTGATGGCTTTCACTTCAATGGCTTGGACGAAAATCGGCATTTCCCTTCGCGCTTTCCGGGCAATTCATTGGGACATTGCCTTTTTCGCTCAACTTTTTCTCCTGTCGGTTTTGTGGTGGCGACTAGGCTGGGACTGGAAATTGGCGACCTTGTTGGCGGGTATCATTGCCGCTTTGCTGTTCAACGACTCAGGTCCTCAAACTCCCGTTGCCTTCGCCTTTTTGCCTTTGTGCGTTTTAGCCTCAAGATCACTCGCGAACTTGAGAAGCCTGCCAACCAGAGAGCCACTCGGCTAAGGTCAGCCAGAGCAAAACCGCTGCGGTATCGGCGGAGTTGTCAAGGACTTGCCAAAGGAACTGTTGGGTCACGACTGCGAAGTCAGCAGGAGTCTCATCTGCTTCGTCCAACCTCAGCGGCTTTTCAAACCTATCAGGGAACAACTCCTTCCACGAACGCATGACAAAAGCGAGTGTCTCCTCCGGATGTGTGAACAACGCCTCTCCAAGTTCGGAACGGACCCGCTCCCGAAATTGTTCCCAAGTCATTTTGCGGTCACTCCTTCAAATTGCTTCTTCTTCGTCACCAGGTTCAAGCAGACCCAAGCCACCAGCCTTGCGCCTGTAAAGGACATTGACCTGACCCGTTTCAGCGTTGACGAAAACGAAAAAGTCGTGACCGAGCAAGTCCATTTGAACGACGGCTTCATCTATCGTCATCGGCTTCACCGAGAATTTTTTGGTCCGAACGATAGCAAATTCGGGGATTTGTGGCTGCGAAGTCATTTCTGTTTCGGTCACGAAAGCGACCAAGGGTTTGGCACGGCGTCTTCGGTCAATGAGCCTTTTCTTGTGCCGATGAAGTTGACGGTCAATTTTGTCAATGGCTTTGTCAAAGGCTGCCCTGAGAGAAGTCGCCTTCTCCTGAGCACGAAGCAGATAACGGGCGATTTTTAGCGTCACCTCCACGACAAACCTTCCCCGCTCCCTCTTGACCTCAACCTCCGCTTCCTGCATGTTCGGGTAAATGCGACGCAAACTGTCAAGGGACTTTTGAGCGTGTTCTTGAAACTCCTTGGCGAGGGTGATGTCGTGGGATACAAACCGAACAGGCAGAACCCCTGCCTGCACCTCTGACTTCTGAGCCATCATGCGACCCTCCTATCTTTGCCGTCTTTTTGGGTTGAAGGCTTGTCAAAAGTTTGACACCAAATGCAAGGATTTGTCTGCACGACCTCACAAGCCATATTCGGACGGAATGAAGGTATCGCCCCAAACAACTGTCGCCCTTTCAGTTAACTGCTCCGCAGACGAAGGCAGAACCTGTATTGCCTCCGAAATCATCGCCAACCAACGGAGTTCCCGTTCAGGTAAGGAAAGTTTCCCGTCGTTGATGGCATCTTGAATCGTTTTCACTGCCAACTTCGCCATCTCTACGGTGCGGTGGTAGTCATCACCGTTGGCAACAATTCGCTTTGCAGCCTCATGCATGACTGTCAAGTCAAGCATCAAGGCTTGCGGGTCCCTGAACCGGTCGGATTCAACGAGCAAATCGCGGAGACACTTCCCTTGACCGTTTTTCAGCGCAGTGTTCATCAGCCTGCAGTCGTAGATGAGGATTTCCGTGAAGACTTCGGGGGCAAAACCACCGAGCAACCTGACATCTTGAACGCTTTCGTTGCTCCAAAGGTCACAAACTGCGGCGGCAATGTTGCCCAATGGGGACGAATGAGCGCAAGCGCTTGATTTTCCTTCCATGCTGATGGGCACTCCGGTGATGAACTTGATGACTGGGTTTTCGTAGCCGCAATCTTTTAACGGACCCGTAGCCCCCATCTCAACGGCGACGAGGGAACGAGGCGCACAAGCCAACCTCATGACAGCGGCGAGGACTTTCGGGATGAGACCTTGATGAGCCAACTGCATGGCAGTGTTGGCGAACCCGCAAGCGGTGTCGCCGCCAGCGATAACTCCGTGTCGGTTAGCGATGTCAACAATTTGCCCCCACAGAAATTCCATGTCACGGGGCGCAAGAACTGCCAATGCAAAAATCAAGCCATCAATGTCGCCTTCAACCAACGCACGGTCTGAGACTTCCTTGCCACCTGTGCTCTCAATGGACAAGATGTCAGCACCTGCGTCCGCACACAACTCAAAGGCTTGCAGCATTTTCTCTGTCGGGACACCAGTCCTCATTTTCGGTGGTCTCTCTTCGTCCCTTATGTCTGCAACTGTGACCCTTAAAGCCGTCCTGAGCCCATGTTTCTGGTTGAACTCGTCCATGACCTTTTTGATGTCGCTGGTGATGATGGCTCCCCAGTCTGGATTGCGGGTCATCTCGTAAAGTTGCTCAAACTCCAACACCAACGCTTCCTGACCTAAGTGGACAGCCCTCTGAAGGATGCGCGTCACCATCTCGCGAAAGCGTTGCCTGACTTCAGGCAGCGTTTCATCCCGAATCGGCATCGGAGGCAAAGTGAAGTTGACCTCAGGGAGAACTTCCCCGCCGCCGACAGTGACACCGTGACCGCAAGTGACTGGTCGTTTGGCGAAACCGAAAATTGCCTCGTCAACGGACTCGTAAGCAAGCGACTTTGCCAACTTTCTTTCAGCCATCCCTGCATTCCCTCCTTGCAAATCAAAGGTTTCGCACATTTATGCCTTCCAGCGTTATCGGCGATAGGCAGCGTTGTGAGGGGCGATGCGGGTGATAATGATTCGCCGCTGCTTCCTGTCCAACTCGTAAAGGATGCGATATTGACCGACATGAAGGCTGAACTCGGTGCGACCCACCAATTTTTCGTGGTCAATGGACTCAGCATTTTCTGCCAACCAACGGATTTTGCGGACAATGTTTTCCGCCAATTTTGGGTTTCTCTTGGCAATGTCGCGCAACTGGCGTTGTGCGCCCGTCCTGTATTCCACCGACCACCTTTGCTGTTCGCCCTCTTGACCCTTGCCCATTACACAGACACCCCAATTCTCCTCAACTCGGCAAGGACCTTCTCTTCAGGGACTAACGGCTCTCGCTTCGCCTCATCCAACTCTTTTGCCAATTCGGGCGTCACCTCGTCGTCGCTGTAGCGGAACTTCATCCCTCCCTCAACCCAATAAGCCTTCACCTCACTCGGCTTCTTCCCCACCAACTCAACATACTTTGCATAAGCCTCCTCGCACCAAAAAACCAAGTTCCCTTCATCGTCAACGCTGCAAAGAAACTTCAGTTCGTCCCGCAAAATCTGCCGAACAAGTTCAGCCAACTCGTCAACTGTCATGTCGGCAACTTTCCGCTTTGCTTGCCTCGTCTTAACCTTCGCCATTTCAATCACCCCACTAACGGTAAGCGGCATTGTGGGAAGCAATGCGGGTGATGATAATTCGCCGCTGCTTCCTGTCCAACTCGTAAAGGATGCGATATTGACCGACATGAAGGCTAAATTCAGTGCGACCTT
>Ga0197143_1001806_pt1 | contig 17157 bp, 17 predicted proteins | sample GBS70_MetaG_FD_148603 | JGI IMG/M metagenome (GOLD analysis project Ga0197143, IMG submission 148603) | Sediment microbial communities from Great Boiling Springs, Gerlach, Nevada, United States - GBS 70_MetaG | ecosystem: Environmental > Aquatic > Thermal springs > Hot (42-90C) > Sediment...
TCTAGCTCCTCCGCCAGGGCGACCAGGGCGTGGGGCTCTCGCAGCACGATCCGGCGTCGGCCCAGGCGCACCCAGCCGGCCCGCTGCCAGCGGTTGAGCAACCGGCTCACGGTGTGCAGGCGAGTCCTGCACAGCTTAGATGTTCCCGCCTTTCTTTGAGCTGTTCACGGAATAAGCCGGGTGGGGAACGCGGGGAGCGGGCAAGCTCCTGACCCTCTTCTCTCTGCCGGAGAGATCCGACAGGCGTGGGCCAGCAGGCCTGAAAACCACCGGGGGGCCGGAATCCGCTCCGGCCCCCCGGTTGCCGCTCCCCGGACGGCTTCGAATCGTCGTCCCTTAGGAAGCTCCTGGCCCAGCCTGGCCTTCTCCCGCGGGGATCTCTCCGGGGCGTAGGGGCGGCTGTCCGTGAGCCGCAAGATCTCCCATCCCTGGGTCGGCATGAGCCACCGGGGATGGATCGCCGGACCTGCCACCACCGGGATCACCTCCGCTCCATCCGCTCGACGAAGCAGCGATCGGTCTGCCGGGCCTGCCGCTGCTAGGCGACCCCCTCCTGCCTTGCTCACCCCTCACTGGGGAGAGACAAAAGGCGCACCGAAAGCCCCACTCGGTGGCCTCCCACAGGTCTGCAAGCTCTACCAGCATCCAGCACGCCTCCTCCGAGGCCAACAGCGCTCATCGGGGCTCCTGCCTCTCCAGGTGCACCCGCAGCCACCCCATCTGATCCTGCAGATCCTGGATCGTGAACGCCTTATTTCTCGCCCGCCCCGGCTCAAATTGGATATGTGTCTTATCTCTGCCAGCCAAACATTATTTGTTTGGAGGTGCTTCCGCCAAAGCGGTTCTCGGCCAGGGTCTTTCCGAGTTGCCGCAACAACCCGTCCCCTCACCTCTCTCCGAATCGGGGAGAAGTAGTGCCAGAGGCAATCGACGCGCCCGGTCATGATAAGCGCTCAAAGCAGGGACGGAATGACCCGCCTCCCAGGCCCGAAGAAGCGCTTCCCGGTAAGACATCCGCCATAACATCGGATACCACCACGCATGCCGATCCCCTCTCTTCCAGAGGGGGTTGCTCCTGGCACATTGAAATGCCTCTCTGCCCTCCTCCGGTCGACCCCCTGGTTTTTCGAACAGCCCCCAACCCCGACTCGACCCTTGACCCTCTTGACAAAATATGGATATCGTGTTACTATGCTTTTAGCAAAAGCATAAGGAGTCTCACATTCGTGAGAAGGATATGCCTCGGGTTCAGCGTAAGGGGTCCCAAAAAGGATATCGCAAGCAATTTCGCTCTCGTGACGAAATGCTCGCCTATATATCAGAATTATATTACGAAAGTAGGCTAAATCAGTCTGATATTGCCAAATTATTGGGATTAAGTCGATCAATGATTTCCCGCTTGTTAATAGAAGCCCGAGAGCGGGGAATTGTGGAGTTCCGAATCCGCCGTCCGATCTTCACGGATCCCGATCTGGAGCGAGAGCTGGTGGTCCGGTTTGGGTTGCAGACAGCGCGGGTCTTAGATGTGGAGCATCTCGCCTATCCTGAGCTGCTGCGTCAACTGGGGAAGCTGGCGGCGAGCGAGTTGGTCATGCATCTCCAGGATGGGATGACAGTGGCGACCGCATGGGGAATGACGATCTGGGAGCTGGTGCAGGCTCTTCCCCATCGGGCTTATCCCAACCTCCGTGTTGTGCAATGCGTAGGAGCCTTGGGGAACCAACAATTCTGTGATACCCCTCTTATTATTCAACGCATGGCCCAAGCTCTGGGAGCTCAGTATTTCTTGTTGCATGCTCCTCTGATTGTGGAAAGCAAAGCAGTCTGCGCCCAGCTGCTGCAGCAGCGTATGATCCGGGAGACTTTAGAGATGGCCCGGCGCGCTGATCTGTTGGTGGTCGGGATTGGCTCGGTAGAGCCAGAGGTTTCCTCCCTGAAACGCGCAGGGTATCTCTCGGAAGCGGAGCTGGTGAAACTAGCACGAGATGGAGCTGTAGGGGACATCTGCGGGCGCTATCTAGATCTCACAGGTCAGCCGATTCCCACTCCTTTCGATGGATGTCTGGTGGGCATTACTTTGGAGGACATTCGACGAATTCCCTGCGTATTTGCTGTTGCTGGCGGAGCATCAAAAGGGAAAGCCATTCTCGCTGCGCTCCGTAGTGGACTTCTCCACATCCTGGTTACCGACAAGGGCGCGGCCCTGGAAGTGCTGCGACACTCCACTTGACTCTCAGGAGGCAAGCTCTATGGTCTCACGACAGCGGCTTCCCAAATGGGCGCAGCAGCTGTTGGATCGGCATCCGGGGGCGGAGATCCCTACGCCGGAGCGTCCGGTTCCGGACTGGCTGGAACGGGAGATCCGTCAGACCCCTCTGTGGGCCCTTATTCGCGGAAGCGATGGAATCCGGCAGGAGCACCCTTATTTCCTCTATGAGGACATTCATCACCAGCCGGAGCTGCTGGATGGGGTGTTGCGTCTCCGCCCGCAGCTTAACCGAATCGTCGATCGGTTGGAGCGAGAGCAAATCGAGCACGTGGTGTTCACTGGGTGTGGATCCTCATTCTTCAGCTCTTGGCTGGGCGCCTACATCTTCCGTCGGTGGACGGGCCTGGAAGCGGAGGGGGTCGAGGCGTTGGAGTTTGTGAACTATGGCCTCCCTCTTTCCCGCCGCGCGGCCCTGATTGTGCAGTCCGCCACGGGAGGGAGCGTGGAGGTCCTCGAGGCGACGGAGCAGGCCCGCCGGGAAGGGCTGGTGGTCATCGGACTGACCAACACCCCGGATAGCCCGCTGGTGGAGCTGTGCGATGAAGTCGTCGTCTATCCCACCGGCCAGCGTTGCGGCCCGGACATCTCGGTGATCACCACCCGCCTCTTGATGTTGTATCTCATTGCACTCGCCCTGGGACGGCGGCGGGGCGCCCTAAGCGACGAGCTCGCGGCGGACCTGGAGCGGGTCCTGGAGGCCATCCCTGCCCTTGCGCGACGTTTCCTGGAGACCCAGGACGCTCGACTTGTGGCAGTGGCCGAGGCCCTTCAGAACCAGCGGGCCCTGTTGCTGATCGGCGGGGGCCCCAATTGGTTCTCCGCGCGGGAGGGCGCGTTGAAAATCGAGGAGGAGTCTTGCATGCTGTGCAAGGCCTACCGACCCGGAGAATACGTTCACGACGCCATCGCCCTGCTGGGCCCCGAGATGACCACGATCCCCATTGCGCCCCCCGGCCCCAGCTACGCCCGCCTCTACGATTGCGCCCGCACCGCCCGCGCCGCCCGCTCCCCGGTCCTGGCCGTGGTCGCTGAGGGGGATGCAACCATCGCCCGCGTTTCTGATCACGTGATCCCCCTCCCGGCCGAGCTGCCTGAGATCCTTTGGCCGATACTGGCCACCATTCTATTCCAGCTTTTGGGTTACCATCTGGGCGTGCGACGCGGTTATAACCCGGACACGCTGCGCACCGAAGACCTCGACCACGCCCGGGCCTGGCTGACAGCGTTCCCCTTGGGGACGCACTGAGAGCCCAACCGCACGTAAAGGAGGTAGCCATGGCGGAGGCGCACCGCATCGCGATGCTGGGCACCGGCTTGATTGGCTATTTTTACACAGCTGCCTTGCACGGCCATCGGGGCCGGGACCGCGTGCATGTGGTCTACTCGCGATCCCGGGAGCGGGCCCGGGCCTTCGCGGAGCGCTGGGGGATCCCCAAATGGACCGATAACCTAGAGGCGGCTATCCGAGACCCCGAAGTGGACGTAGTGGTCATCGGATTGCCCAACCACCAGCATTTGGAGGCCACTCAGATCGCCGCGGACGCCCGCAAGGCAGTTCTCTGCACCAAGCCTCTGGCCCGCACGGCCACGGAGGCCCGGCAGATGCTCGAGGCGGTAGAGCAAGCGGGGGTGTTCCACGGCTATCTGGAGGACCTGGTCTACACTCCCAAGACTCTCAAGGCCCTGGAGGCCGTCCGCAATGGCGCTATCGGACAGGTGCTTTGGGTTCGCTCGCGGGAGACCCATCCCGGCCCCCACAGCGCCTGGTTCTGGGACCCTCGACTAGCCGGCGGTGGGGTCATCGTGGATATGGGCTGCCACTGCATTGAGATCATCCGGGCCTTCATCGGCAAGGGCATCCGCCCTGTAGAGGTCATGTGCTGGGCCGACACCCTGGTGCACCCCATCGAGGGGGAGGACCACGGCATCGGCCTGATCCGCTTTGCCAACGGCGCTGTGGGGCAGTTCGAGGTGAGCTGGGCCTTCCGGGGCGGGATGGACCTGCGGGACGAGGTGGCCGGGACCCACGGGACGATCTGGCTCAACCACTTCCTGCGCACCGGCTTCGAGATGTTCACCGCCGCTGGCCCCGGGGGCTACGTGGCGGAGAAGGCCGAAGGCGAGTTCGGCTGGCTCTTCCCGGTCGGAGATGAAATCAACGAACTCGGCTACGCGCACATGTTCACCGACATGTTGAATGCCTTGGACGAAGGCCGGGAGGCTATGGAGACCTACTACGACGGATATATCGTTAACGCCATCATCGATGCCTGCTACCGCTCGGCCCGCAGTCGGCGCTGGGAGCCCGTGGAGCTGGAGATATGGCGCGGGCTGGAACAAGTGGAGCGGATCCACGTCGCGGCTCCGGAGCGGGACGGCAAAGTGGTGATCAAGCAGGAACGCATGCCGGACGGCCGAACGAAGTGGATCCTCAAGGATCAGCGGACGGGAGAGATCACGGAGGAGATCGCATGAAGGCGGCCCGTTCTCCTCTCTCGGACGGAGCCGCGGTGGCCCGCCCCGCCGCGGCCGTCCCAGCGATCCCCGCTACCTCGGTGGAGGCGGCAGCGGGCCCCTCGGGGGTCTGGCTCCGCCGCCTCCTCTTCGTGCCCACCCTGATCTACCTCGTGGTGATGACCATCTTCCCGCTGCTCTACTCATTGGGGGTCAGCCTGTTCGACTACACTATGGGACGCGAGGCCCGGTTCATCGGGCTGAGGAACTATGCCGACCTTCTGGCGGATCCTCTGGTGTGGCAGGCGCTACGGGTGACCCTGCAGCTGACAGGGATGGCCGTGGCGATCGAGCTGACGCTGGGGGTAGCCCTGGGCTTTGTGTTCTTCCAGCAGATCCCACCTATCCCCTTCCTACGCCTCCTGGTCTTCATGCCTATGATGCTGGCCCCTCTGGTGATCGGCCTCTTTTGGCGTTTCCTGCTGGATCAGACCTTCGGGCTGGTGAACTTCCTCCTCTCGGCCTTGGGGCTGGCGCCGGTGCCATGGCTGATCCACCCCCAGTTCGCCCTGCTGAGCGTGCTGATCGTGGACGTCTGGCAGTGGACGCCTTTCGTGACGTTGCTGACCGTGGCTGGACTGGGCACTGTCCCTCCCGAACTCAAGGAGGCCGCCGTCCTGGATCGGGCTTCCGGTTGGATGCGCTTCCGGCATATCTATTGGCCCTACCTTCGCTTCCCACTCCTTCTCGCTCTGCTCTTCCGCACCATCGACGTCATGAAGATGTTCGACGTCCCCTACATCCTCACCGGAGGTGGGCCAGGGAACTTCACAACCACCCTCTCCCTCCTGGCGTATCGCTACCACTTCCAGTTCTTCCAAATCGGGAAAGCGGCGGCAATCGCGTGGGTGGTGGTCGCCCTGATCAACATTGTCACCAACTTGATGGTCCGGTGGCTTATGCCCAAAGCGCCGCAGGAGCAAGTGGACACCGGGCTGTGACCGGGAGGCTGACATGGCGATCCGAGGGATGGATGGGCTGAAACGCGGGGGGATCCTCGTGCTGGCCTTCGTGGCCACCGCCTTTTTCTTCCTTCCTTTGTTGTGGATCATCATCTCCTCTTTCAAGACCCAGCTGGACCTCTTCGCCATCCCGCCCAAATGGGTGTTCCAGCCCACGCTGGCCAATTACATCAACGTCCTCCGCTCCGACTTCCGCGCCCAATTCGCGAACAGCATGGCTGTGGCCCTGGCCTCGACCCTCTTCTCCCTCCTCCTGGGGAGCCTGACCGCCTACGGGTTCTCCCGCTACAGCCTGCGGGGGAGTTCCTTCATCCAGTTTTGGATCCTCAGCCTGCGCTTCCTGCCTGCCGTGGCCGTGATGGTCCCCTTCTTTCTTGTCTTCAACGCCCTCCGCTTGCGTGACACGCTGCTGGCCCTCTTCCTCGTCTACAACATCTTCAACATCTCCTTCGCCGTCTGGGTCCTCAAAGCATTCTTCGATGAGATTCCTCTGGAGCTCGAGGAGGCGGCAATGCTGGATGGCTACTCCCCCCTCCAGGTCTTCCTGCGGGTGAGCCTCCCCCTGGTCCGGCCGGGCCTGGTCACTACAGCGATCTTTTGCCTGATCCAGTCCCTGAACGAGTTCCTTCTCGCCTTGGCTTTGACGGTGCGGGCGGCGGAGACGGCACCGGTGGGGCTGGCGAAGCTGCAGACCTTCCTAGGCACAGACTGGGGCCGGATCTCCGCAGCAGGCACTCTCTTTATGCTACCTGTAGTTCTCTTCACCATCCTGGTACGCAACGAGCTGGTCCGGGGCATGAGCTTTGGACGGATGAAGTGAGGAGGGAGGGATGGCGCGCTTAGTGCTGGAGCGCCTGGATTGCTGGTATGGCCGCACTCACGCTGTGGATCACATCGACCTCACCGTTGAGGATGGGGAGCTGTGCGTCCTGCTCGGCCCTTCGGGAAGCGGCAAGACCACCACGCTGCGCATGATCGCCGGGCTGGTCCGCCCTACCGAAGGGGAGATCTACCTCGACGGGCGTCGGATCACCCACCTCTATCCGGGACAGCGGGGCATCGGGATGGTGTTCCAGAGCTATGCCCTGTATCCCCACATGACGGTGCGAGAGCAACTGTTATTCCCCCTCCAGGTTATGCGCATGGGGCCGGCCGAACGGCAACAGCGGGTGCAGGCGGTGGCGGACCTGCTGCACATCGGTGACTTGCTGGACCGCTATCCCTCCCAGCTCAGTGCAGGCCAGCGGCAGCGGGTGGCCTTGGGGAGGGCTCTGGTGCGACAGCCGGCCTTGCTACTCCTCGACGAGCCTCTGAGCAACGTAGATGCCATGTTGCGGGAGGAGGTGCGGGCCAGCCTCCGCCGCCTGCAGCAAGAGCTGCGCATCACCACCGTGCATGTCACCCACGATCAGGTGGAGGCTCAGGCGCTGGCCGATAAGATTGTGGTGATGCACCAGGGGCGGATCCAACAGGTGGGCAGCCCCCAGGAGCTCTACCGCCACCCAGCCAATGTCTTCGTCGCCGGGTTCCTCGGGACACCCCCTATGAACTTCATTGAGGTCGAGGCAATCTCGGAGGGGGGCACCCTCATGCTGCGCAACCGATGGCTGATCCTCCCCATACCTCCCGAGTGGAGGAAGGAACTCCCTCGCGCGCTGATCCTGGGGGTGCGCCCGGAGCACCTGCGAGTCCATCCTCCCCGGGAAGGGGATCCTATGGCCGCCGAGGTGATCGTCATCGAGCCTCATGGCCATGAGATGATCCTTCACGTGCGGGTCCATGATCACCTCCTGCGTTGCCGGGTGGATCCACGCCAGCTGGGCTTCCGCCCACAGCCGGGGGATCGAGTCTCCATCTCCTTCAATCTCCAGCATATCCATCTGTTCGACCGAACCACGGAGCAGCGCATCGCCTGAGGCGGGGAGGCTGCGGTGACTCGGATTGATATCGAAGCGGTTTCCGTCCGCTACGGCTCACGGATGATCCTGGAGGATGTCACCTTCACCGTCGAGGACGGCGAGCTCTGCGTGCTGGTGGGCCCATCGGGGTGCGGAAAGACCACCCTGCTGCGGGTCATCGCCGGGCTCACGCGCCCCGCGCAGGGCCGGGTCCGGTTCGACGGGCAGCCGATGGATGGCGTTCCTCCGGGGGATCGCGACATTGCCATGTGCTTCCAGACCTACGCTCTTTACCCGACAATGACCGTCCGCGAGAATTGGGCCTTCCCCCTTCGCATGGAGCGCATGCCGGAGTCTGAGATCCGTCGGCGGATCGCTGAGATGGCAGAACTGTTGCATATGGAGCCATTGCTGGACCGCTATCCGCATCAGCTCTCCGGCGGGCAACAGCAACGGGTCGCCCTGGGCCGCGCCCTGGTTCGACGGCCTCGGGTCTACCTCCTGGACGAGCCCATGGGCAATCTGGATGCCAAACTGCGAATCGAGCTGCGAGCTCACCTCAAGCGGATCCAGAAGGAGCGGGGGATCACCACGATCTATGTGACCCACGATCAGGCCGACGCCCAGGCCCTGGGCGATCGCATGGTGATCCTTCACGAGGGGCATATCCAGCAGATCGGCGCACCCCAAGAGATCTACGATCGCCCCGGCAACCTCTTTGTCGCCCGCTTCGTCGGATCGCCGCCGATGAACTTGATCCCTTGCGAGTTGGCTTACCGGAACGGACAACCAAGCCTCCTCCACCGGGCGTTCGAGATCCCCCTGCCGGACCTGTTCCTGGATGCCGCCCCGCCTCCGGCCGGACCCGTGATCCTGGGGGTACGCCCGGAGGCCCTCCGTGTCTGCCCCGAGGACTCGGGGATCCCAGCGGAGGTCTACGTTGTCGAGCCTCAGGGCGACGAGGTGATCCTCGACCTTCGGGTGGGTGATCACCTCCTCAAGGGTCGCTTCCCCCAGGAGGCCCTTGGATTCCGACCACAGTTGAACCAGCGTCTGTCCATCGCCTTCGATCCGAAGTCCCTTCATCTGTTCGATCCCCAGACCGGCCTTCGGATCGTCTAAAGGCGAAAATTCCAATTTTAAAAGGAGGTTGCCATGAAGAGGTTCCTGCACTCCACCAAAGGATGGATTACGCTCTGCGTCCTGGCGGCGGTCCTAGGGAGCTGCGCGCCGGCTACCCCGGCCACCCTAGCTCTCCCAACCCCCACTCCAATGCCGGGTGTGGCGACGCCTACCGCGCCAGCTCCCACCCCCACTGCCGCCCCCGCCCCGGTGACGCTGCGGGTCCTGAGCCTCCCGTGGCCTCAGACACCGGTCGAGCAGGAGCTGGCCAACAAGGAGTTCACTCCGAAGACCGGCATTAAGGTGGAGATCAGCGGCCCGCCCTATCAGTTCGTGGAATCTAAGATCCGCGAGCTGTGCGCCTCCCAGAGCGCCGAGTATGACATCTACGAGATCGACAGCCAGTGGTACGGGGCGATGATCACCAGCGACTGCGTCGAGCCCCTGGACGCCTACCTTAAGGCCTCGGGCATCAATTACGACGAGACCTTCGTGCAGCCCTACGCCACCTACAATGGCCGCTGGCCCATCCCCTTGGCCGTCCTGCGAGGAGAGGAGGACTGGAAGAAATACACGGACATGCCTGTCTACTTTCTCCCCTGGACCATCGGGACCCAGATCCTGGGCTACCGGGCCGATCTCTTCAAAGAGGCGGGCATTGTGGACGCCAACGGCAACCCCAAAGCTCCGGAGACCTGGGATGAGTTCCTGGCCGCGGCCAAGAAGCTCACCGTTGACATAGACGGCGACGGCAAGATCGACCGCTACGGAGTAGGCTGGTATGCAGGCCGCATCAGCGACGGCATCACCCAGCAATGGTTGAACTTCCACGGTTCATTCGGCGCCCGCCTCTGGGACGAGAAAACATGGACCGCCCAGGGGATCATCAATTCGCCTCAGGCCGTCGCCGCCTGCGAGTACTTCACCAGCTTTAACCTCAAGGAGCACGTAGTCGACCCCGGCACCGCCAACTGGTTCGTGGACGAGCTCCTCAACGGCGCCTTCACCGATAAATACGCAATGAACTTCACCTGGGTGAGCTTCGCCGGGGCCATGGATAACCCTCAGATGTCCCAGACGGCGGGCAAGTGGGCCTACGCGCCCATGCCATGCTACGTGGACCCGGCCACCGGTCAGAAGCGGTGCGCAGCCACTTACGGCTCTCAGGGCATCGCCATCAATAAGCATTCCAAGAACAAGGAAGCCGCTTGGAAGTATTTGGAGTGGCTCATCAGCCGCGATACCCAGAAGAAACTGATCGATGACCCGCGGGCCGGCTTCGCCAGCGCCCGGAAGGACCTCTTCGACTACCAGACCCAGACCCCCGGCACAGCCCGCTGGGCTTCCCTGAAGAGCATAACCGGCGGCTGGGGCTTCGACGTCTGGACGATCCCTGAATACGGCCAGCTTCTGGACATCCAGCAGAACTACCTGAACCTAGCTTACATCGGAGCCATCCCCTGCAAGCAAGCATTGGACCAGATCGCGCTGCTCCAACAGCGGATCCTGGACACCAGCCCCTTCAACCCCAAGAACGGCGGGAAGATCATCTTCGGCCGATAGATGGATCGCCTAACCCCGGTGGAGGGGGGCCCGGCCTCCCTCCACCGGATGCCTACACCCAGCCCGAGGAGGAACCGCGATGATCACCCCACTGGATGTACGTAGCCTGACCCTGGAGCAGCTGGCGAAGACCATTGACCACTCGCTGTTGCGCCCGGAGCTCACCGATGAGGAGGTGTGGGCGGGCATTGAGTTGGCCAAACGCTACAACGTGGCCGCCGTCTGCGTCAAGCCATGCCATGTGCGCTTAGCCGCGGAGCTCCTTGCCGGCACCGACGTGAAGGTCTGCACGGTGATCGGCTTCCCCCACGGGAGCCAGACCACCGCAGTCAAGGTCTACGAGGCGCAAGAGGCGGTGGCCAACGGCGCGACGGAGCTGGATATGGTGATCAATATCGGCAAGCTCCGTTCAGGGGACGATGAGTATGTCCTCCATGACATCCGCGCCGTGATCGAGGCCGTCAGGGGCCGGGCCATCGTGAAGGTAATCCTCGAGAACGCCTACCTCACCGATGAACAGAAAGTGCGGGGCTGCCGCCTGGCCGAGGCCGCGGGGGCCGCTTTCGTGAAAACTTCGACGGGCTTCGCCCCCAGCGGCTGCACCGTGGAAGACATCCGCCTGATGCGCGCAGCGGTCGCCCCCCACGTCCAGATCAAGGCCGCCCACGGCATCCGCACCCTGGAGCAAGCCCTGGCGGTCCTGGAGGCCGGTGCCACACGCATCGGTGCCACCGCCACCGCCCAGATCTTAGAGGCCTTCAAAGCCCAGCAGGGCAAGTCCCGCCCTGCCGCCAACTGATCCCTCTGTCCCGGGAGGTCCCAATGGCGCTGCGAGCAGCCGTCGTCGGAACCGGCTTCATCGGGCCGGTTCATGTGGAGGCGCTGCAACGGATCGGCGTGGAAGTGGTCGGCCTGTGCAGCTCCCATCCCGACCGGGCCCAGGCCAAGGCCCGCCGCCTGGGAGTCCTCAAAGTTTATTCGACCTACGAGGAGCTGCTGGCCGATCCGTTGGTGGAGGTGGTGCACATCGCCACCCCCAATGCCCTTCACTATCCTCAGGCCCGCGCTGCCCTCCTCGCCGGCAAGCACGTGGTCTGTGAGAAGCCCCTGGCGATGAACACCTGCGAGTCTGCTGAGCTGGTCGAGCTCGCCGAGCGATCCGGCCTCGTTCACGCTGTATGCTACAACATCCGCTTCTACCCCATGATCCAGCAAGCCCGGGCTCTCATCCGGAACGGCGCGCTGGGAGATCTCCGCCTCATCCACGGCTCCTATCTCCAGGACTGGCTGCTGCTGGAGACCGATTGGAACTGGCGGCTGATCCCCGAGCTGGCCGGTGAGACCCGAGCGGTCGGGGACATCGGCTCCCACTGGATCGACCTCATGGTCTTCCTGAGCGGACGCCGGGTGGAGCGGGTCTTCGCTGACATGGCCACCTTCCTGCCCGTCCGCAAGCGCCCTCGCAAGCCGGTGGAAACTTTCGAGACCAAGGGGCTGCAAGCCGAGGATTACGTGGAGGAACCCATCCGCACCGAGGATTACGCGACGATCCTACTGCATTTCGAGGGCGGGGTCCGAGGCGTCCTCACTGTCTCCCAGATCTCCCCTGGCCGCAAGAACCGCCTCTGGTTTGAGATCGACGGCACCCGCGGCGCCGTGGCTTGGGACAGTGAGGAGCCTAACGCCCTGTGGGTAGGGTATCGAGACCAGCCCAACCAGTGGTGGATCAAGGACCCTGCCTTGATGGACGCATCGGCTCGTCCATGGGCGGATTATCCGGGTGGCCACACCGAGGGATATCCGGACACTTTCAAGATGCTCTTCCGAGCCGTCTACGCCCGGATCGCCGATCCAACGACGCCGGTAGTCTATCCCACCTTTGCGGACGGCCACGAGATGATGCGGGTGCTCGAGGCCATCGTCGCCTCCGCCCGGGAGGGGCGATGGATCGAGATCCCCCGCGGATCTTGACCTAAGAAGACGGAGGTGCGTCATGAAGCTGGGAGTGATGTCTGCCGCCTTCCCGGAGATGACCCTGGAGGAGTTGGCCGATTGGGCCGCAGCCCAGGGCTTCCGGGCCCTGGAGCTTGCCTGCTGGCCTCGGGGGGAGAAGGAACGTCGATACGCTGGCGTCACCCATATTGATGTCACCGCCTTGAGCCCGGCGCGCATCGAGGAAATCCAAGGCCTGATGCGAGAGAAGGGGCTGGAGATCGCTGCCCTGGGTTATTATCCTAACCCCCTTGACCCCGACCCAGCCTATCGGGAGCATGTCATCGCCCATCTTCGCAAGGTCATTGAGGCCGCCAGCCGGATGGGGGTCAGTGTGGTGGGAACCTTCGTTGGACGCGATTGGAAGCGCACTGTCGAGGAGAACTTTGATCGATTCCGGGAGATTTGGCCGCCCATCGTCCGCTTCGCAGCCGACTACGGGGTCAAGCTGGCCATCGAGAACTGTCCTATGCTGTTCTCCTACGACGAATGGCCGGGGGGCAAGAACTTAGCTTATTCGCCAGCCATCTGGCGCCGCATGTTTGAGATCATCCCAGACTCCCACTTCGGCCTGACCCTGGACCCCTCGCACTTGGTGTGGCAATTCATCGATTACGTGCGAGTGGTATATGAGTTCAAGGATCGTATCTTCCACGTTCATGCCAAGGATATGCAGATCGACCGGGAGATGCTCTATCAGGACGGCGTCCTTGGCCTGGGCTTTCGATGGCAGATCCCTCGTCTGCCTGGCCTTGGCGAGGTGGATTGGGCACGTTTCATCGCTGCCCTCTACGCCGTCGGCTACAACGGCGCGGTCTGCATCGAGCACGAGGACCGCTCCTTCGAGGGGAGCGAGGAGCTGGTGAAGCGAGGCTTCCTCATCGCCCGCAACGTGCTCGCCCCGCTACTCCCTTAAGCTGTTGAAAAGGGGAACGGCGATGCGCTGCGCAGGCGTGGATCTAGGGGGGACGAACCTGCGAGGAGTGATCTTCGACGGAGAGCGAGGGGAGGTGATCGTCCATGCCCAGATCCCCACGCGGGCCGAGGAGGGCCCCTCGGCAGTAATCGAGCGCATAATCGCCCTGCTTCGGGAGCTGATGGATCAAAGTCCCGCCCCGATCATCTCCGTGGGGATCGGGGTGCCCGGCCTCTATGACCCCCGCACTCAGGTCACCCGCTTCCTGCCCAACCTGCCCACCGCTTGGCGGGGTGTTCCCCTGGGGGCTGAGATCGAGCGAGCCGTCGGCCGCCCCACCTTCCTGATCAACGATGCCCGAGCCTTCGCTCTGGCCGAGGCCACATGGGGGGCGGGCCGGGGCGCCTCCACCGTGGTGGGGATCACGCTGGGCACGGGGATCGGCGGCGGGGTGGTTATCGAAGGACATCTGCTATTCGGGATCGATGGAACTGCCGGAGAGGTCGGTCATCAGATCATCAATCCCCATGGTCCCCCGTGCGGCTGCGGGAGCCGAGGCTGCCTGGAAGCCTATGCCAGCGGCCCTGCCATCGCCGCCGCCGGGATGAAGGCCGTGCGCCAGGGCCGCACCACCCGGATCCGAGACATGATCGGAGGGGACCTGAATGCGATTACCCCCGAGGTGATTGTCCGCGCCGCGGAGGCCGGAGATCCCATTGCTCGAGAGATTCTCGAGGAATCCGGTTTCTACCTTGGGATTGGGGTAGCCAATCTCATCACTCTGTTTAGCCCAGAAGTGGTGGTAATCGGTGGAGGAGTAGCAAAAGCGGGGGAATGGCTGCTGGGGCCAATTCGCCGGGTTGTGGCGGAACGTTGCCGTGTCACCCCCATAGAGCGAGTTCGCATCCTCCCCGCTGCCCTGGGGGGGCTAAGCGGGGCAATTGGAGCTGCCCTCTGGGCCGGACAGCAAGTTTCCCCAGATGCGCCTTGACCGATCTGAACCTGAGGATCAGGCTGACCAGCCTTCAGGTGGCGAAACTCCTCAACCGAGTCGGTTGAAAGGTTCCACCCGAGTCCAAGCTGGATCGCAAGCTCCCGGATGGGTGCCGACCCGTCCTCCAAGGATCAGGGGGACCGGCTGCTGCCGCGGCCGCGCGCTGAGGGGTGATGCCGGTGAGAGTAGAGACCGGAGCCGTTCCACCCAAGTGCGAAAGGCCTTGAGACGAGCAGGCCATCGAGGAAAGGAGAGCCCCAGGGCCTTGAAATCCTGGTCAGCAAACTGATCGCCGGCACCCAGGCCTATCTCCAATCGACCCGCTGAAAGGGCATCTACCGTCTCCAGCTGGGCCGCTAGTAGCTCCGGTGGCCTCAGTCCCTGGATCAGTACGAGGCAGCCAATCCGAACCCGGGAAGTGCTAACCGCCAGGGCAGCCAGCAGACCAATCGCCTCGTAGCAAAGAGCGTACCCCGTCAGATGATCAAGAACCCAGATGCTCTCAAAGCCAGCTTCTTCAGCCTCTCGCCAGAGGTGAATCCGTGCATCCGGGGGAAGGTTGATCTGCCCCAGCTTCATTCCAATCCGCATATCGCCAGATCCTCTCCATCAGGGGTCTTAGATTGCCCGTAAGATCCCCAGGGCCGTCAGGCTTTACGGGCAGTGATCATATTAGGTTGGTAGCCAGAAGAGGAAATACGGCCGGGAGCGGCGCACCTCTTTAAGGCCCAGGTCGGTGAGAATCCGTGCATACTCCCCCGTTCGGAGGATGTCGAAGAGGCCGAGGTGCCCACCCGGCCTGAGCACTCGGACCAGCTCCGCCAGTGCCTGGACCCGCTCTTGCCGTCGCCCGATGTTATGAAGGGTCAGGCCCGAGAGGACGATATCGAAGGCCCCCTCCGCAAAGGGCAACGCCCACGCGTCCCCCGTTACGAGGCACACCCGTCTGAAGACCCCAGCCGCGGCGGCGTTGGCTTGGGTCGCCCGGGGATGGTTTCCAGCCTGATCCCCCTCGCGCCAGATGTCCACCCCCACGGCCGAACCCGTCCGGAGCCGCTGGGCGGCCCCGATCAGCAGCAGCCCCCGGCCGCAACCTACATCCAGCACCCGCTCTGCTTTCGTCCAGGGTAGGGAATCGAGCAGGCGGCCAGCCACCCGTAGCTTCCCGACCCGGCTACTCCATACCATCCCGGCCACGGTCAGAAGCCAGCTCGCCCCAAACCAGAGAGCCCAGTCGAAAACCCGTCAGCCTATCAGAAGCCGGCCTGTAACGCCGAATCCAAACCCAATCAGATCGGCCAGCGCCATCCCCCCACCACGCCCGGAGTGTCCAGCCCGTAGTCGGGCCGACCGATGCTCATGCCTATCTTGGGCTCAGTCATGCCAGGAACTCTCCCTCACACTGTATCTGAGGGCATTGTCACCACTATGAAAAGAATCTCGTTCAGCGCAAGCCCGGCAGGTCCAGACAGCCATCGCGACGAGCCCGGCGGTCCTGGAACGCAGGAAGGATCAAGCGATCAGTCCAGACCCAAAAAGAGGTCGAGAGCGATAATCGAAACAAGCGCCACAACCGCAACCATCGCCGCCAGCGGAACAGGCCCAGGCGGACAAACCCCAGCATGAGCCAGGGCTCAATGAGCAGGTTGATGAGCGCATGGTTGAGCATCGGCGCGGTCAGGCTCCGGTGGCCGTCCGGGTAGATCCAGCCCAGGGCCAGCCCCAACATGAGTTAAGAGGATGCCAGGCAGCAGAAACCACCGGCCCATCAGCAGCCCGAGGCCACCATGGATCAGGCCAAAAAGCACCGCCGCGCCCATCACCTGCCCGAAGGGCCCGAGGCCGGCATCCCGCAACCACCCGGTCACAAAGCCCCGAAAGACGACCTCCTCCACCCCGCTGCCTATCACCCCAATCAAGGCGCCCCACGCCTTAAAAAGGCTCAGCTCCAGGGCCAAATCCCCAAAGACAGGTGAAGCCAGGGTGAATCCCGAGTAAGCCAGGGCCACTGCCGGCCCAACAGCCACCGCCCGGGGACGGGTTGGGCGGCCCCAGCCCAGGCTTGCAAGCCGTTCGCCCCGGACCCACAGCCCGCCCAGAAGAGCCCCCAGCACCCCAAGCTCCACTGCCAGCACATCCCCCAGCAGGACGGCCGTCCGCGTCCGGAGGTCGGCCCCGGCAGCCAGCGTTCGCGCCAGCAACCCTATTATGGCGGTAATCCCAAGGTTATGGCCGGGCCGGGATTCCATTAAGGGGTTTTCGCCCTACCTCCCCGCCGCGCTGAAATGGCTCCTGCCAAATGGCCGCCTGAGGTTGTCCAAATATAGAGGGTGCAGAGAGCTTTGGCCCCCTGCCGGCTGCGGAAGGGTGTGCCCCGTTTTCTCATCCCGCCTCTGGTCCGGATGTGTAAGAATTTCAAAACGCCTCAGGTGACTGCCAGAAGGCTAAAAAGCCGAGGGACAGCGGGATATAAAAAATAAAAGATGGGCTGGTGGCGGAACAGGCAGACGCGCGTGGCTTAGGACCACGTGGGGAAGACCCGTGCGGGTTCGAATCCCACCCGGCCCACTCCCTGCCAAGAGGCTGGGTTCCCCGCTCTCCTCAGGATCCAGAGGGCTTCGGGAAGGGGAAGCGAAATCCGTTCTGGGAGGGCGATCGGCTCAGCTCCCAGGCTCCTCGAAAGCAACCGGCTGCGCAACCCCGGCTTGAAACCGCGAGGCTCCGCTAAAAGGAAGGCGGAGCCTCGGCCTCGATCTCCTGAATCAGCCGCTCGATCTCCACCCCATATACACGAGCCGCATCGGCCAGCGTCTCCAGGCCGGCCAGGGCGCACACCGGGCACCACATCCCCCAGCGGATCAGGACCTCCCGAGATCGGGGGTAGCGCGCCAGGAGCTCCTCAATGGACCAGTCCTCCCGGATCATCC
>Ga0197143_1001807_pt1 | contig 17143 bp, 14 predicted proteins | sample GBS70_MetaG_FD_148603 | JGI IMG/M metagenome (GOLD analysis project Ga0197143, IMG submission 148603) | Sediment microbial communities from Great Boiling Springs, Gerlach, Nevada, United States - GBS 70_MetaG | ecosystem: Environmental > Aquatic > Thermal springs > Hot (42-90C) > Sediment...
AACCAGAAGTATAGGCTCCGGATGTGGCTTCTGTCAACACAGGTCATTCCTGAGGATTCCCCACAAGGAAAGGCTAATTTTACCGCCCTCCGCTCCACAGAAACCATCCAGCCGATTCTGGGGATGCCGTCGAACCCCCAAGGGTTTTGCATTACTTCAGGTCGACGCCTTAGAGGACCCATGTGGGCTCCCCTTTCTTGACCCCAAGATGCTCCCGCTCCAACCACTCAGTCGACCGGAGGCGGTAGAAAAGGACGCTATCCTCAGCCTCATCAATGACCTCTCGCAACTCCTGCTTGAGCCGTTCAAACTGTGAGCGGGTTAGCTCCCCCTCAAGAACTGAGTTCTGGACCCAGGTCAGGTATTTCCTCCCTACCTTAAGAACCTTAGCAACCCGCTCCACATTTACGTCATAGACGAGAATTACATACATCGACCGCCTCCTACCAGCGACTCCGGAATGGACGGTACTCTCGATCTCCCAAAAGATGCTTCTCGAGCTTATAAATTTCCAATCTTATGAGGGTCCGATAGGAAACACTCCGACCAAGAATGCGATGCTGGAGTGTGGTCTGCAGGCGTTCCTCCCAGGCCTCAATGAAACGTCTCCGTCCCTCCTCCTTCAAGTAAAGACCTCCCAGTGCCTCGTCAAAATGCTTAGCTTGTATTTCACCCTTCTGAATGAGGCTCAGGATCGTACGATCCACGAGAATTGGTTTGAACACTTCGGCCACGTCCAGGTTAAGGGCAAAACGGCGGAAGTTCGTCGCATGCAGGAACCCTACACGCGGATCTAGATGGGTTTTGTAGATCTCGCTCAAAACAGCAGTATAAAGCAGGCTGTTGCCGAAGGATAAAAGTGCATTCAGTCGATTCCTAGGTGGGCGCCGTGTGCGTTCTTCAAAGGCAAAATCCGGATTCTCCAAGATTAAGTCGAAGGCCTGATAATACGCTTCTCTCGCTTGTCCCTCTACCTGCATGAGCTGCTCGATCGTATCTTGGGAGGGGATCCTCTCCAAATGAGTCTGGACGCGGGCTTCGACATCCTCAAGGGATTTCCCTCGCCTCCCATAGTATCGAAGGACCTGGAGGATATTCTGAATTGCACCCTCAACAAACCTCCGAGCAAGATCCAGACGCTTTTGGGGATCCAGATAGTGGGACACCTGTTGGAGAAGAAGATAGCCAGAGTTATTATGCTCCCTGGGGTAGAACGTCCCCATGTAATACCCATAAAAACTATAGATGTGCACCAAGATCTCATTTTGACTCAGAAACTCCAATAACTTTTTGTTGAAGTCCACCTCGCCAAACACGTGAATCTCCTGGACTTGCTCCACCGGGAAGTACCGCTTCTTATCATCTCGCTCTATGCAAAGGGTGTTTTGCTTCCGGCTAAGGGTACCGCCTCCCATCAAATAAACTGCTCGCTTCATCCCTCCACCTCATCTCCCCAGCAAAATTCGTCGTAGGCACAGGAGCGACAGAGCGACATACGGCGTGGAATGGTAGGAGGGTTGGCCATAACCCGGATCTCTTGGATCCGCTGAAGTGTAGCACGCAGCTCCGCCTCCAGATCGGGGGTGAGCCGCACGACTTCCCGCCGACGCTGACGGGGATAGTGCAGGATTCCCTGAGTTTCGATTCCCCGCTCCCGAAGAAGCCACAGGTAGTAGGCTACCTGGAGCACGTGGGCGTGGTGTTGGGCTGGGCCGTGCTTTACCTCATGCACAATCCCCTCAGAGGTAAAATCCAGCCGGGCGAATCCCTCGATGTCCACGCTACGCTGTGATTCCCGTTGAAAGCTTTTCTCATGGAGTAGCCGCCCCAAAGCGACAAGTTCAGACCCTGTCTCCTGTTCCAGCCCGTGGATAAATAGCCAACACTTGCGAGGACACACTACGCAGTAGTTTACCTCTGTCCCGCGGATGGGAAGGTTCTCTCCAAGTAGCCCCTCCAGCGTCATCGGTTCAGCGAGATCAGCCCAAGACGCCTGATGTTCCGAAACCTCTTCTTTCGCTTCCGAGGTCTGTTCTTTGTGAAGGACGTTCTCTTGGTCAAACATGCCAGACTTCCTTAGCCCGGACTCACATTAGTCAAAGAAGAGTCCGGGAGCAGGTTTTACTGGCCCCTCGGGCCACTGCAAACCGTACTCTGAGTCATATGGTAGAGCTGTCTCGAAGCATCCAAGATCGTGCACAGGACCAAAGAACTCACGCTGACGGAGCCAGTAAACGGGGACAGGCACCAGGAACTCAGGTAAACGCCAGCCTTCCCCCCGCTCTTTGAGTTCGTAGGCCTGCTGGGTGAATTGTTGGGGCAGTACCTCCACGGACACCGTCCCACGTCGTGCCGTGAACCTGACTCGCATCTCCTCGTCCGAAAGGTCGACCGTATAGCACCCCAGGATGCGCTGGACCTCGTCCAGAGTCGTACGGCCGTCATGCATCTCCTTTTGCCATTCTTCCGTGCCCATCACATATTCATAGAGTTGATGGGTCGCGTAGGCGAGGTCGGCCGCAGTAGGGGTTTCGGGCAGTGTGCTTATAATCTCCAAGCTCCGGTCCAGGATCTCCTTGCCATACACCCGCTGAGACCCCTCCGACCACTGCCTGTAGATGACGACCGGTGCAGGCGGACGGTCGCCTCGCCGATTAACTCGTCCCAACCGCTGCACAAGGGCGTCGACTGGGGCGATCTCGGTGACCAGTACATCGTACGAGATATCCAGGCTCACCTCGACCACCTGTGTCGCCACAAAGATCATGCCGGGCTTCGGATGCTCGACCTGCGACTCCTTGAGCATTCGGTCGGCAAGCGTGAAACGTGCGTGGAGCAAGGCACGGCAAGACCACTTGTATTCCTCCCGGAGTCGCCGATAAAGACTCTGAGCATCCCGCACGGTGTTGGCCACGATGAGAATGGATTTCCCCTGGTGTGCGAGCTTCAGGGCCTCCTCAAGCCCGCATTCCAGGAGCGTCCCCTCACGGAGATCCAACCGATGGCGGCGCCATTCCCAGAGCTCGGGCTCCGCTTCCACAAGCTCCCCAGGTGGGAAGAGGCGGAGAAGCGGATCGGGGAGGGTAGCACTCGCTAAAGCCAGACGAGCAGGAGGCTCTCGACCCAGGGCTTCAAGGAGGAGTCCCAAGGTGTAAGGCTCGTAAGCATGGATCTCGTCAAAAATAAGCGTGGCACGCCGGGCAAGGCTCCGCCGCTCTTCCCAGTGACGTCCGTTGAGGTGTGCCAAGAGATACTGATCCAGCGTAGCAACAGTAACGGGTTTGGCAAAAACGGATCCAAAGAGCCGAACGTCTAGTGAATCTTCTTCGGATTCTCGACGGAGCATATAACTGGCTCTCCCATGGGCGAGTGCTACGGCATTGTCCCCATAGATGCATCGCAAGCGTCGCCACATGGCGTTCGTGGTCGCCTGGGTAGGCAGAAGGTAAATGATCCGATCCGCATCTCCCGCCCACAGAAGAAGCGCCTCGGTTTTCCCCGTGCCAGTCGGCGCACGAAGCCAGAGAACCTCCTTGTCCGATACTGATCGGGCCTTCTGCTGGAAATCCCGAGGTTGAGCTCCGAGCTTCCCCATATGCTGTTCGACGGACGGCCTCCCGGACCTCAGGAAAAGCGCCGACAGCTGCGGGATTTTCGCTGAGGCCAGCCAATCAGCAAGATGGAGCACCGCCTTCACCTGGGCGAAATCCTGGGGGGGCAGGCGTTGCAAAATACCCCGAAACGTACGGTTTTCGCCGTCAAACGGCAAGGAGGCGTCCAGGAGAGCGGCGGGCGAATTTTTGAGGAACGGTTGAACGGCTTCCCAGAAATCCTCCACCGCTGGCAAAGCTTTTACATCGCAGCAATCGAGAAGCTTCCAAATTGCTCGAAGCGCTTCGGGAAGCAGGTCCAGCTCGTAGTCCGGCTTATCAAAACCCTTATACAGCTCTGGCCCCAAAGGTGAGTGATGCGTGAGGACCGCAGCTGAGGCCTCATAGCTGTGGACATCCCACCCATATGCCTTTGCCAGCCGACTTTCTGCCAGGAACGCGAACGGGAAAGATGCCAGTGCATGGGGATAAGCGCTTTTGCGCTGCCCTCGGATGTAAGCCTGAAAGTCTCCTGTGGCTTTTCCGATGTCGTGGAGAGCGCATGCCAGAAGGGCCTTGACCCGAAGCCTCTCGGATAGACCAAATTGCTTGGCGATGGCGTCGCCCAAGTGGGTGACTTCAGTCAGGTGGTCAATCAAACTTGTGTCCGGCTTGGCTAGAAGTTGAGCCATGTGAAATTCCTCTCCGCCCACCGGAGCGCCGGCATTCCCGCCACTTCAATCTCCAGGCCAGGAGACAAGAAACTCAACGGGACGTGAGATTCGGGATGCCGGATACCTCTCGCATCCACGCGAAACCGGAGCGGGAGCGTTTCCACCACCGGCGGCTCAAAATGGGTCCCAGGCGCCAAGATCGGGCGCACACCGTGCCGCTGTCGGATATCCATAGGTAGCACGGTCCCTCGAAAACGGGGTTCCCCCTCGACGGCCTCGTCCAGAGTGAGGGTTTCTATCAGCATCAGCTCGTCTTCGCGTCCCAAGGAGAGAGGATAAGCCGGGTCGTGGAAGGATAGCTCCAGCCGGCGTAGGAGATCCTCGGAACCCCCGTAGAGAAATGTGTAGCGCACAAAGAAGAGCAGCTCCCGGAAATATGGGGAACGCTCGGCGATCTTGCCAGATTTGATCTTGAGCACGGTCCACATATCCCGAGCGCGGGCAGCTTCCTCCTCCATCCAGACCGAGACCTTGAGCCCGCGCACGGGACTATTCGGCGCCCAAAGTTCCCGGTCCGAAAGCCCCAGCGCCGCCCCGGCAATGCCCATAAGCGTTGTCGGTGGCGGCATGGGAAGCGTTCGTTGGTAGTTATGGTCCAACGGTCGCCGGAACGAAGCCACTTGGGCTCGAACGGTGACGGCTAAGATCAGCTCCATAGCCCATCAACGTCCTGTTTAGCCTGCGCCAGCGCCTCGTGCACGGTTAGCACCTGGCCGTAGGTCCCGAGCGTTGCACGGATTTCTTCCTCGTTTTCAAAGATGCCTGGCTCTACTCCGAAAAGTGTTTGTTCCCGATAGCTTTTGAACTTCTGGAGCACGTTCACGAGTGGCTCCAAATCCAAGATATATTTGCTGTTCTCGTAGTGAGCTGCGAAGGCTTCCAGAAAGACCGGGTGCTTGACCTGGAGGCGCGTGTAGGCGAGGAATCTCGGGGAGAGGTCTGCAAGCATCCGCGCCGTGCGACCTCCGCCCCAGAGAAGGTTGAGGGCCTCAAAGAGTGTCTGCAGGCGCTTCTTGCGTTCATCGGCTGAAAGAACGCGCTCATCCTTCTCGCCGATTTCCAGTGGTCGAAACACGCCTATTCGATCCAGCTCCACGAGCATCGTTCCTTTGAAGAGGTTGGCATAGAGTTCAGTCTCGAACATATTCCCGCCGGCGGCCATGGCCTCTCCAAAGCGCTCGAAGGAACGGGTCCCCAGATCCCGATCCCCCTGGAAAGGGAAGAGCCCCACCGCCGCCGAGACGCGCACGGGCGAGGTCCGCCGCCGTCCGCCAGAGGGGTCGAGATACCCAAACAGGTCCTCATCCACGAACTCCCACGGTCGCACAGGTGGCGTCACTTCTTGGCCACTCACCTGGGCGAACGGCTCCGAAAGCGGATACCCCAACTCCTCCAGCCGATCCCGCAGCATCCGCCGGACGGCCTGGCCGGAGATATACGGAATGGTGCTCCCATCGGGCAGCGTAACCTTTTTGGCAACCACCACGTTGCCTTCCGTGTGGGAGGCATTCACATTGGCTGCCGAGACTTTAGCCAGATACCCGATGACGATGGCTTTACTCATGATTATCCCTCCCGTCCTAATATTTAAGGTTCCTCTTTCTGCTCAGCTGTGCCCTTGCGCAAGAAGGCATTCATTGCGTAAGTGGATAGGAGCGTCTTCACTCGGATCCAGGGAACGCCGGCGATGCGCTCGCCTTTCTCAATGCGGAGCAATGCTTCGGGGATTGTCAGCTCCAGCCGAAACTGGACGTCATTGAGGACTCGGTAGAAGTCCTCTGGATTTTTCGCGTTGCGCAGTGCAAAGAGCAGGCCCATCTCGTTACGCTGTTGTGCAGCGGATCCCAGGGAATGCCCGAATCCTGCCAATGTACGCTGGAACTGCTCGTCCATCCCGAACACCTCCCTCAGGTATTGGTTCAACACCTCTATCGTCCCCCGAACTAAGGGACGGGGATTCTCTTCTTTGGCGCGGGCCTCAAATAGAAACTGTTCAATGACCGGTGATGGGTCGCCGAACTCCAAGATGGCCCAAGCGATGCGGTCGCGCCAGATGCTCTCTCGGTTCTGCCCTTGCTGAGTCCAGAATTGACCGAGAATCAGCCCCACTCGATGGTGCGGATTGTCTATGCCCTGCTCTGCAAGGAGCGCCAACCAGCCTTCGTACAGCCTGAAGAGCCGCTGCAGTTTGGAAAACTCCCGCAGGGCTTTCATCTGGAAGGCTTGCCCGGGCGTGCCCGTGATGGCATAAAGCGTGATGGGAGGCGGCGGGCGGTCCGTCGCTCCCAAGAGCGTAGCCAGGAGCTGGCGTGCCTCATCCGTGAGCACATCCGACTGCCGCACATGCTGAAAGAGCGCGAGAAGCAACCCCAGTGTGGTCTCGTTCCCATACGGACCCGCAAACACCACAGGTGCTGTGCCGCCTTTCTCGCTTGCCATGCGCAAGGGCTCCAGGACCTCCCGATGCAATCGCTCCATCTCCCGTAAATCAGAGTGGAAGATGAAAAAGTGCAGGGCGTCGCGTCCCTGGGCTTTCCAGAGCCAGCCAAGGTATCCTGCCAGCCCCGCCAGGGCGCACCGGGCGCACAGCCGTAAACCCCGCTTCGCACCGGGATAGAAGGTACCGAACTTCTGCGGATCCACCACGAAGGGGTACATCCACATCGTGGCGTCCGTCAGCTGGGCCTTGTCTCCACACAGGTCGCAGATGTCCGGTTTCTTGTTGAGCTTCAGATTGAGCTCGAACTTGGGCGGGTGGGAAAAATAGTCCTTACCATCAATCTTGACCTTCGGGGCAGAACCGGAGACCTTGATGAAGAGGTTCGTTGGGTAGACCCAGTTGACCTTGTCGTACGACCGAATCTTCCCTGCCTGCTCGTCGTAGTACTCGCCCTGATTCCCACTTGGCTGCAGGAGGCTGCCCTGAAGCCAGCGCAGTACATCCTCGGCCGGATGCTCCCCCTCGCCGAACTGCCCGAGGAGCACCACGAGCCCCGTATCGATCCAGAAGTTGCCGGTGGGCCGATCCACGGAAAGTCGAATAGTAACGGAGGATGTCCCCATCTTACCTCACCTCGCCTACTCTGTCAGCCAGCATGCAACTTCCGGGGTGATCCACAAGTTCCCGGCAAAATGAGCTCATCTCCTATCCCTCTGTTTGCCCGGTAATCCACCCTGAGATCTCCTGCACGAAGGTAGAGAACTGCCTGGGAGCGTTCCGCACAGCCTCCAATACCTGCCTCAGGTCAATCCGTGCATATTCGTGGACCAGGATATTTCGAAATCCTCCAGACCCTCGCAGTGAGGAATACAGAGATTCCGAAATGACTCCAGCGGCGCACAACTCACGGAGCAAGCCTTCATACGTATCCACCCGTCTCCCATACTGCTCTGAAAGGATATGGTCTGCAATTTGAAAAATCAGAGTTAACCCAGCTAGGAGCCCGCGTTCTACCGTCCACCGCAGGCTCAAATTGGTTTCCAAGCTTGCAAGTGTGATATTTTGATATTTTGCCAGTTCCGAAGTTACCGTCTGTAATTCCCTTATCGCTTCCTGGAGAAACTGCCTGTTTAAACCCATAGCGCCCTCCTTGCCAGTGGAAAAGCGGCGCGCGCCGCTTTCGCGCTGCTGCATCCGGACCCCAAGCTCCCACCGAATGCGGTCTTCGGCAATACGTGCGTAGATGCATACCCCTGTTTCGAGCACCTGTGCCCGCAGCCAAAGAGGCGCTTGCCGGAGATCCACTACATCTATCCGGTCTGTCCCGAGCCATTCTGAAAGCTCGGCATAAAACGGTTGGAAGCGAAACTCCTCCATCGAAAGAATCGCAAGGTCTATATCCTCTGCCTCTTGCGGAGATCGGGCAGAGGAACCGAATAGATATGCCAACTGGATTGGGTGACGTGCGAAGAGCTCCGGCAACGTCCTTAAACGCTTTTCTATGTCCGGGCTTAATCGAGGAAGACGGATATATTTCTCGCGAACACCCATACACCTTCTCCTTCGATACTTTCAAGCTGTCTGCTTACTACACCTAGCTATTCATGAGAGTTTCTTCATCCTATTCATGTAGCAGTATGGTCAAAGATGACAACTTCGCCGGTGACAGGGGAATCGTACAAAAGTCGGCGCGCTTTGCCGTGAAGGGCGTGGGCGATTGCCAGGTACAGCCAGATCGGCCCCTGGCCGGTAAGCACAACCTCGTTGCCTTCTCCCGCCTGCTTCTTTGCTCGCTCCAGATAGTCAGGTAAAACTTCTAATTTCGCGACATCCTCATAGAGTCCTTTTACATCAATCACCACCCGGCCGCTGATCATGACCCGCGAGGAGGACTCCCGAAGCAACCCCTCCAGCCGCTCGGGGATCTCTTTCACCCGGCGCTCAATGCTGTCGACGCTGGCGGCCCCTCTCCGCATCCCGCAGTGGGCCAAGTCGTTCCGCAGATCGCCCAGCCAATCCCAGATCTTTGCTATCTCCCTGTGCTGGAGGATCTCTTCCCACCTGGGCGGAATCTCACCAGTTTCTCCCCGAAGCCTCGTTGCAGCGGTGTTTAGCACACCCTCAATCTGCCCTTCCCGGAAGTCCTTAGCCAGCCAGTCTCCCTCTCCAAATTGGAGCGCCATCCACGTGATAACCCACTCCCGGGCCAGGAGGACGGCCTGGACGAGTAGCCCTTTCTCCACATAGTCCTTGATGAGGGAAAGCTGTTTCCGGAGATGTTCGGTGTCGAGACGGTCGGGAGCATCATGGGCCAAGGCATCGATCTCCTCTCGGACCCTATTCAGGACGACGCCGAAGGGTTTCGCCCACCGAGCGGCCTCGGTCTGGGTCGCGTTAATGAGTTCTCGCAGGCCGTAGGCGTGATACATCACATCTAGGGGACGGGCTAGCTGCATAGCCTGTGAGAATAGGTGTAACTTTCTCCCCACGCTTTGAAGCTGCTTTGGCAAGGAGTCTCCGCCAGGTATACGCCAGGCCCGCCGGTGGCTTTCCTCTATGCGCTGGGCCAGCAGGGACGCGTCGCTGCGCCGAAGCAAGAGCTCCGCCCCGCTGAGCCAGTCCATGAGGTCTAAGAGAGGGGTCAGGTCTAAGATCGGCGCTCGGTCTTCCGGCCGAGGGGGCGTGCGCAAAGGCTGGCGGGCCTCGTAGGCACCGTAGACGATGCGTTCCACCCGAACGTCCTTCACGCGCCGTAGATATGCGGCCACGGCGAAAACGATCATGGGAATGGACCGAAAGGCGTGGGTAATGTCAAGCAAGATATTGTCACCCTCGTCCACCGCTGAAGCTACACGGTCGAAGATCTCCCACAGTTCCTGCTCAGAACGGCCTTCGGGGATATCTGCCCATTCCACCTGATCGCCGAATTTGCCCTGCAGCATTTCCACATACCTGGGTTCCGACTGGGAGGGACGGAAATTCTTCGCCGTCTCCGTCACGAAAATGATGCTCTTGTCTGGCTCAAAAATCCGCACCAAGGCTTCTGGAAAGAGACGGGTAGTGTGGGAACGCTCGTCCCATACATAGGTGACCGTTTCATATTTGGCGGCACCGAGAAAGGAAAGGGCTCTCATTGTGCCTTCCGTCTTGTAAAGTAAGATATCTCACAGCTGGCGTCCATGCTTACCAGATGATCATACCTGCCGTTTCCGGCTCGACGTCCGCTTCATCAAATCCAATCTCCTCGCTGTAGGGCCGCCAGCAGACCAGCCAGGCGCGGCGGGAAGACGGGCATTCTGCCAGGTAGAACCAGCCGAGGCCTTGGCGCTGGCTATGAGCCAGCCACCAGAGTGGGACGGGAGTGAGGAGCTCCAGGGGCGAAGCGCCGGGATCCAGCTGTGCCCAAAGATCGTGAGGGATCACGTCGATGGTCAGTTGCTCGATGCGCCGGGGCTGATAGCGCCGCCCGTGATCTTCGTCGAATCGGATCTCCGCGGGATCCGGTCCGAAGAGGGTGCACTCCGCAAACAATTCAGGCAGCCGGGCCATACCGCCCTCCATATCTGCGTAAACCTGATTCGTCCATGCATGGAGATCGCCATAAGAGACCGCGCCCTCGCCCAGATAATCCCAGCTTCGGAAAAGCCGTCCGGGATCGTAGGGGCGTGGGTCGTCGACCGCACAAACGACCAGGAGCCCATGCGGGGCCTCACCTCCTCGGTTTACCCGTCCACCCCGTTGCGCCAGGGCATCCAGCGGCGCGATCTCAGTGAACATCCGATCGGCGCTGATGTCCAGGCTGACTTCGATAACCTGTGTGGCCACCACGACGAAGGGCCGACGCCGGTCCCTCGTGCTCTCAATGATCCGACGCTCTTTCTCCCGACGATGTATATAGGCGAACCGGCTGTGCAGGCATATGAGATCCTCCGGCGGCAGGAAGGGCTGTAGCTCCTGATAAAGGCGCTGGGCCCTACGCACCGTGTTGACGATGAGGAACTGAGTCTGACCCTTCCGATACCCCTCGATCACTTCGCCGATGATCTCCTGATCCACGGCGGGCTGTTGATCAGACATACGGATCATTGGCTGTCCGTGCTTCAGCACCCAGAATGGGCGGCGGTCCATCCCCAGCTTATCTTCGATCAGCGGGTAATCTTCCCAGCGGCAGGCCTGGATGAAAGGGTCCGGGAGCGTGCCACTCATTACCAGATGAAAGATTCCCATGGCCCGTAGCAGAGACATGACCTCCCGGAGCTCGGCTTGCATCTGGTCGTCGTATGCATGCACCTCATCGAAGATCACCGCCGCTCCTTGGAGCATTCCGAGGGCGAAGTCGGCTTGGGGAAAGCCGTGCACGAACGTGTAAAGTAGGTGATCCGCAGTGGTGACTACAAGAGGGCGGGCCAGGACCTCGCTCCAGAAATTGGCTTCCCGGGCCCACTCTAGCTCCAGCGCCGGGTCCGGATCTAGAGGGAGAGGTCCTTCGCGCTCCCGAAGGCGCAGCTGCACCTGCTCGCGGTGCTCCAGGCTGGAGCGCCCGTGATAGAGGCCCACCCGCTCCTCGCCGAAAAGGCTGGCCAGCCGCTCGCGCATCGCGTTCGACGTGACCTGGGTCGGCAATGTCCAGATCAGCCGGTCCAGCCCCTCGGCCTCGCGACGCCCCAGAAACCAGAGGAGAGCGGCCTCGGTTTTCCCCCGTCCGCACGGGGCCCGCACCAGCCCCCACGGAAAACCTGCGCGGCGCAACTCCTTCTGGTAAGGCAGCCAGTCTGCACCAAGGGGAAGCGCCTCCCTCAAGCACTCCTCTGGATCTGGAGGCCAGTCCGGGAAGAGCGCCTCGGCCTCGGAGCTGGACAGGGGGAAAGGGAGCAGAGGGCCGTTGGCGCCCGGGCTGGCCCGCTCGCTGAAGACCCGGCTGGCGATCTGATCCGCTGCTTTCAGGTAAGCCAGCAGGGCCACGTAGAGCGCCCGAAGGCGCGCTTTCTCCTCCAAAGACATAGGCGTCACCTGGCGGGCGAAGGCTTCCCGGATACGCAGCAGTCCAGCGGAGATCTCCTCCAGGGAGCGCCCGGTCAGATCTTGGACCGACAGCGCGGGGAAAGGGGAAGTCCAGCCCCATGCAGGGGCGGTTTCCTCGTAGAGCTGCCGGAGGGTTTGGGGGAGCTCGGGTAGGAAATCAAGCCGCCGATGTGGATTCGGGAGGTTCTGATAAAGGTCTCGATGCAGCTGGGTGTGATGAGCAGCGACGACCAGCAGCTCCAGCACCGGGGGCTGGATGGGAAGGGTGGGGAAAGATCCTACCTCCCACGCCTTCTGCATCAGGGGAAGGGCTGCCAGGGCATGGGGGTAATCCCATGCCGTTCGGTCCTTCTCCAGAGCCTCCTGGAAGGGCCGTGCCCCCTTGCCGGCATCGTGGAAGAGCACGACTAGCCCCAGCACCTGGCGGAACAGCGCAGGCTCCAGCTGGTGCCGTCGGCAGAAGGCATGGAAGCCCGGGCGGCGGATTAGGGCCTCTGCCACCGCCAGGACGTCCCGCGTGTGTCCATGCAGATCCTGCAAGCGATCTCCGTCCCGCTTGGCCCACATGGCAGATGGTCTGTACTTAGAATGTCACGCCTCTACGCCGTGGGAGGGAGGAGCCAGACTCCCTCGGCATCGAAGAAGGCAAGGCGCTGGGGATGGGGCAGCCGGAAAGGAAGGCGGCGGGGCAAGGCGAGCAGAGGCGGGGGCGCGAGGTCGCGACCGGTCTGGAAAGCGATGGGCAACCGGATAAGCTCGCATCCTTCATGGATGCCCGGGATCAGTCCCCAAGTCTCCACGCTATCCGCCCACCGGACGTCCCCAATCCAGCGCAGAGTCGGAATGACCATATCGTCCGAGCCGCCTAAATAGAGCGGGCGGGCCGACCGTTCCAGGGCGCCCCACAAGGTCCGGATGAGGTCCTGGGATTCCGAGGCTAGGTAAAGCCGGTAGGCAGGCCGGACCAGGAAGGATTTGCGTACTGGGGAGGAGGGGAAATTGACCGGTCGTTTCCCCTCCTCCTTACGGCCCTCGCCTACCAGCTTGAGGAGCTTCGCCAGCTCCCGCTGGGGCCGCTCCACCGGAGTCAGCGGGCGCAGGTTAAAGCGCAGGGCCTGTTGGAGCTGATTGCGCTCCTCTTCGTAAAACCCATGGTGAACTCCCATGGCGTTCAGCAGCATCCCGAGGAGAGTTGTGAAGGGAGGCACTAGATAGGTGAGCACCACGCTGGTAGCGGCCACCTTCCGGAAGCAGGCGAAGTATGGGCTTTCCAGGTCCACCGTCATCCCCATCCAAGCCATGGCTTACACTCCTACCCAGGCTTTCGCCCGCTCAATGGCCTCCCGGGGCGTGGTTACTTCGACCCCGTGGCGGGCCAGCACTTCCCGGACTTCGCTGGCGTTGGTGATGATCCCCTCGAGCATCCCCGCCAAGAGCGCCGGACGTCCGTCGAAAGTCGCCAGGTCTACGCGCAACTCCTGTATTACCTGATCCAGCCGTGCAGTATCTAAGACAGCCGTCGCACCCCACTGGAGTTCCAGGCCCTTTTGGAGACGATGGGAGTAATTGGTCTGCAAAGTGAGAAGAATCAGGTCCGGCGTGAAATCGGTGAGCAGACGAGCCTGCTTGGAGTAATCGCTGAAGTCTTCCACCGCATCGAGCAACAGGCGGATACGGCGGCGGCGCTCCGTCTCATCGATATAATCCCTGAGCGTCACGCCCCGGATGGTCTGGGCCTTCTTCCCGCGGCCTTTCTCGATCTCCATTAGCTCCTCCTCCCGGCCCATCCGTCGCAGGTCCACCGCGAGGCCAACCTTATAGATATTGACCGCGAGCTCCACGTTCACGATGTCCCCCCGGATGGTCCCTGCCTCCTCCTGAACGGCGCCGCGGTGGCGACGAGTTAGGAAATCCACGCTCATAGTCTCCTCCAGGGGAATGAGGCCCATAGCCGGGGAGACCTTGACAGGCGAGATTCGAACGGCTGCTCCCACATCAGGGAGCGTGGTCATAAAGCCGAAGAGGTCGCAGAGCACACATTCGGCGATGCGGCCGCAAGTCTCCCCCTGCTCATCGGCCACGCATGCCTCCTCTGGACGTACTTCCCGACGGATGGCTTCCTTTAGGTAAAAGCGCATGGCCTGGCCGCTGACGTAAGGATATTCCTGGCCCGCCCACCGATATTTCTTCAGATCCACTAGGTTGCTTCCGCCTTCCCCTGCGTTCAGGTTAGACAGCCCTGTTCGGGAAAGCCACACCAAGGAGATCTCCTTAAGCTCCATCGTGTCCTCCCTCCATTACTAGTTATAGGATCCATCCGGCAACCGATCAGCGGGGGGTGGCTTCTGCCACCTGACCACGGACGGCCCCTGCGTATTCCAGACCAGCATAGATAAAGAGGGTATGCTTCATGTCGGCGAAGCGCTGTGTGTCGGTAGCCTGCACGTGGACGAGGGCGGTGAGCCGATCGAGAGCTTCCAGGGAGAGGTATTGATCTCGCATCTCCTGAGCCTCCATCCCGATCAGACGGTGCACCGCCTCGCTCAGTATCTTCAGCAGATCCGAAGCCGCACGGGCCCGCTCCAAGCCGTAAAGGAGAGTAGCCCGGCGTTGCGCTCCTGCGATCCGCCCGATGGTTCGTCCAGCCCGTCGGACCAGTTCCAGCTCTTGTTCGGTCATAGTCCCCCGCTCCTTTAACCAGAGTTGAGTCCAGCGGTGAAGGCCCTCAATGGCCACCCCATAGAATCCCAACGTCCGTCGCTGTCGTATACCGAACCCCTCGGCGAAGCGGCCGTATTCGTTCTGCAGGAAGGCAGCGGCGCGCTCCTCCCGCCAAGCGGCGATGTCATCCTGGTTGACACGCTGGCCCTCCGAGGTCAGCCACATCCCGGTGAGGACGCCCTGATACGGCAGGATGTTCTCCTCGATCAATGAGCGCAGGATGCGCAGGGTAATGTCTTCCATGAACCAGTCAGTAGCGGTGATGTCCTTCATTCGGCCTTGGGGGATGCGGAGCAGAACCCACCCGTCAGGAATAACCCGGGCGGTGGGCTCGAACCACGCGCTTTCATTGACTCCCTGAATCTGCCCCAGTACCCGACCGAGGGCGGCCTCATAGAAAGCAAGGAGCGTCGTCCAGGCCTGTGGCGGCCAGTCCTCCCGCTCCTGCTCGCCCCAGCGCGTGATGACCCGGACGTTGCTGCGACGGTCGGTGGGGTTGAGGGCTAAGCGATATCGCTGCTTCTGTTCATGAAGGCGGCGGAGGTCAAGGGGCTGCGGCCACGGGAGGGCGAGGAGCGCCGTGCTCTCCCTCTTCCTCTTCTGGCGGCCGCCGATGTCGCATCGATAGAGCAGGGCGGTATCGGACCAGGCCAACATTCCCAGGAAGGCGCACATCTCGCAGATCGGCCCGTATTCGCTGAGGCCCCGGAGGCCATCCCCGGCCCAGACGGCTTGGCCGCCCAGGGCTTTGGTCTTAGTGGCGAAGGGATAGACGGAGAGCGTGCGCTTGGTAATGGCCGGAGCGCCGCAGAAAGGGCAGGTGAGTCGGGCCCGCTGGGAGGAGGGTTGCAGGATCCCGTTGAGCAGGTTCTCGACGAAGGACTCCAAAGTTTCACGATCCCGATAGATCTCGGGATGCTGTTTGGGAGGTTGTTGGTTGAAACCCACGAACGGCCTGAGGACTTTTCGGCCGGGCTCTGGTGTATAGAAAGCATTCTCAATCTGATAAGCGGTCTGCTGGACGAGGAGCCGTCGGAAGCGGCCAGCATGCAAGATCTCCAGGCGCAGCCCGTCTGGCTCCAGGCGGACCGCTAGGACCTGGGGGTGCTGACGGGCGATGGTTTCTGCTATCCCAGCCAGGACCTCCAGGCCGTTATCCAGCCAGGGATCGTGGCGAATGGACAGGCTCCAGGTCATCGGCGTTGACATCATGTCCCCTCGTGCACGGATCTTTCGTCCCTTCCGGCCACAGGAGATCAGAAACTTTGCGTTTCCGATCCTAAGTGGGAAGATCCTGGACGACATCCGGGATGAACCTTCCCCGGTGCCATCCAGAGAGCTCTCATGTGCGTTTAGGTTCGGATCACCTCCCGTTCGATCCAGGTCTCCGTCTCAGAGAGCTGCTCGAGGGTCTGCTTCCATTCCTGCGCCGTCTCCAGAGACTCCAGGTAGGGCTGGATCAGCGTCCACTGGGGCCCAGGAACATAACCATATTCTGTTTCCTGAATAATCCGTGCTTTCCACAGGGGGAACAGGTGATCACGTCGCACGGTTCCCACTGAATCCAGACCCCGGCTCAGGTCCCAGTATTCGCCCCGCAGGCGTTCGTACAACTCGCCCTGGTGGAGGGGTCCGGCGCGGGTCAGCAGTTCCAGGATGGCTTGACGTAGCGGCTCCAGGCCCATGGGTATAATCGGCAGATTGACCCAGTAACCGTCCTCAGCGGTGAAGCGGAGACACTTCTCGGCCTGTCCATCAGCAGCCTGGACATAATAGAGCCGGGCTACATCTCCGGAGAGGACAGCGGCCAGCTCCAGGGCGAAGTTCATGACGTTGTTGCCGCCGGTCAGGTTGATCCATATCTCCTTCCCCTGGCCTCCCGTCCCAGCCAGAGCGGCCACCACTTGAGCGACGCGTGTGTAGGTGGTGTGGATATCTCGGCGATCCACCTCGCACCAGAACACGATGCCTTCCGGGCGTCCGCCGCTGATAGCCGGCCATTCCCGGCGCAGATGGGAACCCAGCACTTCTTTCATGGGCCCGCCCTTTTGCAACGGCGCAGCAGCAACGCGGCCGGGCGGGTTTTCCACATAATCGAAGGAGGGAACTGCGCCAGCGAGGATCTCGCGGGTGGTGAAGAGCACGAGAGCCTGGATGTCCCCCGCTTTTTGACCCGCCTGGCGCGGAGCGGCCTCGCCGGCCCCGGCAAAGAAAGCCTGATCCTCGCGGTTCCATCGCTGGTAGTGGTGGGCCAGGTAGGTCAGCGGCCCGATCACCGTGCCCAGGGAGCGTCCCAGACCCATCAGGTGGTAAACGCCCATGGCTTATCATTCCCGCCGACGAACATACCGTTCCACGTATCTGCGGGCCGCCTCCAGCTCGCCAGGGGTTTTGGCGGTCGTAACCAGCCGGAGGCGGAAAAGGGTATCTGTACGCAACCGGACCCCTGCAATCAGCTCCTTCGGGGGCTGAGCCTGAACGCCGGACTGGCCCTTGCGCCATTCTTCCCCTCGTATCTCAACGATAAAGTGCGCATAACCAAGTAACTCCCAGGGAGGTAAAATCAAAAGGTGTGGAAAAATTGCTGAAGGCGGTGTATCCTCCCTCCTAAGAAGAAAATTTGAACCAGGAAGAAA
>Ga0197143_1001808_pt1 | contig 17142 bp, 13 predicted proteins | sample GBS70_MetaG_FD_148603 | JGI IMG/M metagenome (GOLD analysis project Ga0197143, IMG submission 148603) | Sediment microbial communities from Great Boiling Springs, Gerlach, Nevada, United States - GBS 70_MetaG | ecosystem: Environmental > Aquatic > Thermal springs > Hot (42-90C) > Sediment...
TGCACAATGAATCAGATACACTTGGAGCAAGCTACGATCCTGATGACAATCAATTTAGTCCAAGTGAAGAAGAAAATGCTAACTACTATGCTGGTGGATACTATTTATATAGTTATGAAGATTATCAACAAAATAACACTTGTAACGATAATCAAGCTGTTGATTCAGTTGGTGCGGATATAGAAGTAAATCCGGCTGGTTCAGGAACACCTCTACATGATGATGTAAATTGTGAATATGACCCTTCAAATGGTGGTCAAAGTGGAACAAAGGAATTTAATAATGGTAAAGCAAGGTTAAAGAATAGAGCAAGTGGTGCTATAAATGAAATAAATTATGGTTCTGATTGTAAGTCTTCGTTTTCTTCTGGAAGTTTATATGGTTATGTTCCAGATTTTGGACCAGGTGGTGGAATTTTGAAATTTGAAAGAATGATAAATTATAAATTGAAAACAGAAAGTGCTCATAAGCTATTTTCAAATCAAAATATCAATTCAGAAGTTATTAGTAAATTCCAAAAGATAAAGAACAAAGTCATTATTAAGAATGCTCAAATGAAAATGAAAATTGAAAAACTAAAAGCTATGTACTAAGGGGCTTTTGCCCCTTATTTTAAAATTTTTTTGATTTTTCCAAATATCTTATTAAAGGTTTTCTAACACACTATTAATAATATATTTTTCTTCTATATTTTCTAAACAAATTGGAGCAGAAAAACGACATTTATTTTTTAGGCAAGGGGAACAATTTAAATTTATTCTTATAATTTTTAGAAATTGTTTATTGTATGGAGCGGTATTCTTTTCATTTCCAGCTCCAAATAGAACAATTGTTTTGACATTTAGTGCATTAGAAAGATGAGCAGGTCCTGAATCAGTTGATAACATTAAATCGCAAGCTTTTAGAATTTTAGCGAGTTCAATCAAATTAGTTTTTCCTGTTAAGTTTATAATTTTATTTTTATCTTTTAGTGTCTCAATTAACCAATAAACCCTCTTAATATCTTTCTTTGAACCTGTTAAAATAAAATAAGCATCTATCTCCCTTTTTAAATTTTCTATGATTCTTGCCCACTTTGGAATTGACATTCTTCTACTTTCTGCTTCTGAATTTATATTTATAGCAATTTTGTATTTTGAATTTAATTTGGTTATTTCTTCATCAGGTTCGACATTTAGTTTTAAGATTATATTTTCAATTGGATTTTCAATAAAATCTTTTAGTAAGTAGCAATATTCCTCAACCCTATGTAAATTTTTAGGTTTTTTGTAAGCTTTTGTAAGTAAAAAACTTCTAAATTCATTTTTATAACCTATTCTCTGCGTTGTATTTAAAAAATATCCCATTAATGCACTTGAAAGGGAATTTGGAAGAGAAAAATAAATATCAAATTTTTCATTTATTTCTTTTGCCCATTTGTATATTCCAAAAATTCCTTTATATTCATTCTTTGAGAATTTATAAATTCTCTCAAAATTTCCAAAAAGATTTAATAATTGACTAATTTCAGGTTTTACAATAGCATAAATTTTAGCATGTTTAAATGCTTCTTTAAGTTTATTATAAAATCCATTAGACATAACTAAATCACCTAACCAATTTGGAAATCTTACTATTATTTTCAAGTTTCAAAATTTTAATGCTTTGTCTAGTAAATCATTAGCCCCCCTGCTAAATGATGTTAAGTAATCTTTCATTTATAAAAGGCAATTTAAAAATACTTTGTCCAACAAAAACTATTGATTTAATGGGGGAATTTAAGGGGGGCTCCGCCCCCCAAGACAAAAATGGGGGTATTTATAAACTGAAGGCTTATTCTAAGGGTGGGTGGGGAAAACAAAGAAAAATAAATAATCTTAGAATTATTGGACAAAGTAATTTAAAAATAAACTTATGCTTTAAAATTTTAAATATGAATATCGAAAAGGATATAAACAAATATAATGAAGAGATTGTAAAACTTCAAAGTTATGTTCAAATATCAGAAAATGTTTCTAGAATAGTACCTTACATTAACCAAACTTTCAATGGATTATATAGTGTTCTGAATAATTATATCTTATTGAAAGGATACTCACTTAAAATTGAAGAAATTAGAATTGAAAGAGAATATTCACTAGGTCAATACCAATCAACAATAAGCTACCTTATAAGTCTAAATAACTTAACAACACACATCTTAAAAGTGATATCAGATATGCCGGAAGATGAAAACAAAAAAATTTTTATTGAACAATTTTTAAAGTTTTCTGAGCTTATAAATCAGGTTACAAGTAAAATTCTTGAAAAATTATGAATTTAGAGCAAGCTTTAAAATCGCTTGAAATCTATAATCAAGATATAGAAAAATTAGCAAGAAACATAGAGGAGGGGGCAAGAGCGATAGGATTAGAATTGGCTGGTTTTTCATTAATGATAGGAACAAGCTTAATTGCTGATTCAATTAGAAAACATAATGAAATTGTTAGGAAACACAAAATTAGAGGATATATTACACCTTATGAGATTTCTCGATTATATCAAAATAGAGAAATTATTAAATATGGATATAGTATTATGCTTGGAGGAATAATTATTGGTAGCCTTATTAGTATAGTAGGTTCCATAATAAGTTCCTTTCAAAGAAATTTAAAAAGAAAAAAAATATCAGAATTCATTTTAAATGAAATTAGAAAATATGATCAAGGAGTAAAACATTCACTACTTGAAATTAGAGAAATTATTTCTATTCAAATTAATAATATGACGCAACTAATTTTTAAATTTGGGAATAGTTATAATTTAGATGATTTTAAAAATTTTGAAAGAACATTTTTAAATTTAGAGAAACTTATAGAAAACTATTTAAAAACATTTTATATTGAGAGTATTTATGAGACTTTAAGAAAGTTTAATCATTCAGATGTTGAAAAAAGCCTAAAATTAACTATTCAAAACTTGCTACATATAAAGTATATGTTTTATTCAAATGTTATGCAAGAATGGTTAGGGTTCATTGATAACTTATTAATCAAAATTGATTATCAACATCCATTCTATGAAAAGGGTATTAAAAATGCTATCTTATATATTTTGTTGAACGAAGAGAAAATTTTACCAAGAAAACTGAAAATTCGTAGTCTTGAAGATATAAAAAATAAAATTTTGCTTGATTCAATTAAGGATATTTTTCTTATTAAGACACTTTCTTATTTTAATAAAATTGGTTATAATCCACCCTTTCTAAAAAAACTTAAATTTACTATTTATGCTCTTTATTTGTTATTAATAATCATTTTTCTGATTTTAACATATCTACTATATCAATTATTTGTTTAGAATTTGTTAAGAAGCAAAATTATAATTTAAAATATGATGAGAATCATTAATTCAAGCTTGGAAGAAATTTTACAAATTTTGGCTCTATCAAGAAAACCTATTTTATTGAACTTATATAAGAATAAAAAGTTTGTAGGCTATATCTATCTTGATTTTAATGGATTCTTAATAAGCGAATATGAACATTATAAGGATTACGATGCAATTGATAATATAGTTTTGGAACAAAAGCTTTTAGAAATTGAAATTGTAATTGAACCAATATTAAAAGAAGAACTTAATAATCAATTAAAAATTAATATATATGATTATTTTTTTGTAAGTTGGTTTAAATGGCAAGCCTTGACAGGGACAATAACTTAGGTCAGTTCAAAGAAAATACTTTGTCCAATAAATAGTGTTAAGTTATTAGTAGTCAATGATTTACAAAGGCCTTTCTGAAATTACTGATTTTATGGGGGTTCTAATGGGGGGCAAAGCCCCCCAATGCCGAAAAATGGGTATTTTAAAGCCGAAGGCTTGAATATAGGGTGGGTAGGGAAAATAAAGAAAAATAAATAATTTCAGAATTATTGGACAAAACACAAAGAAAAAAATTATATGCTTTAAAATTTTCAGGAATGCGAATATTAAATGTTTTCAAAAGAGTTCCTGATACTTATGCTGAAATTAATTTAAATTCAGATAATTCTGATATAGACAAGGAAAATTTAAATTATGTAATTGACCCTTATGGTGAATATGCAATGGAAACTTCTTTAAGAATGAAGGATAATGATAACTCTATTGAACTAAATGTTTTAACAATTGGTCCGGAAAATTCATCAGAGTTATTAAGAAATGCATTAGCACTTGGATTTGACAATGCTTATTTGATAAAATACGATAATTACGCTAAATTATCTCCAATATCAATTTCAAAAATTTATATAAAATTTATAGAAAAATTTGGTCCTTTTGACATTATTTTTTTTCCAAAAATTGATATTGATACTAATTTTTCCTCAATTGGTGGATTTGTTGCAGGTTATCTTAAATTGAATTATATTGCTGATATCATAACCGCTTATTTAGATAGTGAATATATTATTATAGAAAAGGAAAGTGATAGAGGAAAGGAAAAATTAAAATCAAAAATGCCAATTGTTCTAACGCATGACAAAGCACCTTATGAAATAAGACTTGCTAATATAAAAGGAATTATGATGGCAAAGAAAAAGCCATTAAATATAATTGATATTAATGAATTTGAAATAGAAATTGATAATTATCTTGTAAGAGGAAACTTGAAACTTCCACCTCAAAGAGCTGGTGTTATATTTTTAAATAGTGTAGATGAACTTGTAAAAGTTCTAAAAGAGGAGATAAAAGTCCTATGAAAGCTCTTGTTTATTTTGAGACCTTGAATAATGAAATTAGAGATGTTAGTTTATCTGCTATTGAATTTGCTAAGAATTTTACTAATGAAATATATGGATTTATTACTAACTTAGAAAATGCTAAAAAATATGTTAAAAAATTATATGTTCTTGAAACTGAAAATGAACTTCCGGATGTGATTGCTAAGGAAATATCAAAAATTATTGAAAATGAAAAAATTGAATATGTATTTTTTGCTTCTACTAATAAATCAAAAGAAATAATGAGTTACTTGGCAGGTATGATAAATGGATTAATGATTGAAGATATTGAAGCTTATGAAAACAATTATTTTATAAAGTCAATTTATTCAAATAAAGTTTATGCTCAATTTAAATTAAATTATGAAGGTATTAAAATTTTGGGGATAAAGCCTAAATCTTTTAAAATACCTAAGGAACTTGAAAGTGAAGGTGAAGTTATAAAATTTAAACCTTCTAAAAATTCTTCTATTGAAATTATTGAAATAAAACCGAAGGAAACAAAGGAAGTTGATTTAACAGAAGCGGATATTGTAGTTTCAGGTGGTAGAGGTCTTGGAAGTGCAGAAAACTACCATAAATTATTAAGAGAATTAATTGAAGTTTTAAAAGAAAAAACAAATTTAAAAGTGGCTCTGGGTGCAAGCCAAGCGGTTGTAGATGCTGGATGGATAGATCATTCGCATCAAGTTGGTCAAACAGGTAAAACTGTTTCACCTCTAATATACTTTGCAATTGGAATTTCTGGTGCTATTCAACACTTAGCAGGAATGAGAACATCAAAATACATAATAGCAATAAATAAAGATAGTGAAGCACCAATTTTTAAGGTTGCAGATTATGGTTTAATTGGAGATGTAAATGTAATAATTCCAGAACTTATCCAAAAACTAAAAGGAGGTTGAACATGATCGAGCTAATGCTCATAGCCCATGTATGGCAAAAGGCAAGCGAAAGCCCTCAAAAGGTACAGAAGAGGGCAAGTGAAAGCTTCACAATCCAAACAAACAAAAATTCCAACCCTACAATCCAAGCCTGGTATCCTATATTCTCAGAAAATTTTGAAAGTGTAACTCCACCTGCTCTTCCTTCTGGATGGACAGTACTGGATGGTAACAGTAATGGACTAACCTGGGAAACTTATCCTGCTGGAACTTGTTCAGGCTCTGTTTCATTTACTTCAAACTATGCTTGCTACGATGATGATGCAGCAGGTTCAAGTGATGATGATTCCTATGAAGTTTTGGGAACGCCTCTTATATATGTGCCACCAGGTGCTAGTGCTTATAGAGTAAGATTTGATTATAGTTTTGATGCTTTTTCGCCAACTCCTGTTGAAACATTTTATGTAAATTTGAGATATAAGTCTGGTGCTGGTTCTTGGAATACTGTTAGAATTTTAAATCTTCCTGGAAATGCTGATTCCTTAAACAAAACATTTATTATGGATATAACATCTTATATTACAGGAACTGATGATACAATTCAACTTGAGTTTGTTTATGATGATGGTGGTGATTGGGGATGGAGTGCAGGTATTGATAATGTTTTAGTAGAAGGTGATTATACACTTTCAAATGATTTAGCAGTTATAGGGGCATCAGTTGTCTTAACAAGTGGCCCTTCATATTACTTTTATCCACCAGGAACTACATTTTCTTATGTCGGTGATATTTGGGTAAAGCTTCAAAATCTTGGTTCAAACCCTATTTTCAATTATACTGTTTATCTTAGAGTTAATGCTACAAATTATGGTCCTATTTCTGGTAATCCTTTAAACCCCAATGATATTGATTCTGTTGTATTTACAAGTATAAACTTCAATGTTGGATCAAACTCAATTAAAGCATATCATAGCTTATCAGATGACTTTGTTTTAAATGATACTTTAAATACTATTTATAATACACCTCCTTATAAATCAGATACAGTTTTAAATTACGCTAATAGTTTAACAGCAAATGATGCTATTGGTTCTGGTGGTAATCTTGGAAATTCACACGAAGCTGTAAGATACGATAGTGCTAAAATTTGGCCATTTGTAGTTTCAGCAGACAGTTATTATATTACTAAAATATTTTTCTATCATTGTAGTACATTTGATCCTTCTTCTTGTCCAGGTGGCAATACAAGGGTTAGTCTTTGGCTTGATGATGGAACTGGAAAACCAGATTTAAATCTTGAAATTATTGGTAAAGATACAACACTTCCAAGTGGAGCAAGTGGTGCTCAACTATGGTTTATAAGATTACCAACTCCAATAAAACTTGAACCATCTATATTACCATTTTATGCAGGGAGAAGTTGGAATATAAATGGTACATATCCTTTTGGTATAGACCCGAGTACAACTTGTGTTTTAAACTATTCTTGTTGGATTAGAGCGGATGCTATCGCTGGTGGTGCATGGGATCAATTAACTAATTATGGTCTTGATTATTCTTGGATACTTGGAATTGTGGTTCAAAGGAAATCTACAGGATATGAAGAAGTTATATTACCTCAGGATGCTAAAATTTTAAGATATGATAATGGAAAAATTTTCTTTAATAAAGAAATTGATAAAGATATGAGAATACAAATTTACAATACTAGTGGAATGGTAGTTAAGGATATACAAGTTCTAAAAGGAACAAAGGTTCTAAGAATTGGTAAGCTTCCAAAAGGTGCTTATGTTTATATAATAGGAAATAAGGTTGGAAAAATTATTGTAAATTAAAATTTAGCCCCCGGATGGGGGCTTTTTAAATTTATTTATTATCCTTTGAATAATATCAGAATAATGATAATTCAAACCAAAAGGAGTTGATTTATATAAACTTTTAAACTTTTTAATATTTCCTGCTTTTAAACATAACTCTGCTTCTAGAAAATCCAAATAAACATCTGCATTTAACAAAATTTCATTTGAAACAATACTAATTGGTAATTTTAGTTTGAATTTTATAAACTTAACATCTTTTTTTGAAAGTTTAAATAATTTAATTCTTGAATTTATCAAAAGCTCAATAATAATTATTGATAGTCCCTTGTCTTTCAAATAAAATTTTTTATTTAGAAATTTAAAATATGGTCTTTTCCTTAACAAATATAATTTAATTTTTGGTTTTTTTGAAAATCTTAAAAATTCTTCAAGTTGCTTATACTTTTTCAACTTTATATAGTTCTTTGGGTGAAATAAAATTAATAAATTTAAAATCGTTTTTATTCCATATCTTTCTGAAATTTCAACAGCTTTGTTAATTCTACCATTAAAATAGTACTTAATAAGCTTATCTTTTGGTGAATTTTTAAGATTGGAAATATCCTTACTAACAATAGCATAAAAATGCTTATCCATCTTATTTCCTATCAATTTAACTATCTCTTTGAAAAACTCAATGTAATTATCATCTCCAATAAATTTATAATAAATTGTCATAAAAACATAATAAAGTTCAATTATATCCTCAAATTTTATCTCTTCAATATCATAAGCTTTTGTAAATGTTTCAATAGATTTAATTGATTCCCCTATAAATAATAATGAAAGTGAAATTACATAAATATAAATGAATTTTTCAAAACCAGAGATATTATAATTTGAATTTATAACTTTTGAGTATTCTCCCATTTGATATAAGCAAAGGGTTCTTAACAAAGGATGATTTTTTGAAAGTTCAAACGCTTTTTTATAGTTTCCATAGTTGTAGTAAAAAACGCTTATAAATCGCTCTAGGTTTAACCTTTCTTTTTTTGTTAATTTATTATAAATTTTTTTTAATTTTTTTTGAATTGTAAATCCTTTTTCGAATTCTTCTTTAAGACTTAAAGCATTTAAATATGAATTATAGAACTTTGCTTTTAATGATAAACAAATTATATTATCAATTTTCTTTAAGTTTTCAAAAATTTCAACAATTTCTTTATATTGCTTTTTTAAAATAAGAACATCAAACTTAACAATTAAAGCTTTTAAATATGTAAAATTTAATTCTTTTTCTTTTAGTTCATTTAAATAGCTATCTAACTGATGAGAAATATCAATTCCACTATTAAGCTTTTGTGATAATTCAATATATTTAATTTCCAAAGGATAATTTTCAATTTTAAGGTTTAAAATCTCATTATCAAAATCTATATTGTAATAATTTATCAAATTTTTTAAATTCTCAGAATCGTTTTTTTCAATTAGAAATTCAAGAATTTTAAGGATTTTTTTACTTGGTTGTTTAAAAGTAAAAATGTTATATTTTTTTAAAGTTCTATAAACAAAGGATTTTGAAAAATTTAAATTTTTTGAGATTTCATCAACATTTGAAAAAGGATTTTTTTGAAAGTAGTCTAAAACTAATTTTTCCTTTTCCTTTATTCTTATAAAACCTTCTTTTTTTATTCTGTAAACAACATTTCTTGAGATATTAAATTTTCTGCTAAGAATGTCTGGACTAATTCCCTTTAAAATTGCTTTATATATTAAAAATCTTTTATAAAGTTTTTCCAATTTTTTGAAATTTTAAAGTTAGTTCTGGCAAAAATATTGTTTTGTCCAATAAATGGAGACAAGTGATTGATAATCAATAATTTATAAAGATTTTAATGAAATTATTTATTTTAGGGGGGAATTTAAGAGGAACGAAGTTTTAAGCCTAAGGCTTGAATATAGGGTGGATGGGGAAAATAAAGAAATAATCGTAATTTCAGAATTATTGGACAAGGCAACTTTTAAGAAATTAAGGCCTTAAAATTTTATAACTTTATGATTGGGGAGATTGGAAAATTGTTCATTGTTATTGGAATTATGCTTATAATTTTTGGTATCTTTATTTCTTTTTTTCCAAAATTAAGACTACCTGGTGATATTTTGATTCAAAGAGATAATTTTACATTTTATTTTCCAATCGGAACATCTATTTTAATATCCCTAATTTTAAGTTTTATTCTGACGATTATATTTTTATTGTTCAAGAGATAGTAGTAATTCACCAACTTTATAAACATCTCCAGCTCCAAGTGTTATTATAATAACATCGGAATTTTTATAATTTTTTAGATAATCAAAAGCTTCTTCTTTGCTTGAAAATATCTTAACATCACTATTGTAATTTAAAAGTTTATTATAAATAAGCTCTGATGAAATGCCTAAGATTGGTTTTTCTCCTGCAGAATAAATTGGTAATAATATAATTTCATCAGCTTTACTTAAAACATTTGCAAATTCATTATATAAGAATTTTGTTCTTGTATATCTATGAGGTTGAAATACAACTATAAGTCTTTTATTAAAATATACTCTTGCAGTTTTTATAACATTCTCAATTTCAGTTGGATGATGTCCATAATCATCAATTATCAAAGCTTTACCGAAATAACCTTTAATTTCAAATCTCCTTCTTACACCTGTAAATTCAGATAAACTTTCAATAGCATTCTTTAAATTTAAATCAAGGTCATAAGCAACTGCAATAGCTGAAAGTGAATTTTTTACATTATGAATACCAGGAACTTTCAGATGAACTTTTGAAATAAACTTCCCATTTATATATAAATCATAAGATGAACCAAGATCTTTAAATTCTATATTTTTAGCACTTACAAATGCATTTTCATTTATACCGTAACTAATAACTCTTTTTTCAATAAATGGAAGAATATCCAAATTATCTTTTTCATCGACATTTAGAATAACAGCACCATAGAATGGAACACTATTTGCAAAATCAAGAAAGGCTCTCTTTATTTCAATTAAATTTCTATAAGTGTCAAGATGTTCTTTATCTATATTTGTAATAACAGCAATTGAAGGGAGAAGTTTCAAAAACGATTTATCAGATTCATCAGCTTCTACTACTATAAAATCGCTTTTTCCAAGTTTTGCAGTACTTTCCACGCCTTTTAGAATTCCACCTACAACAATTGTCGGATCAAGTTCTCTTATAGCATGACCTATCATACTTGCAGTTGTTGTTTTACCATGAGCTCCACTTACAGCAATTGAAAATTTTACTCTCATTATTTCAGATAACATTTCTGCCCTTTGAATTATTGGAATATTTAAATCTTGTGCTTTTAATAGTTCAGGATTATCAATGCTTATAGCAGATGAATAAACAATTAAGTCTTTTTCTAAAACATTTTTTTCATTATGTTCATAATATATTTTTATGCCAAGATTTTCAAGTCTTATTGTTGTTTCTTTCCTTGAAATATCAGAACCACTAACTATAAAACCCATATTATGTAAAACCTCAGCTATTCCACTCATACCTGTTCCACCAATCCCTACAAAGTGTATTCTTTTGTATCTTGTTTTAAGAAGAATCATTAAGAAAATTTTAAGGGTTTTAGTAATAGAATATTAATGCTTTGCCCACCCACCCTGTATTCAAGCCTACCGCTTTAAAACACCCACTTTTCGGTATTAGGGGGCGAAGTTTTTTATAAATTATTGACTATCAATAACTTAACACTATTTATTGGACAAAGCAAAGGAAAAATGCCTTAAACTTCGTCCCCCTTAAATTCTCCCTATTTATTTTACATAACTTTGAACAATTTTAATTATTTTTTCAACTTTCTCAAAACCACTATCTATTGCTTTTTTATCTTGTAATTCCCTATAATATCCGCCAATATGAAGGATATCATAAACATGATTAGAAAGCTTTTTTATAATATCTTTATTTTTACCAGGTCTTGAAAGTTCATTTATAAATCTGTCATACATATCAAATTTTTTTAACTTTTCTTTTATTTCTTTATCATCTAATAATCCTTCATTTATAAATAGTGCTTTTAAGGCTTCAAGTGCTGATAAATATGCCTTACCACAATTCTTCCTTAGCATTTTCTAAATATCGCTTTGCTAAATTTAGTCTTTTTAACGCTAATTCATTTTTTTTTATCTTTCATAATTAAAATTTTAAAGTTTAATTCTGAAATCAAGATGTTTTGTCCAAAAATAAGCCTTATTTATTGGACAAAGTAAATTATATAGACTTATTTTTCCGCAAGACTGCCTTATCCAATAATTCTAAAATTATTTATTTTTCTTTGTTTTCCTCACCTACACTGAAAATAAGCCTTCGGCTCATAACTAAATTATTGATTATCAACTACTTAACACTATTCATTGGACAAAGTATTCTTATTTCGCTCACCTGCCCTGAAATAAAGCTTACACTTAAAATTCACTTAGAATTTTTAAATAATTTTGATATCTTTGCTCACTTATTTGATTATTTAAAAGAGCTAATTTGATAGCACAACCCTCTTCCTTAACATGTAAGCAATCACTAAATGCACATTTATAATTTCTAAATTCTCTAAAATAATTTCTAATATCTTCTTTTTTCATAATTAATTTTAAATCAATTTTTGAAAATCCTGGTGTATCTACAATAAATGTTTCATTATCAATAGAATATAACTTAACTTCTGTTGTTGTTTGAGTTCCCCTTTTTGTTTTAATACTTAATTCACCGATTCTTATATCCATTCCAGTTAATTCTTTTATTAATGAACTTTTACCTACACCGCTTGGACCTGCAAGAACAACTAAATCTCCTTTAATTTTACTCAGTAACTTATCAAAGTTAATTCTTTCCTTAACACTAATACTAATAACATCATATCCACAAGATTTATATATATTTTCTATTTTTAAGAATTCTTCCTTGGGAGTAATCTCAATTTTATTAAAAGCAATAATAATATCAATTCCAAGAAACTCATAAGCACACAATAATTTATCAAGTTGAATTGAAGAAAATTCAGGTTCAACAATTGTAAATAATAATATAACTTTCGAAACATTTGCAATAGCTGGTCTTAAAATTACATTTTTCCTTTCTTTAATATCTTCAATTATAAAAATATCATTTTCAAGCTTTCCAATTACAATATCTCCAACATATATTTTTTGATATTTTTTAATTACTTTACCTCTTGGAAATGCTCTAAAAATTTCATTATTTGAAAACACTAATAGTTTTTGACCTTCTCTTGAAATAATTGTTCCAATTTTCAATTTCTCATTAATAATTTCTGAAATTCTATTAATAACTTCATCTTCACTTAAATGGGTAGTATCAATAATAAAAGCTGTTCTTGATATTTTAAGAGGAGAAATTTCTCTTTCAATATCTGATTTATCTCTTAGTTTTATATTTTCTAAAACTTCTTCGTATGAAATTCCTTTATCTTTTAATTGCTCATATCTTCTTCTTGCCCTTTCTTCCAGACTTGCAGTTATAAAAAATTTATAATCAGCATAAGGTAAAACTACTGTTCCAATATCTCTACCTTCAACAACAGCACCATCTTTTGCAAGTTCTCTTTGTAAATCAATTAGAAAATCTCTAACTTCTTTATATTTTGATATAATTGAAGCCAAATTTCCAATCTCTTCACTCCTTATTAAATCTGTAATATCTTCACCATTTAAGAATGTTCTTGCTTCACCATCTATAAACTTTTGTTCAATTTTTAAATTTTCTAAAAATGAAAAATTTTCATAACTCTGAATTTTGTTTTTTAAAATATAATATGCTATGGCTCTATATAAAGCACCAGTTTCAACATATTTTAAATTCAAAATTGAACTTAATTTTTTAGCAATAGCACTTTTACCCGAACCTGCAGGTCCATCAATTGCTATAATCATATTAGTAATAAGGTCCCAAATTAAAGTGTGTTTTAAACTGTTTATAATTCAAACTATAAGCAAAATCAAATCCCATAATTCCTACAATAGGAACTTCAACCCTAAAACCAATTCCAATAGAAGAATATAAATTTCTAAAATTAATTGTCTTTATAGACCACCAACTATTTCCTGTTTCATAAAAAAATGATATATAAAACTGATCAGTAGGTCTTATTCTCTCTTCAAATGTAAATCTAAAAAAGTGCCTTCCTCCAAGAATACTATTTCCAACTTTTGTTCCAATAGATCTAAAATCATAACCCCTAAGACCAAGGGGACCAACATCACCAAGAGCAAAGTATTCATAGGGAGGTAATTCTTGTTTTGAAAGTATTGAGAATATTGAACCCCAATTAATTCTAAAAAATGATATAATTTTATCTTTAAAGTTTGGGATAATAAATTGAAATTCAGGCATAAACTTTACAAAATGTAAATCACCACCAATAGGACCACCATTTAATGTCCAAGTAAAACTAAATAAATAACCCTTTGAAGGATTAAAAATTCTATCTCTCGTATCGTAGCTAAATGTTGTTGTTAATGAGCTTGAAAGAACACGATTTCTACTTGTCCAAAAATCATAAAATTGTGTTCCCGAATATAATGGACTAATATCATAAACTGTAATATATTCATAAGTGTAATCGAACTTAATTCTTGAAAATATATTCCATAATCTTCTTCCATAACTTAAAGAAATACCAGTATTTCTTTGGCTAAAAGTAAATAAATATCTGTTTAAACTATAAATGCTTATTCCTACTAAAATTGGTTTTCCACCAAACCAAGGTTCAGTAAATGATAGTTGATAATTCTGCCTTCTTGCTCCATATTCAGCCAAAAAGCCAATTGTCCATCCTCTTCCAAGAAAATTAGGTTGTTGTAAATTAACATTAAAAAATAAACCATCCAATTGACTATAACTTGCTCCTGCACCAATTTGACCAGTTGGTTTTTCTTCAATATGAATTTCTAAATCTACAAGTGAAGAATCTTCAAGAACAGGCTTAAAATTAACATTTATGTTTGAAAAATAATTCAAATAATAAAGATTTCTATAAGATAGCATTAATGCACTTCTATTAAAGTAATCACCGGGAAAAACATATATTTCCCTTCTTATAATTTCATCCCAAGTTTTTGTATTTCCATAGATATTAACAAGTCTTACTTTAACTTTCCAATTTTCCCTAATTTTAAATGTAATATCAATAAAACTATCTCTTTTTTCTTCAATGGGTTCAATCTGTGCATATATATATCCACTATCTGCATAAAGACCACTTAAATTATTTAAACTTTCAATAACTTTAAATCTTGAATATAATTTTGGATTGTAATTAATACCATATCCAAGCTTATATCTAATTGATGAAATTAAATTTAATGGCTTTTTAATCGTAATAACATTTTCAAGTTCATTTTTTTTAAACTTTTCATTACCAACAAAATCAACATTCCCAAAGTAATACCTTTTTCCTTCATTTAAATAAATTCTTATTTTTACTGTGTTTTTTTCATAATCAAGCTTAAATGAATCAATTTTGAAATCAGCAAAACCATTATCTTTATATAATGTTTCAATTGTTTTTAAATCTTTTTGAAATTTAACCTCTGAAAAATAACCGCCCCTTAAAATTTTTCTAAGAAAATTAACCTCTTTATTTGACATTAAATTTTTAAGTAATTTGCTTGAAAATGCTTTATTTCCATAAAAAATTATTTTTGAAATTCTAAACTTATTACCAGTCTTTCCACTAATAATGAGATTAACTCGTTTATTGTCCAAAAATTGTTCTTTAATTTGGATATTGGGATTTACATATCCTTTTTGAATAAAAAATTTTTCAATTTCTGATTTTATTTTAAATTTCATATAATCACTTGAAAACCTACCTTTATAAATTGATATTGAATCTTCAATATCTTTTGAGAGTTTTTTAATTTCCCATTTAAATCCATTGATAATTGGATAATCAGAAACTTTAAATAATAAATCAATTGTATCATTTCTAAATTTCGCATAGACTTCAAATGTATCTAAAAATCCACTTAAATAAGCATTAAATAAATAATTCCTAAAAAATGGCGTTTGAATAAACACTCCTTCTTTTAAATTAAGAGCATTCAAAAAACTATTTCTTGAATTATATTTCAAACCAGAAATTTCTATCTTACCTAAGATTTCCGAAAAAAGAATTATTATCAAGTTTTAAAATTTTATAGGATTAATTGAAATATAAATGCCTTGTACAATAATTCTGAAATTAAGATTATTTCTTATTTTTACCCACCCACCCTAAGATTAAGCCTTCGGCTTTAAAATGCCCATTTTTTTGGCATTGGGGGGGGGCGAAGTCCCCCCACTAAAACCCCCGTAAAATAAGTAATTTCAGTATTCTTTTTACAAACTATTGATTATTAATTACTTAACACTATTTATTGGACAAAGCACCTTTATTTCAATAATTTCATTAAAATCTTTATAAGTTATTGATTATCAAGTACTTAACACCATTTATTGGACAAAGTAGTGTTTTGTCTAATAATTAGCTATACGAATAGGTTATCAAATAAAGCAAATCTTTCAGTGCCATAAAAATCGTTTAAAAATTTAAATCCATAATTTTCTAATTTTTTTGTAAGCTTTGGTGATATTTCTAAAATACAACTTCCGTTCTCTAATAGAAAATTTTTAAAATTATTTAAAAAGTAAGAGAAGACTTCTTCATTATATAATAATGCTATTTTTGGTTCTGCCTTTACTTTCTCACTTAAATAAATATACTCATTTTCAAATATATAAGGGATATTCCAAATAATTAAGTGGAATTTTGATTTTATTGATTTTATTGAATCTCCACAGAATAAGAAAATTTTATTTTCAAATTTATACTTCTTTATATTTTTTTTAGCAACTTTTAATGCTTTAAATGAAATATCATTAGCAAAAATTTTGATTTTTTCAATTTCTTTTGCTAAGCTAATACTAATTGCTCCACTTCCTATTCCAATTTCAAAAATTTTATCATAATTTCTTTCTTTAATTATTTTAATAGCAATATCTACAAGTTGTTCAGTTTCATTTCTTGGAATAAGAACATTTTCATCTACATATAATTCTAAATTTCTAAAAAATGCTTTGTTAAAAATATATTCAACAGGCTTATATTTAGCAATTTCAATAAATGGTTTTATTTTTTCAAATTCTTCATTTTGAAGTCCATTTATTAAATAATCTGAATATGTTTTATTCAAAACTTCTCTTAAAATGAAGTCAAATTCATAAGTGCTTAAATTAAATAGTTTTTTCATATTAAAAAGTTTATAGTGCCTTGTTTAGTAATTTAGTTCTTATTTTCCCCCACTCATCCTATATTCAAGCCTTCGACTTATAAAGCTTCGCCCCCATTAAATCCCCCTATAAAATCAATAATTTCTTGTCTAATAATTTTGAAAGTATTTATTTTACTATATTTTGCCCACCCTATTGACACTGGACAAAGCATATGATTATTGCTTTGTCTAATTATTCTTCAAATTTTAAAGCGAGAAAATAAAATTTTTTTATTATCAATAATTTCAATTTTTTTATTAAATGGATATTCGTTTTTATTTCCTTCTTTATCAATTACTATTACTTTCTTTTCTTCTGGATATATCCAAAATTGCTTTAATACGCCTATTTCCTTATATGCTCTCATCTTATAATCTATATTTGGTTCATAACTAACA
>Ga0197143_1001809_pt1 | contig 17139 bp, 16 predicted proteins | sample GBS70_MetaG_FD_148603 | JGI IMG/M metagenome (GOLD analysis project Ga0197143, IMG submission 148603) | Sediment microbial communities from Great Boiling Springs, Gerlach, Nevada, United States - GBS 70_MetaG | ecosystem: Environmental > Aquatic > Thermal springs > Hot (42-90C) > Sediment...
CCGGGCGGTCTCCTCCCGGAGGGAGATGGGCTTCCGGTGATCCGGGTAGAGGGCTATCGGCTGAGCCTGACGTTGCCCGAACATCCGAGGCAGTCTCTTTTGCTTTCGGAGCTTCCGGAGCAGCCCCTCTCGCTGCCGGACCGACCCCTGTCGGCACCTCCTGCGGAGGAGAGGTTCTCGTGAGGCGCAAAGTCCTGATCACTGGCGGGGCCGGCTTCATCGGTTCGCATCTTGCGGAGGCGCTCCTGGCCCGGGGAGATCTAACGGACACCTATGGCGCTGACTTTTGCGCCTTTGTAGATAAAATACAGGAGTATAGTTTGCCTGGCAGATTGGCGGATGTGTTTTCCTGGGGCTCCACGCTCATGGTGCTTTCCTATACCTGGAGTTTTTCACACAAAGATGTGGCCGGGATACCGGAAGTCGGCGGGAGGGGCGAGCGTTGACTAATTGGGAAGAATGTAGCGTTCTTATAACTGGTGGTACTGGCTCCTTTGGCAAGAAGTTTACGGAGGTCATGCTCCGTGACTACCATCCGAAGAAATTGATTATTTTCAGCCGAGATGAACTAAAGCAACACGAGATGCGTATGTCCGGATTCGACCATCCGAGCCTGCGGTACTTCGTAGGCGATGTGCGTGACGTGGACCGCCTTCGCCGGGCAATGCACGGAGTGGACATCGTGGTGCATGCCGCGGCATTAAAGCAGGTGCCGGCCTGCGAGTACAATCCTATCGAGGCAATAATGACCAATGTGATGGGTGCGCGGAACGTTATCGAGGCGGCTCTGGATACGGGCGTGAAGAAAGCTATCGCTATAAGCACTGATAAGGCGGTAAATCCTGTAAATCTTTATGGGGCAACCAAGTTATGTGCTGAGAAGTTGTTTATTCAGAGCAATTCATATTCTGGTATTCATGGTACTCGCTTTAGTTGCGCGCGCTACGGCAATGTGGTGGGCAGTCGGGGCAGCGTGATATCCATATTTATTGAGCAGCGCCGAAACGGTCGGGTGACGGTGACAGACCCGCGCATGACACGATTCTGGATAACGCTAGAACAGGGTGTCCGTTTTGTTATAAGGTGTATCGAGCAGATGCATGGAGGAGAGATATTTGTTCCCAAAATACCTAGTATGAATATTATGGATCTAGTGAAGGCCGTGGCACCGGACTGTGAAGTGGAATACATTGGAATACGGCCAGGCGAGAAGATTCATGAGACATTAATTTCGGAAGACGAGGCGCGGCATACATTGGAATTAGAAGATATGTATGTCATTCAACCAGTATATCCATGGTGGCAGGTCAAAGACTGGGAGGGTAGCAGGCCATTGCTAGAAGGATTCAGATACACAAGTGACACAAACAGTCGTTGGTTGTCAATAGCCGAGCTACGCGAATTGATAGAGAGCATATGATGAAGGAGATCTCTGCCAAACTGGCGATTGACGGCGGTACACCGATAAGGACGTCAGTGCTCCCGTATGGTCATCATTTTATTGACGAAGATGATATTGCAGCTGTAGTTGAAGTGCTCTGTTCTGATTGGCTTACGACTGGCCCTAAAATAGCTGAATTCGAAGAGGCGTTTTCTCAAATGGTAGGTGCTCGAAAAGCGGTAGCGGTGAGCAGCGGTACAGCTGCGCTTCATGCAGCTATGTACGCTATTGGTATTGAGCCAGGTGACGAAGTTATAGTGCCGGCCATCACCTTTGCTGCTACTGCCAATTGTGTCGTGTTTCAAGGTGGTATTCCGATTTTTGTTGACGTAGATAAGGATACTCTGCTCATAGATCCACACCAAGTTGAGGCTAAGATTTCGCCGCGAACGAAGGCCATTATTGCTGTGGATTACGCCGGTCAACCTTGCGAATATGACCTTCTCCGGGAGATTGCACAACGATATGGTTTGTTTCTTATTGCAGATGCTTGTCATGCATTAGGTGCCAAGTACAAGGGACAACCTGTTGGGTCTTTGGCCGATGTGAGCGTGTTTAGCTTTCACCCGGTTAAACATATTACTACTGGTGAAGGCGGCATGATTACTACAGATGATGAGCGGGTGGCCCATCGCCTACGCTTGTTTCGTAACCATGGTATCTCGACTGATCATCACGAGCGGTCGTTAAAGGGAAGTTTTTATTACGAAGTAGTGGATTTAGGTTACAACTATCGTCTTACCGACTTCCAATGTGCTCTTGGACTAAGTCAGTTACGTAAACTACCAGAATTCCTCAGAAGGCGACATATAGTGGCTGAGCGCTATAACCAAGTTTTTTCTGCTCACCCTTTTGTGGAACCACTGGTGGTACGCTCAGATGTATTTCATTCTTATCATCTTTATGTAGTCCGGTTGCATCTGGACCGTATGATCACAGATAGGGCACAGATATTTAGGGCCCTTCGCGCTGAGGGTATAGGAGTTAACGTCCATTACCTGCCCGTCTACCTGCATCCATACTACCGCCGGCTTTTTGCTACGAAGCCGGGATTATGTCCTGTCGCGGAATCGATGTATCAGCGTATTATTACGCTGCCTATATCCGCTGCTATGACTATGGAAGATGTGGATGATGTTATACTTGCTGTAGACAAGGTAACCCGGTACTACGGACGGTGTAACTAATGCGCATAGCCGTGCTAGGTTGTGGTTCCATTGGCCGGCGCCATCTTCGCAATCTCGCGATCCTAGGAGAAAAAGATCTTTTAGCCTTTGATCCTGATCCTGTTGCTATAAAAGGCGCATGGGAGGTAGCAAATGTCCGCTGCTGTGGCGATCTCCGAGAAGTCTGGGAGCAATATCCGCAAGTAGCCATCGTGGCGGCACCGACCAATTTACATGTTGATCTAGCACTTGAAGCGGCCCGCCAGGGATGTCACATATTCATTGAGAAGCCGCTGTCACATTCGATGGACGGTATTGATACCCTCTTGCGCGAGGTGGAGCGGCGGGGGTTGGTTACGATGGTTGCCTGCAATATGCGCTTTCACCCCGGGCCGGCGGCGGTCAAGCGGCTCCTCGAGAAGGGGGCGGTCGGCCAGGTGATCGCGGCACGTGTGAGCACCGGCTCTTACCTCCCCCGCTGGCGTCCCTGGCAGGACTACCGCCGCAGCTACAGCGCCTCGCCCGAGTGGGGCGGGGCGATGCTGGACTGTATCCACGAGGTCGACCTGGCGCTCTGGTACTTCGGTCCTGCTGTGGTGGCCGGGGCGGCGTCCCTGCCGGCCACCGTGATCGGCCTGGAGACGGACGGCGTGGCGGAGATCCTCCTGCGCCACGTCTCCGGCGTTCTGTGCAACGTGCACCTCAACTTCGTCCAGCGCGACTACCGCCGCGCCTGTGAGATAATCGGGAGCGAGGGTAGCATCTACTGGGACTTCCGGGAACGGCGGGTCGCCGTGTTCGGTGCAGACGGCGAACTGGCCAAAGTCCTGCCCGAACCGGCGGGTTGGGACATGAACCAGATGTACCTGGATGAGATGTCACACTTTTTGGAAGCGGTACGGACGGGTAGCAGTACTATGAATCCCCTATCCGGTGGTTTAGCGGCGCTGGAGATAGTGTTGGCGGCGAAACGGTGCCAAGGCGGGATGCCTGCGTGAAAGTGGTCGCCATCATCCAGGCGCGCATGTCGTCCACACGCTTGCCGGGCAAGGTGCTCGCCGACGTGTGCGGCCAGCCGCTCCTGCACCACGTCGTCTGCCGCGCGCGCTGCGCCCGGACCCCCGATCAGGTGGTCGTGGCCACGTCGGACCGTCCGGCGGACGATGCCGTAGTGCGCTTCTGCGAGATGAGTAGCGTCCCGTGTTTCCGCGGCAGCGAGGAGGACGTCCTGGACCGATACTACCAGGCTGCACGCCACTTCCAGGCGGAGACGGTAGTGCGCCTCACCGCCGACTGCCCCCTGCTCGACCCCGACGTCGTCGACCGGGTGGTGCGGGCTTTCGGGGAGGGGGATCGCGATTACGTCTCGAACACCCTCGACCGCACCTATCCCGACGGGTTGGACGTGGAGGTGTTCTCCTTCACCGCCCTGGCGCGTGCCTGGCGCGAGGCGCGCCTGCCCTCCGAGCGGGAGCACGTGACGCCGTACATCTGGAAGCACCCGGAGCTGTTTCGCCTGGGGAACGTGAAGCAGGAAGAGGATCTTTCCGACCTGCGGTGGACCGTGGACGAGCCGCGCGACCTGGCGTTCGTGCGCGCGGTGTACCGCTGGCTCGGGCCGAGGAGCGACTTCGGGATGAAGGAGGTCCTGGCCCTGTTGCGGGAACACCCGGAGTTGGGGCGAATCAACGCGGGGATCGAGCGGAACGAGGGCTACCGCCGGTCCCTGGAGAGGGATACGATCCAAGAGAGGGTCGAGGCGGATTAATGGGGAAGGGACAGGCGCTCTACGCGCGCGCCAAGAAGATCATCCCCGGAGGCACGCAACTGCTCTCCAAGCGGCCCGAGATGTTCCTGCCCGACCACTGGCCGAGCTACTACGATCATGCATCAGGGGTTGAAGTGTGGGATCTAGACGGCAACCGCTACGTGGATATGAGTATAAGCGGGGTAGGCGCATGTATCCTTGGGTATGCAGATCCAGATGTTAACGCAGCGGTTGAGGCGGCGATAAAGTCCGGCTCCATGACCACACTCAACTGCCCTGAAGAGGTGGAGCTTGCCGAGTTACTTTTAGAGCTCCATCCTTGGGCAGACATGGTCCGCTATGCCCGTAGCGGCGGAGAGGCCATGGCGGTAGCTGTGCGCATTGCCCGGGCGCATACAGGACGCGAGCTGGTTGCTTTCTGTGGCTATCACGGCTGGCATGACTGGTACCTAGCGGCCAATCTGATGAAGAGCGACGCCCTAGAAGATCACCTGCTACCGGGGCTCGATCCGACAGGCGTACCGCACGGTCTCCGGGGCACAGCTTTCCCATTTACATACAACGACATAGGCCAACTGGAATCCATCGTCTCTAGGCACGGTCGTAAACTGGCCGCCATAGTCATGGAACCAGTGCGGAACCGCGTTCCAAAGCCGGGTTTTCTTGAGCGTGTTAGGCAGATTGCGACGGACATAAAGGCTGTGCTGATCTTCGACGAGGTGACGTCCGGCTTCCGGCTAAACACAGGGGGGGCGCACCTTTCTCTCGGTGTGGAACCGGACATCGCGGTGTTCGCCAAGGGGATGAGTAACGGCTACCCTATGGCAGCTGTCATCGGCCGGGGCGATGTAATGGTGGCGGCGCAGAACACCTTTATCAGTAGCACTTACTGGACGGAGCGCATCGGTCCCGTTGCGGCTTTGGCCACTATACGCAAGCACCGCGAGAACGACGTCGGTAGCCACTTAGTCCGGATCGGGAAACGGGTGCAGGAGGGTTGGCGCGAGACTGCCGAACGGGTCGGTCTTTCCATCCATGTCGGCGGGCTGCCTCCGCTTGCCCATTTCGCGTTCGATTGTCCCGACGCCCAGGTGGCCCACACCCTCTTCACGCAACTCATGCTTGAGGAGGGTTTCCTGGCAGGTCAAGCCTTCTACGCGACTTTTGCCCATAAGGAGGAGCATGTTAGGCACTACCTGAAGGCGGCAGACAAGGTATTTGCGACTATTGCTGAAGCTCTTGCGAGGGGGAGATTAAGGGAAATGCTGAGGGGACCGGTGGCGCACACGGGGTTCCGGAGGTTGACGTGATAATGCTGGTCATCCGGGCAGACGCCGGGACCGACATCGGGAGCGGCCACCTCATGCGCTGCCTCGCCCTCGGAGAGGCCTGGCGGGCACGGGGCGGGTCCGTCGTGTTCCTAAGCCGCTGCCCGAACCCGGCCCTGCGCAGGCGGATCGAGGGGGCGGGCTTCGGTTTCGTCCCGTTGGAGCGGGCCCACCCCGATCCCGCCGACCTGCAGGCGACCTTGCGGAAACTGCAGGAGGTATCTGCCGGGCAGGAGCATCCGTGGCTGGTCCTGGACGGCTACCATTTCGACTCCGCCTACCAGCAGGTGGTGCGGGAGGCGGGATACAGACTTCTGGTGATCGATGATACCGCCCACCTGGAGCACTACCACGCCGACGTACTACTGAACCAGAACATTGGCGCGGAACGCCTGACATACCGGCACGATCCGGACACCGTGACGCTGCTGGGGACCAAGTATGCGCTTCTGCGTTCCGAGTTCCTGACCTGGAGTGCGTGGCGGCGGGAGATCCCCGATGTGGCGCGAAAGGTGATGGTCACTCTTGGCGGCAGCGATCCCGAGAATGTAACGTTGAAGGTGATGCGAGCGCTCCAGTTGGTTAACGTGCCTGGTCTGGAGGCCATAGTCGTGGTCGGCCCACAAAACCCGTACTATTGTGACCTCATGGCTACCGCTCAGGAATCTAAAATATCAATGCGGATCGTTAAGAACCCTAATAGCATGGCTGAGCTTATGGCCTGGGCGGATGTCGCCGTCTCAGCAGCCGGGAGCACATGTTGGGAGCTTGCCTTTATGGGGCTTCCGCTTTTAGCTATTATCCTGGCGCGAAATCATGAGGATATAGCGAACGAATTAAACCGAACGTTAGGAATAGTGAGTCTGGGGTGGTTTAGACGACTTACAGAGGAGATGATAGCCGTAAGGTTAACCCAGATATGCAAAGATATGGAATGGCGCCGTTATCAGAGTAGTAAGGGTCGCCAATTGGTGGACGGGATGGGTGCTGAGCGGGTTGTAACAATTATGAAGTATTTATGGCGAAACCGCTTACCAGAAGAATTATGTCTTATACGTCGAGCTACCTGGCATGACAGGTTTTGTATTTGGCAACTAAGGAATGATCCTACGGTTCGTTTAGTTTCGTTTAACCGAGAACCGATACCTTTTAATGATCATGAAGAATGGTTTGCAAGTAAGCTTCAGTCTCCATATACACGTATTTGGGTGCTTGAAATTAATGGTACTGTTGTAGCCCAGGTTCGATACGAGTTAGTACAACCTGACGTTTTGGAGGTTAATATCTCTGTGGCTCAGGCTTTTCGTGGAAAAGGAGTTGGAACTTTGCTACTTAATAAAACTATGGGTTTGGCTTCTGCTGAATTGAAAGGAAGATTTCTACGAGCGGTTGTCTTCCGCGACAATCAGCCCTCCCAACAGCTCTTTATCAAAGCAGGTTTTAGGCGAGTGAGTGAAGTGCATCGGAATGGTTATGCTTGCCTTATCTATGAGCGAGAATATTCCAGGTAGGATGGTGAATGGAGTTATGTTTAAGGACACTATTAACATAAATGGTCGGTGTATTGGACCGGGTTTTCCTGTCTATATTGTGGCCGAGATATCAGCTAATCACCATCAAGACTACCAGCAGGCTGTTCGGCTCATAGAGATTGCCAAGGATATAGGCGCCGACGCCGTCAAGTTTCAGACCTATACTCCTGATTCAATGACCATTAAATGCGATAATGAGTTTTTTAAGATTAGAGGTACTATATGGAACGGATATACCCTTTATGATCTTTATTGCAAATCCTATACTCCCTGGGAATGGCAACCAAAGTTGAAGGAGATTGCAGAGGAGCTTGGTCTCCATTTCTTCTCCACGCCTTTTGACGCTACTGCCGTAGATTTCCTTGAAGAAATAGACGTCGTAGCCTATAAGGTTGCTTCCTTTGAGTTGGTCGACATTCCTCTCCTAACTAAAATTGCCCGTACGGGCAAACCTATTATTTTGTCTACTGGAATGGCTACATTGGCCGAGATCGATGAGGCTGTGCGAACTATTCGGGAGGCGGGCGGTAGGCAGCTTGCCTTGTTAAAGTGCACTAGCGCATATCCTGCTTCAGCGGACGGGATGAACCTGCGAACAATTCCTCATCTTGCTGAGGCGTTTGGCGTTCCGGTGGGCCTTTCCGACCACACGTTGGGCATTGCGGTTCCTGTGGCGGCGGTGGCGCTGGGTGCCTGTATCATCGAGAAACACATCACGCTGTCTAGGAAGGTGCCGGGGCCTGACAGCGCCTTCTCCCTGGAACCGGATGAGTTCAAGGCGATGGTTGACGCTGTGCGAACCTGCGAAAAAGCTGTGGGGTCCGTGCAATACGAAGTGACCCAGCAGGAAGTGGCGAGTCGAATGTTCAGGCGTTCACTTTTCGTGGTGGAAGATGTCAAGGCAGGTGCAGAATTTACGCCCGAGAACGTTAGATCTATTCGGCCCGGCTTTGGACTTCATCCGCGGCATCTTCCAGAGGTCCTTGGTCGGCGTGCTGTTCGGGATATTAAGCGCGGAACCCCTCTATCTTGGGATATGGTTGGCGGGAAGTGATTAGATTGGAGCATAATCGAGGAAGCTCGTTGCGATGGAGTGGGTAGAGTTAAAAGATGGTTGAGAGAGCCATAACTTTTGGTGGCGGAGGTGCGATCTAGTCTGGCTTTGCGCCATCCTAAGAAGAGAGTCCTCTGGTTGGCTGCTACCCCACTCAAGTCCTATGAGTGGATTGCCGCGACGCCGGTCGAGATTCGTTTTTACGTCTGTGAGCCCGAAGGAAAGTTTTCCAGCAGACCGCTTCCCGATCCACAAGCCTGGCGGTGTCGGCGAGGAGGGCTAGACTACCAGGAAACAAACGCTTTATTCAACCGGTTACAGAGCGCACGGGTCGCGGGGCGTCCGCTCTTGGAGTTTGTCGTTTATGACGGTTTGTCCTTCTGGCAATTCGTTCCATCCTTCCTTTGGCCGGCTTTCTTTCGCACTATAGAACTGATTCGGTTAGTTAGCGAGGTGGTAGATGAGGTCGGTCCGCTGGAGATTCGGGCCTTGCCGGCTACCGATCGTACGGCGTTCCTGTGGGAAGGCGTAGTACGAGCAGTAGGAGCATCACGTCATGTACCTGTCGTATTCAACGAACCGGGCGGATTTCCGCTTGCGGTTTTTCGAAAAGGGAGTACCAAACTAGGGACATATTTTCGGTGGATGATGGCCAACCTCCTACACCAAAAACTAGAATGGACAGAGCGCTGGTTACGCCGACAGGCCCAGCGGAAGATCGTACCATCGATTAAGGGAAAGAAGCTCCTCTTTGCCACCATAGCCCGTCATTGGACAGCAATTCCCGGAGGGAGCGGTCGCCATGACGAACAGTTCTATCCGCTTTTGCCAGCTTTGAGAGATGCTGGATGGACAAGCTTTATCGGCATCGATTGTCCCTATAGTCGACCTTCTTTAGTTGTCCAGGCACTCAAGGACCGGATGCGAAATGGAGAGCCAGGGGTTTGTTGGTATGGCTTTTGGGCTTATGGAAGTTATTTCAAACTTAGAGCCACAGAAAACCACGCCAGGAAGGTATTTGGGGAGCAGTGGAATATCCTGCGCACGGCAGCGGATTTTGCCGAAGATTTCTGTTATCGCGGTGTTAGCCTTTGGCCTGCGCTGAGAAAAGATCTTGAGACCACTTTCCTTCACATCCTCCCCCGATGTGCACGTATGTTGGCTACCGCTGGGGAGATTCTGGACCAGGAGCGCCCAGATGCGGTAATGGCAACGTATGAGACGGGTCCCTTTCAAAGGGCATTGATCATTCAGGCATCACGCAAGGGAATTCCGACAATGGGCTTGATGCATGGGATGATCTTCAAAAACCACTATGACTATATGCACCACCGCATAACAACGAGCGTGTATGCGGATCCTTTCGGTTTCACTGTGCCTGAAATCACATGCGTCTGGGGTTCGGCTTGGAAGGAGAATCTGGTATCATACGGTAACTACCCGTCTGATGCAGTCGTGGTAACTGGCAATTGGCGATATGACCGTATTGCCGAAATACTGTCGCAGGTAAATATTACTTTTATGCGGAGATTTCTTGGCTTGGCTCCTGATGCACTATGCATACTAATCCTTTCCTCTACTCAGAATGTTTTGGAGTATATCGAAACATGTCTTGCGGTGGTAGCAGCGATACCAAATGGAGTTCCTCTTGTCAAGCTTCATCCGGCTTATAATCCGGCGCCTGTACGGCAGCTTTTGCACCGTCTCGGTTATACCAATGGAACGTTATTCACTGGACCGTTACTGGATGCCCTGGTCGTTGCCGACCTTGTTATTAGCCAACCATCAACGGCAATCAGCGAGGCGGTTTTACTGGGGAAACCGGTTGTGCTGGCGGATTTTCAAGCAATGCCTGGTCCTGGGACGGCTTATTCTTCGGAAGGGGTATGTCTGGTAGCGAATAGTAAAGAGACATTGCGGGAGGTTGTCGAACAGGCGGTTTTTGACGAAGGGGTACGGGTGCGATTGGCCGCCGCTCGGCGGGAGTTCTTACAAAGATACTTTTTTAAGATCGACGGTGGTGCGGCTCTTCGTGTTGCTGAAGCGCTGGAGGCACTTGTTGGCCGGCGGAGAACTGTGGAGCGTAGCAGCGTCTCCAGTGATAACCATAGCACTTGATAAAGTTGCTACATTGATGGAAGCGAATAGTAAAAGCCAGTGGAGCAACCAGAAACAGCAGTTTGAGGCCGGATACAGTATTCGAGCACTCCTAGGTAATTCTCTATTGTATTCGGCCAGCGACATTAGCCTTCGGCTAATCGGGTTATTCCTTGTACCTCTCTATACCTGGGTGTTGACCCCTGCCGATTACGGGATCATTGCCTTCACGACAGCTATGAGCCAGATCTTGAGCCCCGTGGTCGGGTTGGGTCTGGTCAACAGCCTTCCGCCGCTCTATCATGCCTACCCCGGTCGGGAACGTGGCCGGTTGATCAGTTCGGTCATCAATTTCACGGTCTTGTATGGCTTCTTCTGGGCGGTGGTGTTGACGGCGGTCGGGCGTCCGCTGGTGGCTGCGGTCAGCAGTGAGGTACCTTTTTCACCCTATATTGTCCTTGCGATTTGGACCTTGTTCTTTTCGTCCTTGTATTACCTACCTCTAGGCATCTTCAACATGCAGGAGCGACCGTGGGCATACACAGCCTATTCCGTCGGATTATCCCTCCTGAACGTATTGTGCAATATCCTCTTAGTGCTGATTTTCCGTCTGGGTGCCGCTGGCGCCCTATGGGCAAACCTGCTGGCGAGCGCCATTGGAATGGGAATCGCCTTGATTCTTATCCGAGGAGAATACATCCCGGTGTTGGATCGAACCAAGTTGGGTGCTGCTCTGGGCTTCGCTCTCCCCGCCCTGCCCCATCTCTTCACCGGCACCCTCTGGCGGTTCATGGACCGTTTCTTCCTGGCCGGCATGGCCGACCTGACAGCCACCGGCATCTACTCTGTCGCTGTGACCATTTCCTCGGTGCTGCTCATCGTTATGGGCGGAGCTACCAGTGCCCTCAACCCGTTTTTTTACCGTAGAGCCCATGAGCGGGACCCAGGGCTTCCTGCTGATTGGGCGCGCCTTTGCCGTCTATTCGGATTTGGAGCCATCTGGGCCGCCCTAGGCTTGGCTTTCCTAGGTCCGGATCTGGTCCGTTTTCTCATATCGCCTACATACCACGGTGCGTCCCACTTTCTTAACATCCTGATCCTGGCCCAGTTACTTACCGTCCTCTATTGGATTGTAGCGCCCGGAATTAATCTATCGCGCAAAACGTGGGTTTACCCCTTATCCTCCTTTCCAGCGGCAGTGCTCAACGTGTTTTTGAACATGTACTTGATACCGAGATACGGTCCTATTGGGGCGGGGTGGGCTATGGTGGCGTCTAGCGCGATTCAGTTGGCGGTTTTTGCTGCATTTTCTCAGCATTTCTTTCCTATACCTTACGAGTGGCCAAGGCTGGGCAGACTGGTGGTAGTGGGGATAGGGGTCTTTTTACTAGGACAATTCCTGCCTTTTGAAAATGTGTTAACTGTGTTTTTGTCTAAATTGTTATTGTTGTTACTTTTTCCTGCTCTTCTTCTAGGCGTTAGGTTCTTTTCGCAAAAGGAGATAGAAGGACTTAAAAAATTTATGGTCGAAAGATGGTTGGGCCCGTAATGAGGTGTAGAGCAGTGATCACTAATGACTAACTGGCTAGAAACTTGCAGGCCGGAATCTTGTGTGATATAGTTTGGTGATCTGGATGTTGATGGCGGTTTATCGGTGGTGGCGTAGAAAGTACATAGCTCGGCAGACTCGTCGGCTTTATCAATCACTCGGGTCCCTCGGTCAGCGGGTGCGTTTTGAAGAAGGTGTGCAGGTAATGTACCCCGAGCGGCTCGAAGTGGGTAGTAACGTTCTCATACACCGAGGTGCCTTTATCGACGCCGAGGGCGGGGTCAAGATTGGCGACAACTTCGTAGCAGCGCAGAATCTAGTGATTCTCAGTTCTACTCACAACTATGAGGTGCCTGATCTATTGCCATGGGATGAGAGAAAGCACCTGAAGCCGGCTATCATAGAGGATAACATATGGTGCGGCATGAACGTCATCATCCTTCCAGGAGTGCGTATCGGAGAGGGGGCCGTAATCGGAGCCGGATCGGTAGTAACGAGGGACGTTTATCCCTGTGCCGTTGTGGATAGCAATCCAGCCAAGTGCATCAAGTTTTGGGACGTCGAGACTTACAACCGTCTAAAGCGTGAAGGGAAGTTCCTGCTCCATCCGATCACGGATCTTACCAGCGACATCCTGTTGAGAAGGACCTTGTTGTGGGGTGGCGAACGCGTTGGAGCACATGATGGAGGAACTCGTCCGTTATCTTAAATCGCAGTACGAAGGGGTCTTTGATGAGGCCCAATTGCACCGGTTTATGGCGGATTACGTAGATCTGGCCCCGGCTAAACGCCAGGTGGATTGGGTGGAACAGATAGCGGGCGGTGCAGGCCGCAGGTGGTTAGACATCGGGTGCGGCTTCGGTTCCTTTGTGCTAGCTGCTAGGATGCGCGGTTTCCAAGCGGTAGGTGTAGATATCGCGCCCTTTGAAATTGATTTTGCTCGGAGGCGGCTTGAAAAAGAGTGTCCCCAAGATGATCCCAATGCAGTTTATTTGTTGGCCGATGGGAGTGACCTTCCGTTTGAAGAAGGGATTTTCGATGTGATTACCCTTTGGAACGTTCTAGAACACGTGCCCGATGCGGAAAATGTGCTCCTGGAAGCCTATCGCGTCCTTCGCCCCGGCGGATGCTTGTTTGTTGTTTGCCCCAATTACATGGCTTTTCGCCGGGAGGCTCATTATCAAGTACCATGGTTACCACTAATGCCACAAGTTCTGGCCATTCGTTACCTGCGTCTGCTGGGTAAGGATCCTCGATTTTTGTCTGAAGGGATATTTTATCGTACCAACTGGGGTCTTCTTCGGACCCTGAAGCGCATGGGAATGACAGTTCATGATGTTAGAGTGGCCAAACTGGCTAAACCCGCCGCGATAAAAAATGCAAAGCTGCGGCGTATCGTGATTACACTGCACCGACTCCGCCTTTCCTGGGCTATCCGTTTGTGGTTTGGGTTTACGTTCTATAATCCGTTGCGCCCAACGATTGAGTTTTACGCAGTGAAACGGGCTTAGTCGGGATGTTGCCTATGGCGGCGTTGCTGATCATCATTCCTGACCGTCTATCCGAGATCGTTGCAAAAGGTGAGGTGGTCACGCGCTATTACAATCCGGGTGATCTGTTTGATGAGGTACATATTTTGATGACTAATGACGATAGTATTCAGCCCAAAGGGATCCGAAAAATGGCGGGGCGGGCGAGATTGTTCATCCATAATCTGCCCATACCGCCAGGATTATGGTTTCGGCCCTGGCGGTTCAACGCCTGGGTGAAGCAAGCCGTTATCCTTGCAGCCCGGATCCGTCCACAACTGGTACGGTGCTACGCAGGCGAGTTGAATGCGTACCTGGCCTACCAGATCCATAAGCGGTTGGGGATCCCATATATCGTTTCTATTCACACCAATCCGGATGAGGCGATCACGGACAAGGTAGGATGGCGACGCCGGCTGGTGCGGAAAGCCAAGGAGCGTCTGCAGCGTCAGGCTCTTCAAGGAGCGGACCTGGTTCTCCTCGTTTACCAGGGTATCGTTCCTTATGCCCGACGAATGGGCGTGACCCGGTTCGACGTTGTCTACAACGTCTTGAATAGGGACCACCTGATCCCCAAGACCGACTATGTCCTCCACCGCCCCGTTCGGGTCCTTTCAGTGGGGCGACAGATCCCCGGGAAAAACCCGGAGAACATCATCCGTGCTGTGGCGAGGGTTCCGGATGTCCAACTCACCTTGGTCGGGGACGGGCCTTTGCATGAAGACCTCCGTCGCATGACGAAGGACTGCGGAGTCGAGGAGCGGGTGGTATTTCTGCGGTCGGTGCCGAACGACGATCTGTGTGCCGCAATGGCGGACTACGATTTCTTTGCGGCTTATACCGACTTCATGGAGATTCCGAAAGCGGTCATGGAACCCTTGCTGGTCGGCCTACCCGTGGTCGTTAACCAGCGCAAAGGGCAGCCGGTGCCGGAATTGCAGGGCGATTTCGTTCTTCTAGTGGACGGTTCAGTAGAAGGTTATGAGGAGGCCTTCCGCAAGCTCATTGATGATGATCGGCTCCGAGAGTCTCTTGGACAAAAGGGTTTCAGGCATGCCCGTATCCACTGGGCGCCGGAGAGGATGGAGGCCCGGCTGGTGGAAATTTATTGCAGATATCTTGGATCGCAATGCTAATGCTAATGGTGAAACGTATGTATAATGGCGTAAAAAGGTTGGTCCTAAGGAAAAGCTATCCTTCCTCTGAGAGAGGTGGTCGCACGTCCTGGGCGCCGTTCGGTTCAGAGGCAGGAGGCGGCGGGGGGAGGGGTAACGAATGCTAGGCAAGGTTGGTTTTTGGCTGTCTAACCCTATATCGATGATGTATCATGTCTGGAGTCGGTTGGATAAAAATGGGCTATTTCGGCGTTATTCAGATCTTTCTCGTAAGGCCGGCCTTGATCGGCTGTATTTCGTATTGTCCTTTGATTGTGATACCGTTGAGGATGTAGGCGTTGTCTGGCGGGTTCACAGCCGGCTGTTGAAGATGGGTGTAATGCCAGTTTACGCAGTTCCGGGAGAGTTGTTGAAAAAGGGAGCTGACGTCTACCGCCGAATCGCAGGGACAGGATCGGAGTTCCTCAACCATGGTTACATGGAACACACCGGTTTTGACGAAATGTCTGGAACCTATGTGAGCACCATATTTTACGATCAACTATCCCCCGAGCAGGTCCGTGCGGATATTGTTCAAGGCGACCAGGCTCTCCGGGAGGTGCTTGGCGTTCGGCCGTTGGGCTTTCGGACTCCTCACTTCGGTTTGTTCCAGAAAGGTCGTCAATTGTCTTTTTTGTATGGTGTGTTGCGGGATTTAGGATATCGGTTTTCCTCGTCGACGACGCCTGTCCACGGCTTCCATCGTGGGGCCGTTTTCAACTGCGGTGGTATCTTGGAGTTTCCAGTTTCGGGCATGTGGACGTATCCCCTTAGTACCCTCGATAGTTGGTCGTGCTTTCGGGCGCCCGGACGCCGCCTTACACCGAATGATTATCACCGCGAGGGGTTAGCGGTGGCACGACACCTCTCTCGATTGAGGGCAGTGGGCATCATGAACTATTATGCCGACCCGAGCCACGTAGCAGATAACGAGCTGTTCTATGAAACTGTAGCCGAGTGGGCCCGGGTAGGACGAAACACCACTTATGGTAGCCTGATTCAGGTGTTGGAACATGCGAAAACCTAGCGCGCTCGTCGTTTCCTACGCCTTTCCTCCGATGGCCTACCCCCAGTCTATCCAGGTGCCGCGGTTTGTCGACATGCTGGGTGTTTCGGCGGTCGTGGTCAGCGGTGAGGATCCCATGGAACGCTGCGATGAAACGATTGCGCCGGATATTGAGGAACGGGTGGAGCGTATTCTCCGGGTGCCGTTCCGCCGCACTCTGTTCCAGCGCCGGATGGATGGCTTGGGCGAACGCCTCTACCTGGGATGGGCGAACCTACCAGACCCCTATCGGGGCTGGGTATACCGTGCTGAGCGATGGGTTGAATCTTGGCAATGGGAGACCGGATTCCGCCCAGATTTATTGATTACCTTTGGCATGCCCATGTCGGATCATCTGTTCGGGTTGCGCTACAAGCGTCGGACCGGCTGTCCTTGGATTGCCCACTTCAGTGACCCGTGGTCGGACAACCCCTTTCGTCGCGATAACCTCCTCACGGCATGGCTGAACCGGCATATGGAGGGGTGGGTGATCGAGAAAGCGGATGTCGTGGTCTTCACCTCCTCAGAAACACTGGATCTAGTTATGCGGAAATACCCCAGCCGATGGCGAAAGAAGGCCTTCGTCATCCCCCATGCCTTTGATCGGAGGCGTTTCGATCCCGCTCTTCTCCCTCCGGAAGGGCTCTACACGATACGGTACATTGGCAATTTTTACGGTCCGCGTTCTCCCCGTCCGTTGCTGGAAGCGATCGAGCGCCTGGCACGGGAGGAACCCGCTCTGCTTGACGGTGTGGCCGTCGAATTCATCGGATCGATGGGCCGGCACCGGAACCTGTTGCAGCGGTATCCCGTCGCTGGCCGTTTGGTGTCTTTTCGGGGGATGGTGTCATATACCGAGAGTCTGCGTCTAATGCAGACAGCCCACTGTTTGTTGGTGATCGACGCGCCGGCGAAGGTGTCGGTGTTTTTCCCGTCGAAACTGGTGGAGTACATCGGTTCGAACCGGTTCATTCTCGCCATTTCCCCTCGGGGGACAACGGCCCGGGTGGTCCGGGAAGTCGGAGGCCTTGTCGTCGATCCAAATGATGTGATGGCTGTTACCGAAGGATTGCGCAAGGTGTTAAAAGAACGGCCATGGAATCGATCCGGGAGCGGGGATCGTTATGAGAAGAGCAGGGTACTCCCAGAGGTGGAGCGGCTGAAAGAATTTGTTCTCCAAAGGAAGGGGGTTGTTCATTGATCAACTGGCTTAGCACCTTGTTTCGTCTTGATCTGGGCGAGGGCCCGGGCGGCATGCCGGCTATGTACAATTGTGCTGGCGTCTCGTGATGGTCCTCATTAGGTGAGGGTTTTCCCAATGTGGTCGCCGAGGCTATGGCCTGCGGGGTACCCTGTGTGGTTACTGATGTGGGGGACGCGGCGAGGATCGTGGGGGAGACGGGGTTGGTCGTTCCCCCGGGGGATCCCGCGGCCCTGGCCGAAGGCTGGGAGCGGATCCTGGCTCTCTCCCCCGAG
>Ga0197143_1001810_pt1 | contig 17124 bp, 5 predicted proteins | sample GBS70_MetaG_FD_148603 | JGI IMG/M metagenome (GOLD analysis project Ga0197143, IMG submission 148603) | Sediment microbial communities from Great Boiling Springs, Gerlach, Nevada, United States - GBS 70_MetaG | ecosystem: Environmental > Aquatic > Thermal springs > Hot (42-90C) > Sediment...
TACAGATGCAATTTATGAAGATGCCCATGGTGACTTGTACGAAATTGCATTTGAGTTTGTAAATGATGATTACTTCAATGTTGATACTTCTTATGTGGGTGTGGGGTTTATGTTAGGCGGTGAAATAACGGGTATAATTACTCCATATTTTATTTTAAGTGGAGGTTTAACTCTGAACAGGTATGAGGCAAAGACAATAAAAGGCTTCACAAGGGGTAGGATTTTTGTAGCGCCTTCGGAGGAATTTGTGCTGGGGCTTGCTTATTTTGTTTCTTTTGGCTTACAGATGAATTTTACAAGGAGGCTTGGTTTTTTCTTTGAAGGAAGGTATTTAGGTAATTGGTTTAGTTTTACGAGAAACATTAAAAATGAGTATGATAGTTATACTATTAATACACCGATGATCATAGGTGGTATCAGTTATAATTTTTAATTTTTGTAGTTACGTTTTGTTATCATTTCAAGGTTTTTGTTTTTAGTGAGTGAGATGAAAGGCTTTTTTAGTATCTTCTGCAAAAGATAATTGTATAAATTTGGTATAAAATTTTTATCAAATTTTCTTTTCTTTCTTATTTAGAAGTAGCAAAAGTGTTGTTCAAAAAAAATAAAAAAAAGTGCTTTTATAGAGAGGGAATTTAAAGAGTTGCATGTTTAAAGTCTTCTTTCTTGTTTTTATTTCCATAGAATATCTTCTTACCTGTACTGTGTATTCGCAGTCGTCAGAGTCTCCATTTGTAATCAGCTCCAAGATTTTATCTGTTACGGTTTATCCTGATATGGCATTAGTTAGGCGGGAGCTGCGGGTAAGTTTGAAAAAGGGCGAAAACACGATAACTTTGGAAGGTCTTACGCCGGAGATTATTGACACTTCAGTGCAAGTTAGCCTGGAGGGTGCGGGAGTAGACATTTTAGATGTGAAAGTGTGGGAGACGTTCCTTTCCACGTTGAAGCAGCGGGAAGAGATTGAGAAGATAAAGAAGCGTCTTGAGGAAGTTGAGAGGGAGATTCTGTGGAAGAGTGCTGAGAAGGAAGGGACGAGGATTTTTATCTCCAATATTGAGAAGTTTTCTTCCAGTATGAAAGAGCGATTGACGAACATTAACGTAATAAATTCCTACTTTGAGCTTATAGAGAAGATACTTATGAAGTCTCAGAGGGCGCTTGCAGACATAGAAGGAGCTCTTAAGAGGTTGAGTGATGAGAAAAATAAGTTAGAGAACGAGTTGAAAATTTATGGTGATAGGAAAGAGAAGACAAAGAATATATTAATTTTGCTTTACTCTAAGAAGGATTCTGTAGAAGTATTGAAGGTCTCGTATATTATTCGTAGGGCAGGTTGGAGGCCAAGTTATGATATAAGGGCTGACACTAGTTTAAACAGGTGTATGATAGAGTATGTTGCTATGATTTTCCAGGCTACTGGTGAAGATTGGGAAGACGTGGAGATAAATGTTTCTACGCAGAAGCCATCCTTGTTTAGGGAGATTCCCGAGCTGACACCTTGGTATGTAGATAAGCTTGAAGTTGTGCCTTTTGCTAAGAGGGAGCAGCGCGGAGTTTTTATGATGGCGGCGCCTTCTGCGAAAGATATAGTATCAGGGGAAGGTGTTGCAGAAGAAGAAGGTGAAAAGGGGGGGCTTTCGCATTTAGTGCCGCGAGTAGTGCAAGAGCTAAGCTCTGTGAGTTTTACGTTGCCGCGTGGTGTAAAGATTCCTTCAGATGATAAACTTCACAGGGTTGTTTTAGCAACAGCATATAGAGACGTGAAGGTTAGTTATATTACAATTCCGCGTCTTGTGCCATATGTGTATTTAAAAACTGCTTTTGAAAATCCATTTTCATATCCAATGTTTTCAGGTGATGCGAGAATATATGTAGATAATAAATTTGTGGGCAAGATATTTTTTGATAAGACACTTTACCCTGGTGAAAGCAAAGATATTCCGCTTGGCGTGGACGAGTCTATAAAGGTTGAGCGTAAGCTTACGAAAAAATTTACAGAGTATCAAGGAATATTTGCCAAAGAGAAGACGATCTCCTACGAATATACTGTAGAGATCAGTAATGGTAAGCCTAAGGACATAGAACTTGAGTTTAACGATAATCTTCCAATCTCGAAGAATGAGAGAATAAGAGTAGAGGTTAGAGAGCCGAGGGACAAGACTTTAATAAAGGACGATGGTAGTTATACGCTCATTTTAAAATTGAAGTCTAAAGAGGTTTATAGACATAAGATTGCATTTTCCGTATCATTCCCGAAGGATTGGGAGATAATTGGTATAGAGTAAGGTAGCATTTTGTAGTGAAGGGAGAAAGTAATACCTAAATAATACCAGAGAGTTAAAGAAAAGGATAGTTATATTTTTGGAAGGAGGAGAGGAACGAAAAAAATGAGCAGTGCTAGTAAGGAAGAGAGGGAGGGAGTTGCTGTGAAAACTTATGCAAAATTTTCCGAACTGCCTATAAAGGCAATTACTCCCAAAGGATGGCTATGGAAGTATTTAGATAACCAACGCAATGGTCTTACTGGGCATTTAGATGAGGCAGCGGGTACACCTTTTGATAAGGTTAAGCGCACGAAGTTGACCTCAAGTGAATGGATTAATGCCGAGTTTGAGCAAGTTTCTTACTGGCTTGACGGTATGCTGCGTTGTGGCTATTTGCTTAGGGACGAATTTCTGATAAATAAAGCGCTGGAGCAGATAGAATATGTATTAAAAAATCCCGACAAGGATGGCTATCTTGGGCCACAATCTCTCAAAGATTCACCTCATGGAGGCAACCGGTGGCCACATACGGTTTTTTTCCGTGCTGTGATGGCGCATTATTCTGCGACTAAAAATAAAAGCATTTTGAGCCCTATTATTAAACATTACTTATCTAAAACTTCAGAGCATACTCGTGAGAGGGATGTATGTAATGTAGAGATTATGCTTTGGTTATATGAGGAGACCGGCGATAAGCGAATTTTTGATTATGCTCTTGAGTCATATGAAGGATATAACCTTCTTAACAAAGATAGGGATACATCTGTTGAAAGTATGCTATCTACAAGGAAGATGAGCGAGCATGGGGTTACATTTAACGAGATTGGCAAGTTAGGCGCGATTGTGTATAAATACACAGGCAACAGGAAATATTTAGATGCTACAATTAACGCTTATAAGAAGATTGACAGAGACCAGATGCTAATTGACGGTGTATGCAGCTCTACGGAGCGTCTTCGTGGCAAAGATCCTCTTGATAGCCATGAGACTTGTAATATTTCGGATTACACTTGGAGTGTAGGGTATTTACTTATGGTGACGGGTGATGCTGAATATGCGGATAAGATAGAGCGTGCGTGTTTTAATGCAGCGCCTGGCGCGGTAACTAAAGATTTTAAGGCTTTACAGTATTTTTCTTGTCCTAACCAGGTGATTGCGGATAGCTCGTCAAACCACAATTTTTACCGTTGCGGGGACAAGTGGATGTCTTACAGGCCGAAGCCTGGTACTGAGTGTTGTTCTGGTGATGTGAACCGTGCTATGCCGAATTATGTTGCGCGTATGTGGCTATTAGATAACAAGAATAGAGGTTTAGTTGCGGCACTTTACGGGCCAAGTAGTGTAGTTGCGAGAGTTGGTGAGGAGCTGCAGGAAGTGAATATTGTAGAGGAGACTTCATATCCATTTTCCGAGGAGATAAATTTTTATATTTATACGAAGAAAGAAGTCTTTTTTTCGTTGTCCTTACGTATTCCTCTTTGGTGTGATTGTCCACAGCTGTTGATAAACAGCAAGCCGGTAAAGGCAAAACTTCAAAAAGGAGCTTTTGTTACCATTAAGCGTTTATTCTCTAATGGTGATCATATAAAACTAATTTTACCTATGGAGTTGAAATTGAGCTACTGGCCACGTAATGGTGTAGGTATAGAGATGGGCCCTATAGTATTTTCTTTGCCGATAGATGAGGAGTGGCAGGTGGATAAAAATGAAGTTTTTCAGACGAAAGACTTTCCTGCATGGAACATATATCCGAAGAGCAAGTGGAATTATGCATTAGATCTCACTGAGAGCGAGTTGAAGGAGAGAGTGGAGGTAGTGAGGCGAGCGCCTCCTGTAGATGATATAAATTTTAACCCGTGGTACATAAAATCTGCACCGATTGAGCTATATGTTCCTGCACGTCTTGTTCGTGGCTGGCGGATAAAGAAGTGCAAACGCCTAACATATGAAGATTACGATGGTCTACACAAGCGTGTTGGTAATTTTTCCTTTACGCCTAATTTACCCGAAATAAAAGTATTGAAGAAGAACCTTAGTCCGAAAGTGGAAAAAATAAGGTTAGTTCCTTATGGTTGTACTCAGCTCCGTATAACTATTTTCCCAAATGCTGCAGCTGTATGTAGGGCTAAGTGATAATAAGCAACGCTTCTTTAGGAAGGCGGATTAGGTATTGACGATGATGTTATTAGAGAGGTTTTTCTCAACCAATTTTTCTTCTTTATTGTATTACTATAAATTTAGTGCTCCTGATTATAGAATTTGCTTTTAAGTAAACTATATATATTCCAGTAGGCACCGTAGTGCCGTTATAGTCCTTTCCATTCCATATTTTTTCATATTTTCCTGGGTCTTCAATAATTTTTTCTGCGATTGTTGTTATAAGTTCGCCTGCGATAGAATATATTTTGAGCTCTACTTCGCTTTTTTCAGCCAGTTGGTATTTCAGGCGTATATTTAGTTCTTTATCTTTTGTCAAAATTATTATATTAGGTGCTGGGGGAAATAATTTTGTATTAGTTATAGGTGATGGTATATGTATCTCATCGGGTAGGATGTAGAAGCTCCATGTCTCTGACCAATTGCTTTGTTGTCCTGTGGTATTATTTATAGCTTTCAGGCGCCAATAGTAAGTAACTCCAGTCAATAATTCAAATGGTGGCACAAAAGTAGTTGTGTTTATATTATCTTCATTTATTGGTGAAGTGAAGGATGGGTCTTCGTCCAATTGTAGAGAATAAGTAACGGCTGTATTATCTAAATAAACTGGATTCCAGTATAAAGTAGGCTTATTTGTGGTTATAGAGGAACCATTTTCCGGGGATATTAAAATAGGCGCAGGGACGACAAGTAAAGATGTTGGTTTTGCATATGTAGATGCAATATTTGATATACTGGAGCATCTGTTACTTTCATCACATGTCCATAATGCAAAATAATACGTTGTGCCACCTTGGACACGTTTAGCGTTTTGAGGAGCTACTACTGTTGTACTTATGAGCACCCAACCGGAGGTAGTTCCAGTAGGTCCTTCAATCCAGTCTCCACGATAGACACTTGAAAAGTAATTATTTCCCCACAATATTCGTAATGCGACTCCGTGGCTGTTATTGTCTTTTTTAGTTACATTACTGGTTTTTACCCAACACCAGAAGGTGCAACTTTTCTCAGGTATTATACTATTTTCTGGTGACATTTGCCATATATGAGCGTCAACGTATGAAGTGCAGGATATTTTTGCAGAGCACACTCCTGTGTGTGCTGCCGTTTTGTCGACTGAATAGGTTGTATTCTGTTGAGAATGTGATATCCAACGAGTGAGTTCAGCCTCAAAGCTACATCTTCCCGGTCGAAAATTATCGGTAATGATGATACTGAAAAATTATTGTTTGGAGAAGACAATACTGGGATATTAGAAAGTCTGGCTACATACTATATTCCCCTTAGCCTATTATAGAACAATTTAGTTATCTTTCTCAAAATTTATTTACAACAAGAATTCGTTCATCAATTTTGCTCACTAATGCCAGCTATTATTAAATTATACGCGAATTTGTCAAAAGTAACGGTATAATAGTAGTAATTTTCATCTTCTGCGGTAGATACTATATCTCCATATATTCTATCGGTACCTGCTATAGTGAATATTTTTATATTACTACTTGCAAATTGATTTTTTGTGCACCAGTCTTTTTTCACTTTTATGAAGTATTCTAAGGAGTAAAGTTGGCCATATGTGAATTTATGTTCTATTGCTAAAGCAGAATATATTTTTTCATTGGGATAAATTTTAATTTCTTGTGGTAGTGTATTCAACGAATATATTGAGATAGCGAACTCTTCAAGGAGTGGTATACGTAGCCTAAATATGAGTTTTTCCAGAGCGCATTCCATTACATCTATAGGAACGACTTCAACTTCGTATTCATTCATATAATGTGAGACAGTTAACTGTGTTAGTAAAATTTTTGTAGGTATGGTATGCGAAGATATTATAGTTGAAACTTCTTTTTCCTCTGCGGTTTTCTTTTTTTCTTTATGTAAAAATTTTCCAAAAGGTTTTATTTTTGGCAATTGTATTTGTGGCATGCCCAAGGATATAGACACTTGCTGTGTACTGCCGAGTGGCTCATCTCTATATGCGTAGTCAATGTTTAATTTTTTTATATTCACTCCTACACCGAGAGAGTAAGACATTTTCTTTGTCCACTGCAGTGTAGTGAAGGTGTATTGTAGTCCTCCGCGGAGGAATATAGCATTTTCGTTGCCTATAGGTAATTTATATTCGCTGCCTATGTGCAATTTATTTTGTGTTTGAGGTGTGAGGGAGAGCTCTGACGAGAATAAGAAGTTGTTGTTGAGCAATTTTGCAGCTGTTGCGAGTTTTATTATGAGCGGCAATGGTGTAATGTTGTCCAAATATTTTATACCAGGACTAAAATTATACATTGCGATGCTATGTTTCATTTGGGCATTGCGTATCTTATGTTCATAGCTTACTCCTATATCAAGAGATGCGCCTGCTGCAGTGTAAATGTCTATTTTTTCCTGTACGAATTTAATATTAATTCCTACAGGTAAGTTTTTATATATTTCTCTTGCGTATGAAAGAATGCAACTTAATCCATAGTAGTAGAATAACCTTTCGTTTAAGGTTAGAGGTGTGTAAGGGTGTATTTCTCCGAAGAGCTTTTCTCCTTTGCCGCTGCGGTACTCCATGCCTTCTGAAAGATAAAAGTATGCCATCCCTAAAGCTACCTTTCCATTAAGTATAGTATGAGGGAGTACGGTAGCGAATGCTTCTCCTTTGATTTTCTCAAACCACTCTATATGTGTCACACCGAGTAAAAAATTGTTTATCTCGCATATTCCTGCTGGGTTCCAAAATATGTTGAACACATCTTTTTGTGGTGTGCTTGAATATGCGTTTAATGCGGCGCCGCGCGCCCCTACGGGTAAGCTTAAGAAGTTGCCACCTGTAGCTGCAAATATTTCATTTATTATTGCTATCCCAACAATTACTACGAATGTAAGTTTTTTCATACTTATGAAATTAGTTTACAATAGCAAATCTTTTTGTTAGAACTTTATAATTTTTATCAGATTTACCTTCAATTTTAGCTATATACACACCTGAGGGAATATTTCTTATCCACCATGGCAGTTCGTGTACCGTGTATGCCTGTGTTTTATTTTTCTCTAATGTCAGGTGAGCAACGGGCTCTCCCGAGATAGTATATATGTAAATATTGACCTCTGCCTTGTCATATAATCTGAACTTGAAGTATATTATATCACATTTTACGGCAGGATTTGGATAGACGTAGCATTCTTCGTTACGTAAGACCTCGCCGAAAGGTATAAATTCCATTATTCTATACAGTGCGAAGTGTGGCACTGCAGTTATCCAGACACGTTTTTCTTCCGGGTGTGGCACTGAAGTATTGACTATCTCCCACTGTTTATTTTCCGTATTCCAATAAAATACGCGTAAATTCTCTTCTCGTATATTATGTTTATTTATGTATTCTTCGGGGTAAGGCAATTTTATTATTATAGACTTTAACAATTTCACTTCTGGCGAGGAAAATTTTATTTTCCAGGCTTCGGGCAACGCATGGACAAATTTTGGTATTCCTGTATTTGGGAACTCTTTATCTGGCTTTATTAATTTATGGACTATTACGTGGCAGTTGTGTGATACACTTTCTGCAGGGAACACTATTTCTGCATTATCTATACTTTTAGCTATAGAAAGCCTCTCAGTGAGTATTTCCTGCCATTCGCTTATAGGAATGATACTTACTATTTCGCTTGGTAGTGATAAATTATATGAGTCGCGGGCTCTTATGTAGTAATAAAATCTCACATTAGGCACAACGGAAGTATCTAAATATGAAGTAGTATTTTTTGGCACCTTAGCCAATAGAGTAATACTTTCTGTAGAAGTGCCACGGTAGATCCAATATTCTACAACATCATTATCGCCTCCGCCGTCGTCAGTAGACTTTTCCCAGTATATCCATACGTTTCTTCCGTAATCGTCCGGTACGTCTGCTAAGTACAATTTTGTAGGCGGTGCCGGGGGGAAGAGATCCACTTGTGCATATGCAGAGGCGGGCTCTGAGAAAGCTCCAGCATTGCTAAACTTATCAATAGCTCGCAGCCAGAAATAATATGTGACATTAGGCACTAAGCCGGTAACAACTTTAATTTCTCTACTTCCTGGCGTAGTGGTTGTACTCCATAGGAGACGATATTCAGCATGTTCTGGTAGTGTTGCCGATATGTTAGAAGAAGTATATTTAATTTCATAACTGCCATTTTGTAAAACATCAGCATATGAATTATCCCCTGGAGCGGTCCAAGTAAGTAATATAGAACCTATAGTATTGCCTGGTTTAGCGGTGAGGTCTGTGATTTTCCCTGGCGGTATACCTGAGCCTACAGCGGAGGCTGTGTTTGACTCTACACTCCACAGGTTATAATTATCTGCAGCTAATACGCAGAAGGTGTATTCTATATTTTCTAGAAATCCAGAAAGTATATAGATTTCTTTCTTGCCAGGCGAGATTGTTACGTTTGAAAATACTTTTTCTTCTGTAACATTTCCCGGCATTAAGTGTGGAGATGTGCTGTATTTTATTTTATATTTCCCATTATATATTTCACCAGAGTATCCGTTATTTCCTGGTGCGGTCCATGTAAGTAATATAGAGCCTTCAATACTACCTGGCATTGCATACAAGTCGGTAATTTTCCCCGGCGGTATACCTATAGGTATACCGATAGCGCGGTTTGAGACTTCACTAATATTGTTTCTCTTATCTTCAATTTTTATCCAGAAGTAGTATGTTGTGAAGGGTGTAAGGGAGGAGATTTTATATTTTTCTTTCTGATTTGCTTTTGCAGTAGTAGAGATTATTAACGAGTATTCAGCTTGGTCATAGTTGTAATTACTTTTTTGCGTGTATCGTATGTGATATTTAGCATTTTCGAGGTCACCTGAGTAGTTGTTATCGCCAGTAGAGGTCCATTCTAAAAGTATACTTCCCTCCTCGCTAAGTATAGGTGTAGCGGCTAAGTCTGTGACTTTTGCAGGTGGTATGATATCTGCGGTTTCAGTTGGTATAATAATGACAGGGGGGTATGATGGTGAGCTTTCAAGGTATGAGTCGTCCACTGCAGTAAGTTTATAGTAATACGTGATGCCATTTGTTAAACCGTAATCATAATAGGTAGTATTATTTTTATCTACCGAAGAGATTAAAACATATCCTATGCCGGAGTCACGATAGACATTGTAGTGACTGAGGTCGGGTTCTATATTTGCCTTCCAGTATAATTTAGCCATTTTATCTCCAGCTACTCCTGAGACGTCCCGTGGGGCTTCCGGTGGTATGTTGTCTATTCCTTTTACAGAGACTGTAGATGTAGGCAGCGACTCAGATAGTCCGTCATATGCAGTTAAGAAGTAGTAATATAGTTGGTTTTTCATTACAGTATTGTCTATATATATCGTTGTTCCTGCGGGAAGGACGGCGCCTAACACGAAATCTCTCTCAGGAGAGGTGCTTTTGTAGATTCTATACTCGGTTACATCGTTGTCTCCGTTTACAGAACCGTCATCTATAGATTTCTTCCAAGTGAGTGTTATGCTATATCCTTGGTCGTTGGGTGTGTCGAAAGCGGTGAGGTTTTCTGGTGGCTGTGGAGGAGCGTTGAGTTGTACTGACACAATAGAACTCTGTGTGCTACCTGTTGTATTGAATGCCATGACACGTAATAAATATTTTCCGTCGGGCAAGTTTTCCGACATTGTGTCCCAGACGCCTAACAGTGAGCGATATACAGTATTTGTACCTATATAGATAGTTTTCCATGAAAGTTCTTTAATGTCTGTGTCTTTATACACTGCGTATTCTAACCTGTAAGATGATAACATATTGCTATTTACTGTTCCGTGGATAGGAACATATTGTGTACTAATGGTGTCGTCATTATCTGGTGAAGTTATACATACAGTTCTGCCACCTGAAGGAACATTTGCTTCAAAAGCGTAAATATTTCCATTATAGTCTATTAAATACAGCCATCCATTAGATACTACTGGTGCTACGTAAATTTCATTTTCCAAAGTTTGCGACGATGGTGACGCCCACAGCTCTGCGCCATCAACCAATCTTAATGCATATAATTTCTTATCCGTAGGAGAAACTACATAAACCACTTCATTAGCTATTGTAGGTGCAGGTAAAGTATGAAAGTTGGGTGCTGTACCGAAGCTTCTCTGCCACAATATATCTCCGTTATCGCCATCTATAGCATAAACTGTATATTTATTTAACGCACCTCCGGAGGTTGACACTAATATGTATTTCTTGCCGTTGTATATTGTCAAGGCGGGAGATGAGACTATACTGCTGATATACATTCCGGGGATGCCTAAGAAGTTTGTGTGCCACAAGACTTCTCCAGTTAGGATATCTACCGCGTACAGCCTGAAGTCGTCCCCTCCAGGAATAAAATATACCACTCCGTTGTGGTCAATTGTAACACTATTATATCCCAAATTGCCTATAGTTTGATATTCCCATACAATGTTGCCTATAGAAAGATCAATGTTGTATATTTTTCCGTCGTTTGTAGGGAATACAACATTTTTGTCGTATATTGCAGGTGCTGACTGGCTGAACTGCGACAGCGCAATTTTGTATTTTATCGTACCGCTTGCAGCATCTATGATGTAAAAATTATTTTCTGGAGAGGTTGGTAAGAGGTATACGTTATCTTTAAGAACTACTGGTGAGGAGGGAATAGGGCCGTGCTCTACACAAAATTCCCAAAGTGGATTTTCTATTTCAGCACTATCTGGAGTAGTTATATCTTCGAAGCAGTACAATTTACCATCGCTTGATGTTATATATATTCTTCCTCCGTATACGCATGGTGAAGAGTCTATATATCCCGAGGTGGAATAGTTTGTTATTTCTTCTCCCGTGTAGGCATCAAATATGCGCAAAAAGCCGTCACGGGAGGTAACATAGAGTTTACCATTTTTAACAGCAGGCAGTGAGATTACGTTGCCATGGATTTGGCTTCTCCATCGCAATACTAGTGGTGGGTAAAGCTCTTCGTTGATGCTACCTGTGTGTAGTAAGTTGTATCTATACATAGGAGAAGAAATAGTATGTCCCATATTCTGAGATGAGAAAAGAATTATAAATCCGAGGAAAAATACTTTCTTCATCTTTCTTTTCTTCTCCTTGTTTTTTTCAAGTTTTTAGTTTATAGAGACACATATTAGTTTTCCTGTACACGTACCAACGTATAGACGTTTACTTATAGTATCAATGAACAGCATTCCTCGTAGAGGCGAACCTACTGAAACGGGCCATTTTGGACGTAAGTTACCGGAGGATGTTGAGATACAGTATATATATCCATCGTCAGAGCCAAAATATACATATCCGAGGTATACAACAGGTGTTGTTCTTATAGGTCCTCCTGTTTGATAAGTCCATATTATTGTACCGCTTGCAGCATCCACTTTATAGAGCTTTCCGTTGTCAGCGCCGAAATATACATATTTTTTCCCTGCCTCATAAGTTAGGAATGGCGAAGTGCGTATTGGTGCGCCAACGTCTAAATCTGTCCAGTCCGTAGGTATGGTTGTAAGATTTGACGCTGTGCGGCAGCGTAATTTACCGTCAAGGCTTGTCCAGTAAAGGTTGAAAGAGTTTAGACTTGGGTTATAGAAGCCCGCATCTAACCAAGGTGAGCCTTCTATGCCGCTAAGTGACATTGTTGAAGATTGCACTGTACCGTCTGCAAGGCTTATTTTATAAATTTTTCCTTCTGAGGAGGAAGCAATCCATAGGGAGTTGACCCCTGGAGAGAATGCATCTATTGCGGGTATAGTGGATAATTCGCCAGTAATTGTTGGATCATATATCCAAGAGGAAGGTGTTGTACCATCCTGTTGGCTTAATTTATATACTTTGCCGTCAGCGCCACCAACGTATAAGTATCCGCTATAGTCCCAACCTAAAGAAGAATACCAGTTACCTGCGGGCAGATCGCGTACCCAAATTTCCGTTGCGCAGTTGCCATCGTCCCTTATTTTGTAAACATCGCCGTTGTTGTTCACGAAATATATGTATGGAGTAGAATTTTCTGGTATGACAATTGGCGATGAGCGTATTTTTTGTGCAGATGTCGGTGTGAAGGTCCACCGTAGAGTGCCATTCTTGTTTAATGAATATATTTTTCCGTCGTCGCTGCCTATGTATAAATAATCGTAATCCCAGTGAGCGTCCGCATTGTGGCCGCTAAATCCTGAGTATACAGGTGATGAAGAGGATATTTGGTATGGCCAATAAGTACCTGCAGGTGGTGAAGCTGGCGAAATCACCGTTATAGTATCTGAAATGACCATCTCTTTTGGATAAACTTCTTGTATTACATTTGACAAGCTTTCCCGTACGAGGACGTTTTCTGTAGGAGATATTTTAGCACGGCAGTTGTTAGGATTTTGTTCAGAGGCGTTATTGCCAAACTCTACAACAAGATAATATGTTTTTTCGCTATTAGGCGATATAGTGCTTTCTATTGCATCTGGATTAGCGATGTATATTGTGATACCGCCGGTGAGGTCTAAATTAATTTCGCTATTGCTCAATTGTCCAACAACTACTGTGTCAATATCTTGATAATATACTCCAGTGGTATCGTCGTCAAGATTGTCTAATACAATATATACGTTACCGATAAGATTCTGTGCTTGCTCGGTAGTTAGAGGTGTATCATTGGCATCTACGAGCTGCACGTATACACCTTCAAGTTCAAGTGCATTATATGCACTTTCTGATTTTATATTTATTTTCAATAAACTTTCGCACATGTTGTCATTGCCATATTTTCTTGCACTGCTGTATGCATTAACTGTGTGTATGACGGCGTCATATGATACTGAGGATATGATGATTTGTGGTGCGCGTCCTGCGCTCGTATCAGTATTGAGTATCATTTTGTATATTGTACCGGTAGATAGTGTGTATCCATCAATGTCTTCTATATTTACCCATGTATGTGAAGTGACTTGTACTGATGTATTCCCTAAGTCAACACCTAAAGAGCTTAAAGGATAAATGTGTGGAGACTTAGTGTCCATAGCTCCGCCAGTGCGTATAAACCATATAGTATCCGTGTTGCCAGTAGAAGAGTTTTCTCCTAAGGAGAGTTCTATTTTTGTGCTTCTTGGAAGGTAGGTGTTAGGAGTGGGATAGTAGAGAGAGTTGCTTGCTGCAGGTGTAGGGTTATTATTTCTTGCACCGTAAGATGGCATAGCAAAGGTTATAAAATCGGTTGAATCTATATCGCTATCTGCGCCTTCCGTGGGCTGTCTGCCAATAGTTTTAGGTGGAGGTACATTACCTGGTGCAGGTGTATTATATTCTACAAGTTGTGCCTTATAATTTCTATATACGTATGTAGTCCCAGATTGCCAAGTTACGCGGTCGACCACTTGCCCTGCCTCATTCTCTAAGGCGACAAAATCTCCATTATTTTTTAACCCATCGTTGCCAAAAATAGTATTCCATGGATAACCATCATTGTCTATAGATGAGAAGTCTATTCCAGTGAAAGAACATGGTAGTATTTTACGTGTAAATCTGAATACCTTATTATTTGAATTTCTCAAACACCAATTTGTTAAAGTTTGAGTATCAGAACTTACATTATACAATTCAACGAATTCCTCTTCAGAGGCGTAATCTATTTCATTTATTTTCACTACGCCAGTGGTGATATGATTTGCATAGCCTTGCGTTGGCGTCGGATCAATCTCAAAGAAAGTATTATTTCCGTCAGTTATACGCGAATATGATTGTCCTGTGTCAAGTGCAGTCCATTGCACTTTATCAACAAGGTAGTTATTTTGGTTCAATAATTTTATATGATAACTTTGTGAGCCGTCAAGAGTTAGCCCTGTAATTACATAGAAACCTTTAGCTGACACTTCAACACTGCTGCCTCCAGTCCAGATCACGTATTCTGTTCCTGGAGAATCTATCGAGCCTTCGTTATACACTAATTTCCAATTGTGCAAAGATTGTGTAGTGGATAGGCCGTTATAGATTTCTACCCATGAGTTTCCAGCGCCATGTGCATAAATTTCGTTGATATAAATACTTTCTTTCTGTGGCATGCAAGAGACCACATTTGATAATGGTGACCAGTTAAAATTAGGATTAGGTGGTGAGGGGACATTATCTCTGCTGCGCACACAGAAGTAATATGTTGTTTCAACAGTAAGTCCCGTGATGGTGATAGAAACGTTATCACCTTCACTGCCAGGGACAATGTTGTTTTCCCAGGTTATTGCTGTATGGAAGTTTTCTGTATTTATAGGATATGTAGCATATTTTATCAGGAAGGCGCCAATTTGTCCACAACCTATATCTTCTGGCACCGTCCAAGACAGGTCAATACTTCCATAAAAGCTTCCTGAAAGTGCAGTCAAAGTAGTTATAGCTGCAGGTGGTACTGTATCTTTTAGCACCTTAAATATATCTGTGGTTGCTGCCAGGTTTCCTGCAGCGTCATATGCTCTGATACTGATATAATTTGTTCCTGTCTGTAGAAGGGCAAAAGTTGAAATCCCTATTGACCAATTAGAAAAGTATGTTAGTCTACCACCACCAGGTGGAGTGTATAGGTCAAATATGTTAGTCCATTCTGTAAGCTTTTGTCCAGTATGTTCTGGACCTGTGTAGGCAATAAATTGTGCAGTAGTTAACAAAGATAGCCCTTCTTGGTCTTTGAAGTCTATATCTATAATATTTCCGGGATCTGCGTTATACCAGGTAGTGAGCCCCTCCGAAATGTTACTAATGATACTGGGTGGAATTGTGTCTTTGAGAACATAAAATGCATCTGTGAGTGTGACATTGTTTCCTGCACCGTCAAAGATTTTCAAAGATACAAAGGATTTACCTGCTATAAGTTGTTCCCATGTAGCATTAGTCAATTGCCAATTTATAGTATATTCGTCTACATTGAGGCCAACGAGTTCATCTGTCCAGCTGCGGTATACATCTATTCCGCCTGGTGAGGAGGCGAGTTGCGTTTGAATTTTTGCCAACCTGGAGCCACCTGTGTCAAAAAAGTCAACATCGTATGTTGCATAGTTTGAATTACGCCATACATCATCACCAGGCTGGTTATCAGCATAAGTTGGTGCAATTGTATCGTGTTTATCTAAAGCAAGCATGAAGAATTCATAAGCATTGTTTGACCCAAGCGCAGTTAACGCAGTACCACCAGACCAACCAGTTCCAGTCCAGTTTATTGTTCGCAATGAAACAGAACCTGCAGCACCAGCGTTTGCTGCAACTAAAACCATTTTGTTAGAATTTGGGTCAGGGACAAGTTGTAACCATCTTATATCAGTGTTGTTTCCTAAATCGTATCCTGAATAAGTAATAACTGTTCCCCATCCCGCTGTTGTCCAAGTAGAATAAGAAACGTATCTCGCAGGCGCAGCTGATAGAATCCCTACAGCAAGACATCTTCCGGTATCTTTTTCCCAGGCGATATCAATTAATCTTGGTGTAGCAGCATCCATCGTTGCTGACAACTCAGTCGGTGCTGACCATAAAGTTCCATTCCAGATAGCAACATTCCAGTCTGAGCTAGTATCTAAGCTACTCATCGCTATTCTGTTAGAACCTGGTAATCTATCAGCGGCTAGTTTTATCCAGTTAGCAGATGCTGCGATGTTTGGCCCTGCGGCACCAACCACACCCCACAAAGATGCTGTTGATGACCACATAGCATATTTTGTTGCTGTCCCCTCACCCCAAAGAATTAAACAATTCCCACGAGTATTCTCCCAGGCAAGATCATAACATTGGTAAGCAGCAGTGTATGCTGAAAGAGTAAGTTGTTGGTTGTTCACCCATGAGGTCCCATTCCATCTGTAAGCAAACATATCATTGTTAGCATCAAGTGTCACAAGCATAATTTCGTCGGTTCCTGAGCGTGGTTCTAATCTTACCCATCGGATAAAACCTGTGCTACCTGGGATTGTAAGTTGTGTTGCTTCTGTAACCCAAGAAGCTGCTGTAGATGACCATATACGATACCATACTTGTCCTGTTAAACTACCTGAACTAAACACAACTAATGCTCTACCTGTAGTTTGTTCGTAAGCAATATCTACACAACGATACGCTGCATTTGAGGAAGCAATTGTAGTTAAAAGTTCAGGAGTACCCCAACTTCCTGTTTGTCCATCAAAACGTTGTATATATATAGCACCGTTTGAAGATAAAGTTGCAAGTAATTTTTCGTTTCTCACAATAGGACATGCTCGTAAAACTGTCCAATAAATAGTAGCGGCAGCAGAATTTGCGTTATAAGGTCCTAACCAAGAAGCACCAGCTGAAGTTGTCTTATAATATCTTGGATAATCAAGTGTTCCTTGTGCATAAACGAAAATACCGTCAGCAGGTCCTGTAGGACGTGCTTGAACACAAACTGTGTTTGACATAACAGAATAGTTTGGTGTTATTGCATCATCATAGACCCTTATTGCAAAATAGTATGTTGTACCAGGTTGTGGCATTGACAAAATTTTTTCTTCTTGTGTCCCGGGTGGTAGTGGTATCCAAGATTGTGTGTATGTATATACCCAACTTGCATCCCAATCATCTTCTGTAAACACTGAAGTTGCGTATTTTACAACATATCCTGACGCAGTACCTGTTGATAAACCATCATCACCTACTGCAATCCAGGAAAGTTTTACTTCGCCAGGGTTTAATTCTTCAGGTGCAGATGCAACTAAAGTTGT
>Ga0197143_1001812_pt1 | contig 17096 bp, 9 predicted proteins | sample GBS70_MetaG_FD_148603 | JGI IMG/M metagenome (GOLD analysis project Ga0197143, IMG submission 148603) | Sediment microbial communities from Great Boiling Springs, Gerlach, Nevada, United States - GBS 70_MetaG | ecosystem: Environmental > Aquatic > Thermal springs > Hot (42-90C) > Sediment...
GCAAGGTGCTTGCAGATGACATCATTGACGAAAACACAGGCGAGGTTCTCATCGAGTGCAACAAAGAGATAGACGATAAGTTGCTGCAAACTCTGGTTGACATGGCGCCTATAAAAATCAAGGTGCTCCGAATAGACAACATTACCGCTGGCCCCTATTTGCGAAAAACGCTTCTATTGGACAAGACGGAGACTCAGGAGGAGGCAGCGATCGAGGTCTATAGGAAGCAAAGGCCTGGAGACCCAGCTAGCCCCGAACAGGCGATAGCCTATTTCAACAGTTTGTTTTTCGCTTCTGCTCGTTATGACCTTTCCCCAGTTGGCAGGATGAAGATGAACTTCAAGCTCGGGCAAAATGTTCCACTCAGCCAGACGACACTGCTTCCCGAGGACTTCATCGCAGTCGTGAGATACCTTCTTGACCTCAAGATGGGCAAACCTTATACGCGAGTGGACGATATTGACCAGCTCTCAAACCGCAGGGTGCGTGCTGTGGGTGAACTGATGGAAAACCGTTACCGAGAGGGCATGGTAAAGATGCAAAGGGCGGTAAGAGAGAAGATGACCTTACAGCAGGACATGGCGACACTGATGCCCCACGATTTCATAAACGCGAAGCCTGTCTCAGCAGTGGTCAGGGAGTATTTCGGGAGCGGGCAGCTGTCGCAATTCATGGATCAGACAAATCCGCTGTCTGAAATCACTAACAAGAGAAGGCTGTCTGCCCTCGGTCCTGGCGGATTGAGTAGAGACCGTGCAGGATTTGAAGTCCGAGATGTCCATGCCACGCACTACGGTAGGATATGCCCTATCGAAACCCCTGAAGGACCCAATATTGGACTTATATCATCCCTTGCTACGCACGCCCGAGTCAATGAGTTTGGTTTTCTCGAAACCCCCTATAGGAGGGTCAAGAACCGCAAGGTTATGCTTGACGAAATCGTCTACTTGACTGCAATGGAGGAAGAGAATCAGACAATCGCTCAGGCGACCGCACCAATAGATGAGAACGGGTACCTTATCGGCGACCTGGTACAGGCAAGACGAAACGAGGACTACATAATGGTGCGCCCTGAAGAGGTTACTTTGATTGATGTTTCTCCCTCCCAGATCGTCAGCGTGGCTGCAGCCCTAATCCCATTCCTTGAACACGACGATGCAAACAGGGCTTTGATGGGCTCGAACATGATGAGGCAGGCGGTCCCACTTTTGAAGCCTGAAGCACCCTTAATCGGGACTGGCCTTGAGTGGGTGGTAGGAAGGGACTCTGGTTCGCTAGTCATAGCTAAACGCAGCGGGGTAGTCGAGAGCGCCACTGCAGACAAGATAGTGGTAAGGCCTGACCCTGAAAACGATGATCCAGAATCTGTAAAGCCAGACATATATCAACTCGTGAAGTTTAGGCGTTCGAATCAAAACACATGCATTTCGCAAAGACCGCTGGTTAGGCGAGGAGACAGAGTAAAGGCTGGCCAAATAATCGCTGATGGCTCCTGCACCGCGTGGGGTGAGCTTGCACTAGGCCAAAATGTCATTGTCGCGTTCATGCCTTGGGGTGGATATAACTTCGAAGATTCAATTTTGCTCTCAGAAAGGCTGGTCCAAGATGACCGGTTCACTTCTATCCATATCGAGGAGTTCGAGTGTGTCGCGAGGGATACAAAACTTGGGAAGGAGGAGATCACAAGGGACATCCCTAATGTAAGTGAGGAATCGCTAAAAGACCTGGATGAAGATGGTATTATCAGAATAGGTGCGGAGGTCAAACCTGGCGATATCCTTGTTGGAAAGACAACACCCAAGGGCGAAACCCAGTTGTCGCCAGAGGAAAGGCTTTTGAGGGCTATCTTTGGCGAAAAGGCTGCAGATGTCAAAGATTCATCCCTTAGGGTTCCACCCGGGATTTGGGGTGTGGTGATAGGCGCTAAGGTCTTTGCAAGGAGGGGGCTTGAGAAGGATGATAGAACTCGGGACATAGTCGAGACAGAAACCTACAAACTTCAGGCGGAGCGGGACGAAGAGATAAACCTTACCAAAGAGGTGACCAAAGAGAAACTTGTAAAACTTCTTACAGGGAAGCGAACAGCCGCTAGTGTCGTGGGGCCGGATGGCACAACCCTTGTGAGGAAGAATACGGTCTTGACGGAAAAGGTTCTTTCTCAGATGGACATCGAAACATTGGCACGGATTCGTGTGGCGGATGATGAAGAAGTGGAATCCCGTATTCAAGACATCCTAGAGCGGATGAACGAGCAGATCGAAGCGGTAAAGGTGGTATATAGGTCGAAGATAGAAAAACTCCGACGAGGGGATGACCTTCCACCAGGTGTTCTAAAGACCGTAAAGGTCTATGTGGCAATAAAAAGGAAAATACAGGTTGGCGACAAGATGGCAGGCAGACACGGTAACAAGGGTGTCGTTTCCAGGATTTTGCCGGTCGAGGACATGCCATATTTGCCGGATGGAACACCTGTTGACATCGTCTTGAATCCCCTTGGCGTCCCAAGCAGGATGAATGTGGGTCAGATCCTAGAAACACACCTTGGCTGGGCTGCATATCACCTTGGACAGCAGATAAATGCGATTGCTCAGAGGTCGTTGGCCGAAGCCCGCGAAGCCCTAAAGCGGCTCTTTAAGAATCCTGCTACTAAAAAAGCACTAGACGAGATGGATGATGAAGAGCTTGTGGAGGTACTGAAACATTTCAAAAAAGGCTTGCTGGTTGCCTCTCCCGTTTTTGACGGGGCTAAAGAGGAAGAGATCAAGGAGTGGCTTAGGGCTGCTGGTCTGCCTGAATCTGGGAAGACCATTCTTTTCGACGGAAGAACGGGTGAGGCTTTCGACTCTGAAGTAACGGTGGGTGTGATGTATATGATGAAACTTCATCACCTCGTCGACGAAAAGATCCATGCTCGAGCTACAGGGCGATATTCTCTGGTAACCCAGCAACCCTTAGGCGGAAAGGCCCAGTTTGGTGGACAAAGGCTAGGTGAGATGGAAGTTTGGGCAATGGAGGCTTACGGGGCTGCCTTTGCCCTTCAGGAGTTTCTAACAGTAAAGTCAGATGATGTGCTTGGACGCACCGCAACTTATGACTCCATAGTGAAAGGCGATTACAAGGCAAAACCCGGGCTTCCAGAATCGTTCAATGTTCTTGTAAAAGAACTGAAGGCTTTGGCAATAAATGTTGACCTTATAGAGGCAAAAGACGAGGTGGCTTGATCGAGCCCCTCGAAGGAGGGATGCCATGCAAGACCAGTATTCAACCTTTGAAACCCCACGAGACCCATCGTCGATTTCAGCCATAGGTGTTTCCATAGCGAGTCCCAAGCAGATCCTGGAGTGGTCACATGGTGAGGTAAAGAAACCTGAAACCATAAACTATCGAACCTTCAAACCAGAACGGGATGGTCTTTTCTGTGCGAAGATATTCGGGCCTGTCAAGGACTACGAATGCAACTGCGGCCGCTACAAAAGGATGAAGCATCGTGGCATCACTTGCGAAAAATGCGGCGTTGAAGTGATCTCATCCAAAGTGAGGCGAGAAAGGATGGGGCATATTGTGCTCGCTGCTCCAGTCGCCCACATTTGGTTTCTCCGCAGTATCCCGAGCCGGATTGGGGGGGTGCTCGATGTTGCGCTGAAAGACCTTGAACAAGTACTTTACTGCGTGGCATATATAGTGATTGACCCCGGCAAGGCGTCTAACGAGATAAGGAAGGGTGAGGTTATCTCGGAAGAGCTATATGACGAGCTTGTAAAGAAATATGGCGAAGGGTCATTTGAGGCTGGAATGGGAGCGGAGGCAATAAGAAAACTACTAGAGACGGTCGATGTCGAGGCAGAAGCAACGAATGTGAAGAACGAGCTCAAAACCACCACTTCCGACGCCAAAAGAAAGAAACTTGCCAAGCGATTTAAGATTCTCGAGGCTCTACGTCTATCGGGAAATAGGCCTGAATGGATGATTTTAAAGTATCTCCCTGTCCTGCCCCCCGACCTGCGACCACTTGTGCCTCTGGACGGGGGGAGGTTCGCTACAAGCGATTTGAACGACCTTTACAGGCGAGTCATAAATCGAAATAACAGGTTGAAAAAACTAGTTGACCTGAATGCACCGCAGATCATCATAAGAAACGAGAAGCGAATGTTACAGGAGGCTGTGGATGCATTGTTTGATAATGGAAGACGGGGTAAAGCAATCACCGGCGCTAACAAAAGACCGCTCAAATCCCTGTCGGAGATGCTAAGAGGGAAGCAAGGTCGTTTTCGTCAAAACCTGCTCGGAAAGCGAGTTGACTATTCAGGCAGGTCTGTCATTGTCGTAGGCCCAGAACTCAGGCTCCACCAGTGCGGGTTACCTAAAAAGATGGCTCTGGAACTTTACAAGCCTTTCATCTACCACAAACTAGAGGCGAAAGGCTACGCGCATACGCTCAAAGCCGCAAAGAAGATGGTGGAAGACGAAGATCCTGTCGTATGGGACATTCTGGCAGAGGTCACAAAGGAACATCCTGTGTTTTTGAACAGAGCGCCCACTTTGCACCGTCTTGGCATTCAAGCGTTTGAACCTGTTTTGATCGAGGGTAAGGCGATCCAAATACACCCCCTTGTTTGTCAAGCCTACAATGCGGATTTCGACGGCGACCAAATGGCAGTTCATTTGCCTCTGTCCCTTGAATCACAAATGGAAGCCAGGGTCCTTATCATGGCGACGAATAACATCCTAAAGCCTGCTGACGGAAGAGCAATAATAACTCCAACACAGGATATAGTCCTCGGCATTTACTACATGACGCAAGAAAGACCTTTTGCTAAAGGGGAGGGTAAGACATTTTACGGTCCCGAAGAGGTCCGAGTTGCGTATGATGCAGGCGAGGTGGAGCTCCAGGCGCACATCAAGTGTAGAGTTGATGGAAAGATTTACGATACAACGGTCGGAAGGGTGTTGCTTCGCGAAATCATCCCGCCAGAGATACCCTTCACATTTTTCAATAAGGTTATGGACAAAAAGGCTCTTTCTGCATTATTCGATGAGGTTTATCGCCTGTGTGGCTCCAAGAAGACCGTGTTGATGGCAGACACTCTAAGGACATGGGGCTTCGCCTATGCCACAAAGGCCGGCATTTCTATTTCGATAGATGACATGGTTGTGCCACCCGAAAAACAAAAGATATTGGAAGAAGCGAAAAAGAGGGTGGCGGAGATCGAACTACAATATCAAGAGGGTTCGATAACTCAAGGCGAAAGATACAACAAGGTAATCGACGCATGGTCATCCGCATCCGATAAGGTGGCAAAGCTCATGATGGATGGCCTTTCCAAACAGATTTATAGAAACGAAAATGAAGTTCGAGAAGGACCTTCGATGAACTCAATCTACATAATGGCTGATTCTGGCGCAAGGGGAAGCGCAATGCAGATGAGGCAACTCGCAGGGATGCGAGGCCTTATGGCAAAGCCGTCAGGCGAAATCATCGAAACCCCTATTATCTCGAACTTCAAGGAAGGATTGAGTGTGTTGGAGTACTTTATCTCCACACACGGGGCAAGGAAGGGATTAGCAGACACCGCACTAAAGACTGCGAATGCAGGATATTTGACAAGAAGGCTGGTAGATGTAGCACAGGATGTGGTGGTCACCGAGTACGATTGTGGAACATTGGATGGATTGGAGGTGTCTGCACTAGTGCACGGAGGGGAGATCAGAGAGCCTTTGATCGAACGAATATATGGAAGGGTTGCGCTCGAAGATATCGTTGACCCATATAAGCCTGATAGGGTAATCGTAAAAGCAAACGAACTCATTGACATCGAGAAGGCTCAAGAGATTGTTGAAGCGGGTATCGAGAAGGTAAAAGTCCGTTCGGTGCTCAACTGCAGGTCAAGGCAAGGTGTGTGCGTTCTCTGCTACGGACTCGACCTTGCGAGGGGCAGGATGGTGAACATCGGAGAAGCAGTTGGCGTCATTGCAGCACAATCCATTGGCGAGCCTGGAACCCAGCTCACCATGCGTACATTCCATATAGGAGGAACTGCTAGGGTTGCGGAGCAAAACTCGGTCGAGTCCCGTAGGGCAGGCACGATAAAGTTTTTGAATCTGAAGACTATAACCCATGCAAATGGTTCCGTCATCGTAAAAAACAGGAATGGAGAGATAGCGATATGCGATGACCAAGGTAGGGAGCGTGAGAAATACCCAGTCCCTTACGGAGCAACCCTGTTCGTTACAGAGGGTGCCCGTGTCGAGGCAGGACAGGTTTTGGCAAAATGGGACCCATGGGCAAATCCTATACTCACAGAGGTTAGCGGAAGGGTGCACTTCGAAGACATGATAGAGAATGAGAGCTTCAAGGAACTGACCGATGAAGTTACAGGTCTTTCCAGACGCGTCATCATCGAAAGCAAGAAAAAGGACGCAAGACCAAGGGTTTCTATCCTTGACGAAAATGGGAAAACAAAGATCATTCCCGGGACAAACTTCGAGGCACTGTATCTGTTGCCGGTTGGCGCCCATATCTTGGTCTCGGAAGGCGACCTAGTCAGCGAAGGTGATGTTTTGGCAAAAGTGCCCAAGGAAACAGCCAAGATGAAGGATATCACTGGTGGATTGCCAAGGGTCGTGGAGCTCTTCGAGGCTAGAAAACCTAAAGAGCATGCTATCATCTCTGAAATAGATGGGCGCGTGACATTCGGGCAGGGAACAAAGCAAAAGAGAAAGATCATTGTTGTACCTGAGGTTGGACACCGCAAAGAGTATCTAATACCGAAAGGAAAGTATGTGACCCTTAGAGAGGGCGACGAGGTTAAAGCAGGCGATCCGCTCATGGACGGCGCCCCCAATCCACACGACATCCTCCGAGTCCTTTCGATACAAGCACTTGGAAGGTTTTTGGTGGACGAGATTCAGGATGTCTATCGTCTGCAAGGGGTTCGTATCCATGACAAACACATCGAGGTCATCGTTAGGCAGATGCTCAGGTGGATTAAGATAACAGATCCGGGCGACACAAGGTTCTTTACTGACGAGCATGTGGACAAGTGGACTTTTGAGGCCGAAAACGAAGAGGTTATAAAGCGCGGCGGTCAGCCTGCTAGTGGCGAGCCAATCCTTCTCGGGATCACGAAGGCGGCTCTAAATGTCGAATCGTTCATATCTGCCGCTTCGTTCCAGGAAACGACAAGGGTTTTGACCGAGGCTGCGATCGCAGGCAAGAAGGACTACCTCAAGGGTCTCAAAGAGAATGTCATTATGGGTAGGCTAATACCTGCCGGAACTGGATTCCCTAAGCTTGCCAAAAAGGTAGAAGTAAAGATTCTTGCTGAACAGGTGCCAGCGAGGTACGAAGGTTCCGAAGACCTTGCAGGGGTGGACTTCTCGTCACATCAGAGCTAGTCAGCGTTTAGTAGACTTTTTGAGTTTGGAAGCGTGCTTCCCAAAACGCGAGGTCCAAATAGCGGCTCGTTCCTTTCACTGACTGCGGATCTTTTCCTCTATCTCAGTTACTAGTTGCTTCAAATCCTTAGCCTCGGCCACCTGAGAGCCCTGCCCAAACACAGTGCCCAGATATGCCCATGTAAGCTCTAAAAGGGGCTTTTGTGCTTCAGGACAAACATTACCAACCCTTTTTGCAAACTCTAACTGCGTTTCGTGCAAAGCCCTTCTTAGGCCTTTCTCCTTGGCAAGTATCTTGAGCGTATACCGGTACATAGCTACCACTGGTGAAACCTTGCCCCGATTCACGCGGTGCCAAATCCCCTCCCCCCTCACAAGTCTCCTCACAAAATAAAAAGCAACAACTCCAACAAGCAAGCAAACAAGTGCAGCCGACCAAGGAATCTCTTTTACCTTCGCAATCGCATGTCGGATTTCCCCAATCGTGATCTTCGGTTCACCAAATCCTCGAACCTTTCTTGAGGGAGCCGCCAGCCCCAGAAGAAAATCTATCTGCTTGTCTAGACTATACTCGACCACCCACCGATACCAGAAAAGCCTAACCGCATCAATAACCATCGAAATGTGCGAAAACACCCCTCGAGGAACGCGTCCCCGAACGAAAACTGGGGGGGTTGGGTCAAAGGTTACAAAGCCTTTTCCCTCCACAAAAACTTCCACCCATGAATGTGCGTCGGATTTCCTTAATGCCACATAATTTCCGTATTCGTTGCGGTCACCACCGTAGAACCCTGTGACGAGTCTTGCAGGGATACCAAGCGCCCTGAGCATCACAACCATCCCAGAGGCAAAAAACTCACAGTGCCCTTCCCTGTTTCTAAGTAAAAAGTCTGCGAGCGGGTCACTTTCATCATGCTTGCTATGTAAAGAATATTTGAACTGCGAGTGAAAGAATCGGACAAGTCTCGATGCGACCTCTTCAGGGTCTCTTTCGTCTCCAGCGATTTCTCTTGCAAGCATTATGATATCCGAGGACAACCCTTCCGGTAATTGGAGATAATCCCTACGATGTGAGTCTGACAAAAATAAGGGGGTCATAGCTCTGTTTTCAGCATAATACGCGTAATACAACAGTGCCACACTTGGCGGTCCAGTAACCACAACATCCCCTGACACATCCCTGTAAAAACGCCATTTCTCGGGTCGCAATGCACGCAAATCATTGGCTGGGGGCTCAAATCCCACGGGTGTCTGAGGTGCAAAAAGGATGTGCTTTGACCCGCTAATGGGCTCCAGATAGACTTCTACCACTTTCTCACTTCCATCCAGAGGCAGCCTCGGCTCGACGAGGAAACGATTTTGTTGGTCGGTCTTCAGTGGCCACACACTGCTAGTCGTCTTTGACCATTTCTGTCCATCATAGAAATCGAGACTCTGTCCCCGCATCCTTATCGGTGGCTCTAGATCTCCGATGACAGGCTTTACCCTCATTACTACCTGTGTATCGTCGAGTGCCTCCGTCATCGACCCAAGTTCAACTGTTTCTGCAAACCCGGGCATAGAAACTGGTGGCCTTTTTTGGTAGGCAAAAAAACCCATCCCGATTCTTGGAAACAGGAAAAAGAAGGCAACAGAAACGAGGAATGTTGAGACACTGAGGCCTACCGTCAACCAAAGAAGGTGACCAGGTAAAAGGGTTTTTGAACGTAGCCATGACTGCACATCCTTCTCGCTCACATTTTTTGCCGCTGAAAACCTAACTGTGCCTTCAGCCCACTTCCTCACATTCGACATCAGTAGACAAAGGGTTAGCCCTAGCACATACGGAATAATTAGTACGCCAAAAGAAAGTCCTGGATTTATCACCGCGCCCGCAATACACTGCAAAAAGGAAAGCACATAAAACTGCATGAAATCATTTCTTTGGAAAAGGAAAAAGCCTTTCACACAACTCAGGACAATCGCATATAACAGAGAATAGTAAAGTAAGTTCCAGGTCGAAAAAGCAAGATAAGCAAAAAATAGCCCAGAGACTACAGCAAACACATTCAGCGCATTGCTCAAAGCCTTTTCTTCTCGTGTGATGATTACTTGAGGTCCGACTGCAAGCGCCAACATGAGAGGGACCATCTGGTACCATGGGAACTCGCCTGATAATGCAACGATGGATATGCCGAAAACCCCAGTGGCAGATGAAACTAAACGGTGCAACCGGTCGAAACTCATACCCTTAACACTCCAAACCTCGGGTGGACAAGGAACGCCAATCCCTCATACTGCGCTAAATGACTTTTATCTTCAAATACAGCTTCGACTTGATTGGACGGCACCCTCAGAAAATCCAAGATTGAAAGCGAATCTAAAATCTGCCACATCTGAGACTCTCCTCTCCCTTCTCGCACCTCGACTCTTCCAGAGACTGTCTTCAAGCCCACATGAAACCCTTGCCGAAGCAGGCTAACACAAAAACTTGCAGCATTTTCAAGCGCTTTTTCAAGGTCATCTTTATTCAAAAGTTTCTCGTCGTATATGTCGAAAACCATCACGAAAACCGCTTTCTTTGCCTCCTGTTCGAACTCCTTCACGAGTTCTCGCCCCCCGGGTAGTATCCTTTTGTAGCTTTTGTGCCGTGGGTTGTCACCGTCCCTGAACTCCCTTACCCCAAAGATTTCAGTACCATGTCCGGACTTGCCCACCGTACCACCCTCCTCACCGTTGGCCAGATACAAAGAAGGAAGATGTGCCTCATCTTTGATCCTAGGGTGGACTAGCACCTCTGCCTCAGTTGGGAATACCACTGACTTCTCGAAAAAAGAAAAAGGAAAATCTGTAGTTACTGCTACACCATAGATATTGAACACCCCCCGCCTTGGGAATTTCAAAATACAAGAACCATTCGCTTTTTCGCAAGGACGAACTTCGAGTGCCCGCATTGGCAAAACATCAACTTCATCCTCTTCGAAAAGCAAGCGCACCTGAACAGAAAACGCTGGTAGTCGCTTTCTATCATTTTCCACGCCTATCTCCACGAAGCAGGGCTTCGTCGCCTCAGCCCTTACAAGCGGGCTAAAATGTGGGCGAAGCTTCCTAAGATTCCATTCTGACAACAAACCAGACAGCACTATCATGGCTAATGAAAGACTGAAAACCAAATAAACAAGGTTGTTACCTGTGTTGATAGCAGCGAAGCCCAGCCCCAGTGAGATCAGCACAAAAACCTTGCCTTCACGAGAGAACGAGATCTTGCGTGGGAAAAAACTCGATCGCCAAAAAAACTTGCGGAGAGATTGCATGCTAGTCGCCAGGAACCGGAGTATTCTGAAGGATGTCTAAAAGAACGGCTCTGACTTGTCTAAGGCCACCTGCACCACCTTTAGGAATACACCTGTGGGCGCAGACAATAACAAATGTCGCCTTTACATCATCAGGTATGCAGAAGGAGCGTCCCTCAAAACTTGCATGTGCTTTGGCAGAAGATATTAGCCCGATCGCACCTCTGGTTGACACGCCAACCTCGAGCCCCGGGTGCGCCCTCGTCCTTGCAACTAACTCCAGCGCGTAATCCATTATCGCCTGAGAAACAGTTACACTTGAGGCAGCCTCCTGACAAGCGACTATCTCTTCAGGGGAGGCGACTTCAGAAACCAGGCTATCCAGCTTATCGCTAAATCCTTCAGCCTCAAGGATCAGTCTCTCGACATCCTTAGATGGATAGCCAATCGAAAGGCACATAAGAAACCTGTCCATCTGAGATTCTGGCAAAGGATAAGTGCCATGATGTTCAAAGGGGTTTTGCGTAGCGATAACTATGAAGGGTGTGGGAAGTGGTCTGGTCACATTGTCAACGGTGACCTGTCTCTCGCTCATCGCTTCCAGAAGCGCACTTTGCGTCCTTGGAGATGCCCTGTTTATCTCGTCTGCCAGCACAACATTAGCAAACACAGGTCCCTCGTGAAATCGGAAGGTTTCAGTTTTCTGTGAATAGATGTTGAGCCCCACTATATCGGAAGGCAATAAGTCCGAGGTGAACTGGATTCGTCTAAAAGTGCCGCCGATGGCTCGGGCAAGCGCTCTCGCGAGTAAAGTTTTGCCAGCCCCCGGGACATCCTCGATCAGTATATGGCCCTTAGCAAAAAGCGCGACAACCGCCATTTTGATGACTTCTGGCTTACCCAAAAATACTTTCGACACATTCTCGACAATCCCTTTCGATACGCGCAATGCCCTTTCGTATGAACCCATATTTACAACTTTCAAAAACACCTTACTCCGCCGCGAAATCGAGCGCCTTCTTCAACGCCTTCATCCCTGCTTTGTCGCAAGTTTGGATAGGCAGAAAGCCGCAGCCAGACACATCGAATATCTTGATCCTACTTGGTTGTTCAGTCACAAGTCTTTCGTATCCTTCCCACAGTTCGCGCACAAAAGCATCTTTAGGCAACACGAACGCCACCCGCCCAGGAAAGTCCGCAGTTGAAAACCGCACGCCTGGCCTTGACATTAATGCGGCAGATGCGTTGTAACGTTCAACATTCCAAGAAACCTGCAACACCCGCCACGGTTCACTGGAACCTTTCGCCATCGCGGGCGCCAAAACCCTTGTAATGCTCATATTAAGCACATCAGGAACGAACAGGTGCTGTGTCTCAATCAGTTTTTTCGCCAGTGTTGCGAATGGCTCACTAAGATTAGCCACTATGGCGTCGTCGAACGCCTGAACAGCCGATGGAAGCGGAGCGGATATTGCAACCACACCAATGACCTTGTCTGGCAAGTCACAGGCTAAAGCAAGAGCATTTGTTCCTCCTAAACCCAGAGAAAGCAACACAGCCTTTTCTCGTGCCAATGACGAGAGCAGTGCCTCGAAGGTATGTGCTTCAACGGTGGGCGAAGATTCTGGCTCCAATAGCGCAATATAGTATTTGGATTTCAGTTCAGGGATCGCCTCCTGAAGCCACACGAAGTCCATACCAGGTCCCCCGGGCAACACCACGAGAAGCGGCTTTTTCTCTTTACCAAATACCGTCGCCCTTCCACCTTCGAAACGCACATCTTTCCCACCCTTAACCTCCCTATTCGGTGGGAAACCTTTATAAGTGCTTTTGCGCATAGCAGGGTCGGCATAGGTAAGCAACCAGATGGCACGCTCGAACGCATCGACGAGACTGCGCGGAAGCTCCTTTTTTGAAAGCGTCGAACGCAGCGCAGTCAATGCCTCAGAGTCGCCCACAAAGCCAATAGCAAAAGCCGAGGCCAAAGCTACCCTCGGGGACTCGTATTGCACCTGCCTTGTCAAAAGATCCTTCAAACCTCTTGCTCCAATATGAAAAGCCACATCCACTGCCCTTGCACGTACCTCCTCGGACTTGTCCGTCTCGGCAGCCTTCAACACAACATCTTCCAACCTTTTTGCAGCCATCCTTTCGATTGCTGACAAGGCAGATAGCCTAACATCTTCCTCGTTTTCGGCAAGCGCTGAGCGTAAGAATGGTTCAACCTTATCAATAGGGTACGCAGGCAGCAGGTCAAAAAGCATAACCCCCCCAATTCGCCACTCCCTGTTATCCAGCCTCCTTGCTATTTCGGCAAAAGCCTCATCAGAAGGGAAGTTCCCAATGAATCGAATCACGAACTGTCGCACCCTTTCGGACGGATGGGCTAAAAGTGGTAACAGTGCGGAGGTCGCATCCTTTCCGATTTGAGTAAGACACCTTCTGGTCCCCTCCTCCTTTGCTTCTTGAGTCCTTAGCGCAAACACAAGTGTCGCGATACCTGTCTTCTTTTGTTTCGCCAAAAGTTCACACGCTACCGAAAAGTCTTCCTTGTTGGCGAGTGCCAGAACAAGGGTCGCGTTAGCATCCTCGCCTGCCACCACTGAAAGCGTTCTCAAGATCTCATGCCGAAACCCCCCTGTGCGCTCCCCTTTTTTCACCTCTTCGTCATATGCCCGAAGCAGACAGGGCGAAGACCATTCAAAACCAACATCCGCTATGGTGTCCAACATTGCCCTTCGAATCTCCGCTGAACCTCCGAGCAAGAACCGACACGCATCTGGTACCCGCGAAACCTTTTTTTGCCTCACAATTTGGAGAACCTGATTAAAAAGCGCAATGTCTTCATAACCCAACGGTGGCCCTTTCAGCCAACCAAGGATGTCACCCACCGCGCTTCTCAACGCTTCACATTCAGGCAGCATGTCATAACGCGATACCACTGTCTCTGTCCATACCCGATGACGCGATGTCACAAACCTTGCAATAAGTTTGCACCCTGCATCACCCTTGGATGATAAAACCTGTAGTATTCGTGGGGCTAAGTCCGGATTAACCCTTGTCTTTTCGATCAGCGACGAAATGTTTGTCCCATATCGAGGCAAAAGGTCCTTAGTTGCAACAAGAAAGGATTTTGCCGATGCAATCTCGTCTGGGCTACCCTTTTCGAGAAGGTAAAGTGCTTCAGGAATGGTCTTGGGTTCTTTACCCCATAAGAATCCTGTTGAAAAAACTACTAGAGCAAAAACAATGTGTCTCTTCACCTCTTTCCGCCAGTAAAAAGCCAACTACATTTTATTTGACTCAACTTAGGTTTGTCAAAAAAGAAGTAAGCCGGATGCGGTGCAAAACTGGGTTTAGCCTGACCAAAGGCTCTTTATTGTTCGCCAGTGTTTGCAAAGCGAATATGTGGAGGCGATACATGGTCTCCCTATTCTCGGCTTAGGACAATGAATGAAAAAACGATGTGACGAGCGGAAAAAAGTGGGTTTGTCAAGCGGCTATCGTTTCTGTGCCAAACCGAAAAATGTTAGCAAGCAGGACCAAAGAGACGATCCAGATTACTTCATAGCGAGAGAAAAGCGTCCCTGGCTACCCTCACAGACCGTAGAAGACCTCAAAAAAGCCTAAGGTTGTGGTGTGAAGCGAGCAAATATCTTGCACGCCTCATCCACCATTTCTGAGATCACCTCTCTAACAGACTTTACATCCTTCATGAGCCCTACCGCTTGCGAGACATAAAGCATTCCAGCATCAACCTCACCCCCAAAATAAACCTTTTTGGTTTGCTCTCCAATGATATATGGCAAAAGTTCCTCGAATCCACCCCCCTTTGCCTCAATCTCCAAAACCTTTTCGGCTGCCTTGTTTTTTAGCACCCTATGGGTCATGCCAATTGATTTCATGACAACGCAAGTGTCATAAACAGATGCCCGCAAAAGCACCTCTACGGTTTTTGGGTGCAAACCGCACTCCTTCGTAAGTAACAATCTAGAGCCTATAATCACGCCATCTGCGCCAAGAGCCAAAAGTGCAGCAAGCCCCCTGCCATCGCAAACCCCACCACCCCCAATCACAGGGATGTCCACTGCTTCTTTTGTAGCAGGGACGAGCACAAGCGTTGTCACATCGAACTTTCCTGTTGCACCTCCGTTTTCGTACCCAACAACCGTGACAGCATCCGCCCCAAGCCTTTGAGCCCTCAATGCATGTCTCACTGCTGCGCACTTGTGCATCCAAAGAAGCCCCGCGCTCTTTATATCTTTGGCAAGTTCTTCTGGCAGTTCATGTCCTGAGGTCTCTACAATCTTGATTCCCTCCCCTTCGATGACATCCAGATAGTCTCGATTATTTATTGGCCTCATTGCTGGGAAAAGGTTCAGATTCACGGCAAACGGCTGTTTAGTTAGGGTTTTCAGCCTTCTTATCTCAACTGCAAACTCGTCCTTCGTTGGATACATTGCAGATGCCAGAACCCCTAATCCTCCTGCCTCGCTGACAGCGGCGACAAGCTCAGCCTTAGAGAGGTACATCATCGCCCCCCCAATGATGGGATACCTAATGTGAAACAAATCACAGACTTTTGTGTGTAAAATGCGTTTTTCAGCCATTCATGACCTCCAACTTTTCATACCCTTACGAATATTGATTCACTCAACGAACCATTCCAACCTCGACATTGTCAGTCACGTACTTCCTGACAAGGTCTGCAACCTTTTTGGAAGCCTGAACAGCCAGTCCTTCAAGCATATCTGGCGCATAAATAACATAAAGGGCATCTTTTGTTTGCATCCCTATCTTGGTTTTTAGTGAGTCCTTCACAGGACTCCCAATAGGCTCATCTTCAGGCATCTTACAGACAACAAGCAAATCCTCCAAAGAGATGACCTGCAAAGCCTGATTGAACACGAAACTCTCCCCTGCCCTTCCCCTTCTTACGAGAAACTCGGTTGCATTTGCCTTTTCCAAATCAAATACAGACAAAGGCAACAGGAATTCGAGCGAAACCACATTATTGATATCCACTAGCGGGTTTATCACAGGGAATCGCCCTTCCAAAGCCTCCCTCTCCAAATATTCCGACGCTGGCTTGCCCCTCCCTGTTGGCTTGTATTTCCCAAATCTGAGCATATCCCTTACAAGCCCCTTTATCCTCACCCTTTCAGGGTCATCCTTTCCTTTTTTCGCAAGAAGGACAACCCTTTCCACCTCTTTATCAATACCCACTTCGTTTTCACACCTACAGTTCCGCGCTACAACATATCCAAAAACACACCCTAAAACCTCAGTTGTCAGTACTATTTTTCCCATCGTATCGCCTCACGAATGAAGCCATAGAACCTGCCCATCCAATAGGCAAGAAGGTAATCCGCAGGCACAGATATGTCCCACAAAACCTCATCGCATCTTTCTTTATCGTAGCGGCTGCGCCACCACATAATAAGGACCTTTCTGCGAACAGGACACGGAACTCCCTCTGCCTCTGCGAATCACCAAGCCTTCTCGCGCAAACATGAAAATACTTCACCACTGAATCACACTGTCGCCTGTGTTTTGACGCTCGAAAGTCGGCAAGACTACACAACATAGCACTAGTACAAGAATATGTCCTGCAATTCGTGATGGAAAATATAACCCAAAAAACGATAGGGGTTGAACTCCTCAACCCCACAGCGAAGATGAGGGACGAAGCAACAAAAAATAAAGGCAATGGGCTTTTTCATCGCCACCTCCAAACAACCTTGGTTAGTTTATCACCAAATTTTTTTTGCTACTGGAAAATTACCCCTAATCTTTTTCCGCATACCTGCCGATTTAAAGAGTGGAAACCCCCAAAAAGGGGCAGGAGGGATCTATGAAGAGCCTGAAACAAACCGTAGTGCTAATAGCAATGGCAGGATTGACGGCTTGCGTTCCCGGAGACCCAAATCGAGGAGACGGAACTGGAGGAAGCCAGCCAAGCCCTCTTAGGTGTGTCAAAAAAGACACGCAGATCATGTTAGTGACTGAGGCGTCGCAAAGGATGCTGACAAGCGCAAACGGTCAGGTCCAGATCATTCCGGGCTTCTGGCGGTGTTTTCCTTATGCCAAGTGGTACGAAACAGGTCCATCGCAAGGCTTCTGGGGTTGTGAGCGCCCAGTCGAATCAAAATGGGACCTCATGAAACGTGCGATAAGTGACAGTGTTTCGAAGTTTGCACAAGACGCACAGATAGGGCTTGTGATCTATCCTGTTGAACAAGCAGAACCCTGCCACGGCGTCTATTGCAGTTGGTTCAAGCCCTACATGTGGGTTCCATGCGTGCCAAGATGCACACATGTGCGTGATGAGTTTGGATTCCCGAGCATTGAGTGCGATTACATGCCATTTGACGACTATTGGCCGGGACTTGGCTGCAAGGTACCAATTGAAAAAGAATGCGCGGTTGC
>Ga0197143_1001813_pt1 | contig 17094 bp, 17 predicted proteins | sample GBS70_MetaG_FD_148603 | JGI IMG/M metagenome (GOLD analysis project Ga0197143, IMG submission 148603) | Sediment microbial communities from Great Boiling Springs, Gerlach, Nevada, United States - GBS 70_MetaG | ecosystem: Environmental > Aquatic > Thermal springs > Hot (42-90C) > Sediment...
AAGGCGACGACGTCCTCGGGGGATGTAGCGGGCGACCAGGCGGGCTGGGGGATGCCGAGGCGGTCGGCCAGGCGGCGCTGGGCACGCTTGTCCACCACGACGGCGATGGCGCGGGCCGGTGGCCGGAAGCGGACCCCCTCGGACTCAAGACGGTCGAGGAGGTCGGGGTCGACGAGCTCGTGCTCGAAGGTGAGGACCGCGCAGCGCTCGGCGAAGCGACGGAGGGCGGTTTCGTCCTTCGGAGAGCCGATCTCCACGTGTGGCCAGACGCGGGCGGCGGAATCGGCGGGGTGGGCGGCGAGGATGGCGACGGGGAGGTCGAGGTCGATCGCTGCCTGGAGGGTCATGCGAGCGAGCTGCCCCGCGCCGATGATGCCGCAGGCGAATGGGGTCGATGCACGCGGGGACATCGAAGCTCCGAAGGAGGAGAGTGGGGCCGTCGTCTCCGATGGTAGGGGGCGGTGTGGGCCGGGGCAAAGATTCGCTCGGAGGGCGTGGGAGGGCTACACTCGGCGGTACGACGCTCGAGGAGGAACGGGGATGCCGAAGCGCACCTTCCAGCCGCACAACCGGCGACGCTTCCGGGTGCACGGCTTCCGCGCGCGGATGAAGACGCGGGCTGGGCGGCTCGTGCTGAAGGCGCGGCGGCTTAAAGGGCGGAAGCGCCTTACCGTGGAGTAGGCCGTGGAGCGGGCGCGGCGCCTGCGGAAGGGCCGCGAGTTCGACGAGTTGTACGAGCAGGGGGCCGTCGTGAGCGGTCCCCTGCTCGTTCTCCGGTACCGGCGGAACGAGGTGGGCCGGACGCGGTGGGGGTTCGCGGTGGGGCGTCGGGTCGCCCGGAAGGCGGTGGAGCGGAACCGGGTGCGGCGGCGGTTGCGCGAGGCGGCGCGGTCGCTGCCGGTGGCCGAGGGGTACGATGTGGTCGTGACGGCGCGTGCGGGAGCGGTGGAGGCGCGGTACTGGGAGCTCCGGGCGGCGTTGGAGGCTGCGCTGCGGCGAGCGGGTCTGCTGAGGGAGGAGGGAGGGTGAGGCGGGCGGCCACGGCGGCGCTGATCGGGGCGATTTGGGTGTATCGTGGGGCGTTCTCGTGGATGTTCAGGGGGGCGTGCCGGTTCGAGCCGAGCTGCTCCCGCTACGCCGAGGAGGCGATCCGGCTGCACGGGCCGCTTCGGGGGAGCTGGTTGGCGGTGCGGCGCCTTGCGCGGTGTCGGCCGGGCGGGGGGATGGGCTACGACCCGGTTCCCGAGCCTCGTTCGAGGCGGTAGGTGCGTTTCATCGCCTGGTACCGCTCCCAGGTGGGTGGGTCGAGGTCGGGCCAGGGGAGGGTGTCGAGGAGGGGGAGGAGGACCTCGCGGAGGGCTGGTCCACGGGCCATCCACTGGTAGTAGTGGCGGCCGCCGTGGCGGTACGGTCCGTAGAGGCGGGAGCCGGGGACGACGTGGAGGAGCCAGCGGAAGAGGGGTTCGTGGCGGGCGTGCATCCGGAGGGTGACGTGCGGCTGGCGGCCGTCGCCCCCGAAGTGGCCTTCGCCGATGAGGAGGCCAAGGAGGAGGCCGGCGGTGAACGGGTCGGTGGCGGAGGCAGGGGGTGTCACGGGGGAAGTGTAGCAGCCCGGCGGGGGCTGTTTCACCGTCATGTTTCCCGTGGAACACCCGCGTACCGCCGGTTGTTGTTTCACCGTCATGTTTCCCGTGGAACAGCGGCCGGCTTCCGTCTTCCCGGGCGGCTGGTACCATAGCGCCGTGGCACGGCCCCGTCGTCTCGCTTTCATCCTCCTCGCCCTGCTCGCCCTGCCGCTCGCCGGCTGCGTCTCCATCGCCAACCCGGAAGGCTGGGCCGCTCCGCTCTTCACGGACTCGACCGCCTACGTGTTCCTCGGCGCCGATGAGCTCGCCGCCCTCAGCGTGGAGGAGGTGGCGCAGCCCGCCTGGCGCTTCCCTGCCGATGGGCAGGACGTCCGGTTCCGCGCCGTGTACACGGAGCCCGTCCTCGACGGCGACACCCTCTACTTCGCTTCCTACGACGGCACCCTCTTCGCCCTCTCGGCCTCCGATGGAAGCCTCCGCTGGCAGCAGCGAGGCTTCGCCGGCAGCATCGTCGGCGGCCCTGTCCTCGCCGAGGGGCGCTGGCTCGTCTTCGGCACCACCGAGGGCCGCCTCTACGCCTTGGACAAGGAGGACCGCACGCCGGCCCCGGGCTGGCCGCGGGATGGGCTCCGGCTCGGCAAGGGCGTGTGGGCGCCGCCGGTGGCGGCCGACGGCACCGTCTACGCCGCCACCATGGACGGCAACCTCTACGCCATCGCCATCGACGGAGCCCGCTTCCTCTGGCCGGAGCCGTTCCGCGTCGGGGCCGCCATCCCCGACCTCGCGCTCGTCCGCGATGGCCTCCTCTTCGTGCCCAGCCTCGACCGGAAGGTGTACTTCGTCGAGGCCACCACAGGCCGGCAGGCGTTCCCTCCGGTGGAGGCGGACGCCTGGGTGTGGACGCGCCCGGCGGTCGCCGGCTCCACGGCCTACTTCGGCGACTTCGCCGGGACGGTGATGGCAGTTGACATAATAACAGGCGCGCTCCGTTGGCGGGCCGACGTGGGAGGCAAGGTGAAGGCAGCGCCGGCCATCGTCGGGGACGTGCTGGTGGTGGCCGACCGTTCGCCGGCGGTGTCCTTCCTCGACCTGGAAACCGGTGAGCTGCTGAACCGCGTGCCTCTCCAGTCGGGGGGCACCGTGCGCGCGCCGGTGGTGGCGCACGGCGATGCCGCCTACATCGTCACGACCAAAGGGAAGCTGTTCCGGGCGACGCCGAAGACGCTGCAGGTGCGCGAGGTGGCGATCGCCGGAGGTGGGGGATGATCGGCGACCTCTTCCACCTGGTCGTCCTCCAGCCGATGATCAACCTCCTCGTCGTGCTCACGCACGCCCTCTGGGGGAGCTTCGGCCTGGCGCTCATCGCCTTCACCATCCTCATCCGCGTGGCGACCTTCCCCCTCACCCTGCGGCAGCTCCACCAGACGCGGGCGATGCAGCAGCTCCAGCCGCGCATCCAGGAGATCCAGAAGAAGTACAGCGACCCGAAACGCCGCCAGGAGGAGATGCTGCGCGTCTACCGGGAAGCGGGGGTCAACCCCCTCGGCTGCCTTGGGCCGATGCTGCTCCAGCTCCCCATCCTCATCGGCCTCTACTACGCGATCCGGCGGACGCTCCCGGAATCCCCGGAGGCGCTCGAGGCCCTCTCTGCGCAGCTGTACAACTGGAGCTACATCCAGCGGGCGGTGCCGCTCGAGGAGCACTTCCTCGGCCTCGACCTCCGGGCCTTCGGCTCGGAGGGGCTCGGCGGGCTGGTGATGGTCATCCTCGTGGGTCTCACCACGTGGCTGCAGTCGAAAACGACGGTATCGTATGCGGCCGACGAGCGCGCTCGCGCCCAGCAGCAGATGATGAACTGGATGTTGCCGGTCATGTTCGCCTTCTTCGCCCTCAACTTCCCGACGGGCGTAAGCCTCTACTGGGTGGTGAACTCCATCGTCGGCATCGGGTTCAACATCGCCGTGTACGGCATCCCCGCGCTGAAGATCGAGCCGCTCTTCCATCCGCCGTCGCCGGTGCCGGCGGCGGTCGGCCCTGCTCCTTCGGAGCGGGGCCACGCCGTTCGCCCGGCGACGCCGACAGAATCGAGGACGCGCCATGGACCAAGCCGTAGCAAGCGGCAAAACCGTCGAAGACGCACTTGAAAAGGCTCTGAAGATGCTCGGGGCCACCCGCGACGAGGTCGAGTACGTCGTGCTCGACGAAGGTCGCCGGGGCGGGCCCTTCGGCATCGGTGCCCGCGATGCGGTGGTGCGAGTGGAGCGGAAACGCCCCGGCGAGGAACCGGAGCCCCAGCCCGCCGACACGCGCATCCCGCGAACGAGCACCGAGGCGGAGCACCTGCGAGCCGCCGGGCTCGGGCGCCCGCGGGCGCCCCGCCAGCGCAGCACCCTCCGTTTGGAGGAGGCGATACCCCGCCTGACGGAGGAGGACTTCCTGAAGCCGCCTCCCGGCGGCCGTGACCAGAGGACGGCGCAGCCACGAGGGCGGCGCCGCCACCGCCCCACACGCCCCGCGCCGCCGAGCCGGCCGCGGCCCGCCTCCGAGCCGGAGGTGGAACCGAACATCGAGGCGCCCCAGGTCGACCTGGCGGCCCAGGTGGTCGACGACGTGCTCCGCATCGTGGGCATCGACGCGGAGATCACCATCCGCGAGCCGGAGACCATCGGGGACGGACGGGGCACGGCGTTGGCGGTCATCGACATCACTGGCAACGACCTCGGGCCGCTCATCGGGCGGCGGGGCGAGTCCCTCCTCGCCCTCCAGTACCTGGTGAACCACATCGTCGCTCGCCGTTATCCGGGGACGCCGATCATCACCCTCGATGCAGCCGGGTACCGTCGGCGGCGGGAGGAGCAGCTCGTCGGTTTGGCAGAACGGATGGCCGAACGGGTGCGGCGAACCCGTCAGCCTATCACCTTGGAACCGATGCCGGCGGCCGAACGTCGCATCATCCACCTCACCCTCGCCGACCACCCCGACGTCACCACCCACAGCATCGGCGAGGGGGAGGGCCGGAAGGTGGTCATCAGCCCGCGGAGGTGAACTGGTCATGCCCGACGCCGGGCTCGTGGTGGTCGTGGGGAACGTGGTCCTCGATCGGACCGCGGAGGGGTGGATCCCCGGCGGCCCCGCCCTCTACGCGGCAACGATGGCCCGGCACCTGGGCGCGAGCGTCCGGCTCGTGACAGCCCTCGCGCCCGACTACCCGCGGAAGCCGTTGGAAGGACTCGAGCTCGTCGCCCAGCCAGCGGCGCGCACGCCGCGCTACGCCAACTCCTACGATGCGGAGGGGCGGCGGCGTCAGGTGCTCCTCGATGCGGGGGAGCCCCTGCGAGTGCCAGCCGAGGCCGTGGCGGGGGCCTCGGTCCTCATCGTTGCCCCCGCCTACCGCGAGCTCGAGGCTCCTCCGGCGGCCCTGCCCTTCGGGATCGTTGCCGGTGCGAGCCTACAGGGCCTCCTGCGCGATACGAGCCCCGATGGCACCGTCGTCCCCCGGGCCGAACCCGAGGCGGCGGTACGGGCGTTCGCTCGCGACGGGTGGTTCCTCTTCCTCAGCGAGGAGGACACGCCGGATGCCCTCGTCTTCGCTCGCCGGCTGGCGCGCGGCGGTGCGGTGGTCTTCGTCACCCACGGGTGGAGGGGCGCAGCACGGGTGGATGCGAGCGCCACGCGCACCTATCCCGCTATCCCGGCCCGGCAGGTGGTCGACCCCACGGGCGCGGGCGACTGCTTCGCCGCCGCCTTCCTCGTGACCTTCGCCCGCACGAGGGACGAGGGGGCGGCCATCCGCGCGGCGCTGGCCGCAGGCTCCCTCTCCGTCGAAGGGCGGGGGGTCGAGGGCGTCCCCGACGCCGCCGCCGTGGAAGAGCGGCTCCGGGAGGCGGCGTAATGGGCCGCGTCGTCGCCTTCGTCAACCAGAAGGGCGGCGTCGGGAAGACGACGTCCGCCGTCTCGCTGGCGGCGGCGCTCGCCCGTAGAGGGCAGCGCGTCCTGCTGGTGGACCTCGACCCCCAGGCGAACGCCACGAGCGCCTGCGGGCTGGACCCGCGGGGCCTTCGCGGCAGCTACGAGGCGCTCCTGGAGGAGGCTCCGGCGGAAGGTCTCGTCTGCAGCGTTCCGGGGGAATCCTTCAGCATCCTCCCGGCGAACCCGGCCCTCGCCGGTGCCGAGGTGGAGCTCGTGCCCCTGCTCGCCAGGGAGCGGCGCCTGGCGAACGCTGTCGCGCCGCTGCGGGGTTCGTACGACTGGATCTTCATCGACTGCCCGCCGTCGCTGGGACTGCTCACGATCAACGCCCTCACGGCGGCCGATTCGGTCATCGTGCCAGTGCAGTGCGAATACATGGCGCTCGAAGGTCTCAGCCGGCTGGTGGAGACGCTGGAGCTGGTGCGGCGCAACCTGAACCCGGGGCTGAGCGTCCTGGGTGTGGTGCTCACCATGTTCGATGCCCGCACCCGGCTGGCGCAGGACGTGGTCGAGGAGGTGCGCCGGCACTTCCCGCAGACGTTCGAAACGGTGGTGCCGCGCTCGGTGCGGCTGAGCGAGGCGCCGAGCCACGGGCTCACCATTTTCGCCTACGACCCCGGAGGCCGGGCAGCCGCCGCCTACGATGCCCTGGCGGCGGAGATGCTGGCTCGCAGCGGAGCGGCCGTATGACCCATCCGAAGCGGGGACTCGGCCGTGGGCTCGATGCCCTCATCCCACCGGGGGGAACGCCGCCGGCGCCCCCCGAGGCGGGCTTCGGAGCGGCGCCCGGTTCCCCCCTCGAGGTGGACATCGACCTCATCGTCCCGAACCCGGATCAGCCACGCACGCACTTCGACCCCGAATCGTTGCGGGAACTGGCGGACTCCATTCGCGAGCACGGCATCCTCCAGCCCTTGGTGGTGAGCCGCGAGCCGTCGGGGGTGTACCGGCTCATCGCCGGGGAGCGGCGGCTGCAGGCGGCACGGCTGGCCGGACGGCGGACGGTGCCGGTGGTGGTCCGGGAGGCGGCCGATCGGGAGCTGTTGGAGCTCGCGCTCGTTGAGAACCTCCAGCGTGCGGACCTGAACCCCATCGAGACGGCGGCTGCCTACCGGCGGCTCATCGAGGAGCACGGCTACACCCAGGAGCAGGTGGCGGTGCGTGTGGGGAAGAGTCGGGCCGCCGTGGCGAACGCGTTGCGGCTGCTGCAGCTCGAAGCGGAGATCCGGCGCAGCGTGGCTGCGGGCGAGATCTCCGAGGGGCACGCGCGAGCCCTCTTGGGGCTACCGGAGGGGCCGCGGCGGCTGGAGGTCTGGCGCGAGGTCGTCCGCCGGGGCCTCTCGGTGCGCGAAACGGAGGCGCTGGTGCGGCGGGCCGCCGCGGCGTCGGCAGCGCCGGCTGCCGCGCCGGCGCCGGCCCGCCGCGGGAGCCCTGCCGGCGACCTGGAGATGCGGCTCCGGCGCGCCCTCGGCACGCGGGTCACCGTCGTGCCCCGCGGCGAGGGCGCGCGCATCGTCATCGACTGCTTCTCGACCGATGAGCTGGCCCGGGTGGTGAGCATCCTCACGTCAGAGGAGGAAGGATGAGCGCCGAAGCACGCCTCGCTGAGCTCCGCATCGTCCTCCCGCGGCCTCCGCAGCCGGCGGGCCTGTACGCCCCGGCGGTCCGCACGGGGCCGCTCCTCTTCGTCTCCGGACAGATCCCCGCCGTCGATGGGAAGGTGCTCCGTCACGGGAAGCTCGGGGCGAGCGTCACCGTGGAGGAGGGCGCGGAGCTGGCTCGCGTCTGCGCGCTGAACGCCCTCGCCATCGTGCGGGCGGAGCTCGGCACGCTCGACCGGGTGGTGCGGGTGGCGCGGGTGGCTGGCTACGTGGCCAGCGCGGAAGGCTTCGTGGAGCACCCGAAGGTGGTGAACGGCGCCTCGCAGCTCCTGCTGGACGTCTTCGGCGAGGCGGGCCGCCATGCGCGCGTGGCGGTGGGCGTGGCCGAACTGCCAGCGGGCGTCCCGGTGGAGGTGGAGTTCCTCTTCGAGGTGCGCTGACCGGGCAGCGCGGCCCCTCACCCCTCCGCGGGGCGGTCGGAGTGGCCGAGCGGTTTTCCGGGCGCGATGCGGTCGCGCACGGCCTGCTTCAACTCCTTGGCTTCCGGGAAGCGGCCGTGCTCGGCACGGGAGTAGATGGTCTCGCCGTCGAGGCGGACGACGAAGCTGCCGCCCGTGCCCGGAACGAGGGCGACCTCGCCCAGCTCCTCCTCGAAGGTGGTGAGCAGCTCCTGGGCGAGCCAGGCGGCGCGCAGGAGCCAACGGCACTGGCGGCAGTACTCGATCTCGAGGCGGGGCCGGCGGGGTTCGCTCACGCTCCACCCTCGGGCGGCCAGATGTCGCGGGCCATGAGGTCCTCCACCGTCTCCCGTCGCTGGAGGAGGCGTGCGCGCCCCTTCCGTACGGCGACGACCGGCGGGCGGAGGGCCATGTTGTAGTTTGAGCTCATGGCGAGGTTGTAGGCCCCGCTCGCAGGGAGGGCCACGAGTTCGCCCGGCCGGAGGCGCGGCAGGCGGGCGTCGCGGATGAGGATGTCGCCGCTTTCGCAGTACTTCCCGGCCAGGGTCACCGTCTCCTCCTCGGCGGCGAGGGGGCGGTCCACGGAGAGCGCCTCGTAGCGGGAGCCGTACATGGCCGGCCGGATGTTGTCGGCCATGCCGCCGTCGACGCTGACGTAGGTGCGAACGCCGGGGATCTCCTTGCGCGCCCCGACGGTGTAGACGGCGACCATCGCCCGGCCGACGAGGGCCCGCCCGGGCTCGATGTGGATGGAGGGACGCTCGAGACGGTGTGTCGCCAAGGCCTCATCGAGGGCGGCGGTGAGGCGCTCGGCGTATTCGTCGATCGTCGGGGGGTGCTGCTCGCGGGTGTAGGCGAGGGCGAACCCACCTCCCGGGCTGAACTCGCGGAACGCGAAGCCCGTCGCGTCGGCCGCCTGGGCAGCGAAGGCGCACACCACGCGGGCCGCCTCTTCGTACGGCTCAATCTCGAAGATGGGGGAGCCGAGGTGCACGTGCAGGCCCCGCAGCTCGAGGCTCCGGGCGGCGAGGGCGGCCTCCACGGCCCGCAAGGCGTCGCCGGTGGCGATGGCGAAGCCGAACTTCGAGTCGAGCACGCCCGTGGTCGTCTTCGCGTGGGTGTGAGGGTCGACGTTGGGGGAGATGCGCAGAAGGATGGGCTGGCGCACGCCTCGTTCGGCGGCGATGCGGGCCAGGAGGTCGAGCTCGTGGAAGTTGTCGACGACCACCCGCCCGACGCCGGCATCGACGGCCTGGGCGAGCTCGGCGGGCGTCTTGTTGTTGCCGTGGAAGTAGAGCCGCTGGGCAGGCATGCCGCCGGCGAGGGCCACCGCCAGTTCGCCGCCGGAAACGACGTCCATCCCCAGCCCCTCCTCGGCGGCGATGCGGGCGATGGGCCGGGAGAGGTGGGCCTTCGCCGCGTAGAGGACGCGCGCCTCGGGCCAGCGGGATTCGAAGGCGCGCCGGAACTCGCGACAGGTTTGGCGGAAGTCCTCCTCGTCGAAGACGTAGAGTGGCGTTCCGTACCGTTCCGCGAGCTCGCGGAGGTCGCAGCCGCCGATGGCGAGGCGCCCCTGCGGCGAGAGGTCGGCGGTATGGGGCAGCACATGCCGGAAGGGGAGCGCATCGAGGGGTGACGTCATGGCCCCAAGGGTACCGCTGCGAGACCCTTCGGGCATTCCGCGCCGATGCTCACCCTGCGAACGGGTGTCCGGGTGAGCGGGAGGAATGGTCGGTGCGGGGGGCGGTCTTGCGCTCGGCGGGGCGACCGTGCTCCGGGCGCGGCAGGCGTGGGCCTGTCGGGCGCCGCCGGCCACGGTGGGGGGCCGCCGGAGCGTGCCGCGACGGTGCTCTTCCTCGGCGGGCCGAAGGGAGCCGACGCGCCGGCCGGAGCGGGAGAGGGCGTTCCGCTCCGAGGCGCTCGCTCGTGCGGAGGGGCCTTCGACGGCGTGCGCAAGGCGTCGGCGGTGCGCGACGAGCGACGTGGCCGCGGGGGTCGTTGCCCCGGCGAGCGGACGCGCTGGAGGAGCGAGCGGTCGGGATGGCCTTGCCGGAGGGCTCTCGCTCTGCCAACGGGGAGGGGGAGTTCCGTCGTCCGCGCGTCGTCGGGCGGGCTGGGGCGGCCGAGGTCCCTCAGGCGACGACGTCGATGCGGTCGCGGACGTGAGGCGACGAGGTGAGCGTCTTGTGGACCGGGCACTTCCGCGCCACTCGCAGGAGGTCGTCGCGCTGGGCGTCGTCGAGCGGCCCCTGGACGACGATGCGGCGCTCGAAGACGTCGATGTACCCCTCCCGTTCGCCTTCGCAGTCCTCGCAGTCGCGGGCGTGGATGCGGTTGTGCTCCACTTCGACGGCGACGGCCTCCAGCGGGTACCCCTTGCGGCGGGCGTAGATCTGGAGCGTCATGGCGGTGCAGGCCCCGAGGGCCCAGGCGAGGAGCTCGTAGGGGTTGGGGCCGAGGTCGTCGCCGCCGGCGGCGCGGGGCTCGTCGGCCACCATGGCGCGTCCGTCGGAGACGAGGAGCTGGGCGAGGGCGTAATCGGGCAGGGACTGGACGATGACCTTCGTCATGCGCGGCTTCACCTCCGGCTGGTTCGGGGGTGCGCCCATGGTAGCGGACGGGGCCCAGCTTTGACCCCGAGCGGATCGCCCGATACGTTGCCTTCGGAATGTCGCACCCTGCCCCCCTGAACAGTCCGCCCTCCCGTCCTGCCCGCGTGTTCCAGAGCCGCGTCGTCGAGCCCCTCCAGGCGTTCATGCGTACCGAGACGTCCGCGGGGCTCGTCATCCTCCTCGGGGCGGTGGTGGCCCTGATTTGGGCGAACTCGCCTTGGAAGGAGAGCTACTTCGACTTCTGGGGCCGGGAGGTGACGATCCACCTGCTCGGCCTCCGCTTCGAGCACCACCTCTCGGATTTCGTCAACGACGTCCTCATGGTCCTCTTCTTCTTCATGGTGGGGCTCGAAATCAAGCGGGAGCTCGTCCATGGACAGCTCGCTTCACCGCGCAAGGCGGCGCTTCCCATCGTCGCCGCGGCGGGCGGGATGGCCGTCCCGGCGATCATCTACACGCTCTTCAACCGGGGCGGCGAGGACATGGAGGGCTGGGGCATCCCCGTCGCGACGGACATCGCCTTCTCGCTCGGGGTGCTCGCCCTCCTGGGCAGCCGGGTGCCCTTTTCGGTGAAGGTGTTCCTCCTCGCCATCGCCGTCGCCGACGATCTCGGGGGCATCCTCGTCATCGCCCTCTTCTACAGCGAAGGCGTCGAGGTGGTGCCGCTCCTCGTGGCGGCGGGGGTGGTGGGGCTCATCCTGCTGGCGAACCTGTTGGGCATCCGCAGCCTCGTCATCTACGCCGCCCTCGGTGTCGTCCTCTGGGCGGCGTTCTTCGAATCGGGGGTCCATGCCACACTGGCCGGGGTGGTGCTGGCGCTGCTGACTCCCGCCCGCCCGTACTACTCCCGGGAGGGCTTCGAGCCGGCGCTCCAGCCCCTCCTGAGCGCGTATCGCGCCGCGCTGGAGCGGGGCGAGGAGGAGGAGGAGGCGCAGGCGCTCCTGGCCGAGGTGGAGCGCCTGGCGCGGGAGACGGAGTCGCCGCTCGACCGGCTCGAGCATCAGCTCGCGCCCTGGGTGAGCTTCCTCATCGTGCCCATCTTCGCCATCGCCAATGCGGGCGTGCCGATTACCCACAGCGCGGTCTCCGCCGCGGTCGAGAGCCCGGTGGCGGCGGGCGTTGCGCTGGGGCTCTTCTTCGGCAAGCCGATCGGCATCCTCACGGCGACCTACCTCGCGGTGCGGCTCGGCATCGGCGCCCTTCCGAGCGGGGCGAGGTGGAGCCAGATCGCCGGCGTCGGGCTCGTGGCGGGGGTCGGCTTCACCGTATCCCTCTTCATCACGGGCCTCGCCTTCGAGCCCGGCCTCGTGCAGGACGAGGCGAAGATGGGGATCCTGGCGGGCTCCTTCCTCTCCGGCCTGGTCGGCTTCACCTACTTCCGCTTCCTCGCCGGCCGTGCGGGCGCCTCGGCTCCGGCGCCCGCGGCGGAGGCCGCTCCGGGACGCTGAGGGGGGACTGGCGACCGGCCGGAGAGGCCGGCAGGGGACATGAACCGCGCTCCGGCGGTTGCGAAAGGCGAACAAACGTTCTACTCTCGGCGCATCCCTGGCCTGCGGGAGGTGACCGGCCATGGATGTGCCGCTGCGGCGCCCGAAGCGCATCGACGCTCTCCCCGAAAACACGGAGTACCGCGACACCGGCTGCGACCTCTACCCATCCTGCCTACGCTGTCCGCTCCCCCGCTGCCGCTACGACGAGCCGGGCGGCGCCCTGGCCATCCTGCGCGCAAGACGGGATGCGGCCATCATCGCCGCCTATCGCCGCGGCAAACGCGTCGACGAGTTGGCCCGTATGTTCGGCATCTCGCGGAGGACCGTCTTCCGGGTGCTGCGCGCTGCCCGCGCCGGCGGGGACGAAAACGCCCGCGGCGTCGCCTGAGGCGGCCCTTCGTTGCCGTGCGAAAAATTTCAGGGAAACCCTTACCTCGCGCCTCATTCGACGGTGGTAGACTGAACGCGCGAGGGCGAATTCCGATCGTCGTTCATCGAGGCCGCCGACGTGAAGGTGTTGCTGGTGGGGCCCGATCCGGAGCAGGCTGGCCTCCGGTGCCCCGGCGTAGAGGTGTTCGAACGGGACGCGGTGAAGGTCCCCGACCCGGTCGACGCCCTGTCTCGGCTCATCACCATCGACCCTACCATCATCTTCCTCAGCCCTGCGCTCCAGGTGCGGGATGCGGTGGCCTTCGCCCGAACCGTGCGCGCCCGCCCGGAGGGCGACCGCGTCGCCCTCGCTGCCTGGGCGCGGCGCAGCGCCCACCCGGCTCTCTACGACGCCGGAGTCGACGCCTGCCTCGCCGTCGAAGACGCGGAAGAGGAGGTGCGGCGGCAGATCACCCAGCTCGTGCGGGTGGCCGAGCGCGCCGACCGCGCCCGGCAGCGGATCGTCGACCTCCTCGACCGGGTCGAGGACATCGTCTACGCCCACGACGCCGAAGGCCGGTACACCTTCGTCAACGCCGCCGTCGAACGCCTCACGGGCTGGAAGCGGGAGGAGGTCATCGGCCGGCGCTTCCAGGAGCTCCTCACCCCAGAGGCGATTCCCATCTCCCAAGAGATGATGGGGCGGAAGCTTCGCGGCGAGGTCGGCCATACGCGCTACATCTCCGAGGTGCGAACGAAGGACGGCGGCCGGCTCCCCCTGGAGGTGAGCTCCACGGTGGTTCGCCGGGAAGGGCGAACGGTGGAGGGGCAGGGCATCGCCCGGGACGTGCGCAGCCGGCTCGAGCAGGAGGAGCAGCTTCGGGCGAGCGAGGCGCGCCTCCGCGCCATCCTCGACGCGATCCCCGACGCCGTCGCCCGCTTCGACGAGCGCGACATCTGCATCGAATGGAAGCCCGGAGTCCCGCGCGAACTCTACCCGCGGGAGAACTTCGAAGGGCGCCACGTGCGGGAGATCATGGGCGCCCTCGCCGAAGCCACCATGGCGAACTTCGACCACGTACGCCGCACGGGCGAGCCCGTGCGCACCCTCTATAGGGGCTCCTGGGGCGGACGCGAAGGGTACTACGAAGCGCGCATCGTGCCGTTCGTCGGCGGTGAGGTCCTCTGCATCATCCGCGACATGACCGAGGAGCGCCTCCGGGAGCGGGAGCTGCAGCGCCTGGCGGCCATCGTCGAATGCTCCCAGGACGCCATCGTCGCCCGTGACCGCGAGGGGCGCATCGTCCTGTGGAACCGGGGGGCGGAGAGCCTGTACGGCTACACGGCCGAAGAGGCGCTCGGCCGGACCGCGGAATTCATCGTCCCGCCGGAGCTCTGGCCGGAATCGCAAGCAGCCTTCCAAGCGGCCCTCGAAGGCCGGGAAACCATCCTCCACGACACCGTGCGCCTCGCGAAGGGAGGCGAGCGGGTGCCCGTATCCCTTTCCATTTTCCCGGTACGGGACAGCCGGGGACGGGTGGTGGGAGTGGCGGGCATCGGCCGCGACCTGCGGGAGGCGAAAGCCGCCGAGGAGGCCCTCCGCCGGTCGGAGGCGAACTACCGAGCCGTGGTGGAAACGACCTCCGACTCCATCTGGGTCGCCGAACCGGACGAGGACGGTGCGTGGCGCATTACCTTCGTGAACAGCCGCGCGCAGCAGCTCCTCCACCGGCCGGCCGAGGAGCAGGTGGGCCGCACCCTCGAGGAGGTATTGGGCCCGGAGGGATGGGCGACGGTCCGCCCCTACTACGAAGAGGCGGCGACCACGGGTCAAGTCGTCTTCTACGAGCGGGAGGCGGAGTACCAGGGCGTGCGCCGGTACGTGGCCGCTCAATTGACGCCGGTGATGGACGAGCAGGGCCGCTGCGTCCGCATTGTCGGCAGTGCCCGCGACCTCACGGAACGGTACGAGGCGGAGGAGGGCCGCCGTCAGGCCGAAGAGCGGCTGCGACTCGCACTGGCGACGGCTCCGCTCCTCCTCGTGGCCTGGGATTCCGAAGGGGTCATCCGTCTCGCCGAAGGGACCGAGTGGGGCCGGCTGGGGGTCGACCCCGCCCGCTTGGTCGGGGTTCACTTCGAACGACTCCGCGATCTCCCCGAGCAGACGAAGCGGAACATGTGGGCGGTGCTCCGCGGCCGGGAGTACGCCGACCGGTTCGAGCTGCGCGGCCGGCTCCTGGAGACGCGCGCCCGCCCGGTGCGGAATCAACGCGGAGAGGTCGTCGGCGGCGTGGCCGTCTCCTTCGACGTCACCGAGCAGCGGCGCACGGAGGAAGCGCTCGCCCAGATGGAGAAGATGGAGAGCCTCGGCGTGCTTGCCGGGGGTGTGGCCCACGACTTCAACAACCTGCTCGTCGCCATCCTCGGCAACGTGAGCCTCGCTCGGGCCGAGCTGCCGGCGGACTCGCCGGTGCAGGAGATCCTGAACGAGATCCACGCTGCTGGCCAGCGGGCCGCCGAACTCGCCCGGCAGATGCTCGCCTACGCGGGGAAGGCGAAGTTCGTCGTGGGCGACGTCGACCTCTCGCAAGCGGTGACCGATATTGCCGCCCTGCTGGAGAGCAGCGTTCGGCGGAACGCGACGCTGCGACTCGACTTGCACCCCGGGCTGCCGGCCGTGCGTGGCGATGCCACCCAGCTCCGCCAGGTGGTGATGAACCTCGTCCTGAACGCGGCGGACGCCATCGGCGATGGGCACGGCCTCATCACCGTGCGCACGGGGGTGATGCACGTGGACCGGGGGTTTCTGCGCGACGCGTACCTGGCCCCCGACCTGCCGGAGGGGGAGTACGTCTTCCTCCAAGTGGAGGACACAGGCTGCGGCATGGACGAGGCGACGAAGGCGCGGATCTTCGACCCGTTCTTCTCCACGAAGTTCATGGGCCGGGGACTCGGCCTGGCAGCAGTGCTGGGAATCGTCCGTGGGCACCACGGCGCCATCCACGTGCAGTCGGCCCCGAACCGCGGGTCCACGTTCACCGTCATCTTCCCCCCAGCGGAGAGCGTTCCCGCGCCCGAGCCGGCCCTTCCTGGCGACGAAACGGCGCGTCCGCTCGTGCTCGTGGCCGATGACGACCCCACCGTCCGGCGGGTTACCGAGCGCGCCCTCGAAGCGCTGGGCTACCGGGCGGCGGCTGCGGAGAGCGGCGACGAGGCGGTTCGCATGGTGGTGGAGCGCCAGGGGGAGATCGCGCTTGCGCTGGTGGATTACGAGATGCCCGGGCTCAGCGGCCCGGCGCTGGTGGAGGCCCTGCGGAGACGGGCACCGGAGCTGCGCATCGTGGTGATGAGCGGGTTCACCGGCGAGGAGACGGTGGAACGGATGCGGGCCGCCGGCGCCGATGCCTTCCTCGCCAAGCCCTTCGAGCTCGAGGAGCTGCGACGGCTGACCGCCGAGCTGTTGGGCATCGAGTAGAACATCCGTACGGTATACTGCCGGCATGGCGCCCGAGGAGCGCGTCATCGCCCCTGCCGCCCGCGCCGACGAGGCGGAGTTCGAGCGCTCCCTGCGGCCGCGAACGCTGGCCGACTTCCCCGGCCAGGAGCGGGTGAAGGAGAACCTGGCGATCGCCATCGAGGCTGCCCGCCGCCGCGGCGAGCCGCTCGACCACCTCCTCTTCTACGGCCCGCCGGGCTTGGGGAAAACGACCCTCGCGAACATCGTCGCCGCCGAGCTGGGGGTTTCCATCCGCACCACCAGCGGCCCCGCCATCGAGCGGCCCGGCGACCTCGCAGCCATCCTCACCAGCCTGAAGGAGCACGACGTCCTCTTCATCGACGAGATCCACCGGCTGTCGCGGGCGGTGGAGGAGATCCTGTACCCGGCGATGGAGGACTTCGCCCTCGACCTCGTCATCGGCCGCGGGCCGGGGGCGCGCTCGGTGCGGCTGGCCATGCCCCGCTTCACCCTCATCGGCGCCACGACCCGATACGCGATGGTGAGCGCTCCCCTGCGCGACCGCTTCGGGGCCGTGTTCCGGCTCGACTTCTACGACGTCCCCACGCTCGTGACCATCGTGCGGCGCTCGGCGCGGATCCTCGGGGTCGAGCTTCCGCCGGAGGCGGCCGAGGAGATCGCCCGCCGCTCCCGAGGAACGCCGCGCGTGGCGAACCGGCTCCTCCGCCGGGTCCGCGATTACGCCGAGGTGCGTGCCGGGGGCCGCATCACCCTCGAGGCCACCCGCGCAGCCCTGGCGCTCCTCGAGGTCGACGAGCTCGGCCTCGACGAGACGGATCGCGCCCTCCTCCGCTGCCTGGTGGAGAAGTTCGAGGGAGGACCCGTGGGGCTCGAGACGCTCGCCGCGGCCACGAGCGAGGAGGCCGACACCATCATGGATGTGTACGAGCCGTTCCTTCTCCAGCTCGGGTTCCTGCAGCGCACCCCGCGCGGACGGGTGGCCACCCCGGCTGCCTACCGGCATCTGGGCCTGACCGTCCCCGCGGCCGCACGCCAGCCGGCGCTGTGGCCCGATGAGGAGTGAAGGAGGGGACGAAGCGGAGGCCGGCCGTCCGGGCTGGCGGGGCGACGTCGCAGGGATAACGATCGAGGGTCTTCGCGCGCGGCTGCGAGCGCGCGGGACCGAACCGGACGCGACCAGGGCCGGCACCGAATCGATCCGGTGACGAGTTGGCGGCGCCCCCCGATCGTTCGGCACGCGGGCGGCGGCGAAGCCCTCGCTCATCCTCGGTGGAGCTCGACGAGCGGCTGACGGCTCACCTCCGGGGGGCGGCGGCCCCCTCGTAGCGGGCCTGGGTGCCGGTTGCCGCAGCCCGGGGAGCGGCAGCCGCTGCGGGGACGGGCTCGGCGCCGTCGCTGGTGCGGCCACGCCCCTCCGCCCGAGGGCCGAGAATTGGGGGAGGACTCGGTTGACCGCATCCGCGAGGGTCAGCGCCTTGGTCTTCGTCCTCGCCCTGGGGCCGAGAATTGGGGAAGGACTCGGGTGACCGCA
>Ga0197143_1001814_pt1 | contig 17092 bp, 8 predicted proteins | sample GBS70_MetaG_FD_148603 | JGI IMG/M metagenome (GOLD analysis project Ga0197143, IMG submission 148603) | Sediment microbial communities from Great Boiling Springs, Gerlach, Nevada, United States - GBS 70_MetaG | ecosystem: Environmental > Aquatic > Thermal springs > Hot (42-90C) > Sediment...
TCGACCTCACCTCCGAGCTGGCGACCGGACCTCCCTCCTTTCTTCCTGAAAAGGAGATTCGTGGCCCGGGGATAAATTTTTTAGCCTGATGGTCGGAAGACCCTTTTTTCTGGCCGCGACGCTGCTTGTGGCCACAGTTCTCCTCTTCTTGCCTCCTAGGGAGGTTCGGGCCCAGGCGGTGCCGCTTCTCGATCCTGAGGGAACGATCCTGGGTTACCTCGGCCCCATCCGGGTGGACGGAACACCGGTGCGGGGCCGGGATGGGGTGGAGCTGCACCTGCCTCCGGGCTGGCAGGTGGAGGAAGGAGCCTCCCCGGCAGGAACCCTTCTCACCTGGGGATCCAGGGCCAGGATATGGATATTCGTGCAGAATCTCGAGGGACTCCCTGCCTCGGCCGAGGAGTACGTGCTTTACGGGAACCGCTCCGTTCTTCGGGAGTGGTCGGGGATAAAGCTCCTCCTCCACCGGCGGCTCTGGATAGCCGGCAAAAGGACGCACCTCCTGGCCTGGCGGCGCCCGGCCCTCCGGCACGTTCCGCCCCCCGACCGGAACTTCTACAAGGAATACAACCTCATCTTCTCTCCTAAGCTCGTGGTCACCCTTATGCTGGCCGCCTCCCCGGATTCCTACACCCGGGCCCAGGTGGCGCTCCATCAGGTGGCCCTCTCCCTGGCCCTGAACGAAGGCGGGGGCAGTGCCCCCGGGGGGAGCATCCCTCATCCCACCATTCCCGAATTCGAGGGGTGGAGAGACGGGGAGAAAGGGAGAGACTGGGAGGAATGGCAGACCCGGGACGAGCTGAAGTGGCCCCTCCCTCCCCGGGGGCTCACCTGGGGGATATACGATCCTTTTCTCGAGCCCGACTTCTGGTATCTAGAGGGGATCCGGAACCTGGAAAAGTCTTTGGGCACCAGGTTCGACCTCCTCATGACCTACCTCCACTTCCCCGACCCCTTCCCCCGGGAGAAAGCGGAGGAGGCGGCCCGCGAGGGGAGGCTTCTGATGCTCACCCTCCAGTCCTGGAAACCCATTCCCCAGGACCAGGTGTTCGGCACCCCCACCACCCTCATCTTCGACCTCCTGGACGGCCAGTATGACGAATACCTCCGGGAGTGGGCCCGGGAAGCCGCCCGCTGGGGCCGGCCCTTCTTCTTCCGCCTGGACAACGAGATGAACGCCGACTGGTGCCCCTGGAGCGCCTTCCAGTACGGAAAGGACGCCGACCTATACATCTACGCCTGGCGCCACGTGTGGAAAATCTTCCAAGAGGAGGGGGCGGAAAACGCCATCTGGGTGTGGAACCCCAACGACACCTCTTTCCCCAACTGGCGCTGGAACCACCACACCCGCTACTGGCCGGGAGGCAAATACGTGGACTGGGTAGGGCTTACCGCCTACAACCTGGGGGATGCCTATCCGGGCAACACCTGGCGGGAGTTCCGGGAGGCCTATCGGCCCGTCTACGACGAGTACCGCCGCCTCTATCCCGGGAAACCCCTCATGATCACCGAGTTCGCCTCCCACGACGGGGGCGGGGACAAGGCCCGCTGGATCACGGACATGTTCTCCGCCCTGAAGGAGGAATTCCCCGCCATCCGCTTCGCTGTCTGGTGGAACGGCACCGACGGAGCGCGCCGCTACCGGTTCGACAGTACCCCGGCCTCCCGGGAGGCCTTCGCCCGGGGGATCCGCGACCCCTACTTCGTCCACCCGGTCCGGTTCGAACCCCGACCCTAGCCCCAGCGTCCGCCGGGGACCGACCCCGACCGCACCGGCATCGGGCCCGACCGACAAGATGGGTCAGCTACTTGGAACCGAAGACCCAGGAGCCTTGGTTGCCAACCTACTTCTGCCAGATAGGCCGCTCGCCGGGATATTTCGGGTATCCCCCCACCTGCCAGACCACCGTCACCGCCCCTACCCGGGTGAGCGCAGCCTCCGTATCCCATAGGGGGCGAGCGGAAAATCCAGAAAGGACAGACGAGGCCCTGCCTTCACCGACCGCGTGATCCTCACCAGCGCCCCACAGCCGATCGCTACCGCCCGGCGGAGATGAGCCGGCGGATCAACTGGGTACGGCTGGCCACGTCCAGCTTGGCGAAAACACGGGAGAGGTGCTTCTTCACCGTGTCCAGTTTGATGCCTAGCCGGCTGGCGATCTCCGCGTTGGAGAGACCCTCGGCGACCGCCCGCGCCACCTCCCGTTCCCGCGGCGTGAGGGCAGCGAGTTCGGCTTCCCCCGGCGAACCACCGGATGTACCGGACACACCGGACCCGACGGATACGCCTGCGGCGCCTTGTGCGCCCTGCCCGCCAGCGCCAACCCCGGTGCGTTCCGCCGCCCAGGCCGCCAGCCGTTCGGTGAGCAGGCGCGCCAGGGGACCTGTCTTGTCGCCGGGCGGGGGCTGTCCACCGTAGGCCAGACGGAGGAGAAAGCCGGCCAGGCGGGGGCTGCGTAGATCCAGAAGGTAGGTGGGGCTGGGGAAGTCCTCCCCGAAGTCATGGTGGGTGGCGCCAGGCACCTCGGTGAAGCCGCAACGCCGCAGGATGTCCTGGAAGAAGGGCACGGGTGAGGAGGCGAGAAGGCGCCCCTCGTGAAAGGCTACCTGGAAGAGGTCGCGGAAGAGGGCGCTGCGGGCGGGGGTGTCGGCCAGATCACGGGTGTTGATATGGCGGATGTACCAGGCGGCGGTCTCCTCCGGGGATACGGCGTAGGTGGCCCGCTCCTCGGGGGAGAGCGTGCGGAAATAGGGCCCCGTCACGGGCTGTGCCTCCAGGTAGGGGAGGGTGTCGGCGTTGACGGGAATAACGACGGAGAGACCTCGCAGCCGGTCCCGGTCATCCCGGGCCATGCGCACCACGCCCGGACCCAGCGCCAGGTAGGCGGGGAGGTCGAGGGGCGCACGGAGGAAGTCCACCCAGGGCATGGAGTAGGCGAAGCGGCGGCCGCTCTCTGGGTCCGCTACCGCAAAGGTGGTGGGGCCGGTGGCGCGGGCCCGCTCCTGGCATTCCTCGAAGTAGGCCAGAAGCTCGGGCAGGTCGGCCCGGGTGGCCGGGCAGACGAAGACGCTGTCGTCGCCCTCTTCCTGACCGAAGAAGACGGCCTGCAGCAGGGCGTCTTGTAAAAAAAGGTAAAAAAAGTCCGCCAGGGCGGTGGCCCAACGCTCCTGACTCGCCGGGCCCATCAACACGCGCAGCCGGCCTGCCACGGCGCGTCTGCGCAGCTCGTCCAGCCTGGCCGGCGCCCGCCACCGCAGCTCCGTGCGCAGCGCCCGGCAGACGAGGGCGTGCAGCGACCAACCGGCGGATGTGCCCCGCACGAAGGAGAGGGCAGCGAGCTGTTCAAACTCGGCGTCGCTCACCGGCTCCCCCGCCGTCTCTGCCAGAACCTCCTGGTCGAAACGTCGCAGCACCGCAGCTGCCTCCAGTAGCCGCCGCAGGCGCTCGTCCGGCACCTCCCGCAGCCAGCGTCGGGTTAGCTCCGCCACCACCTCGGGGTGGTCGGCCGCCCGCTCCAACGCCGTCTGCCCCTCCCGGCGCGCCACGGCCGCAGCCAGGGAAAGGGCCAGCGGATTGCCGCTGGTCGAGGCCCAGGCCGCCTCGACTAGTTGCACGGCTCTATCACCACGCCCCAGGAGGCCATACAGGGCCAGATACCGCCTGGTCTGACTCCGATTGAAACCGCCGAGAGGCAGTTCCTCCACCAGCTCCGGCCAGCCGCCCAGGTGTCGCCAGAGGGTCCGCAGCGGCACCCGTCCGGCGATGACAAGGCACGCTTCTGGAGGAAGCCGTGCCACGACGGCTTCCCTCACCCAGCGGTCAAGGGGGCCCGCCTCCTCGTAGCTGTCGAGAGCCAGCACCAGCCGGGCGGCCCCTCTGCCCTCCGGGCCCGCCCCGGTTGTCGGTGGCGCCGGGCTCACCAGTTTCCCGACGCCAGTCACCTTTGCGGCAGGGGTTACCTGGGCTACGCCGGCGGACTGCGTCGTGCCTGCTGCTTCCGCGCCGTCCGTGGCCTGGGCTGCGCTGGCGGCGATCTGGGAGAGCAGGCCCTTCAGTCGGGCGGGCGACAGCCCCTCGGCCAGATCCAGGGAGAACCAGCGCGTGCCCTCCTTCTCCGCCGCCACCTGGAAAGCGTCGAGGAGGGTGCTTTTGCCTGCGCCGCCCGGTCCGTACACGTTGAGGACGGGACGGCCGCGCCCCGTCTCCCCCCGCAGCCAGCGGAGGAAGTGGCGCATCTCCCGCTTCCGTTCCACGATAGCCATGCCACCGCCCCCGTCGGAAAAACGTGCGTCCTCGACTCAATGTTACCGGGGGGCGAGGGGCACGTACCACCAAAGTGGTACGGTGCTGCCAAAAAGGGCGGCGCACACTACTTGCCACGAGGGACAGGTAGCCGGACCCGACACCTGCGGCCGGCAAGGCCACGTACCACCAAGGTGGAATTTACGCCATGGCTCTGCTTCAGTAGCTTTTTAGTCAAAAGGAGGCATGGCCTCCGACGCCCTATAAAGCCACTGGGCCGGGCCTTCTTTCCGCCTCTCCCGACGGCTCGGCGGGGTGGGCCTCCGGGCGGCGGGAGTCTGCGGGGAAGGGGATGATGGCGATGCCGGCGATGGGTGGGGGAGAGTGTGGGCCCGGCAACCGGAGGCGGCTTGCCGGTGCCGGGAGCGGATTTCGCGGGATGGCGGGGGCCCTGGTCCTGGGGCTCGTGCTTTTTTTAGGGGTTTCCGCTAGCGCCCTGAACTGGAACCAGGTGCCGTCCGGGACCGCCGAAACCCTCTACGACGCCGCCTTCGCCAATGGAATCTTCGTCGCCGTCGGCCAAAACGGCACCATCCTGACCTCCCCGGGCAGCAGCGGCGGCGCGTGGACCGCCCAGTCGGCGGGTACGACCGTCGTGCTGAATGGCGTGGCCTCCACCAACGGCGGCGGTCCGCCGGGTAGCGCCGAGTGGGTGGTGGTGGGGCACAACGGTACCATTCTTTACTCCCTTGCCGCCAACGCCTCGACCTGGGGGCCGGTGCCGGCGGGCGGCCTGCCGCCCGGGTTGGGTTCAACGCTCCTCGAGCAGGTCACCTTCGGCGGCCCGGCCGGGGGCCAGCTCTACGTGGCCGTGGGCTGGAACGGCACCATCCTCACCTCGCCCGACGGCCTCAACTGGACCCAGCCATCCTCGGGCAGCGCGGCCAACCTGGCCGACGTGGAGTACGCCGGCGGGCAGTACGTGGTCGCTGGCTGGAACGGCACCATCCTCACCTCCCCCAACGGCTCCGCCTGGACGGCCCAGCCCTCCGGCACCGGGGCCAATCTGTACGACCTGGCCCACGGGGCCGGCACCTGGGTGGCGGTGGGGGCCCAGGGCACCATCCTCTACTCCGCCAACGGGGTCAACTGGAACGCCGCCGCCTCCGGGACGACGCTCGACCTCTACGACGTGATCTACGACGGCTGCCGGTTCGTGGCTTCGGGTGCCGGCGGCACCATCCTCACCTCGCCCGACGGCATCAACTGGATGCCGGACGTGACCGGTACCACGGCGGGCCTCTTCGGTCTGGCCTCTGGCAACGGCATGGACGTGGCGGTGGGCACCGGGGGCACCGTCCTCGTGGCCAAGGGCTGCCAGCCGGCGGGCGGCGGCAAGTGCGCGTCCCTGCCGGCCGGCGCCGTGGCCTGGTGGCCCCTCAACGAAACGAGCGGCGCCACCGCCGTCGCCGACGTGGCGGGCGGGCACACGGGCACGCCCTCCACCCTCCCCGGGGTCCCCGCAGCCGTGGGTTCCCTGCTCGGTCCGAAACCGGTGGGCGGGATGGTCAACGGCGCCCTCCTCTTCGACCGGGACGACTATGTGCAGGTACCCAACAGCCCGGCGCTCAACTTCGGCACCGGCAGCTTCACGGTGGACACCTGGGTCTACGCGCCGCCGCTGACCGCCTCCCTCTACCAGGCCATCGCCAGTAAAGTGCAATACGTGACCGGCGGCACCGGCGCCATCGGCTACCGTCTCTATATCCAAAACGGCACCATCCACTTCGAGCTCTCCGACGGAAGCCTCGTGGCCACCGTGGCCGCCCCGGGCTGGTACGCCTACGGCACGTGGGAGTTCGTGGCGGGCGAGGTGGACCGCGCCGCCGGCGCCGTCAACCTGTACGTGAACGGCGTGCTGGCGGCATCGGCTCCTCTGCCGCCCGGCTTCGGCAGCGTGAGCAACGGTGCCGACCTGCTCCTGGGTCAGTTCACGACGGCGGGTTCCCCTCCGAATCCGAACCCTAGCGATGGCTGGATCGCCCTGGACGAGGTGGAGGTCTTCAACGTTGCCCTCGGCCAGGCGGCGGTGCAGGCCATCTACACGGCCGGCCCGGCCGGCAAGTGCCCGCCCGGCGCGCCGGACCTGGCGGTGACCAAGGTCCAGCAGGGCCCCGCCGTGGTGGGCGCGACGGTGTATTACCAGGTCTACGTGGCCAACGTGGGCACGGCGCCCATGCCAGGTCCCGTCACCATGACCGACAGCCTCCCCTCCGGCACTGTCCTCCTGGCCGCCGCTGGCTCCGGCTGGACCTGCTCGCCCTTTCCCCCACCGCCCGTTCCTGGTCCGGTCGCCATCACCTGTACCCACCCCGGGCCGGTGCCCGCCGGGGGAAGCCTGCCCCCCGTCACCATCGTGGCCAAAGTGACCGGCAAGGCCATAAAGCCCGGCTCTTTGACCAACTGCGCCTCCGTCGCCGGCCCCGTGGGCCCCGGGGGTACGCCGCTCGACCAGAACCCGGCCAACGACAAGTCCTGCGTCACCTCCCCCGTCAGCCAGCCCGGCGCCATCTGCGGCGTCAAGTGGCATGACCTGAACGGCAACGGTGTACGGGATCCCGGTGAACCGGGGCTGGCGGGCTGGACCATCGAGGTCCGCGACGGCAACGGGAACCTGGTGGCGTCCGCCACCACCGGCAAGGGCGGCACGTATTGTATCAAGAAGCTCCCGCCGGGCACCTACACCGTCTCGGAGGTGCTCCAGCCGGGGTGGATCCAGACCGCTCCGCAACCCGTGCCACCGGGGACCCACACGGTGACGGTGGCCTCGGGCCAGACGGTCACGGGCGTCGATTTCGGCAACCGGCTGCGCAAGGTGTTTCCCTGGCAACCCCTGCCTTTCGTCCCCGTAAATCCCCTGCCCCAGCCCGATCTTGGCATCAGCAAGTATGTGTACGACGTGCAGGTGGTAACAGGGGTGTCGTCCACCTATACCCCGTTCTGGTATTCGGTGATCACTTACGGCATCAGTGTGACCAACGTGGGCGGGGCTCCCACGCCCGTCCCGTTCACCGTCACGGACTCCATTCCGGCGGGGTTCACCCTCCAGGCGGTTTGGGGGAACGGCTGGTCATGCACCCCCACAGCCCTGCCGGCCGCGGGGCCGGTGACGCTGAACTGCTCTTTCACCGGCCCCGCCCTCCTGACGGGACAGACGGCCGATCTCTGGCTTACCATTCAAACGCCTAAAAACAACGGAGCGATCTATCAGGTGACCAATTGTGCCGCCATCGCTCCCAACCCGTGGGATGCCAACGCCACCAACGACCAATCGTGCATACAGGCGTGGGTCCAGTGATGGGCCTATCGAAAAGGCGCTTCGGGCTGGATGCTGCTGGCAACACCAAGCCCGTGCCGTCGGAAGCCGGCGAAAGGTTTGCGGAGACTGGCGAGGGAGGGGACGAGAGGTGTTTTCGTCAAACGTTAAGATCTGGCTGGTGCTGAAGAGGTCTTGTGTCGCCTTGACATTGGCCCTTGTGGCCCTGGTGCTTCTTGGCGGCGCCGCCGGGGCCATCAGTTGGACCCCCCACCCGCTCTCAGCCAATTTCAACGACGTGATTTTCGACGGGACCCAGTTCTGGGCTGTGGGGGACAACGGCTTGGTGCAGACGTCACCCGACGGTGCCACCTGGACCAGCGTCGCGCCCGGGCCGAGCTACAACTTCTACGGCATCGCCCACGGGGGCGGCGGCCAGTACGTGGTGGTCGGGGCGGGGAGCGGCAGCACCAACGTGAACATTTCCGTCTATGTGACCAACAACGGCGGCCTCACCTGGTCCCAAGGCACGGTCTTGGTGTCCTGGTACACCCCGGCCCTCTTTGGCGTGGCCCATGGCGCCACCGCCGGGGAATACGTGGCGGTCGGCGGAGCGAGCCACATCCATCGATCCACCGACGGCGGGGCCACCTGGTCGCCGTCGCCCCACTACTGGTACTACTATGGATTGTCCAAAGTGATCCACGCCCCCATCGGCACCGGCCTGTACGTGGCTGTGGGGAATGACGGCAGCATCCTCACTTCCAACGATGGGGGCATAACGTGGACAGCTCAGTACGCCCCGGGTACGGTTATTTTGGCGATAGGAAACAGCATGAACCTCTATGACGTGGCCTACGCCAATGGCCTCCTCGTGGCCGTGGGTTGGGACACGTATACATCAAACGGCGTCATCTTGACTTCTCCGGACGGCGTCAACTGGACCCAGGTCACCCCGAACCCAACTGCCGAGCCCCTTTACGGCGTGACCCATGGTCCCTGCGGCTGGGTGGCCGTGGGCGCCCAGGGCACCGTCCTCAGCTCCCCGAACGGCACGTCCTGGACCGCTGAAACGTCCAACACCACAGCGGCGTTGCGCAGAGTGGCCTACGGCAACAACCGCTACGTGGCGGTGGGCGAAGGGATGACGGTCGTGGGCCAGTGCAGCCAGCCCGCCGATATGCCCGATTTGTCCATCAGCAAGGCAGCCGAGGGGCCCCTCGTCTCCGGGCAACTGGGCAGTTACCAAATCACCGTCAGCAACGTGGGGACGGCGTCCATGCCCGGCCCGATCACGGTCACCGACACCCTACCGGCGGACCTCTCCTTCGTCTCGGCCACCGGCACCGGCTGGAGCTGCTCCGCCTCGGGCCAGACGGTCACCTGCACCCATCCCGGCCCGGTGCCCGCGGGCGGCAGCCTGCCGCCCATCACCCTGACGGTCCAGGTGGCCGCCGACGCCCAGAAGGTGGAGAACTGTGCCACGGTCAAGATGGTGGAGCAGCCGCCTACCCCGGAGGTGCCGCACTGGGTCTACATCCCGGACGCCAACCCGGCCAACGACCGGGCCTGCGACGTCTCGCCGGTCGGCCCGGGCGAGGGAAAGCCGGCGAAGATCTGCGGCGTAAAGTTTCTGGACCACGACGGGGACGGGGTGCGGGACGCCAACGAGCCCGGCCTGCCCGGCTGGACCATCCAGATCAAGGACGCCGGGGGTAACGTGGTCGGCACGGCCGTGACCGGGAAGAAGGGCCGCTTCTGTATCGAGGTGAAGGCTGGCACCTACACCGTCTCCGAGGTGGCGCAACCCGGCTGGGTGCAGACGGCACCCCCGCCGGTCCCGCCGGGCACGGCCACCGTGACGGTGGCCTCGGGCCAGACGGCCATGGTCCAGTTCGGCAACCGCCCGGAGAAGCAGCCCTGCTGTTTGACCTTCACCCTGCAGGGCGGCAAGGCTGACCAGTTCTCCACGGCCGACGGGGCGGCGGCCGAGCCCGCCACACCGCCGCCGGGGCAGCCCCAGACCTACTTCGACGAGACAGCGGGGAGCAAGGTCTTCCGCCACCGTTTCACCCTGCCGGCGGGGAACTGCATCCGGGAGGCGAAGCTGGAGGTCTTCATCAAGCCGCTGAACAACACGGCCTATGACAACAAGATCGCCCTGGTCTCCGGAAGCCAGGTTTGGCTGCGCTACCTGGGGAACGGGGTGAGCTACGGCTACCAGGGGATGCTGCCCAACGCCTGGCTGCCGGCCAATTACTCGGGTGGCTATCTGTTGACCCTGGACCTGGCGGCCCTGCCCCTGCCGGCCGGCGGGACGATGAGCCTGCTGGGGGCGCTGGACGCCAACCGCGTCCTGGACCTCCAGGTCTGGGACGAGACGAGCGTGGACTACGCCCGGCTGACGGTGCGCTTCTGCGAGTGCGCCCAGGGCGAGGCCGAGGGGCTGGCGGCGGCCGCTCGGGAAGGCGCCTCCGAGGTGCGCCTGTTTGTCGGCAAACCGCAGCTGGTGGCCGACGGCATGGAGCGGGAGATCGACGTGCCGCCGGTGGTGCGCGGCGGCCGCACCTTCCTGCCGGTGCGGGCCCTGGCCGAAGCCTTGGGCCTGGACGTGGCCTGGGATCCGGCGGAGCAGCGGGTGACCCTCTCCGGCGACGAGCAGGTCATCGAGCTGTGGGTGGGCAAGCCCGAGGCGGCCATCTCCGCCGTGTCCTCAGGGGCCAAGCTGACCAAGGCCGACGCGGCGCGGCAGACGCTGCCGCCGCGGGACAAGGACAAACCGTTCCGCGGGGAAAGCAGCCTGGTGCCCATCGACCCGCAGAACCCGGCCGTGGCGCCCTTCATCGAGAACGGGCGGGTGATGCTGCCGGTGCGCTTCATCGCCGAGAGCCTGGGATTGGAGGTCCGGTTCGAGCCGGCCAGACAGGAGATCAAGCTATGGCGTTCCAATGCACCACCTGATGTGGTGGTTGGACTGCCCTCGCTGCAGGGATTGTGGATCCGGAAAACCTGTCTCCGGACGACATCAGACGGGCGTTACTGCGAGCTTTGGGAAGTCTGCCGATTGCTCGAGGGGGGCACACCGGATTGTGTCTATTACGAAAGGCAAGGTTCGCAGTACGTCATGGTGAATATGTAAGGGGAGGGGTTTGCTCATGGGACAGTAACGAAAACCCTCCCGGTGATCCGGTCCCCGGTCGTCCCCGAGCTGGAGGAACTGAACGGATCCAGGCGCAGAGGCTGATGCCTTGCCGGGCACAGGCGCGGATCAGTTCCCTCGCCGTGAACGGCGGCCATGAGAAAAATCGTCCTCGACCCAAACGTCCTGGTCTCGGCGCTGATCACACCTTTCGGCCCCCCGGGCCGCATCCTGGACATGGCGCTGGCGCGGGAGGTCCTCGTCGTTTACGACGACCGTATCCTGGCGGAATATGGCGAGGTCCTCTCACGGGAGAGGTTCGGCTTCTCCCGCGACGATGTCGCAGAGCTGCTGGCGTTCCTCAAGGCGGAGGGTCGGAGGGCCGTCGCCCCTCCCCTGGACCTGAAGCTGCCCGATCCGGATGACGCCATGTTCGTCGAGGTGGCGGTGGCCGGCCGGGCCGACGCCATCGCGACCGGCCACACAGGCCATTTCCCCCCTCGCTCCTTTCGCAGCCTCCCGGTGCTCTCGCCGGCGGAATTTCTGGCCCACCATCAACGCCGCTCCGCAGGCACCGACGGAAGTTAGGGCGGGCCTTCGGGCTAAGAGCACGTATACCAGGCTCGGACCGTGAGGCCGTCGCGGAGGAAGGAAGCCCGGCCGCCTTAGACGAGTACCCCGGTGTTCGCCGCACCCCCGCTGGCAGCGAGATAGCAGCGCAGGCCCCGGAAGAGGTCTTCGCTGACTTCACCTCCACCGGGATGAGGCGCGTGCCCGCGTCTATAACCAGGTCCACCTCATGGCCGGTCCGGTCGCGCCAGAAGTAGAGCGGCGGCACCTCGCCCAGGTGGGCGAAGGCCTTATAATAGAGCTCGGAGAGGACGGAGGCCCACCGTTGCAGGTTGATCCGCGAGTTCCAGGCTCAGCAGGAATTGAAGGCGGCGTAGCGAAGAATCACCACCAAGCAGGGAGGGTCGGAGTTTCATTAGAACCACATCTTGATAACACCACGCCTGAACGCTTTCGGAAACGTTATCCGAAAGCACCTTGCCGGCAGTAGGATGTCCGCCGCCCGCAGGCCGCCGTCAACCTGCCTATCGTGCCAGCCGGTGCAACCGCCAGGTGTAAGCCCCTAGCTTTAGGGGGTGGGGTAGTTGACGGGCCGACAGCCCAAGGCGGAAGTCACTTTCCTGGCCACCGTGGAGCGGTACCGGGTTCCCCTCTACCGGTATGCCCTCCGGGTTGCCGAGGATCCGGTGCTGGCCGAGGAGGCGGTGCAGGAGGCGTTGACCCGCGGCTGGAAGGCTCAGGTGGAGGGACGCCCCCCGAAGCAGTGGGGGGCCTGGCTCTACCGCGTGACCCACAACGTCGCCGTGGATGAACTACGCCGCCGGGAACGCACGGCCCGCCCGTTTCCGGCCGAGCCAGGAGAGGCGGAGCGTGAGGATCCGGAACCGGGCCTGGCCGTCACCTCCCCCGACGAGGAAGCCGAGCGCCGGGCGCGGGGGGAAACGGTGCGTCAGGCGCTGTCCCTACTGCCCGACCGCTATCGCTATGTCCTGTTCCTGCGCGAAGAGGAAGGCCTGAGCTACGAGGAGATCGCCGAGGTGCTCGGTGTCCGGCCCGGTAACGTCAAGGTGCTCCTCCACCGGGCGCGGGCTTCCTTTGCCTCGCTTTATTGCGCGCTCGTGCTGGTGCGCGCCGCCCGCGCCGCCCTCGCAGGCCCGGAGCGAGGGGCCGAGGGCGTTTGCCCCGAGCTGGCCGGCCTCCTGGCCGAAGCGCCTGCCAGCCCGGCTGCGGTCCTGGCCGACGCCCGCTTGCGCCGTCGGGTCGAACAGCATCTCCAACAGTGCCCGAGCTGCCTGGTTCAGCGGGAGGAATACCGGCGGACGGGAGAGCTGTTCGGCCTCCTTCCCCCGGTCGTGCTACCCCCGTCGCTACTCGGCTGGCGGCCCGGGGAGGCGTTCCAGGCGCCCGGGGCGCCGGCGCCGGATGCGGGCTCGGCCGCCGGAGATGAGCTTTTTGCGGAACAGCCGACGGCGGCGGGCCAGGCCGGAGGCACAAGAGGCGTGTCCGGCTCGTCCGCTGGCGGCCCGGCCGTCGACATCAAGGCCGGCGGCCTGGCTTCCGTCCTGAAGGCAAAGGTGGTGGTCCTGGCGGGGCTGGCATTGCTGGGAGCGGCGGTCGCCGGCGCCGGCTACGCGGTCATGGTACGCCCGAAGGGCAATACCTCGCCCCGGGAGACGGGGGCGCCGGTGGGCGCGCCCGCACCTGTGCCTTCCTCCGCGGAGGCGGGCGGCCAGGCAGGCTCACCCTCGCCCGCGGAGGCGGGCGGTCCGGGAGAGCAGGGGAGCGACGTGGCAGGGGCCGAAGATGCGGGCGGTTTCTGGCTGCCGTGGGGGTTGCGGGCCGGCGACCGTCTGCGCTACCGGCTCGTGCAACACGCGGACGCGGGGGCGCGGGAAGGCTGGTTCTCCCTCTCGCTGAAAGAGGCGGGCCAGGGGCTCGTGGAGGCGCGCTGGGAGGGGGAGTGGGACGGAAGGAGCTTTACCCTAGCCCAGACCGGCCCGCCGGGGACGGTGGCCAGCCCGTTTTCCCTGCTGGCGCTGTCCATGGGCAATCCGGCGGCCGGGCCGTTCCTCGCCGCCGTCTCCGGCACCCTCTGGGCCCCTTGGTTCGTGCATTTCCAGGGCCAGGTGCTCGCTCCCGGTACGGGCTGGGAGTTTCCCGACGAGTCCGGCGCCGTGCGGAGCGTGAAGGTGGAGCAGGACTGCCGGGAGGCTGGTTGGGCGGGCTGGCTGGTGGTGATGCGGACCGGAGAGAAGAAGCTGGCCGAGTCCTGCCTCTCGCCGCGGGTGCCGCTCCCGCTGAGCGTGCGCCTGTGGGACGAGGACGACGGCCGCCTGCGCTACGAGGCGGTGGCCGTGGAGTACCGGCCGGGGAGCTGAGCTGCCGGAAGCGTAACCTCCGCAGGGGGGAAGCCGTCTCAACGGTCGGAGGGAGGTGACTGAATACAAGTGTGGAGCTTGAGGCAGAGGGCATCAGGGGGTGACTGGCTTTGCTGACGCGAGGAGTCTGGGAGAAGGTGTCTAGGCGGCGGAGGCTTCTTTTGTATGCGGTCCTGCTGGCGGGGCTGCTGGCGGGAGTGGGGCCGGCCCACGCTGCCGGCCACATCGGCATCCTCGTGGATGGAAACCCGATTCAGAGCGATGTGCCACCCTTCATCGATCCGAGGACCAACCGCACCATGGTGCCGGTGCGGTTCGTCTCCGAAGCGCTGGGGGCAACGGTAGACTGGGACGGGGTAGCCCGGGCGGTGATCGTCACCCGGGGTGGCCATCCCTGGTGCGAGCTCGACTGCCCGGACAAGGACCTCCACCTGCCGGGGCTCTGGCTGCCGCTCCACCAGGGGCCGGAGTTCACCCTGCCGCAGGGGTATGAGATCCTGGAAGGCTACCACGGTCCCGAAGAGGGCCGCTGGGCGGTGAGCGGGGACACGGTGCTCGTGGGGGTCAGGGACGGCGCGGCCGGGGGGGAACGGTGGCTGGTAGCCCTCGACCGCGACCTGAAGGAGAAGTGGCGGCGGAAGCTCTCCCTCCTCGCGCCGCCGGCGATCGTCGCGATCCCGGAAGAACCAGGGTCCCAGGCGCGCGGTCCGGTGCGCCTCGTCGGCGTGGCCTACCTGGACGATGACCGGGTGATCGGCTTCCGCCTGGACAACGGGGCCACCCTCTGGGAGTGGAACCGGTGCGATTACCCCGAGCTGGCGGACGACAAGTGCGGGCGGCCGCAGCCCGACGACCTCAGCTCCCTCCAGGTGCGGACGGCGGGCGGGTTGGTCTTCTTCTACCTGGATAGCGAGCCCCGGAGCCTCGTGGCCCTGGATGCCCGCACCGGGGAGATGCTCTGGAAGATGGACGGCCAGGACGTGCCGTTCGAGATCCAAGCCCTCTACGGCAGTGGCTGGTCTATTCACTGGAACTTCTTCCTGGCGGGCGAGGACGCCCAGGGCCCGGTGGTGGCCGTAGTCAGGTCGGGCAACGAGTCCCCCCTCCTGGTGATCGAGGGCCGGACGGGCAAGATCCTCTGGCACCGCAGGTGGACCGGCTGGGGGGCGCACCAGATGGATGGGCGGCAGGGGCTCCTCCTGAGCTGGGTCAAGGCCTACGACCTGGACTATGGCCGGGACCCCTACGTCCCGAAGAACGCGCTGGTAGCTTTCGACCTGCGCACGGGGCAGGAGCGGTGGCGCTACGAGACGCCGGCCAGCGACCCCAAGCCCTTCGCCGTTTCGTCCGCGGGGCGGGTCTTCCTGGGCGAGCGGTACCGCAACCAGGCCGGGAACATGGTCTGGCGCCTGGTGGCGCTGGAGGCCGGCTCGGGCCAGGCGGTCTGGCAGCGGGACCTGCCCGACGAGTTCAGCCGCGCTCTCTACGCCGACGGGCGCCAGGTCCTCTACCGCCTCTCCGGCGGCGACGTGCGCGCGGCGGCGGCCGGAGACGGCCGGGCGCTGGAGGTGGGCGCCAATCCGGGGCTCACGTCCAACCTGGCGGTAGCGGCCAACCGCGTCTACCGCTTCAAGGGCCGGACGGTGACGGCCTTCCTCGGGAGCCCGCCGCCGGTGATCCGCATCTTCGTGGACGGGCTGGAGATCGCCACCGACGCGCCGCCGGTGATCGTGCAGAACCGCACCTTCGTCCCGGTGCGCTTCGTCTCGGAGGCGCTGGGGGCCACGGTGGACTGGGACGAGGGGACGCGCACGGTGATCATCACCCGGCCCAAGCGGTGAGGGAACAGGCCGGGCGCGGATCGCAAGGGAGGGAGATGAGGTGAGGCTGGTAGCGAGAAGGGCCGGCAACCCGTTGCAGGGCGTCGGACGGTCCGCCCTGGGGGTGGCCGTGGTGCTCCTGGCCCTCGGGCTGGCCGTGGCGGGCTGCGGGAAAAAGAAGGAACCGCCGGCCGGGAAGCAGGCTCAGGAGGGGTCGGGCGAGACGGTGCGCCCGACCCCCTCGCCCGGTGGCGGCACGGCGGACGCGGGGAGAAGCGGCGCGGACCAAAGGGAGGCGTGGACCCCGTTCCAGTTCCGCGCCGGCCAGTACTTCAAATACTCGATTGCGGCGCCGGACGGCGGGCAGATGAAAAAGGGCTGGTTCAGCCTGGAGCTGAAGCCCGCCGGCGGCGACCAGATGGAGGCCGTCTGGCAGGGGGAGTTGGAAGGAGGGAGGTTTTCCTTCCGCCATACCGGGCCGATGGAAACGATAACCAACCCGGCCAGTGTGGCAATGATGGCCGCCCTGTCCGGCGGGCCGGCGGCCATGCCCGTGCTCATGGCGGCTGGAGCCACCGTCTTCACCCCCTGGTACGGCCTCGCCTTCATGAACCAGACCTTGGTCCTGGGGGCGGGGTGGGAGTTCACCAGTCCCGAAGGCGATAGCGTAAGTGTCAAGGTGGCGGAGCGTTGTAAGGAGGCGGGGATTGCGGGCTACCTCGTGCGCCTCGAGGGCCGGGCCAAGGAGGGCAAGAGAGACCGCATCGAAGCCTGCGTCTCGCCGCGTTCGCCGCTAGCTCTCTCCACCAGGGTATGGGAGGATGAGCATCTGCAGTACGAGGCGGTGTTGCAAGAGCAGCGGGGCCTCTGAAGGCGGGCCCGGATGTCAAGGCGGATCAATAGATCGACTGCTCGGCCAGGCGGATCCGCGCCTGTGCCGTTGCCAGCTCAATGTGCGCCCGAGGCAACCATCGCCTCCGCGTTCTCAGGGACTTCGGCACCGAGGACGCAAACGGCGCCTCAGGTACAGGCGATCACGAACAAAACGAAGAGTCAGGTGAGGGTTCGCCGGGTCGCCCCGGCCACTATGAGTGCATCAAGTCCCACTGGGACTGGCTACAAGGAGAGGTTGGCGACGAGTGGAAATGGGTGCCCGATGTCCTCTCCAACAGGTGAGGGGTGTCTCTGACGGCGCGCGGGGCCGGGGGTCGAAGATTCCTCAAGGTGGCAAAAGAGGGGCTCCCCGACCAGGAACCGGCGATCTGGCTACCTTCCTCGCTTCATCCCGCACCGGGGGAGCCCGCACCCCACCCCCCTGCCGAAACCATGTACGTCTACGTCCTTGGAGGAAAAGCCGATATCCGGGGGCTGGAGAGGGCCATAGCCCAGGTGTTCGGGAAGGATCGCATCTAGGGGGATAAAGGTACGGCCCGCTCAGTACACCATCTCCCGGCTCATGAAGTGGTACCTTCCCATAAATCAGAGTATCCTGGGGCTTGAGGGGGTAACGGGAACGGACCTCGACGAGGCCAGAAACCGGCTCTGGATCGGGATCGCCGATGAATCGGTGCGCCCCCGGGTGGAGGCCAAGCTCAAGGAGCTGGGTGTGCCTCAAGAAGCGGTGAT
>Ga0197143_1001815_pt1 | contig 17086 bp, 25 predicted proteins | sample GBS70_MetaG_FD_148603 | JGI IMG/M metagenome (GOLD analysis project Ga0197143, IMG submission 148603) | Sediment microbial communities from Great Boiling Springs, Gerlach, Nevada, United States - GBS 70_MetaG | ecosystem: Environmental > Aquatic > Thermal springs > Hot (42-90C) > Sediment...
CGGGCGGCCGGGTGATTACGACCTCGAGGGTCGGCTCCCGGTCGCGGAAGATGAGCTCGTTGCCCACCCGGCCTGCCTGGTCCTTGTAGGTCAGCTCCACGACGGCCGAACCGTGCCACTTCACGTCGACGACCGTGGCCGGCCCGCCAGCCAGCACGCCCTTCACCGCGGCCCCGCGGGTCAGCTCCTCAAGCCGCGCCATCGCCGTGTGGGCCTCCCCCCCCATCAGCACCAGTTGAGATTGAGCCGGGGCGGCGGCGCATCAGGCGGGTACCTCGACACCTATCTCCCAGACGCGCCTCTCACGCTTCTCCACCAGCCGGCGGATCAGTTCGGCGACCTCCCTCAGGTTCGGCTCCGAAGGAGTTGCCCGACAGCCATGTGCGGCACAGAGCCAGGTGTCCGCAGTGCGGACAGGCCACAACCTGATCCGGACCCGGGAGCATGGTCATCCCCCCTACTCTTTGCTAGCCCACCGGTAAACCCAGGCCCTTCTCAAAAGAAAGTCTCCGCCTCCGGAGGCTCTACCCGAACCAGCGCCGGAAGAGGCGGCCCACCGCCCGGCCGGCCGCGCGGCGCGCCACCCGGCGCGCGATCCTGGCCGGGTCACCCGAGGAGGCCGCCTGCACGTCGCCCAAGAGGCGCGCCAGGCCGTAGAGCGCGCCCCGCAGGGCGGAGATGCCGCTGCGCCGTCGCCTTGCCATGCCCTCACCGCCCCCTAGCAGCAACCGAGCCTCACCTACGTTTATAACCCATCCGGGGTGACAATCACCGTCATACCTCCGCGTCCCGCCCGCCCGGCGCTCAGCAACCCCAGGGGGAGTGTCCAGAGCCGCTCGTCCAGGCGGACGGCGTCTGTGCCGAGGTGGGCCAGGGCGGCGGCCGGTACCGCTCTCACCAGGGAACGAGCTTGGTCGCAGTGCGTCTGCCAATGTCGTCGTCGTTGGTGACGAGGTAGGTGTCCCCTGCCGATGCTCTGGCAGCCAGGTAACCGTCCACAAAGTCCAGTCCTTCACGGTGATAGACCAGACCGGCTAGGACGAATTCCTTGTCCTCGCACACGACCTCGGGGGCCTGAATAAACCGCTGCATCATTACCGTGGCATCCTGCCGGGAGCAACGGAAGTATTCTCCTTCCAGCACATACAGGGCTTCGGCGACGACAGGGGGAGACAAATGAAAGGCGTGGCCTTCGCGGCGCGCTCGCTGGATGAGGGCCTTCAACCGTTCGGCGTAGCGCGCATCTCCGGCGAGAAGATAGATGACGATGTTCGTGTCCAGCAACCAGGTCGCCAAGTCAGGCTTTCTCCTTCTCCATGTGCCGGCGCACCCGCTCGATCTGCGCCTGCCGCCGCGCATCCTCCACATCGAGCGTCTTGACCGGCCGGACGATCCCGATGAGGTTCTCCAAACCTGCGGGACGCGGCAACGCCTCCAACATAACGCGCCCCTTGCCGGTGACGTAGATAACCAGATCATCACCCTCGGCTATGCCAGCCTCGTCACGGACTGCCTTCGGCAACGTCAACTGCCCGCGCTGCAAAAGCTTCACCACAGGCATAGGCAATCACCCCATGCTTCTATTATCCGGAATACTGGGCGGTTTATCAATGTAGACGGAGCCATTTCGGAATCTGCTATTAGATTCAGAATACCGCTCCTCGCCCAGCCCGGGGGGCGACCGGTACCGGCTAGGGCAGCGCTATCCGGACGGCAACTTCCGGCCTGGGGGCACGGTGACTCGGGCGGGCGCAACGGCGATTCCTGCTGCGCTCGCCCGAATACGGAACCATCATCGTCGAGCACCGGGACAGGCTAGCCAGGTTCAGGTCGGAGCACATCGAGGCCGCGTTCGCTGCGGCCGGGAGGCGGCTCATCGTGGTAGAGCCGAACGAGGTGAAGGACGATCGGGCACGTGCCATTGCAGAGCCCCAGCCGCTCCACCTGCAAAGCCTTTACGCCTCTTAAGCTTGACGCTCTCCCGGGCGTCAATGGGGATCAACTCAAAGGTAAGGCCGCCTCCTCGGCGGCCATGAACCGTTGTCGCTGTGGGATTTTCATGGTGCCGCAGGAGGGAATCGAACCCTCGACACCGGGATTTTCAGTCCCGTGCTCTACCAACTGAGCTACCGCGGCACGCCGATTGGCGGCCTTTCATTATATCAGAACCTTAAGAGACTAGCTACCCCTTGTCCTAGTTCAATACATGTGGGACCCCAATTTCTGGGTATTTTTCTTTAAGATGCTCGATGGGGGGTTTCCCGCCAAGGGCCGAGTCGGCCTAGCCGACTTGACGGATGTGGTTGTAGACGTATTCCCATTGGTGGAGAAGGGGTCTTAGTTCGTCCAGTCGCCAGGGGAGGTCGTAGGCCTCCCGGCACCCACCTTGACCTCGCAACCTCTAGGAAGCCTCACCGCCCAGCCCCGCTTCGCCTAAACTGCCTTCTCCTTACCGGGACCGGTAGGCTACACCCCCTATCTTTGGACACCCAATAAGGAAGAGGTAGGGGGATGGATAGGGTAAACCACTGGGGGTGCAGAGGAGACGAAGACCGAAAAACCCAGGTGGTCGGCGAAAAAGAAGGCGGAAGCGGTTCTTCGGCTTGGCTGGAGAAGCTGTCTCGGGAGCTCAGGGTACCAAGTCGGCGATGAGCAGGTCATCTGGCCCCGTCGCTTAGAACTCCGCACAAGCGTCCTGGAGTTCGTGGACCGCTTCAACCAGAAATGGCTGGTGGAAAGATTGGGCTACCGCTCTAGCGGCGCAGAATGGGCGTGCCGGCATCTCACAGGAGCTCGACAATCACGGCATACCTCTCCGCCGTCTCGTCGTCCACACCAACAATGTCCACCCGCAGAGACGTAAGGGAAGCCTTCACTGCCTCTCGCATCCGCCCTTCCCGTCCGCTCTTGGCAAAACCAGCCAACAGCTCTCCGAGGACGACCAGATTCAAGTAGATTCCGTTCGCCTGAGCCCTCATAAAAGCCGAGCAGGCGGACGTCGCGGCCATAGTCCTTGTCCAATGTGGACTTGTCGAGGCTGAAGCAACCCCAGGACACAGGCATATTCGCCCGCCTCGAAGGCCTACTGGCTGATACTGCCAGGTCTCAAGAGTACTGGTTGAAAATCTCCTCCAGAAGAAACCGGGCCCGTGGGGGAATGCGAGCCTGGGGATAGTGGGCAAGAACCACCTCTACGACATCAGCCACACTCCGAAGACCGAGAAACCGGATGTCTTCCTCATCCTCGCGCCGCGCCCGGGGCCGGCGAGAAACCCTTTAACCGCGTCGTTCAGCCAGCCCTCAGGAAGCCCCTGCTCCTCAGCCACCTCCCGGGCGGCACGGTCAATCTCATCCTTGGGCGCAAAGACGGCATCCACATCCCGCGTGGCCCGACGTGCGTTATAGGCCAAGGCCATAGCTGCTCCGCCCACTAGATAAAGCTCCCCCTGGATCCCCCGCCGGGCCAGGCGCTCCGCCAGGGCGGAGAGACAGCAAACGATGTCTTCGCGGGTCACGGTACCACCGGGTAGCGATGCGCCGGTTCGCCCACAGCAGTTGAAGGTAGAAATGCTTCCCCCTCTATCCTCTGCATCCGACATCCTCCGTACGCGTTGGGCCTCCCTGATCCCTGAAAAGCCCCCCAAGGCCAAAGAGCGGATAAAAAGGCAGGTCAGAGAGCGCACCGAGGCGCATGGCCAGGCCTAACACCGCTGTAACTCCGTCTCGTCCACAAATATCCCCCGGCGGCGGAAGGAGGCCGGGCTTTGGACTAGAGCCAGGGCATGTAGACTCCTGAAGCCCGTGGGGAACCACCACGTCTCGAGGAACCGCTCCGGCTCATGCACCCAGGCCGGTACTGGCAGGTCACCATGGACTGCCAGGTGTTCGGCGAGCGCGGCCAGGTAGGCGTCAAAGCGCTGGTTACCGGTAAGATCAGGCCGTCCGGCCAGTAAAGCCCTCTGCTGCTCAGGGTTTCCTTCAGCGGCGTAGAAATCATCGAGAAACTCCCGGATACACAGCCAAGGATCATCGCCGGCCTTGATCCGGGAAGCCGTCCGCTGGATGGTGAGTGGCTCGTAACGCCGCACTTTTACCTCCTGACCGGCTCGGTGGATACGGGCCCGTATCTGCAGACCATGCACATCGCCCGCACCGATGTCCCTCCCTCGCCTTGCCTCTGCGACCCCCAACGCACTAAACCGGCAGCTGTCCCTCGTGTCTGCCGACCACCAACAAAAAATCTGGCCCCATCCATCTGTCTGAACTGTACCGCCTGCCGTCCGGTTCCACCACCAACGCCGGAGAAGATCCACCTCCTGCCCCTCCGGCCCCTGGCCCCAGGGCGGCGCGTCGGCGCCGAACGGTTACAATGTACCCGGGTGACGTCCTTGCTCCAGAACGCGTACCGGGTCGGCGCGACCGCCGGGATCGAGGTCCGGGTTCACTACACCTGGCTGATCATCTTCGGGCTGGTCAAAGAAGGTGTCCAGGGAGCGGTGGGGTGAGGTGACCGTGGGGGAGATCGTGACGCCGACGCCCTCGGTGGCCACGGTGGGGCCGGAGACGGAACTGCTACAGCTGCTCCGGCGCCTGGACGAGGGCGATCTGCACGTCCTGCCGGTCATCAGGCAGGGGACGGACGGGTCGGTGGTCGAGAGGATCGTCAGCCGCAGCTACCTGATCCGCTACCTCCGCCTCAGCGAGGAACTCGGCTTTTGAAGGGGAAGGGACGGGCGGGGTCGTTTCCCGGCGTACCGCGCCCGGGCTTCGGGAGGGATTCGGCCCCAAGAGGCGGAATCTCCCCCGGGAGGTGACGCCGCTGGAGGGCGGGATGCCGTCGTATCTTCCCCTCTTGACCGTATCCTTGCTGGCCTTCCTGGTCCCCCTTGCGAGCGCCCGCCTTCGCTCCCTGCACCTGCCGGTGGTGGTGGGGGAGATCCTGGCGGGGATCGTCCTGGGCCAGAGCGGCCTGCGCCTGATCCGCCCAGACAGCATCTTGTCCTTCCTGTCCGACTTCGGGCTCGCCTACCTCATGTTCCTGTCGGGCCTGGAGCTGGACTTCGCCCGGCTGCTGCCGGGAAGGACCGGCGCGGCCGCCCGTCCCGTGTGGGCCCAGCCCCTCTTCCTCGCGGGCTTCGCCTTCTGCCTCACCCTGGTGGCCGGGCTGGCGGCGGGCCACGCTCTCGTCCGGCACCGGCTCCTTACCGACCCGTGGCTGGCCGGCTTCATCTTCGCCACCACCTCCCTGGGCGTCGTGCTGCCCACCCTCAAGGAGCGGCGCCTGACGGGAACCGCCTACGGTCAGGGGCTGCTCGCCTACGCTTCCCTGTCCGACTTCGTCACCATGCTCCTCATCACCGCCTGGGCGGCAGCGCGGGGCGGGGGTGGCGCCCGCAACTTCCTGTACCTGTCCCTTTTCCTCGTCTTCTTCCTCCAGATGTACCGGAGCGGGGCGGCCTTCGCCCGCCTGCCCCTGGTGCGACGCCTGCTGGCCGCCGCCACCGGCCACTTCGACGTGCGGGCGGCCATGGCCCTCGTGCTCGTCTTCCTCGCCCTCGCCCAGCAGCTCGGAGTGGAGACGATCCTGGGGGCCTTCCTGGCCGGGACCATGATCGCCCTCATCGCGCGGGAGGACGGGGAGCAGCTCCGCCTCAAGCTGGACGCCATCGGCTTCGGCTTCTTCGTGCCGGTGTTCTTCATCATCTTCGGGGCCACCCTCGACCTGTGGAGCGCCTTCGCCTCGGCGCGCACGTGGGTCCTGCTTCCCGCCCTCGTGGCCGCAGCCTTAACTGTCAAGGTCCTGCCGGTGCTGTCGTTCTGGTCCCGGTTCTCCTTCCGGGACACCCTGGCGGGCGGGTTCCTGGTCTCCGCCCAGCTCAGCCTCACCATCGCGGCCACCGAGATCGCCCAGCGCCTGGGGGTCATGGACGAGGCCACCGTGGGTGCCTTCCTGCTGATGGCCATCCTGACAAGCGTCGTCTCCCCCGTACTCTTCTCCCGGCTGGTCCACGCCCGCGCCGAGGCGCGCGAGGCGGTGATCGTAGCCGGGGACGGGGGACTGGCCGTGACCCTGGCGCGGCGCGTGGCCGCCGAGGCCCCCACCGTGCTGCTGGCCTTGCCGGCGTTTCAGGGCGAGCTACCCGGGGAAGGGGCCGGCTTACGGGTGGTGCGGGGGAGCGGGGACGCTGCCGCCGACCTGCGGGCAGCCGGGGCAGAGCGGGCCAGGGCGCTGCTCGCCGTCACCACCGACCCGCGGGCCAACATCACCCTGGCCGAGACGGCAAGGGCGGCTTACGGGGTCGAGAACGCCCTGGCTGCGGGCGACCCGCAGGCCCTCCCGGAAGCGGAAGCCCGCGGCGTCCGCCTCATCACGGCGGAGACGTCCACCGTGATGCTCCTGGCCGCCGCCGCCCTGGCGCCCGGGGTCCTCGACCTGCTCGGGGGCGGGGAGGACACGCGGCTGGAAGAGGCGGAGGTGCGGAACCCGGCCTGCGCCAACCAGCCCCTGTCCCGCTGCCGCCTACCCGCCGGTGTCCTCGTTGTGGGGTTGCGGCGGGGGTCGGACCTGCTCGTCGCCCGTGGCGACACGGTGCTCAAGCCGGGGGACCGCGTGACGCTCATGGGCCCGCCGGGAGAGGTGGCCGCGGTGCGGGAGATGCTCGAGAGCGGCTGACGGCGGCGCCGCCCTGGTGGGCGGCCGGGGCGGCTTCGCGGGGGAGTTCGGACACCCCACCGGGGAGCCGGACGGACCGGCCTGCGGCTGCGGCAACCGCAAGTGCCTGGAGGCGCTGGCCTCCGGCACCGCCATCCGCCGCCGGACGGGACGGGCGGGAGCTCTTCGCTGCGGCAGCCGCGGCACGACGGGGCGAACCGGAGGCCCTGGCGGTCGTCGCCGGGGTGGCGGACGCTCTGGGGATGGGCTGGCCGGCCTGGCCAGCGCCTTCAACCCCGAACGCATCGTGCTGGGCGGCGGCATGATCGCCGGCTGGGACCTCTTCGTGCCCCGGTCGGCGGCGATTGTATCACGGGCCAGGCGCTCGCCAGGGGCTTCCCTCCGCACCCTGCCCGGTCGGTATCCCGGTGACGGCGATGGGCTTGCTCGCCTCGCCGAAATAGAGGCTCAGGTGCGGGAAGGGGATTTCGATGCCCTCCCGGTCGAAACGCTTCTTGATGCGGCGGCGCAGCTCACGGGCCACCTCCCACTGCTTGAGGGGGCGGGTGGTGACCATGACCTTGATGGTCACCTGGGAGTCGCCGAAGTCGTCCACGCCCAGGACCTGCAGGGGCTCGAGGATGTTCTGGCGGTGCACCTCGTCGGCGGCCAGCTCCTCCCCGATCTCCCGCAGCACCTCCATGACCCGGTCCACGTCCTCCTTGTAGGCTACGCCCACGTCTAGGACGGCCCGGGACCAGTCCTTGGTCCGGTTGGAGACGTATTGGATGGCGCCGTTGGGGAAGATGTGCACCGTCCCCTCCAGGTCCCGCAGGATGGTGGTGCGCAGGGTGATGTCCTCCACGACGCCGGTCCTGTCGTTGATGGTGACCACGTCCCCGTTCCCCGCCCTCCACAGCGGGATTCGGCGTTCAGGCGAACCGGCTGGGCCAATTTCTGGGTATTTTTCTTTATCCCGGTAGCTGCTCGATGTGCCGTGGCCGGGAGAGGGAGCTAAAGCTGGAGCGGGCAGACCGGTGCCCCGGAACGGGTGCCGGCCCGCCCTCCCATTTTCGCAGCAGACGGGACTACGCGCGTAGTCCGGCGACGACTTCCTCGGGCGACCGCACCAGCTGGCCCAGCGTGGGCGCGAAGGCCGCACGCAGGGCGCCGTCGGCCGTCACCAGCGGGCAGCGCTCGCGCAGCGCCAGCGCCACGTACAGGCAGTCGTAGACCGGCCGCCGGTAGGTGAGCGCCAGGTACACCGCCTGGGGGGCCAGCGGCGCCTCCGGCGCAAGTTCCGGCAGGGCGGCAAGGAGCAGCCCCAGCGCCTGCTTCGCCTCCTGCTCCGTCAGCTCCCCCTGCAGACGGCACTTCTTCCAGAGGGCGTTGGCCACCTCGGCCACGAACAGCCCCGGTGCGAGGAGTTCCAGACGGCCTGCGGCGAAGGCGTCCCGGATCCTCAGGGCCGCCTCGTCCCCCGCCTCGGGGACGGCCCACGGGACGGCGACAGAGGCATCGACCACGAGCCGAGTCAACGGCCGCGGTCCTCCCGCACCAGAGCGGCCGTCTCCGTGGTGGGTTGGCCGTCGCGGCGCGCCAAGATCGCCTGGCGGTGCGCATCGAATACCGGCAGCAGGCTCTCCAGTTCCTTGCGGCGCCGCCAGCGGGCCGCATGCTCCGCCAGCGCCTCGCGGGCCACGCTGTTCAGGCTGGCGCGCCGTTCCCCGGCCTCCTCGCGCAGTGCGGCCACCACATCGTCGGGTACACCGCGGATAGACAGCTGCCGCACAGCCCAGACCTCCGACCGGATGATAGCAAAACGATGTGGATTATGCAAGCAAAATGATAACAGAAAGGCAGGGTTTTCGGCCAAGGGCCGAGCGGCGTGGCCGACTTGGCGGATGTGGTTGTGACGTATTTCCACTGCCGGAGAAAAAGGGTCTTAGTTCATCCGGCGGTCTCGGACAGGCAGCTCCAACTACTTCGTGGGCATCCGCACGCCCTGGACCCTGGCCAGCGAAAGGGTCGCCTACCCCCTGGGGGTATTACTCCTGGACTCCTTATCGCTCTGGGCTTCTGCTGGTGGGCGAAACAGGATTCGAACCTGTGACCTCTTCCTTGTAAGGGAAGCGCTCTCCCGCTGAGCTATTCGCCCCTGACGGCACCAGTATACCACGTGCCGCGCTTCACTCTCGGGATATTAAGCCTTCAAGTCCCAACCGGCCCTAGAATCGTTTTTCCCATGCTTTCCCATTACCCGATGGGCCTGGCGAAAAACGTCTGGCACCACCAGCCCCTCCTCCTCATACCCTGAAACCCAGGGAGGAAGATTTGCTGGATCTGGCGATGCTCGGCGGCTGGGCGGTGCGGCTCCTCTTCGGCCTCTTCGGGTACATGGGGGGGAACGGCTCTTTTCCTCATCCCCTCTCCCCGGAGGAGGAGGCCGAGTACGTGCGCCGGATGCGCAAGGGGGATCTCGAGGCCCGGAACATCCTCATCGAGCACAACCTCCGCCTGGTGGTCCACCTGGTGAAGAAGTTTGAATCCAGCGGGGAGGATCAGGAAGACCTTATCTCCATCGGCACCATCGGCCTCATCAAGGGGGTGGAGACCTACGATCCCTCCCGGGGCACCCGCCTGGCCACCTACGCCGCCCGTTGCGTGGAAAACGAGATCCTCATGCACCTCAGAGCCCGCAAGAAGCTGCAGAAGGAGGTTTTCCTCCACGACCCCATCGGCACGGATCGGGAAGGAAACGAGATCACCTACCTCGACGTGCTCCGGGAAGAGGACGACTCCGTCCCCGAGAAGGCAGAACAAAATTGCCTCCGGGAGAAGATCGCCCGGGTACTGGAGGGTCTCCGGACCAAGGAGAGGGAGGTGATCCAACTCCGCTTTGGCCTCGAGCTTACCCAGAGGGAGGTGGGAAAGAGGCTGCACATCTCCCGCTCCTATGTATCGCGCCTGGAGAGTAAGGCGGTGAGCAAGATAGGCCGGGCCCTAATCGGTGAAAACCTGTCGTGAGAGAAACGGCCAGGGGGATAACCGGCAGATTCAATCAGGAAAACTAACAGGTTTATTCTGGGAAAAGCCAGTATTGCCCCTTCTGGTGTCCTAGGCTATCTTCGGTAAGGTATGAGCGCCTGGCCGGAGCTCAAAAGAGGAGATAACGGCCATCTCCTCTGGGCCGGAGCGGATACGGTGGAGCTGGCCCGCCGCTTTGGCACCCCCCTCTACGTCTACGATGAAGAGAGGATCCGCCAGGCCTGCCGCCACTTTCTCCGGGCCGTGTCTCCCCCCGCTCCGGAGATGCCCCCGGGGCAGATCTTTTATGCCGGCAAGGCCTTTCTCACCCTGGCCCTCGTGCGCCTCATCCGGGAGGAGGGACTGGGCCTGGACGTGGTGTCGGGAGGGGAGCTGTACACGGCCCTGGCCGCCGGTTTTCCGCCGGAGAAGATAGCCTTCCACGGAAACAACAAGCAGCCTCGAGAGGTGGAGGAAGCCGTCCGGGCCGGAGTGGGACTCTTCGTGGCCGACAACTTCCGGGAGCTCGATCTCCTGGAGGAGGTTCTCTCCCGGCAGGGGAGAAGCCAGGACCTTCTTCTCCGCGTGGCCCCCGGGGTGGAGGCCCACACCCACGAGTACGTGCTCACCGGGCAGCAGGACTCCAAATTCGGCTTCGACCTGGCTTCGGGGCAACTCGTGGAGGCCGCTCGGAGGGTAGCCAAAAGCCCCGTTCTCCGCTTTCGGGGCCTCCACTGCCACATCGGCTCCCAGATCCTGGACCGCCAGCCCTATCTGGAGGCGGCCCGGGTCATGGTGGGAGCGATGGCCCGGGTCAAGGAGGAGGCGGGGCTGGAGACAAAGATTCTGGATATGGGCGGCGGTTTCGGGATCCACTACCTCCCCGAGGACCATCCCCCCGATCCCGCCCAGGTGATTCGGGCGGTGGCCGAGGAGGTAGCCCGGGGCTGCCGGGAGCGGGGTATGGACATTCCGGCCCTGGCCTTCGAGCCCGGGCGGTCCGTGGTGGGGGAGGCGGCCCTAGCCCTTTACACCGTGGGGGCGGTGAAAAGGGTGCCCGGGTTGCGCACCTACGTCTCCGTGGATGGGGGCATGGGAGACAACCCCCGCCCAGCGCTTTACGGAGCTTCTTACTGGGCCTGCCCGGCGGCCCGGCCCTCCGCCCCCCCGGAGGAGGAGGTCAGGATCGTGGGCCGGTTCTGCGAATCGGGGGATGTGCTCATCCCCCGCATAGAGATGCCCCGGCTCGAGCCAGGCGAGGTGGTGGCCGTCTTCTCCGCCGGAGCTTACCAGTATAGCATGGCCAGCAACTACAACCGTTGCCCCCGCCCCGCAGTAGTTCTGATCGGCGAAGGAGGGAAACCCGAGGTGATCGTGGCCCGGGAGAGCTACCATGACCTCCTCTCCCACGACCGCGTGCCTCCCCGTCTCCGGTGACCGAAGGCTGGCTCTGGGGCCTCCCCGGTCTCATCCTGGCCATCTCCTTCCACGAGTTCGCCCACGCCCTGGTGGCCACCAAACTCGGCGATCCCACCCCCCGCCTGGAGGGGAGGCTGACCCTCAACCCCCTCGCTCACCTCGATCCCCTGGGGATGCTCATGCTCTGGGTGTTCCGCTTCGGCTGGGCCCGCCCGGTCCGGGTGGAGCCGGGACACTTTCGCGACCCCCGCACGGGGATGGTACTGGTGGCCCTGGCCGGTCCCGGGGCCAACCTGGCTCTGGCCTGGGCCCTCCTGATCCTCATGTCCGCCCTGGGCCTGGAACGGGGCAACTGGCTATACTTAGTGTTCGAGTACGCCGTGATCTACAACGTCTGGCTGGCCGTCTTCAACATCCTCCCCATCCCTCCGCTCGACGGGTCCCGGGTGCTTCCCCTCTTCCTCCCCCGGGAGTACGGCTACCGCTACTACCTCTTCGAGCAGTGGGGCTGGGTCATCCTCCTCCTGCTCATCGCCTCGGGGCTGATCCGCATCTTCCTCGATCCCCTGGCCATGGGAGCCATGCGGCTCATCGGGTGGCTGGCGGGGGGAAGGATATGAGCCGGCTCGAGCGGACATCCCACCTTGCAGCGGGCACCGGCGCGGCGGGGGTAGCCCTCGGAGCAAGCGGTCTACTCATAATCTGGCAGAGGAACCGGGCCCGGACAGCTTTTCCGCCAACCCGGAGGAGTCACCCTATACTACCAGATGGCCACGCCCACCGAAACCCTGCGGACAGGGGAAAAGGGGGTTCACACATAGAACGGGAGATTGACGCGCATGGAACGGGAGTTTGACGCGGCGTGATCCAGGGCAGGGGGAGATGGGAGGCTAAGTGGTTCATACTGCAGGCCAGCAGATGAAGGAAGGCTACTGACTGATGGGCGGCAGCGCCTCAGGTGAGCGGGTGGTCTTGAGCGGGATGCGCCCCACGGCGGGGAGGCTGCACCTCGGGAATTACCACGGGGCACTGAAAAACTGGGTGGAGCTCCAGGGCCGCTACCGGTGCTTCTTCTTCATCGCCGACTGGCACGCCCTGAGCACCATGTACGCCGACACGGCCAGGCTCCGGGAGAACATCCGCGAGCTGGCCCTCGACTACCTGGCGGCCGGGCTGGACCCGGAGCGGTCGGTCATCTTCATCCAGTCGGAGGTAAAGGAGCATGCCGAGCTGCACCTTCTCTTCTCCATGTTCGTCCCCCTGGGATGGCTTCTCCGGGTGCCCACCTACAAAGAGCAGCTCCGCCAGCCCGAGGGCCGAGATCTCGCCACCTACGGCTTCCTCGGCTACCCCGTCCTCCAGGCGGCTGACATCACCATCTACAAGGCGGACTACGTCCCCGTGGGCCAGGACCAGCTCCCCCATCTCGAGCTGACCCGGGAGATCGTCCGCCGCTTCAACCACCTCTACCGGCCGGTTTTTCCCGAACCCCAGGCCCTCCTCACCGAGGCCCCGGTGCTGCCGGGGATAGATGGCCGGAAGATGTCCAAGAGCTACGACAACTACATCCCCCTGGGGGCGGAGCGGGAGGAGATCGAGCGGCTGGTCATGGCCATGGTCACCGATCCCCAGCGGGTCAAGAGGACCGATCCGGGCGACCCCCAGCGGTGCCAGGTGGTCTACGCTTTCCACCGTCTTTACTCCGCCGCCGACCTTGGCAGGATCGAGGAGGGATGCCGGGAGGCGAAGCTCGGGTGCGTGGAGTGCAAAAGGCTCCTGGCACAAAGGATCGAGGAGGAACAGGCCCCCATCCGGGAGAGGAGAAAGAAGCTGGCCAGCCACCCGGAGGAAGTGGAGCGTATCCTGGCCCGGGGGGCGGAAAGGGCCCGGGAGGTGGCCCGGAAGACGCTGGCCGAGGCCCGGGAGGCGGTAGGATTAGCCTGAATCCTGATTCGTCCCTCTCACCACCCGAGTCCTCCTCGCCCCAAGGGGAGGCTCTGCGGGAGAGATGGCGTTGCCTGGCGGAGGGGGCGGTCCCCGACCCGGCCGGGGAGATGATCCGGCTGGCGGAGGAGCTGGCGGCCTTCGTTTCCGACCGGCGCTTTCCCCTCTCCGAGCGGCTGGAGATGGTGGAGCTCGGAGTGGCGGCCCTCAGGGAGCGGTTGAAGGAGCACTTCCCTCCTGAGGAGACGGAACCGGATCCCGAGGAAGAAGGGGAAGCGGGGGATCTCACCCCCCTCCTCGAAGAACCCCTCCCCGAAGACCTATCCCTTTGGGTGGAGAGGCTCAGGCGGTGGGCGGAGGAGGCAGCTCTTTTCTTCCCCTCCGGCTTCAGGCCTGAGGAGGTGGGCGACGGCCGAGGCGAAAGCCTGGCCGGGGTTTCCCTCTCCGACCTCATCGGCGCTCTGGAGGAGGTGTGGGAGAGGGCCCGGGCCAGGGAAAGGCTGGCCCTCCCGGTGCGGAAGCTCGACTTCGGGGGGGCCTTCAGAGCCATCCTCAAGCTCCTGAAGAAAAAAGAGAGGGTATCTTTCACGGAGCTCTTCCCCCCGGACGCCGACCGCTCCACGGTGGTCAACACCTTCGTGGCCCTCCTCGAACTCCTGCGCCGGGGAAAAGTGAAGGTGCTGGAAGATGGAGGAGAAATCACCGTCTCTCGGGGCTCTTGAGGCCCTCCTTTTCGCCTCCCCTTCCCCCCTCTCCCCGGGTGACCTCTCCCGCCTCCTGGGAGTATCCCGCCCGGAGGTGGAACAGCTTTTGGCCCGGCTGGAGGAGGAACTGGCCCGCCCGGAGAGGGGGCTCTCCCTCCGCCGGGTGGCAGGAGGGGTGCGGCTCATGACCCGGCCGGAATACGCCCCGTTGGTGGAGAAGGTGGCCGGAAACCACCGGCAGCCGGCTCTCACCCGGGCCGCGCTGGCTACCCTGGCCATCGTGGCCACCCGGCAACCCCTCACCCGCTCCGAGATCGAGGAGATCCGGGGGGCAGATTCAGCTCGCCCGCTGAGGCTCCTTTTGGAGATGGGACTGGTGAGGCAGGTGGGCCGCCGCCCCGGGCCGGGTGCCCCACCCCTTTACGGGACTACCCGGACGTTCCTGGAGAGGTTTGGCTTGGAAAGCCTGGAAGCTCTGCGACAAGCACTGCCCTCCATCAAAGGCTGAGGCTTTTTCCCCTTCGCCAACACCGATGATGTCGGCGGCCCCAGGTGTGCTTCCCCCCCCGTCAGAGGACCACTCTGCCCCGGCCCCGGATCCCGGTGTAGAACACCCTTTTCGGGCTCCGCCCTTCCAGGGACTTTGACCTCCGGGAAAACCTAACTCGGGATGATCTCCTATCTCCTCGGTCGCCCATCTCCTAATATCTGGGTAGAGATTCTTTTTCTCTTTCTGCTGCTCACTTACGTGCTCTGGCATCTTCCCCTGATCCGGCTGGGATTCCTACTTCGCTGGCGGGGCGGGGAATGGAAGGCGGAGATCGAGCCCCGCTGGCTGGGCCGCCTGCTGCGTCTTCGCCCTTTGCGCTTCGCCCGAGCTGTCCGGGCTCCGGGCGATCAGGCATCCTCGCCCCGTTCTCAACCTCATCCCGAGCCGGAGGAACCCCTCATCTTCGCCCTCTTCCCTTTCCTCCGCCCGCTCCGCGAGCAGTGGGGTCTCCTCCCGGCGCGAACCCATGGCGTGGGTAGATCCGCTTCTCTGGTTAAGACCCTCTTCCTTTCCCTTCTGCGACAGCAGATCAGGATGGATCTCCGGGGCTGGGTGAAGGTGGGCACCGGAGACGCGGCTACCACCGCCCTCCTGGCAGGGGCTCTGGCCTCCCTCTCCCCCCGCTTCCGGGTGATCCCCGATTTTCTGAGTCCGGCCTTTGAAGGGGAGGCGAGATGCATTTTCCGGTTGACCCCGGGGCAGATTATCCGGAAGGGGTGGCAGATTTGGATCATCCGATCCAGGGACTGATGAAGACGGCCATGGAGAGCCTCCAGAGCATGGTGGACGTCAACACCGTGGTGGGAGACCCGGTGGAGGCCCCCGACGGGACGGTGGTGATCCCCGTTTCCCGGGTGTCCCTGGGGTTTGTGGCCGGAGGCGGCGAATATCCCGGGGAGACCCGGGGCCGGGAGCAGGCTGGCTGGCCTTTCGGGGGAGGATCGGGTGCCGGCATCTCCGTCACCCCGGTGGGCTTCCTCGTGGTGGGCAAAGAGTCCATCCGCCTTCTTCCCATGTTCGAGCGAACGGCGCTAGAGAGGATCCTTGAGGCGGCCCCGGACTTCATCGAGCGGCTGGAGAGCGCCTGGCGCAGGCACAGGGGAGACGGCTCCCCCGGAGGGAGCTCCCACTACCGGGGTGAGCCGGCCAGCGGCTTCGATTACTCGGATTGAATCTCGCCCGTCTTCCCTAAATTTCCCTGGCTCAGCCCCCTCCTCCCTATGCTCCTTCATGCTGCCCAGCTCGCGGGAAGCAGCTCCCGCCGACTTTAAACCCGCTTTCCCCACTACCGTCTACCAGGGTCTTCACCTCACCTTCCTCCTCCGCTCCCGCCTCCCAGGCCGCACCTAGCCTCAAGCCCTGGCCTTCACCGGGGGTCTAACCGCGCCCCGGGACCATAAAGATTAACCCGGGACTTGCTCAGTGCCATCTGGACTTTCCTTCTGGTCTCGGGGATAGCTATAGGTCTCCTCCGGGGAAAGGGCGGGGATCTGACCCAGATCCTGGTGAAAGCGGCCCACCAGGGAGCGGAGACCATCCTGAGCCTTTCCGGGGTGATCCTCTTCTGGATGGGCATAGCCCGGATAGCCGAGCGGTCCGGGCTGGCGGAGATTTTCTCCCGACTGGTCTCCCCCCTTCTTCGCCGCCTTTTCCCCGAGATTCCTACCGGTCACCCGGCGCTCGGGGCCATAGCCATGAACGTGAGCGCCAATCTCCTGGGACTGGGCCATGCCGCCACTCCCTTCGGGCTTAAGGCCATGGAGGAGCTGCAGAAGCTGAATCCGGAAAAGGACCGGGCCACCGACTCCATGGTCACCTTCCTGGTTTTGAACACCGCCGGTCTGAGCCTCTTCCCTGTAGTGGTAGTGGGGCTCCGGGCTCAGTACGGATCCCAGAATCCCGCGGACATAGTGGTGCCCGCCTTCCTGGCCACCTGCGCCTCCACCCTCTGCGGCCTTCTGGCCGACCGGTGGCTGAGAGGCCGGAAGGGCTGAATGGCCCTGTTCTCCGACCTTCCCTCCTACCTCCTTCCCCTCCTCGTGGCTACCGTTTGCCTTTTCGCCCTGAGGAGGAGAGTGGACGTTTTCGGCTCTTTCCTGGAAGGGGCCGAAGAGGGACTGAAGCTCCTCCTGGCCATCACCCCCTACGTGGTGGCCATATTTGTGGCCATCGGCCTGGTCAGGGAATCAGGAGCCCTGGAAGTGGTATCCCTCCCCCTCCGCCCCCTCCTCCTCCCCCTGGGCATCCCCCCGGAGATCATCCCCCTCGCCCTGACCCGACCCCTCTCGGGAAGCGGGTCCCTGGCCCTGGCCGCCGAGCTTATCGCCCGCTGGGGGCCGGACTCCTATATCGGAAGGCTGGCCTCGGTGGTCCAGTCCTCCACCGACACCACCCTTTATATTCTGGCCGTCTATTTCGGCGCCGTGGGGGTGACCCGTATCCGCCACGCCCTCTGGGCCGGGCTGATCGCCGACCTGGCCGGGTTTCTGGCCTCGGTGGCCCTGGTGAAGGCGTTTTTCTGACCGATGGCCCTATCCGGGAGCTAGCCACGTTACCGGCGAACGGTCCGGGACACGGTTCCCCGCGATTGTCAGAGTCCGCCGACCGTGCTAACATAATCGGCGCTGACCGTCGGGCCGTGGCGCAGCTTGGGAGCGCACTACCTTGGGGTGGTAGGGGTCGTGGGTTCAAATCCCGCCGGCCCGACCAGGAAAAGCGATGAGCCATTCCAGAAAGCGCCGGGCCGCTGGAACTTCCTCCTCGGGCAGGGCGTCCACAAGGCGATGCAGT
>Ga0197143_1001819_pt1 | contig 17076 bp, 12 predicted proteins | sample GBS70_MetaG_FD_148603 | JGI IMG/M metagenome (GOLD analysis project Ga0197143, IMG submission 148603) | Sediment microbial communities from Great Boiling Springs, Gerlach, Nevada, United States - GBS 70_MetaG | ecosystem: Environmental > Aquatic > Thermal springs > Hot (42-90C) > Sediment...
CGCGGCATTCAACGTGGCCGGTTGCAATATGGGAGCCTGCCACGGTACGCCTAACGGCAAGAATGGCTTCAAACTCAGCCTGCGCGGTTATGATCCGGATGCGGACTTCCTCCAGCTGACCCGCGATATGAACGGTCGGCGTACCAATTTGTTGCAACCTGACCTGAGCCTAATTCTGTTGAAGGGTGCGGGCCGCGTTCCTCACGAGGGTGGGCAGCGTTTTGCGGTCGGCTCATTCTGGTACGAAGTGGTTCGGCAATGGATTGCTGAGGGGATGCAGCTGGAAGACAGTCGGCATGCTGCTCGATTGGAACGGCTGGAAGTTCTGCCCGGGTCGCGTACCCTTATCTGGCCGGGGCAAACCCAACAGCTGGCGGTGCTTGGTTATTTTAGCGATGGCAGCCGGCGCGATGTGACCTTGTTAAGCGTGTTCACTTCCAGCGATGAAACCGTAGCCACGGTCGATCGGCAGGGACTGGTACGCTTCCGCGCCCCGGGCGAGGTAGCCATCCTGGTGCGGTATCTGGAAACCATGGTCACTGTGCGTCTGGCCTTGCTTCGCCCGGATCCACAATTCGCTTGGCCCAACTTGCCGGAAAACAATTTCATTGACCGTCTGGTGTTTGCCAAGCTGAAGCGGTTGCAGATTCCGCCTTCGGAGCTTTGCACCGATGCCGAATTCATCCGTCGTGTGTATCTGGATGTTTGTGGCATCCTGCCAACTGCCGACGAAGTGCGGGCTTTTTTGGACGACAGCTCTGCGGACAAGCGGCAGAAGCTCATTGACCGTGTTCTCGAACGGCCGGAATTTGCGGACTTCTGGACTCTTAAATGGGCAGATGTGCTCCGTGCCAACCGCAAGACGATGCAGCTTGATGGCGTACATAAATTCCAGGTCTGGCTTCGCGGTCAGATTGCTGCTAATAGACCCTGGAACGAGTTGCTGAAAGAGTTACTCACCGCTTCCGGAAGCACGTACGCGAACCCGGCAGCGAACTATTACCGTGTCGCACGTGACCCAACTAGTCTAGCTGAAACCACGGCTCAATTATTCCTAGGCGTAAGGTTGCAGTGCGCGAAGTGCCATAACCATCCGTTTGAGCGCTGGACACAGGACGATTATTACGGCCTGGCAGCGTTTTTCGCTCGCGTCAAACTCAAGAACGATCCGTTCAACGAGCGTCGTCCAGACAAACCTGTTCCTGCCGCGGAGCACGTATACGTTGACCGCAGTGGGGAGGTGATTCATCCCCGCACGAACCAGCCAGTGCGGCCCAAGTTTCTCGGCGGGGATATTCTCCGGGAGGAAGTTGGAGATCGCCGGGTGGCGCTGGCAGACTGGCTTGCCCATCCTGACAATCCATTTGTCGCGCGAGCGCTGGTCAATCGCATCTGGTTCCATTTGTTTGGCCGCGGGATTGTCGATCCACCCGACGATTTCCGCGATTCCAATCCTGCCAGTAACGATGAATTGCTCGATGCTCTGGCTCGTGAGTTTGTCGCTCACGGCTACGATGCCAAACACATCATTCGTCTCATTCTCAATTCCCGTACCTATCAGCTCAGTGCTCAGACCAACGATCGCAACCAGGAAGATAACAAGTATTTCTCGCATTGTTATCCGAAGCTGTTGCCGGCGGAGGTCTTACTTGACGCTATGAGCCAAGCGACAGGCGTGCCCGAAAGATTTGCGGGTTTACCGTTTGGCACCCGCGCGGTGCAGCTACCCGACGGCGAGGTGAATCACGTTTTCCTCAAAACTTTCGGGCAGCCTGCCCGCGAGCTGGCTTGCGAATGCGAGCGCGAAAGCGAAAGCAACCTCGCTCAGGCTTTGCAATTGATTAACGGGCCCACTATCCATCAGAAGCTCCGCGAGCCGAACAATCGTATCGGTCAGCTGTTGGCTAAGAATCTCTCCCCGCAGCAAATTGTTGAGGAGTTATATCTGGGCACTTTATCCCGCCGACCGGAACCTTCTGAGGTCCAGGCTGCTCTCCAGCATGTCCAGAGCAGTTCCGACAAGCGTCGTGCCTGGGAAGATGTGCACTGGGCGCTTCTCAACGCTAAGGAATTCCTCTTCCGGCATTGATTGAACTGGCCCGGGACGCTGAAAATCCGGGGCTCACGGCTGGATTTGATTGGCCCTGCTGGTCAGTTGTAGCACGGCGAGCAGACGATCCACCAGGGCTTTGGCGTGGGTTTCCACGACAAACAGGTCGCGGTATTTGGGCGAAATGAAATCCTCCTCAAAAGCGTGCTCGATCCAGGCAAGCAAGCTGTCGAAATAGCCACATATATTGAGCAATCCAATCGGTTTGCGATGCAAGCGCAGTAACCGCCAGGTAACCATCTCGAAAAACTCCTCCGCTGTGCCATAACCGCCTGGTAGGGCCAGAAAAGCATCGGCCTTTTCAGCCATCAATGCTTTTCGTGCATGCATGCTCGGCACGATGTGTAATTCCTTCAAGCCAGTGTGCGCCAGTTCGCTTTCGACCATATTTTCCGGGATTACACCGATCACCTGGCCGCCCAGGGCGAGCATGGCATCGGCAAGCACTCCCATCAATCCGACGTGTCCACCGCCATAAACGAGCGTTATTTGCCGCTGGACCAGTACACGGGCCAGTTGCCGAGCTGCTTCTGCGTATTCTGCTCTGCGACCAAGTCGCGAGCCGCAATAGACCGTCACATGAATGTTCTTTGTCACGAGCGTTTTCTCTCCTGATACGCTGCCTGGCGGAATGTATAGTCAAATGGTGCTGTCGGCCGATAATCAGCACCGATGCCATTGAACTATTCTGCATGACATGGCCGGTTCAGTCACCCCGTCTTTCAGCGATACTGCATTTGGCAAGGTCATCAGTATCGCCGCGACGATTGATGGCATGTGTGCCATAAGTTATCCGTAGTCCCATGCCAGGTTGACAATCAACCGCTCCTGATAGCTCGCAGTGAGTCGTGGGAATTGTCACTTCCGATCCGTGGTCGAGCTTCACCGCGGTTGACCAACACTTTGGCCACTTCGCAAACGGCATTTGGTTATACCTAAGACCGCGAGGCGTTATTGCATCGAGGAGTGCGACCGCTGCAACGCTTGCAGCAGGTCGAGGGCCTTTCCGGAATCCACGGTTTCCGCGGCGATGCGTACGCCGTCGGTCAGGCGGGATACGCGACCGGCCAGTAAAAGCGCCGCTGCTGTATTTGCCAGAACCAGATCGCGGGCCGGGCATTTCGCACCCGACAACACCGCCACTATCAATTCGGCACTTTGTTCCGGCCCACTCACCTGAAAGGCTTCCACAGGATAGCGCGGTAAACCGAAACTTTCGGGATACCACACGGTTGCCTCGACGTTTCCGCCAACTACCTTGCGAACGTGGGTCGGTCCGCTGAGTGTAATTTCGTCTAGCCCATCGCTGCCGTGCACCACCAGAGCTTCTACCCCACCCAATCGTGCTAACGTCTGTGCTAGCAAATCAAGAAGCTCCGGTCGGCCTACGCCCAGCAATTGCCGCTTCGCACTTGCCGGGTTCAGAAGCGGTCCAAGCAGATGGAAGATGGTGCGAAAACCGAGCCGGCGTCGCACTTCCGCTACCTGGGCCAACACCGGATGAAACCGCGGGGCAAAACAAAACGCAAACCCATGGTCTCGCAAACACGCCGCCACGCCCGGCGCTGTCAACTCTACCGGCACCCCCAACCGCTCCAGGACATCGGCGCTGCCACTTCTGCTGGAAACGCTTCGGTTTCCGTGCTTGACCACCGGCACGCCGCACGCCGCTGTTACCAGTGCTGCTGCCGTGCTCACGTTGAATGTGCCCAGTTCATCGCCGCCTGTACCACAGGTGTCCAGCACTTCTAATCCACCCGTGGGCACCGGAACCATGCGTTGCCGTAACCATTGACACGCCGCCCGCAGTTCGTTCGGCGTCTCTCCTTTGGCCCGCCAGGCAGTTAACAACGCCGCCACCGCTATTTTGTCGCTGGTTTCTTCGGTCATGGCGTGCAGAGCTAGCCACACTTGCTCTGCCCTCAATTCTTGCTTTGCCAGCAGCTGTCGCGTTAAGCTCTGCAAATCCATACAGATACCGACACCTGTTCAACCTGGTTTTGGACCGTCAATATTCGAGTCCATTATCCGTTTGTATTCTTGCTCACTTCCGTGCACTTGGACACATTTCGCGTCGCCGGTCCACCTGGCTTGTTTCAAGCAGTTTTTATGTTGTACGGGCCGACATTCAATCTGCCCAGCACCGTGAGCCACACGGTTGACCCCACGCCAGATAAATCGTAGCATTAGTTGTCGCTGCCGGAGCAGGGCCTCTGGACACTCTGGTCATTCTGTATTCTGCACTCCGAAACCTGCCTGGCCAACAATTGACCCCGGTCGGATGACTGATGACAGTAAGCATTCTGAATGCAATCTCTAGAACCTTCCTGACGACCGGTGATGTGTCACTCTCCCGATGGACTGCGGAAACGATCAGCCAGTGCCAGCGCCCCTGTCCAGTCCAGCATCGAGGGCGTAGCTCAGCAGGTAGAGCAACGGACTTTTAATCCGTAGGTCGCGGGTTCGAATCCCGCCGCCCTCACTGTTAGTTGCATGGCAGGACTTTCTGACTAAGGGTTGGCTTTCACCTGAAGAAGATGCGTCGAGGGCCGTATGGGTTGTGAATGGCCCGACTTATGCTGCAAAACTGGTTTTGCCGCGGGCTTTGCAGGTTCTGTCAGCCCCATATTGCGGCCGATGTGCTGCGGGGCGGTGCATTGCTACACCGCAAGCTGCCGCAAACAACAAAGTTTCTCCAGGGGCATCGTCAAGGCCAGCAGGTGAAGTCTTAGATGAGAGAATTGAGCCGTAATGGCCCGTCGGCTCGTTGAAAATAAACGCTGCTTACCGGGCTGACCAACACAGGATGCGCGAATGTCATCCGCTGCCAGCAAACCACATCCCACTGCATTTCGAGCACAACAGGAACGCAGCGCGGAGAGAATCTGCATTTACGCACCGGAACATGGCGTCAAATCACGATGCTAGTACGGATGTTGATTACGCCTGCCCGAAGGATTTACTTACTTCTTCGGTAAAAATTGCAGCAGCCATGCGATGAAGCCGCGAGGATTGCGCGTCTGAATCAATATCCGTCCTGGTCCGCGAAAGCGACAGACTAGTCCTTCACCGGACGTGAACGAAGAGATCCAACCGCTGGAAGCTTTCTGGATTTCGTAATCGAGCGTCTCGGGCCAGGCAACTAAATGGCCGTTATCAATGATGATCTCCTGGCCATCAGCGAGATCAATCGGATGGATCGCACCATAAGAACTGACGAACAATGTCCCCGTGCCGCTGGCTCTGAGCACGAAGAAACCCTCACCCGAAAAAAGTCCCTTGACGAGACTTTGCGCCTTCGTGCTGATCTCGACGTCCCGGCTGGCAGCGAAAAACCCGTCCTTTTGAAGGATGTAACCCGTGTTACCGTCGAGCTGAAGGGGATAAATCTCGCCTGGTAATTCATGGGCTAACAGGGCGACCCCTGGCCCGCGCCGAGCCGTCAATGTCTGAAAGAAAAACGATTCCCCTGCCAACCACCGTCCCAAACCTTTCAGGACGCCTCCTTCCGCCTTACCTTCGACGTCCAACGTATCACTCATGGCGACCATGGCACCCGCCTCGGCCTTGAGCGACTCGCCGATGTCTAGATGCACTTTCAACATCATAAACGGGCCAGAATGGACGAATTCATGGCGCATGTCCAGCTCCTGGTAGTTGGAAATGCGGTTTGCAAATGGCTCAAGCTATGTTTATGGGAAAATCAGGCGGGAGACAATAACGCGGAAAAAGTCGGGATCAGTTTGCCGAATGACAAACGAACCAGGATGTCATGACGCGACTTAGTCCACGTAAGGATCGGCACCGATATTTTTGAGGATTTCCTGGCGTTCACGCTCATAGACCATCAAATCCACGCGCTGGAGATAATGGCGACGTTCAGTACGACGCTGGGCTTTGATAAATAACGGCAGTAGGTGATCCAGTCGGGCGTCGGAATTTCGCTTGGCCAGAGCGAGGAGCTTGTTTCGGCGTTTCCAGCCCAGCGATTCCAGCAGCTCATCTTCAAGGGAGAGGAAAAACTGTGCACTGCCAGGATCACCCTGACGTCCAGCACGGCCAATCAGCTGGCGGTCGATGCGAGCGGCATCGTGACGTTCGGTCCCGATCACGTGTAACCCGCCGGCAGCAACAACTTGCTGATGCAACTCAGCGATATTTTCCCGTTCGGCTATTTCGCGTACTTTTTGTCGCCAGATTTCTGGCGGGACATCGAGACGAGAGCGATACGATGAACGTAATTCCTGCCAGGCCAAGTATTCGGGGTTACCGCCCAGAAGGATGTCGGTTCCACGTCCGGCCATGTTGGTGGCAATGGTAACGGTTCCAGGCCGGCCAGCTTGTGCGACAATTTCCGCTTCGCGTTCGTGCTGGCGAGCATGGAGAACCTGGTGGGGGATACCAGCTTCGTCTAGAAGTCGGCTTAAGGTTTCCGCTTTCTCTACCGTGCGGGTGCCGATCAACACCGGGCGTCCGAGTTGCCGCAAGCGCTGCACTTCTTCAACGACCGCTCGGAATTTGGCACGTTCGCTCGCATAAACGCGGTCCGGCAGTATCTGACGAATGACAGGCCGATTGGTCGGAACTCGCACCGTCACCAGCTTGTAAACCTTGCGAAGCTCACGGCGATTTTCGTAAGCCGTACCAGTCATGCCTGCAAGTTTTTGATAAAGCCGGAAGTAGCTCTGATACGTGATTTGAGCCGCATGCTCAGTAGGTTTGGTAATGGGCAGTCCTTCCTTGGCCTCGACGGCCTGGTGCATTCCTTCCCGCCAGTGGCGATCGGGCATGCGTCGGCCAGTATATTCGTCAATGATAACGACTTTGTTATCCTCGACGAGATAGTGCTGGTCGCGACGATAGCGATGATGGGCCCAGAGCGCACGCTCGACGTGTTCGAACAGCTTGTCCAGGCCGGGAATTTTCGGTCCGGACGGAAAACCGGCCCAGCGGATGTACTGGCGACCTTCTTCGGTCAGTTCGATTTTTTGCTTGCGAATGTCGAAGGTGAAATGCGCCTCCCATTGCAACTGCTGGGCGATGTGATCAGCCCACTGGAAGACTGCGGTTTCTTCAGGACTAGCCAGTTGGGTACCGGTGCTGATGATCAGCGGGGTACGGGCCTCGTCAATCAAGATGCTATCAGCTTCGTCCACGATGGCATAGTGATGCTCTCGTTGCACACGCGGGTCAGGCGGCCGGGCACTCTGTCCATCGCCCAGCCAGGCTTGCCAGAACGGTGTTCCCCCGGTGCGTGCCTGATCCCGAAGCCGCAAACGATCGCGAAGAAAATCAAACCCGAATTCTGAAGCTGTGCCGTAAGTAATATCGTAGCGGTAAATGATTCGGCGTTCCTCGTCCGACATTTGCATCTGCAGAGCACCAACGGTCAATCCGAGCAAACGATAAATGGCTCCCATCCACTCAGCATCACGGCGAGCCAAATAGTCATTGACCGTGGTTACGTGTACTCCCTTGCCGGTTAGAGCGTTTAAATACGCGGGCATGGCGGCGATGAGGGTCTTGCCTTCACCGGTGACCACCTCGGCCAGGCCACCATCGTGCAAAACTACCGCGGCTGCCAGCTGGACATCAAACGGTCGCAGACCCAGGGTTCGCCACGCGGCGACACAGACTAATCCAAAAGCTTCCGGTAAAAGATGATCGAGTTTTTCACCACCACGTGCCCGACCGCGTAATCTCATACTCACCTGCCGTAACTCGTCATTACTCAGCCGCCAGTATTGGCGTTCCCAGTGGCGAATTTTCGGAATAAACAGGGCTGCTCGTGCCAGCCGGCGTTGTTCAGGCGAACCGAAAATACGGTAAAACCGATTCCGCCAAATCGAGCCAAATCGCCCCGGCACGTTGCCGCCGGTTGTCGCATCGGGAAGTTTTTCCAGATGTTCCGGTGTCGTCGTTGCTGTTGTGGTCATAGGAGGCCCGAGACCTGGTGAATGGCTCCACTAGACGCAGACGCTGCCCGTGCCCTTGAGCAAGGCAGAATTAGGTTTCCGGACGAGTTGTTTGCAATATTCGGGCTACCGTTTCCTGTTGCACGGGCTGGACGATGCCTTTCTCAGTAATAATACCCGTAATGAGATCGGCTGGCGTCACGTCGAAAGCCGGATTTTCGGCACGGATTCCTGCGGGGGCAATCGTCAAGCCGAACGGTTGTGTCACTTCTTGCGGCGAGCGTTGTTCGATGGGAATACTATCACCGTCGGGCAGAGTTGGATCGAAAGTGCTAGTGGGGGCAGCAACGTAAAACGGAATGCCGTGTCTGCGCGCCAGAGCCGCCAGTGTGTACGTGCCAACTTTATTTGCTGTATCGCCGTTGGCTGCAATGCGGTCGGCACCGACTACCACCATGTGGATTTTTCCCTGCCGCATCAGCCAGCCTGCAGCATTATCGCAGATCAGCACCGTCTCGATCCCTCGCTGTTGTAGCTCCAGGGTGGTGAGTCGCGCTCCCTGCCATAGCGGTCTGGTCTCGGTAGCGTACACAGTAAACCGTCGCCCCAATTCGTGGGCCACAAACAATACCCCCAGCGCCGTGCCGTAATCCGAAGCCGCCAGTGCACCGGTGTTGCAGTGAGTCAGGACGTTCATTCCGTCGCGGATTAGGCCTACTCCCTGTTCGGCCAGTTGGCGACACTGGTTACGGTCTTCGTCCCATATCGCTTTCGCTTCTGCCAGTAACCGTGGTACCAGGTCATTTACGGTTGGGTTGAACGCTGGTGCCTTAATCACCGACTGACCGATTTGCTCCATGCGCTGCAAAGCGTGAAAAAGATTCACCGCGGTTGGCCTACTTTCACGAAGCATTTCCACCACTCGTTGTAAATGGGCGAGGGCATCCGCTGCCGTCGTGTAACGTGCCCGACGCATTCCCAATACGACACCGAATGCAGCGGCCACGCCTATTGCCGGTGCTCCGCGGATCTTCAATTGCACAATCGCCTCACGGACTTCTTCCGCCGTTTCCAGGCGCAAGTAACGTACTTCTCCCGGCAGCCTAATCTGGTCAACGATCCGCAAAAAGCCATCTCGTTCGCCCACCCATTCCAGAGCTCGCAATACCTTTGGCATAAGCAGATCCTCTCACACTCCGTGCCGATCGCGCACAGCCAGTCCCCGAACTGGGATTGCCTGAGCCGGCGTCGCCCTTGACTATAAGCCTAGCGCTATTGCTTCGCCAGGCACTCGTGTTCTTACCCCGTCTCGAATGTTGTACTATTCGCGTAAAGGCCGCGAAGCATCTCAACCAGGGAGTTTCCATACTGTGGCGCTCTGTGCGTGTTCGCGTATGCGCCACGTGGTGAAACGTCTCAAGCCGGGAACTTTGCTACCACTCCGCCACCAGGAACTGCTGGCAATTTCCTCACGACGAGAACTGGTTTTCCGCGGAAAAAACATAACTGCAACTGCGACGCTCGGCAGACCATTTTCATTGGCGGCCGCTCCTGCACCTCTTCTCACAAAAACACCGATTGGGACCAGAACTTGCCTTTTTACGGATATATACCGCCATTGGGCAGACAATAGCCTCGCCCGTATGCTTCGTAAAAAACTTCTTCCGGGTGAAACCCGGAAGCAAGACGAACAGGTTGAAGAGGCTCTTTGCCATCTGCCATGGAGCGCTGAGGAAATTGGCCATCGCTACAGGCCAGGCGTCGTTTAGGCAATCACACGCATTTGCACGGTGCCGATCTGAATCACGTCGCCGGGTTTGAGCGGCTGTTTTTGGCCGGGATAGACACGCTGGCGATTGACGTAGGTGCCGTTGGCGCTATTGAGGTCTTCGATATGCATCTGGCCGTTCTCAAAAATAATCACCGCATGCTGACGTGAAGTCCAAATGCGATCAGGCGGTTCTTGGTATTCGAGGTCGATATCCACGGGTTTTTCGTCGGCTCTGCCGATGAAGTTTTCGCCTTCGTAAATCGGGAATTCGTCCCCGATTTTCATGCCGCGAATCACCTTGAGTCGCGGCTGACTTCCCGGAGGAAAGACTGCTGCCGCCGGCGGAGCAGCTGGACTCGGTGCCGCCGACGGAGTAGCCGTCGGCGTGATTGCGGGGGCTGGCGGAACCGTAGCGGCGGGTGTAACCCCTGGAGTTTCCGCTGCCGGCGTTGCAGCCGGAGCAGCCGGGGCAACCGGTGCTGCTGTTGGGACTGCTTCCGCAGCCGGAGGAGTCGCCGCCACCGGTACGGCTTCAGCGACCGGTGCGGCAGGCGATACGGGCATAGCTTCCACGACCGGCGCGGTCGGCGATACGGGTACAGCCTCTGCAATTGGCATTGCCGGGGCAGTGGGAGCCGGTTCGGCCGTTGGCACACCTGCGGGTGAAATTTGGGCGGCAGGAACGGCCTCTGCAATCGCAACATCCGGCAATGGTTCCGCAGCCGGCATTGCTTCCGCTGCTGGTGCGGCAAAACCGATTGGCGGGCCGGAAGATACAGGCTTTTCGGCAGGGGAGCCCGCAGCCTGAGTTTCGGGTAACTCCGATTTACACTGCTCGCAGAAGAGCGAGCCGTCTTCATTGCTGTAACCGCAGAACGGACACTGGATCATGGATGCTGTCCTCCCAAGTGATGCTGTTCACTAGCCAATGGAGCACGGCCTAAAGTCTTGCAAATGGACCGGTTCAGCTGGTGGGCATTTCCTCTGCCAGTCGCATGGAATCTTCCAGAGCGAGCATGGTTTTCTTGGAAACCCGCCCACCGGCGTTAATCTCCTGCAACGCCTGTTTGGCGAGCATAGTTTTCTTAGCAGCGCGCGGGCCCAGCATAGTGGCCTTGCGCTCGATAGCCTGGGCCAAACGCTTGACTTCCTCAACCTTATTTTGCTGGATCGCCTGTTGCAAGTTAGCGTTCATCTCGTAAATCTGCACATCGTCAATGTGCTTCATGACCTCAGCGTTGACATAGCTGGGCTGCGTAGCCGAGTAACGCACCTTGAGCGGTACTGGGCCAGTCGTGCCCGGCAACGCTCCGAGTTTGTAGGTAACTTCCACCTGACAAATTACGTAATCGCCGTCCGGTCGTGGCGGCAAACTGAAATCGAGGATGTAGCGGGTGGACTTATCCTTTTCCAGCGTGCCGAGGTCCGCGACCAGATGCCGCTCTTCTACCTCCCGTAGAGGTAATTCGCGGATTTCCGGCACCACTAACCGGCAGCGTTTCACGCGGACATCCTTGAGTGGACGCAGATGCATCTCCACTTCGGTAAACGCTGTGCTTGCCAGGTGAGTAAATTCCTGAACGAAGATGCGTTCGGCTTCCTCGCGTTTCTCGGCTTCGATGTAAAACCACTTGCCGTTGCTCAGTTTTGCCAACTCCTTCACCAGATTAGCATTCCACTCGGTGCCAATTCCCATAATGGTGAGATGCATTTTCTGCTGGGGCAAGGAAGCGGCGATTTGTTTGCACACGGATTCGCCGGAAGTTTCGCCGTCGGTGAGAATAACCAGGTGAGATAGAATCCCCTCGCCGTGATTTTTCTGAAGCTCCGCCACGGCCAGCTGCATGCCCTGGTCCATAGAAGTGCCGCCGGGATCGACGTTGAACTGATCCACGGCCAGTAGGTGATCCTCGATCTTCTGCCGCTCGGACAAAGGCGTGGGCGGCAAAATAACGCGGGCATCGTGGCCAAAAGCGACAATGCTAATGAGGTCGTGTGGCTGCAGCTGCTGCAATGCGCGACGAGCAGCTTCCTGGACGCGGTGCAAACGACTCAAACCCGTGCCGTCTTCTTCGTACATCGAGCCGCTTACATCCAGAGCCAGGGCCACGTTTAGCCGCATGGGCACGGCATTGAAATCCCCGGCCGGTATCAACTTAATCAAAGCGTAGCTGGCTACGGACTCGCCGGCCACTCTGATAACATCACGATGCATCATTCGCTCGAGGTGAATTTTTGGGGTCATGGGTTCCTGGTCCCTGGTGCGTATGGCGCGCTGCTGGCCTGATTAGCAGTCCGGTCGCTGCCAATAACGATTTGTCCGGCAGCGCCCGTCACCACAATATTTTGTGTCCCGGCGTGGGTAACGTCAACTGAACGGGTCTGGCCGGCACTTTGGTAAAGCCTGCGGGGATCGCCAGAACAGTTTTCGCGGGCTTGCCGCTATGAAAGAGTCCGAACGGCTCCGTTCGTGGGGGCGTTGGATCAATCCTGGGAAAAGTCAGATGGCGGGTTTCCGAAAGGCAGCATGTCCTACAATGTTCCAGAGCTGATTGGTCGGAATGCTGCTGGTCTGCGGCCAGTAATTCCATTATTTCAGGAAGACTAGCTCGCGAAAACAATCTAGCCTGTCATTTCATGGACTGCCTGGGTGATAAGAACATGAAGTGCATCTGGATAGTCGTCAATCGGCTGCAACCGGCATACCTGAGCTGTTATGGCAGCGAATGGCTGGACACTTTTACGCTCGACCGACTGGCCACGGAAGGTATCGTGTTTGATCAGTGCTATGTGGATCGGGCATCGCCGATCGCGGTGCGGCGGAGCTGGTTTACGGGCCGACATGGTTTCGGTGGTCCCAGCCGTACTCCGGGCCTTTTGCGGTTACTGTGGGAACAGGGAGTTCGCACGGTTTTCATCGGTGATGAACGCAGTCCGAGTATTCGTGGAGTCTGGGCCAGTGGTTGGGAAATGGTGCAAGTAGTGCGGCGAAATCGTTTGACCGAACTGGAGCAAGAAAGTCTCACAGCTGGTTGTATTCAAGCCGCTACCGATTGGCTCAGTCGTTATGCCGCCAGCGATCCGTGGTTGTTGTGGCTGGAGTTAGGAGCCCTCCAGCCGCCGTGGGAATCGGCTCTGTATGACCATGACGCCGTTCGAGCTCTCGAAGGGGCACCGGAGCAACCCATCCTCGAACCGAAAATCGGACGGGTCGGCGTGGATTTGACTAAAGAGGAGCGCGAGGTCTTGCTTTATAGTTACGCCGGAGTGGTCAGCGGCGTGGATCAATGGCTCGGCATGCTCTTGGACTTTCTGCGAGGCAAGGGGGTATACGACGAGGTGCTCCTGGTGGTCACCAGCGATTGCGGGCTGCCTCTAGGCGAGCACGGACTGGTTGGTGATGTCGGGGTTTGTTTGCACGAAGAACTGGTGCACCTGCCGCTATTGCTCCGCTGGCCGGGCGGTAAAGAAGCTGGCCGACGTATTCAGCAGTTGGTGCAACCGGTGGACTTTTTCCCGACTTTGCTCGAATACTTCGCCGCCACCATCCCCCAGGAAATTCACGGCAAGAGCATTTTGGGACTGGCACGCGGCGAGTATGTGCAATTACGGGAGTATGCCTGCTCCATTGGCCGATTTGGCGTCGAAGAATGGTGGGCGCTACGCACGCATCAATGGTACCTTATTCTGCCGGCGCGAGGCCTGCCGGACCGGCCGATCCCACCGCCTCAGCTATACATCAAGCCGGATGACCGCTGGGAAGTCAACGACGTTCGGGAAGATTATCCGGATGCGGCAGAACATCTGGAACTCACGTTGCGTCGGTTCCGTGAAGCCGCTCGGCAAAATCGTTTGGCGGAATTGCCGGAACTGCGAGACGACCTGCTTCGCATCACTGTGGAGTGATCACTCCTTGACAGCACTGGTCTTATCGGCAGTGGGGAAATTGTCCGGAACGGGAATAGTGACCTTGCCAGTAGCTGCCCATTCCGTACCACGGCGTAATACTGTGATAAAGCCGACGCAACGCATGCCGTTTAGATCATGCCCCAGCGGCGTGTGGAAAACACGGCCCTTACCGTAACTGACCGTCCAGAGCATGGGTTCATGAGCACGGGTGCCTTTGGAGTAAGCGGTGGCCAAGAGGTGCATGTTTTCTGCCGGACCTCGCAGATTATCGTACAACTCATCGCGAGTATGCCGCCATTCCCGAGGCATTCCCCGCGTGATCGGGTGATCGGGGTCGCGGATGATTACGGTAAATTCGCCGGTATAGCGATGCCCGGAGCCATCACCTTGCCCCGCCGGCACACGCACTAGCTGACCGGTGTCGTCCAGGTAAATGCGTTCGCCTCCTTTGGGGTTGCGCCAGCCCAGACCGATCATGCGATTGTACTCGGCCCAGTTACCGAAAGCGTTATTAGCAGCGTGCACGATGACCAACCCAATTTTGCCTTCCCGCAGGCGGGTCTCCAGTTCTTTTTGAAACTCGCTCGGCCAGGGAGCACCGTTATAATTGCTCAGCACAACATCGTACTTGCTCAAATCAGGCGGGAATGGTACGGTAGGTACACGGCCAGGTTTGTCACCCGGCCGCAAATTCGACGACACATCCACGGTGAATTTGCCACTCTCTTCGAGCACTCGCTTCATGAACGGCGTCGTGCTACGCCAATCGTGATTGTTCTGGCCGTCAATGATCACTACGCGGATTTTGCCAGCGGCATCCTGAGCGATTGTCAGTTCAGGGGCCGCATTCACTATCAGCACGAGCATTCCGGCAACGCAAGAGCATACGCGCATCGTCGTTCTCCTTTGTGGGTTCAAAGGTACGGTCATCGTCCACAATTCGGAGGCAATCGCTGGGGAAGGCGGGGTACAGGAGGGTCGCTTATTTAGCTATGAAACGTTCGGCTGCGGGCAAGGTCAGTGCGAGCGATTTCCGAGCCCTTTCATATATTCACACCAGTCTGCTGGACACGCCCGCCAGTGCGATGATACAATCAATGAGGAGATTCGGCGGTGCGAGCGAAACGCCCTGGGACAATTTGTGTGAGGCTTGTCCTGGCGTAGCTCGATAAATGGTTCGGTGCGAACGGCAATTGGCCTTTTGCCACAAACTTCAAGAGTGGCGGCGTAGCTCAGTGGTCAGAGCAGCGGCTTCATAAGCCGTGGGTCGGTGGTTCGAATCCACCCGCCGCTAATTGGCCCGCATCTGCTCGCTCGCACGCCGTATTCCGGCGTTGGCGTTTTTGACACAACGGCGACGGCTTCAGGCGAGCTTGGTTAAAGTAGCGCAAATGCCATGGCGTTGGTGAGCACACCGTCGCTGGTCTACCGCATGTTCACAGGATCGCCTTTGTAGAAGTGCTCTTGCGTACACCGCCATCTTATCCCGCGGCTGCTGGAGATGCGTATGAAAGCGACGTACTTGTGTAATGCAGAGTTCGTTTATGGAAAACCGGTAACCGTCAAGCCCGCCGGCGCGGTCCAGCCGGACGGCAATATATCGCCGCTAATGTGTGGACCGCCATTGAGCAGCGAGCCGGGTGCTACACTGACGCTGGCAGCGCCCCAGTTATTCAAAACCTGATCGTCGCGACTGCCCAGCTGAACGCTCAATACCGCAAACTGCACGCGCGAGGCAAAGATTTTGTCGTTATGGTTGCCGGTATTGATATTGACCGTATTATTGAGAGTCGCTCCGAGCTTAGCACTCGGCCCGGTTTGACCGGTGCCAAAACCAAAACGGATCAGATCTGCCCCATTTCCGGTAACAATGGTCGTGTTTCCGTCCACTTGCAGGGTTGGGGGAGCGGTGGGACTGGTAGCCCAGTCAATCAGCACCGCGTCACCACCATCGCCAACACTGGAAGTGGTGTTGATAAGGAGATCGCCCTGGATAAGCGAGGTGCCCGGAACGAATCGGACGATATCGCTTCCGGCCCCCATGTAAATGTTCAAGTCGTCAGCGAATATGGTACCGCTGCCAGTGATGAGCAGGTGATCCTTGCCCGCTCCGAAAAAGATGGTAGATGGGTCTTGGGCTGCGACGGCATCGAGAGTAGCTCGATTACTTCCAAAACTGTCGCGGATCAAAAGGGCTTTGCCAGCGTTGTCCGCGCCAAGGCGATAAGTGTCATTGTCAATACCGCCTCCGCCGCTTGAAGCCGCAATCAGATTACCAACAGTGGCGACGTTGAAAATCCCCAGAAGATCGTTGCCCACGCGGAGGTCAACGAAAAGATTGTTGATGTTGAGCGGAGAAGGTAAAGCGAGATCCACTTGGGTCGGAGTACTGCTGCTCACCCAGGACGCAGGGATGGTTCCAAGAGCCAGGGTGGTAGCACTACTACCCGTGATGGTCAAGGTGTTCAGGCCGCCAGGTTGGGTAATAGTAATGTTGTTATCCTGGCCGTCACCGATGACATTGATGTTGCCGGCTCCCCAGCCGGAAATGGTTACCGTACCGGCCGGCACAGAACGATCTTCCAGCACTTCCACCCGTAACGCCGCACTTCGCTTCATGGAAAGGCTCCTTGGGGCGCGAGTCCCAGTCAATTAGTTCAATTCTAACTCACTGCTGGTAACCAAGTCAAGGATTTTTCCTTTTTCCCAGCAGAACTGGGGATAGGTCAGCGCTGGGTTGCAAAGAGGTTTAGGTGCCGACCAGGCTTTTGCATGGTTCACGGTGAGGTTCGCGGAGCAATTGTTTGGCAGGGCGGGGAGCTGACGCCTGGTGCTAAACTGCCGCCTCCTGTAGAAAACGACGCAATTACTTGGCAGGGCAGCGAGCCAAAGCGCATTGATGAACGGTCGCTTCCTGTGGTAAACGACACAGTTGCCTGACAGGGCAAGTGGGGTAGGGATTGTCCTTGCCGGCATGCAACCCTATCAGGACTGCGCTTGCTTGACAGGGAAGGGAGGTAAGGGCTACAATCGCCAAAGAGCAACCATCCTTGTGCACGGGTACCAATTGGGCAAACCAGAACCTAGTTGGGGAACGGGAAAGATGCCATGGCGGCCTTAGTAGTAGTTCGAGGTCCCAACGCTGGCTCCCGGTATGAATTGCAAGAGGACTCGTTTATCATTGGTCGCAATCCAAGTTGCCACCTGGTAATTCCCAGCCCGGCGGTAAGCCGGGAACATGCGGAGATCTTTCGCCGCGGCCCGGACGAATATTACATCAAAGACTTGGATAGTCGCAATAAGACGATCGTTAATGGCCACACCCTGGAACCGCGGGTGCCGGTGCGGCTGCGGGATCAGGATGAGATTCG
>Ga0197143_1001822_pt1 | contig 17031 bp, 17 predicted proteins | sample GBS70_MetaG_FD_148603 | JGI IMG/M metagenome (GOLD analysis project Ga0197143, IMG submission 148603) | Sediment microbial communities from Great Boiling Springs, Gerlach, Nevada, United States - GBS 70_MetaG | ecosystem: Environmental > Aquatic > Thermal springs > Hot (42-90C) > Sediment...
GGACGGCGGCGGGCTGGCGAGCGCGACCTCAGCCGACGGCGTCGGCGTGCCGGTCGGCGAGGGACTCGGGGATGGAGAGGGGCTGGGCGAGGGCGAGGGACTCGGAGTCGGGGAAGCACCGGCGACCGAGATGGCGAGCACGTTCGTGCCCCCGCTGTTGTACCGCGCGGTGACGGTGTAGCTCCCGGAGACCGTGGGCACGAACGCGACTCCGCTCTGCCCCGCCCCGCAGCCCGAGGCGGCGTCGACCCCGGACACACCTGGACCCGACACGGTGAAGTCCTGGGGACGAAGCGTGGCAGCATTCGAGACCGACCCCCGCAGGCGGAGCGCATCGGCCGGCTGGCGGGCGCCGGCAGCGGCCGTTCCCAGCACATCGGCGGGAACCTCGTCCGTGCACACGACGACCGGCGAACCGACTACCGCCGCGCCACTGGTGCGGAGCAGCCCCAGTTCCTGCACCTCCACGGGAGCCTCGGTCAGCGTGCCGGACTCGATCCCGAGCGCGGACGCGGTGAGGTCGAGGAGGAGGTCGGCGCCGTCGTCTGTATCGGCAGCCGCGAGGACGAGGGTCACGGTGAGCGTCCCTCCAGGCTGAAGCTGTGCGTCGATGCAGGCCGCCGCCGCGCCGAGGTAGGGGGCACCGGCCGTACTTCCGGGGGAGGCTGCGCACTGAACGTCGAGGACGGCAGCGTTCTCGACTTCGGCGGCGACGTCGAAGACGGAGGTTGCTGCCGAACCCACGTTCGCGAGGGACACCGTCGCCGTGAGCGCACCGCCTTCGAAGACCGTGATTCTCGTGTAGGAGACCGACAGTGCCAACTCACCGGAGGCCGCGATCGTTCCCGCTCCCAGGAAGCGGTCGCCGCCATCCGAGGCGTCATCGGGCTGGCCGTCGCCGACCCCCGCCCGGATACGGACCTGGTTCGGGGCGGTGACAGCGTCCGCGCCTTCGGAAACCGTGAAGGTAAGCCTCAGCGGGACGAGGGAACCGGCGACCACCGCACCGTAGTCGCAGCGGACGATACCCGGTGCCGGCACGTTGTCGGCGCAGATGACACCCGGCGGCTCGGAGACGCCCGAGGAGAAGAGGAGACCGTCGGGATAGTCGAACTCGAAGAAGAGGCTGGCGAAGTCCCGAGCCGCCGCACCGGTGATGTCGAAGACCACGTTCGACCCGGGCGCGAGCAGCGCGGGGGCATACGGCGATTGGACGACGGTGAAGGTGATGTCGCTGTCGTTAGTGATCGCCGACGCGGGCGTGCGGGCGAAGGCGGCGAGCAGCAGGAGCGCCGCGGCTCCGGCGGCTAGAAGGGCAGCCGCTGCGCGCGTCACTGCGCCTGCCCTCCCGAGTAGGAGATGGTGACTCCGCGGAGGCGCGTCGCCGGGCCACCCGTGAGGTCGACGACCAGGAAATAGACGTTCGCGGCGTTGTCGACGACGTGGGGGTAGGCTGGAGCGGTCTGGGGCGAAGGGCCAGCCGAGGAGAGGACCTCGGCGAGCTTGTAGACCTGGGCGGCAGCGCTTCCGTTGGCGAGGGGGGTGAAGTCGAGCCGGAGCGCCACCTCGCCGCTCGTCGCGACGAAGTACGCCTTCATGGAAGTGACCACCACGCCGTCAGGGAGGAACACGGGCGCGTAGAAGCGCTGGGACGATGGGTCTGTCGTGACGGGGTACAGCTCGTTGAAGGACTTCTCGTAGAGGGCGAGGTCGCTGGCGGGCACGAAGGCACTGGCCGGAATGGAAACGGTCCCGACGAGCGGGCCAGCGGAGCTCTGCGACGTGGGAAGGACCGCGCCGGGCGCGGTGACGTTGAGCCAGATGACGTCGCCAGGCCGGAGCTGGGTGAGGGTGTTGGCGAAGGCAGGGAGCTCCGGCGCGTACAGCTCGTACTGCTGCAGCACCGCGTTCCAGCGGTAGACGACGTCGTACTTCCCGGCGATGGCGGAGAGGGCCTCCGATGGGGGCCCGGCGACACCGAAATAGGCGACGTTGTTCCACCCCAGCGGGAGCTCTCCCGGCGCTGCACGGGCGGCGCGGCCGGAGCCGGCAACCGGGTAGACCGCTGCGAGCAAGGCGATGAAGAGAGCCAGGGCGCGGAGACGGGACGCCACGACGCACCCTCCTTAGCGGGGAGGTCCGCGCTCCACGCTACCGGTGAGGATCGCGGCGCCACACCGGGAAGAGCACCGATGCGAGAGAGGGAGAAACCCGATGGCAAGCCCGGGGGAACTCCCGATTCTGGGAGAGCTACCGCACCCGCTCGGCGATGACGACGTCGCGGTGGAGGTACTCCCCGGGACCGCCGGGACGAATGGGAACGAACTCGCCGCCGCAGGTGATCAGCGTGATCCACTCCTTGTCAGGCGGCTTGTTGGGGGCATCGATGAGGTCACCGGTAGGGATCTCGTCCACGCGGTACCGCTGTTTGGCGATGACGCGGTAAACGTACTCGGGCCCGCCGTCCATGACGACGATGATCTCGTCCCCCGGGTCGAGGTCTTTCAGGTTGTAGAAGGGGCCGCGGATGTTCGGGTAGTAATCCACGTGGGCCGAGAACACCGCGTTACCGCCCCAGCCGGGCTTGTCCCAGATGTAGTACCAGCCGACGTTGTGTGGGTCCTTGGGTACGTCCATCTCGTTCGTGGGCAAAAGTCCGATCGCCTCGACCGCGGCGTCCACGTTGAAGCGCGGGATCTTCATTCGCGCGACCGTGCCGTCGAACGGGGTGGGCGTGGCCGTGGGTGTCGAGGTGGCCGTGGGGGTGGGCGTTTCGGCTGCCGTCGGGGTCTCGGTGGCACGGACGTCGAAGCCCTCGAAGTCGTCGGCCGGTTTTTCGGAATTGCCCGACGAACACGCCATGACAACGCCGAACGCGAAGACGGCGACGCCGATGGCGAAGGAGGCAAGCGCAGAAACCCTGAGGGCCGAGAATCGCACGATGGCGCTCCGTTCGGGCGGGACGTCGCCCGCCTCGGCTCGATGATACGGGGAGAGCCGGAAATGGCCCAGGAAAGAACCCCTACGGGAGGAATCGGCGCTTCTGCGCCGGGGGCGCAGGGAGCCTCGCTGTGTTACCGTCGCCGGCGCGCGAGACGCCATCCGACGGCGGAGGCGCCGGCCACCGCGAGGGCGGCGCCGGCCGCAACCCACGGCCACACGCCGCCCCCTTCTTGGGCGAGCTCACCTGCGGACGACGCAGCGCCGGGCGACCGCGTGGAGGTGGGAGTCCGTTCTCCGCCGGCACCGGCGACCGAAGGCGGTGGAGCGACGTCGTCGGTGGGAAGGGGCATCAGAGGCGTCGCCGCCGTCTCGGACGTGGCACCCGCACCGGGAGCGGAAGGCGGGGTAGGTGTCGGCGTCGGCAGAGGGATCGGGTCGCCGGCGCCGACGCTCAGGTCCACCTGCTGGGGACCGAACTGCCAGACGGCCGTTTGACGGGCGGGCCGGCCGGCGACCGTGAAGGTGACCGTCTTTCCGGGAGCGCCGCAACCGGGGATTTGCGATTCGTGTACGACGGCGATCGAGTAAGCCGACACGCCCTCGATGGTGACGGTGCCTCGGTACGAAGGTCCCCGCTGGGTGCAGTCCTTCCCATCCACGAACGCAAGCACCTCGGTCCCGTCGGGCACGGGGCGGCCGTCGACCGTCACGGAGCCGTAGAAGGTTGCGGGCACCTGCGGTTGGGCAGCGGCTTGGCCCGTGAGGAGCGCTCCGGCCGAGACGAGAAGGAGGAGGAGCACGCCCCGCATGGAGCGATGGTACGAACCCAGCCGCGCCGAATCGACCTGCGGGTTCGAACGGCGCCTCACGGCAACATCGATGTGCGGTATGCTTCCGCGTGAATTGCAATGGCAACCATCGGCGAGACGCTGCGTGCAGCCCGCGAGCGTCGCGGCCTCTCCCTGAGCGAGGCGTCGCGACTAACGAGGATCGCGCCGCGCTTCCTCATCGCCCTGGAGGAGGACGACTACGCCGCGCTTCCGGCGCCGGTGTATGCGCGGGGATTCCTCCGCTCGTACGCGGCCCTCCTCGGCCTCGACCCGGAACCGCTGGTAGCGGCACTCCGCGCGCACATGGAGCGGCCGCCCGACGTCGTGGGATACGAGGAGAGCGAACAGTTCGCCGCCGGACCGACCCAGGAGCGGGCAGGAAGTACCCGGTGGCGCGCCGCCCCGCCGTCGTCCGAAGAGCCCACGCTCGCTTGGGGAGCCGACGTACTTCGGGAGCGACCTGGGGGCGGCACGGGGAGGCTGTGGGTCGCACTCGTTCTCGGCGCCATCATCCTCGCCGTCGCCCTTTTCGCGCTCGCCCTCTCGCTCTGCGGCAGCGACGCGGAGAGGCAAGCCCCGCCGGCGGCGGCCCTTCCGACGGCAACCCCAGGGGCGACCATCATCGCCGTCGTTCCGGGAACGACCGGGGCAGACGCGACACCCAGCGGCGGAGGCTCGTCCGCAACGGAAGAGCTCGGTGGGACCCCCGCCGGCACGACGGGCCCCTCCTCGGCGAGCTCTCCCACGACCGCCGCGCCCACCACGCCTTCCGGCTCGCAGACCGTGGCTCCCACGCCGACCTCGCGACCCCCGACGGCAACGCCCACGTCCACTCCCACCGCCACGCCCACTCCTACGCCCACGCCCCCTCCGCCCCCCGGTGTGAGCGGCTTCGCCGAATGCCCGCGAGAGGGCGCCTCGGTCCGTTGCCCGCAACAGGAGGAATACCGGGTGGTGTGCTATCCCGGCGGATGGTTCCTCGACCTCGACCCCTACTACCCGGTGCCCGAGGCGCCGGGCTGGCGCGTGGTGTTCCTCCACGACTGGCGCGATGCAGTGGGGCGGGACCCCTGCGCACCCTGACCCTCTACTCGGCCGGTGCCTGACCGGCGCGGTCCACCCGAACGTCACCGAGATCCTCGAGGCGTGACCGTCACGGCGCGACTGCGTTGCCCGCCCCGAAACCGTCACGTGGTCGCCGCCCCCACAGCCCGGTAGCCGCCCGGAACGGCCGTCGAACTTCCCCGCGAGGAGCCGCCCCTTCGCGGCGGCCGGACGGGGAGGTGTCGCATGGCTACGTTCGAACTCGGTTGGGTCCGAACGGCGCGGGCGGGCGCCAAGCAGTTCGTCGTCTCGCGGTTCGCACCGCTCTACCTCGCCGGCCTTCTCGCCGGAGCGGGCGTGGGCATCGGCCTTGCGACGCTCGAAACCGGTCCGGAGGCGGAACTCGCATCCCCCGCGCGGGCACCCGCAGCACCGGTGGCGGAGCTGCTGATTCCGCGGGAGGCGCGTCCGAACGCTCAACCGGTCATCTACGACACCGGGCCGGAGCTGTTCCTTCCGCCGGACCTGCCGCCTCTCAGCGCGGAGATTGCGCGCTATTGGGAGGGCATCGATGCCGCCCTCCGCGAAGAGGCTGCCCGGAAGGCCGACGAGGGACCGGCACCGACGATCGCGGCGCCGGCCCCGCCCCAGGCGGCCGCGCCGGCCGCGCCGGCCGCCCCGGCGGCGCCGAGCGCGGAATCCCAGCCGGCGCCCGAAGCGCCGCCGGCGAAACCGAACTTCTACGTGCCCGACGTGCCAAGGGGACCGGCCACCGACCTCGAGTGGCGTCTGTTCGTCGCGGCGAACGCGGAGCGCGAGAAGGCGGGGCTCCCCCCGCTCGCCTACGACCACGGCCTGTCGATCATCGCCCGGACCCGGGTGCAGCAGCTCGTGGACCAAGGGTACTTCGCGCACGTCGACCCGTACGGCTACCGGATGTACGTCGAGCTCCTGGCACTCTTCGGGTACACCTCGTACGCCTGGGCCGGAGAGAACCTGGCGATGAACAACTACAGCGTCGCCGAGTCACCCGAGCGGGCGATGATCGCCCTCATGAACAGCCCCTCGCACCGGGCGAACATCCTCTCCGGCGACTTCAGCCGGGTGGGGATCGGAGAGCTCACGACCCCGGACGGGCGGCACTTCTACGCGATGATCTTCCTCGGATGAGGGCGGAGGTCAGGATTCGGGCGGCAACGCCGGGGGCTCGCCTCCCGGCGTTTCGCCGTCCCCACGGCGGGCGAGGGCATACCCCACCCCACCCCCCACGAGGAGCACGGCGCCCAAGGCACCGAGCACGGCCGCCCAGACAGGGAACCCACCGCCATCCCCCTCCGTACCCGAGAGCGCAGGCGTGGAGCTCGCCAGCCCTCCTGGGCGAGTAGCCACGCCCGTCGGCGAGCCTGTCGACGCCGGCGAACCGCCGGAACTGCTCGGGCCCGTCGGCGATGTCTGAGGCGAGCCGGGGGCGGTTGGAGCGGCGCCGCTCCCGCTGCCTGGGGTTTCGATGGATGGCGGCGTGGGCGTCGCTGCCGGCGTGGGCGTGAAGGTGGGAATGGGCGCAGGCGTCGCGTTCCCGAAGGTGATGTCGTAGCGGATGGGATACCCCGAAGCCCAGGTGACGGTACGGGGGGCGAAGCGGTCGCCGACCTTGATTCGGATTTCGGAGCCGGGCTTCCCGCAGCCCTTCTTCGCCCCCTGCCCATCGCCGTCCGCAAGTACGTTGATGGCATAGACGGTGACGCGGGCCGCGCCCTCCCCCGTCTTTTCCGTCCTCGATTCGCCGCAGAGGAGGTCGCCGATGTAGGCTTCGACCTTCACACCGGCGGGGATGTCACCCTCCGAATCGGTAATCGTGCCGTACACGGTGGCGGGGGGCGGACCGATCTGAGCCCGAGCGGCAGACGCAGCGGAGAAAGCGCCAACGATGACCACGGCAGCGAACAGCCAGCGAACCATGAAGGCGGGCCTCACAGGAAGATCGGCGACGTCTACCGTAGCAAAGCAGCCGCTACAGACACCGCCGCAGTGCGGACGACAGGTAAGAAGCCCGTAATTTCGCCCCCGACCTCAACGCCGCCACTGCCCGGCCGCGAGGAGCGTGCCGCCCCCGGCGGCAAGCCCTACGCCGACGAGAAGGAACGCCAACCCCGAGCTGGTGCGTGGAGCGCGTTCGAGCCCCGTGCCCGCCGCAGGCGGGAGCGGGGTCATCGCCGGACCCGGCGTCCGCTCGCCGGCTACCGCTTCCACCGGCGTCGGCGTAGGCGAAACGGAGGGCGGCGCGACGAACGGGCAGACGTCCACCGCGAATTCGGTCACCGAACGGGGACCGAAGACGGAGACCGTCGCCATCCCACCCGGGGGCTGACGCACCGCGAAGAAGCGACCCTCGCTGCACGAGAGGCCGGTATCGACCCCCAACACCTGACGGACCGTGTACGTCCCATAGGGGAGAAGGATCGTGTCCGAGGTCCCGGGGAAGCCGCCGCTGGCGGCGACGTTCACCCGCGCGACGACGACGCCAGCGGCATCGACGACCTCGAAGGGCCAGCTTCGCGAGGCGCCCTGCACGACGTCGTGGACAGTGAGCTGAATGCGGATGCGGCCGGCGAGGATGGCCTCGACGCTGGCGCTGGCCGTGACGCCACCCGCCGATACACGAAGCGTGACGACCCCGGGGGTATCGCGGCGGACGTAGGCGACCGCTTCGAAGGTCTCGGGACCGACCTGCGCAGGGGCGAGGAGGCCGACGAGCACGCCGCCCTCGACCTCGTATCGGATGTCGAGGGCGGCGGCGTCGGCACCGCTCACGCGCACCACGAAGGGCGCCTCCTCCCCGACGCCGATGGGGGCGTCAACCGGCGCGACCGAGATAGCGAGCTGAGACTGGGCCCTTCCCGTGGGCGTGAGCGGGAGGAGAAGCGCGCTGAAGAGCGCGACGAATGCGGCAGCGAACCATCCGCCGCGCCGGAGCAGCATCGCGTACGGCACCTGGTCTTCCCCTTCTCTCCCCGCCGCGTCCACCGAGCGGCCCCTTCGGTGGACGCAACGTGAATGTACCGCGCCGGCGCGCCTGGAACGATAGGAGGCGCGTTAGAGTCGCCCCGTGGACCTATAACCGATGGGCATCGGTGTCTTGGGAACCATATCGTGGACGGGGCAGATGAGCGGGGCGTACGCTACGAGACGAGCACGCTGCCCCGGAGGCGCCGATGACGCAGCCGCAAACCATCATCGAGAAGATCTGGGAACGACACGTCGTCCACCGTGAGGAGGGAAAACCCGACCTCCTCTACATCGACCTCCACCTCGTGCACGAGGTGACCTCGCCGCAAGCGTTCGAGAGCCTCCGCCTCGCCGGCCGGCGGGTGCGTCGTCCCGACCTCACCCTCGCGACGGTGGACCACAACGTTCCCACCATCGACCGGGACAAGCCCTGGAGCGACCCGCTCTCCGTCCAACAGGTGGAAACGCTGCGCCGGAACTGTGAGGAGTTCGGGATCCCTCTGTTCGGGGTCGAAGACCGCCGTCAGGGCATCGTCCACGTCATCGGCCCGGAGCAAGGGCTCACCCAGCCGGGGATGACCATCGTCTGCGGCGACAGCCACACGTCGACCCACGGGGCCTTCGGGGCGCTGGCTTTCGGCATCGGGACGTCGGAAGTGGAGCACGTGCTCGCCACGCAGACGCTCCCCCAGGCGAAGCCGAAGACGATGGCCATCGAGGTGAACGGGACGTTGGGCCGCGGCGTGACCGCGAAAGACGTCATCCTGGCCATCATCCGCACCATCGGGGTCTCGGGCGGCGTGGGGTACGTCATCGAGTACCGGGGCGACGTCATCCGCTCGCTGTCGATGGAGGGGCGGATGACCATCTGCAACATGTCGATCGAGGGCGGGGCCCGCGCCGGCCTGGTCGCGCCTGACGACACCACCTACGCGTACATGGAAGGGCGCCCCTTCGCCCCCAAAGGCCGCGACTGGGAGCGCGCCCTGGAGTTCTGGCAGTCTTTGCCCACGGACGAAGGGGCCGTCTTCGACCGGGTCGTCGTGCTTCGCGGCGAAGAGATCGAGCCGTACGTGACCTGGGGCACCAATCCAGCCCAGAGCGTGCCGGTGACGGGAAAGGTGCCGGACCCCTCGGAGTTCGCCGACCCGAAAGCCCGAGAAGCGGCCGAACGGGCGCTGCGCTACATGGAGCTCGAGCCGGGGACGCCGATCCAGGAGATCAAAGTCGACCGGGTGTTCATCGGGTCGTGCACGAACTCGCGCATCGAGGACCTGCGCGCCGCGGCCGAAATCGTGCGTGGGCGAAAGGTCGCGCCGTGGGTACGGGCCATGGTAGTCCCCGGGTCGGGGCTGGTGAAACAGCAAGCCGAAGAGGAGGGCCTGGACCGGATATTCAAGGAGGCCGGATTCGAATGGCGGGACGCCGGCTGCTCGATGTGCCTGGGGATGAACCCCGACATCCTCATGCCGGGCGAGCGGTGCGCCTCGACGTCGAACCGGAATTTCGAGGGACGGCAGGGACCAGGCGGGCGCACCCATCTGGTGAGCCCGCAGATGGCCGCTGCAGCAGCGATCGCAGGACACTTCGTCGACATCCGGGAATGGAACTAGGAGGCGGGCGATGCGGAAATTCGAAGTCGTACGGGGGCGCGTGATCCCGCTGATGCGGGCCGATGTGGACACGGACCAGATCATCCCCGCCAAGTACCTGAAGCGGATCGAGCGCACCGGCTTCGGTCAGTTCGCCTTCGAGGCCTGGCGAAAGGACCCCGACTTCGTGCTGAACCGGGCCGAGTACCGCGGGGCGCCCATCATGGTGACGGGCCCGAACTTCGGCTGCGGCTCCTCCCGAGAGCACGCCCCGTGGGCGCTCGAGGACCTCGGCATCCGGGCGATCATCGCCCCGTCCTTCGCCGACATCTTCCGCAACAACTGCGCCAAGATCGGCCTGCTCACCGTGGTCCTTCCCCAGGAGGATTGCGACTGGCTGGGCGCCCGGGCCGAAGAGCTGCCCGAATCGGAGCTCATCGTCGACTTGCGGGAGCAGGTCGTGGCGACGCCCGACGGGGGATGGGTGCGCCGGTTCGAAATCGACCCGTTTGTTCGCTACTGCCTCCTCGAGGGGCTGGACCAGATCGGGTTGACGCTTTTGCACGAAGAGAAGATCGCTGCCTACGAGCGGAACCGCTGGCCACTTTACCCGCGGACGCGGGAGCCAGCAGGCGTGTGACCCGGCAGGCGAAGCATGCCGACGACTGCCGAGCCCGGAGGGACGCGCCGAGCGCCCCCTCTCGCCATCGAGAGGGCCGGTGGCCACCCGCCTCGCGACCCAGGCGAATCGCCGTGGCGATTCGACCCACCGGCCGGACGGGGGACCGTCATCCTCGCCGGTGGCGACTTCGCGCCTGCCACCATCTTGGCAGCCTACCGGTGCGGCTTCTTCCCCTGGCCGCACGATGACCAGGAGTACCTGTGGTTCTCGCCCGACCCTCGGGCCATCCTCCCCTTGGAACGCTTCTCCGTGACCCGGCGGCTGGCAAGGCGGATGCGGCAAGGCCGCTTCCGGGTGACCATCGACGGAGCCTTCGCGGCCGTAGTCGAGGGATGCGCCGACCGCCCGGGAGGCACCTGGATAACGCCGCGGCTCGCGCGGGCGTATTGCCGACTCCACGAGCTGGGATGGGCGCACAGCATCGAGGTGTGGTCGCTCGACGGCGCGCTCATCGGCGGCTTGTACGGGGTGGCCATCGGCGGCCTCTTCGGCGCGGAGTCGATGTTCCACCGGGCAACGGACGCCTCCAAAATCGCCCTCGCCGCCCTGGTGCAATGGTGCGAGGCTCGGGGAATGACGCTCGTCGACGTGCAGCTCCTGACTCCGCACCTCGCCTCGCTGGGCGCCATCGAAGTGCCGCGGCAGGAGTACCTGCGACTCCTCCGCGAGGCGCTCGCCCTTCCGGACCGCTTCCTCCCGGACGTGTCGGCGGTGCCCCCGCCGCCCCTGACTCCAAGCGCAGAAAGGTGAACCATGGGCAGCTTCCGCATTCTGGTGACTCCGGGCGACGGCATCGGTCCCGAGGTGATGGAAGAGGCGCTCAAGGTGCTCGCGCGCGTGGAGCGCGCGTTCGGCCACGAGTTCGCCTACGAAGAGGAGCTCGTCGGCGGCGCCGCCATCGACGCGTACGGGACAGCTCTCCGGCCGGAGACGCTCGAGAAGGCGCGCAGCAGCGATGCGGTGCTCTTCGGGGCGGTGGGCGGCCCGAAGTGGGACGACCCGCGTGCCCCGGTCCGGCCGGAGCAGGCGATCCTCGGCCTCCGGAAGGGGCTGGGCCTGTTCGCGAACCTGCGGCCGGTGCGCGTGCATCCGGCGCTGGTAGCGGCGAGCACGCTCCGCCCCGAGGCGGTCGCAGGCACGGACCTCGTCGTCATCCGCGAGCTGACCGGAGGCATCTACTTCGGCAAGCCGCAGCGGCGCTGGGAGACGGCGCGAGGGCGCCGGGCCGTGGACACCATGCGGTATACGGAGCAGGAGATCCGCCGGATCGTCCAGACGGCTTTCGAGATCGCCCGCAGCCGCCGAAAGAAGGTCACGAGCGTGGACAAAGCCAACGTCCTCGCCACGAGCCGCCTGTGGCGGGAAGTCGCCACCGAGGTGGGGCGCCAGTACCCGGACGTCGAACTGCAGCACCTCCTGGTCGACGCCTGCGCGATGCACCTCATCCGCCGACCATCGTCGTTCGACGTCATCGTGACGGAGAACCTCTTTGGCGACATCCTCACCGACGAGGCGGCCATGCTGGCAGGCTCGATGGGGATGATGCCGTCGGCGAGCCTTGGGCGCCGCCGGCGCGGGAAGAGCTTGGGGCTGTACGAGCCGATTCACGGCAGCGCGCCGGACATAGCCGGACAAGGCCAGGCGAACCCGCTGGGGATGATCCTGAGCGCGGCGATGATGCTCCGCTGGTCCTTCGGCCTCGAGCGAGAAGCGGCGGCCATCGAGCGCGCCGTCGATGCCGTCATCGCCGAGGGGTACCGCACGCCGGACATCGCGGGCGAAGGCACCACCGTGGTGGGAACGGCACGGATGGGGTCGCTGGTGGCCGAGCGCGTGGAGGCGTGAGGCACAGCCGAGGCGAATCAGCTGGGCGGATGGGTCTTACCCCCTCGGGCCATCTATAGTCCGTTCGACCGGGGCTATGGAGATCCTTCGGCCGATGCTACACTGTGGGGGCCGGTTGTATACAATCGGCAGCCGCCGCAGGAGTACCGACCGACGAGAAAGGGGAAGCCGCACATGACGCAGCAGGTGCAGATTGCCCGGGGGTTGGAGGGCGTCTACGTCACGGAGACGAAGCTCTGCCGCATCGATGGTCAGAAGGGCGAACTGGTTTACGCCGGGTACGACATCTTCGAGTTGGCCGAGAAGTCGAGTTTCGAGGAGACGGCGTTCCTGCTCTGGAACTTGCGGCTTCCGACCAGGGACGAGCTGGAGAGCCTCGACCGCCAGCTGAAGTCCGAGCGTCCGCTTTCGAGCCTGAACGAGCGCATCCTCCGGGAGATCGTGGGGCAGATCCGGCCCATGCGGGCCCTGGAGATCTCGGTCCTCATCGCCGGAGCGCTCGACCCGAAGTCGAGCGACCTCTCCCAGGAGCAGCTGCGGGTTACGGCCGCGCGTCTGGCTGCCCGGATGCCAACCGTGATCGCGACCTATCACCGGCTGCGCCAAGGGCTGGAGCCGGTTCCGGCTCGAGATGACCTCGGGCACGCGGCGAACTTCCTCTGGATGCTGCGCGGCGAGGAGCCGAGTGAGCTGGAGAAGCGCGTGTTCGACGTGGCGATGATCCTCCACGCCGAGCACGAGATGAACGCGTCGACCTTCGCGGCCATCGTCACCGCCTCGACGCTGAGCGACATGTACTCGGCCATCGCCTCGGCCATCGGCACGTTGAAGGGCCCCCTCCACGGCGGGGCGAACGAAGCCGTCTTCCGGATGCTGCAGGCCATCGGCGACGAAGCGAACATCGAACCGTACATCGAACAGCTCCTGGCCAGGGGCGAGCGGGTGCCCGGTATCGGCCATCGCATCTACAAGACCACCGACCCGCGGGCGATCATCCTCGAGCGGCTGGGGCGGGAGCTCGCCGAGACTTCGCCGGAGGCGCATTGGTTCCACCTCTCGACGAAGGTGCGGGACTACCTCCTCAAGCGGTTCGAGGGGCGGCCGCTCTATCCGAACGTCGACTTCTTCAGCGCCTCGGTTTACAAGATGCTGGGCATCCCGCACGACCTGTACACGCCGATCTTCGCCATGGCGCGTATCGCCGGCTGGACCGCCCACCTGTTGGAGCAGTACGCCGACAACCGGCTCGTAAGGCCGAACGCTCTCTACGAGGGTGCTCCGAACCGGCCTTACGTCCCGATGGAGCAGCGCGGGTAGAGGCGCACCAGGGGCCAGCACCTGGCGGGGGGCGTCCGGTTCGGGCGCCCCCCGCGGACGCGTGGTAGGATGAGGTGGACCGCCGTCCCTTCGGGGGAAGGAGGAGAGCGATGCTGGGACCGATTGGAGGGCCGGAGCTCGCGCTCATCGCCCTGGCCATCATCCTCATCTTCGGCGTGGGGAAGTTCAGCCGTCTCGGCCGGGACTTGGGCACGTCGATCCGCGAGTTCCGCCGCGCTGTGCGTGAAGACGACGACGAGAAGAAGGAGAGCGCCGCCCCGCAGGTGCAGGCGCAGGCAGCTCCCCCTCCGCCGCCTCCCGCCAGCCAGCCGCCCGCGAGTTCGAGCGGGGAATCGAACCGGCCGAACGTCTTCTAGCGCGCCTCGGACCCGGCTGCGCTGCTCAGCCGCCCGCCACCGCGGGCACGATGCTCACCTCGTCCCCATCGCGAAGGGGGGTGTCCAGCCCCTGGATGAAGCGGACGTCGTCGCCGTTGACGTAGATGTTGACGAAGCGGCGGATTTCGCCCGCGTCATCGAGGATGCGCTCCCGAATTCCCGGATAGGCTGCCTCGAGGCCGTCGATGCAGGCTCGCAGGCTGCCGCCGTCGGCGGTCACGGTCGCCTGGCCGCCGGTGAGAACGCGGAGAGGCTGGGGAATGCGCACGGTGACTGGCATCGCTCAACCTTTCTTCCCGTGGAGTGGTGCAGGGTTAGCCTTCGACGACGTCGCCGGTGATCGGGTCGACGCGGACGCCCTGGGCCTCGGCCCAGCGGAGGCTCCGCTCGATCTCGTCCGGGTCGCCCTCGAGTTCGAGGATGACCCAGCCGGTGTGCTCGTCGACGTCGGCCATGCGGATGTTGGTGATCACGCGGAATTCGTGGCCGAGCCGGTAGATCACCGGCTCGCGAATGAGCTCTTCGGGGAAGGTGAAGCGGACGCGTTTGACGGCCATCAGGCAACCCCCGTGTGAGCGAGCGCGCCGTAGGCACGCTCGAAGCTCTCGAGGCTGGCATCGATTTCGAGGGCCGGCTTCAGGCGCCCGGCGACAGCATCGATCGTCTTGAAGCCGGCGCCCGTGATGAATGCTACCACCAGCTCGTCCGGGTGGATGCTCCCGCGCTCCACGAGCTGCTTGAGGGAGGCGATGGTGACGCCTCCCGCCGTCTCGGCGAAGATGCCTTCCGTTTCGGCCAGGAGCTTCATGCCCTCGACGATCTCGTCGTCGGTCACGCTGCCACAATCACCGTTGGTGTCGCGGAGCTGGACGAGGGCGTAGTAGCCGTCGGCCGGGTTGCCGATCGCGAGCGACTTGGCGATGGTATTCGGCTTCTGGGGACGGAAGTTCATGGAGCGCTCGGCCCAAGCGGTCGCGACCGGCGAACACCCCGCCGCTTGAGCCCCGCTCATCCGGGTGCGCGGCTCGTCGATGAGGCCGACGCGGGCCAGCTCGTTCAGGCCTTTGCGGATCTTGATGAAGAGGGAGCCGGAGGCGATGGGGACGACGCAGTGGTCGGGCGCACGCCAGCCGAGCTGTTCGGCCACTTCGAAGCCGAGGGTCTTCGAGCCTTCAGAGTAGTAGGGGCGGACGTTCACGTTGACGAAGGCCCAGTTGTAAGCCCCCGCTAGCTCGGCGCAGAGCCGGTTCACGGCGTCGTAGTTGCCACGGACCTTCACGAGCGTGGGGCCGTAGATGCTCGAGCCGACGATCTTCCCCTCCTCCAGGTCGGCGGGGATGAAGACGATGGCTTCCATGCCCGCGGCAGCGGCGTGGGCCGAAACGCTGTTCGCGAGGTTGCCGGTGCTGGCGCAGGCGAGCTTCTGGAACCCCAGTTCGCGAGCCCGAGTGGCGGCCACGGCGACGACCCGGTCCTTGAACGACCAGGTAGGATTCACCGTGTCGTTCTTCAGGTAGAGCTGGGGAAGGCCGAGAACCTTGCCCAGGTTCTTCGCATGGATGAGGGGAGTGAACCCCGCGCCGATGTCGATAGCGGCGTCGGCATCGCACGGGAGGAAGTCGCGATAACGCCAGAGGGAAGGCGGACCAGCTTCGATCCGGCGGCGGGAGACGTGCCTCCGCAGCGCATCGTAATCGTACTGGACTTCCAAGGGGCCGAAGCAGAACTCGCAGGCGTGGAGCGCCTGGAGTGGATAGCTGCGATGGCATTCACGGCAGCGAAGTTCGGTTGCAAAGCTCACGAGCTATCACCTCCGGAAGTGGGGGGCGGCACGGCAGAGCCGCAGCGAGGGCAGGGGGAACACCAGTAAGGGATCCGGGGAGCCCCTTCCGCAGGGGCTAGGGCATCGCCATTCGGCCCAACGACGAAACCATCGTGCATCGACTCCTTGGTTCGTTCCGCATGGGCCGGTCGAGGAGCGCTGGCGCTCTCATCTCCCCCCGAAGGCCTCGGGGGCCGGATTTGGCACCTTGCCCCTTCGGGCAGGTTGCCTGGGCTTCACAGGGCCGGGTCCCTCCACCCAATCTCGATAAGGGCGGCCACGTTGCGGTTTGCCTTTCATGCTACGCGTCGGGGACAGGAAACGGAAGCCCTGGCTCAACCACCAGCGCGCCCTTGGCCGAGCAGCGCGAGCACCTCGTCATCACTGGTAGGGCTGAAATCCGTGTAGTAAGCGCCGACCGCCATGAACAGGGGATCGACGACGAGGCACACCACGTCATCGGCCTCGGCCCGGAGCTCCTCGATCGTGGAGGGAGGACCGACCGGGACGGCGACGGTGACCGTGCGGGCTCCAGCCTCCTTCACCGCCCGAACCGCTACCTTCATCGTCGAGCCGGTGGCCACGCCGTCGTCGACGATGATCACGTCGCGGCCGGCACAGCGCTGGAGCGCGGAGCCACCGTAGAGCTCCTCGCGCCGGCGGGCATCCTCGATCTGGATGGCACGCTCCCGCTCGATCGCTTCGGGGGGGATCCCCAAACTCCGGATGACGTCGGGCTCGAGGAAAGTGGCGCCGTTGGCCGCCACAGCGCCCATGGCGAGCTCCGGCTGGCCCGGTGTGCGGAGCTTGCGGGCGACGACGACGCCGAGCTCGCCGCCGAGTCGACGCGCGACTTCGGCGGCCACGACCACCCCGCCCCTGGGGATGCCGAGCACCAGTGGCCGCTCCCAGCGGCGCACGGCGAGGGCCTCGGCAAGGCGCCGGCCGGCATCGACGCGGTCAGCGAAGGGGCGGGCGGCAGAGCCGAAGATGGGCACCGGCCATGCCTCCGCGGTAATGGAGCCATCCTGGCACATGGCCGCGGGTTGGGCGAGGGCCACCCGGTCGCCGTTCAGTCCGAGAGCGAAAGGACAGCGGCGCCTCGCACGCGACCTTCAGCCAAGGCGCGGAGCGCATCGTTCGCCCGTTCGAGCGGAAAGACGTCGAACTCCGTGCGGATCGGGATCTCCGCCGCCAGAGCCAGGAACTCGGCGGCATCGCGGCGGGTGAAGTTGGCAACGCTGCAGATGGAGCGCTCGAGCCAGAGCCAGTCGTACGAGAACTCCGGGACCCGGTCGAGGTGGATGGCGTTGATGGCTACCGTACCGCCGCGCTCCAGCCGGCGGAGCGCTTCGATGACCACGCTTCCGACGGGCGCGAATGTGACCGCCGCATCGAGGGGTTCGGGGCCTGCCTCACCGTAGCCGCCCGCCCACTCGGCGCCGAGGCGGCGGGCACGCTCCTGCTCTTCGGGCGACCGCGTGAAGACGAAAACGCGGCACCCCCAGTGCACCGCGACTTGGATGGCGAGCGTGGCCGAGGCGCCGAATCC
>Ga0197143_1001824_pt1 | contig 17018 bp, 14 predicted proteins | sample GBS70_MetaG_FD_148603 | JGI IMG/M metagenome (GOLD analysis project Ga0197143, IMG submission 148603) | Sediment microbial communities from Great Boiling Springs, Gerlach, Nevada, United States - GBS 70_MetaG | ecosystem: Environmental > Aquatic > Thermal springs > Hot (42-90C) > Sediment...
CTAAGATTCTTCTCTGCTTTAGCTGCTGTTCTTATACTAATCTCAGCACTCTATGTGGGTTTCACATCAGTAAGCGGCACACCAGAGTACGCTAAGATAATGGCTCAACCAGAGCTCTTCTTTGAACATGGAGCATACCTCATAGGCTTGTTTCTACAAGAAACCATTAACCTGATCTGGATAGGTGTTGGCATTTATTTAGCTGGCTCAGCCCTCTATCACTGGATTAGGCACAGTTATAAGGTGCTTAGGACCGCTACAAACTTACTCATCTTATTGCTGCTATATTTCCCTATGACTCAGATTTCCCTCATCCTCTTAGGTAAAGGTAGCCCAGCCTACCTCACCTCACTACTTTTAATCGGCTTAGCAATACTATTTCTTGTCGTCTCCTTGGTGTACCAGTATGTTATCGCTAAGCGGCTTCGTAGGTGAGTGGTTTGCTTCAGACATTACTAAAGATATTTGGTGTCTACAAGATATATGAAAGGTATCTTGAGCATCAGATATCGAGGAAGGAGAAGCCGAAGCACATAGGAGTAATCTTAGATGGGAACAGAAGGTGGGCAAGAGAAAGATCACTCCCACCGACGCTAGGCCACTATTTTGGTGCTGAGAACGCCAAGAACCTTCTTGAATGGTGTTATAAGCTTGGGATAGAGAGTGTTACGATCTTCGCCCTCTCAACTGAAAACTTCAACAGACCTAAAGAAGAAATAGAGGAACTCTTTAAGATCATTGAGGAGAAGCTGAAAGAGCTCCTCCAAGATGAGCGCATACATAAGTATAAAATTAGGGTGAAGGGGATCGGTAAGATAGAGCTGCTCCCTAAAAGCGTCCAATCCCTCCTCTCTGAGATCGAAAGAGAAACAGCAAACTACAATAAACACTTCTTAAACATCGCTTTAGCATACGGTGGTAGAAGTGAGATCGTAGACGCTGTCAAGAGAATATGTGAAGAAGTGAAGGCTGGTAGATTAGATCCTTCAAGTATAACCGCTGAAACGATAGAACAGCACCTCTACACCTCCCATCTACCACACCCAGACCCCGACTTGATAATAAGAACCTCTGGTGAAGAGAGGCTCAGCGGTTTCCTCCTCTGGCAGTCAGCGTATAGCGAATTGGTCTTCTTAGATACATTTTGGCCAGAGTTTAGAAAGATCGATCTGATGAGGGCTATAAGAATCTATCAGCAACGTGAAAGGAGGTTCGGCAGATAATCAATTAAAAGGGTTGATGGGTAGGTGATGCGTATGTCCAAAGCGGTCTTGGTCGTAGGTGGGGCTTTCGGCGACGAGGGTAAAGGTAAGGTGATATCCTACTTAGCAGTAAAGGATAAGGTCGATGTGGCTGTTAGAGGGGGCGTAGGCCCCAACGCAGGGCATACCGTAGTATGTGGTGGCAGAACCTACAAGGTCAGACTAGTGCCGAGCGCTTTCGTAAATCCGCAGACGCGCCTACTCATCGGAGCCGGAGTTGTGGTTAACCCTCAGCTCCTACTAGAGGAGGTTGAGTTAACGGGTGTAAGAGGGCGGTTAGGTGTTGACTACCAAACTGGGGTTATTGAGGAGGAGCATATTCAACGAGATAAGACTGGTCATCTAAAGGAGAAGATTGGGACGACAGGTAGCGGCTCGGGTCCTGCGAACGCAGATAGGGTCCTTAGGAAAGGTAAGGTTGCGAGAGACATACCTACTCTACAGGAGTTCTTAACGGATGTGGCTGGCGAGGTCAACAATGCTCTAGATGAGGGTAAACGGGTATTGGTTGAGGGGACTCAAGGTACCTTCCTCTCACTCTACCACGGAACCTACCCTTATGTGACATCCAAAGACACCACCGCTTCCGCAGCCTGTGCTGATGTAGGGCTAGGCCCTCTTAGAGTCGGCGAAGTCATTGTAGTCTTTAAAGCGTACTTTACAAGGGTTGGTGAAGGACCCTTGGAGGGCGAGTTACCCCAAGAGGAGGTTGTCAAAAGGGGGTGGTGTGAGTTCGGTACAGTCACGGGTAGGATGAGGAGGGCTGCACCATTCAACTTCAAGTTAGCGAAGCGTGCCTGCATCCTTAACAGCGCTACACAGATCGCGCTAACAAAGCTGGATGTTCTCTTCACATGTGACGCTGGTGTTAAGAGGTTCGAGGACCTCTCAAACGAGGCTAAGAGCTTTGTGAGGAAGATCGAGGAGGAGACTGGTGTGAAGGTAACACTTATAGGAACAGGCCCTAACGTCGAGGATATGATTGATAGGAGAGGTGAAGTGTAGTTGAAGAAGGCTGAAGATGGGTTGATAACGATTAAGATGAATGAACTCAAAGACCTCACACAGAACCTAGCGAGTTTTCTAAAAGTGCGTGTCGGGGTAGAGGCTTCGGTACAAGATGATAAAGTAATGGTGAGTAAGGGCGGTAGAAGTGAGATGACTGCTAGAAGGTTGAAGGTTTATCTAAAGAGGTTCCTATACCTCCAAGGCTTGAGAAGGAAGTATAGGGTACTAGTTAAGGGTGGCGAAATGAACTTGGTAAAACTAAAGGAAGAGGTTAAAGTTTCTTAGATTCAAGCAGCGAAAGAAGATCTCTCGCCTCTCTCACCTTCTCTAACACCTCACAAACATTGGTGGCTGGGAGGCTGTTTAAGGCGTCGGCTACTAACTCAAGCACCTTACCAAAAACCTTCTGCGGCCCCCCCTCCATCGTATATCTTGCCCTCCTATCTTCATAATCAACACCATATGAGATTTTAATCAACAATATTACGAGCTCAAGCCTACATCTTGCCTTCCATAACTCAAACCTCTTTCCGGCTAAAGTGTTTGATGATTCGATCTGTTTTAGTTGGGCGTATGTCGATTGAAGCTCTAATTTTATGCGCTCCAGCCTATTTTCTTGGTAGCTCCTCAAACCTTTCAAACACCTGTTTAGAGCATCTTGAGGAAGCGTTGGGCATCTTCACGCATATTTGTATTATTAAACATGACGTAAACGGTTTCTGCGCTCTGCTCCTTAACCAGCTCGCGTAGCTTACACAGATCGTCATCACTATATTTGTAGGCGTAGGGTTTGGGGCCGAGTCCGTGCAGCCGGAAGTACTGTATCTCCGTCTCTATAAGCGGCTTGCTGACCAGTGGGTCGACTATGTGCACAGCCCCGATCTCCTTCAGATCCTCTGCTGTACGCTGGCTATCCTTGAACCAGCTAGGGTGCCTAAATTCGATGCCTATGTTGATATTGCTTCCTTTGAAGAAGTTTAAGAGCCTCTTCACATTCTCTTCTGTTCTGCTGAACGATGGTGGTAGGTTGATTACGCAGAAGGTCGCTTTAAGTAGGGAGAAGATTTGCAGCGTCTTACGCCAGCATTCGAGGTTCTCTTCGGTTAGTTGCAGATGCCCATAGGCTTCTTGCCTCTCCTTCGGCTTCTGGCTCCCCGCTCTCCTCCAAGTTGGGCTGGATATGGGGTGGGTGATTCCTTGGAAAGCTTTCATGGTGAACTCAAATTCCTCAGGGACGCTGTTCCTCCACCTCAAAGCAGTTTTAGGTAAAGGTAGCTTGTAGAAGGTTGATTGAAGTTCTATTACCTCAAACCTCTTTGAGTATTCGGGGAGGGATAGCCCGGCTAAACCGCAGCACCCAACTTTAATCCTCTTTACCATCCCAGAGGGTAAGGTGAGGAGGTTATGTAAAAACCTATTTAACGTGGGGTTAGGAGTTAAGGTGATGGGCGTGCAGAAGAAAGTAGGTGCAGCCATATTCGTAGAGCTCCTCGACTTAAAGGAGTTAGGTAGGTTAGCTTGTGCGCTCGAACGTGTACCTATGCTCGTCTTCTCCTTCCCATCTAAAGAAGGGTTAAAGTTAGCTGTTCACGTGGATACATACTTCAACAGCCCAGTATTTTACTACGCCACTTCAGATAAATCTGGTCACTTCCTTGAGTACCGTAACTCCGCTGGCTTAGAAGAAGTGCGTATATCTAACACCCCATCATTCATCATGTACACACCCATCGTTTCTGTGCAGAAGTTATCGAAAGATTTTGAGCAAAATGAGGGGAGAAAGCTCGAGAAGATTCCTTCAATAGAGGTAGCGGATCTGGTTAGCCTAGCAAAAGTTGGAGCATACAGGATGCTCTTCGAAGAGTCCCCCCTACCTATCTTCACCTATAGAGTAGATGGGGGGTGGGTTGCTGGTGTCTTCACCCGTCTAGATGAGTTTGATGAGACATCCATCTTCTTCTACTGCTGGTTGGATAAAGAGCCCAGTGGGCGCTTCATAAAATATTCAACAAACTCTTCTGAGTTATCCTATACAGATAGGTTAGAGGAGCACGGTTACGTTTACCTCAAAGTTATTAGGCTAAAAGCTCCACATCCGTTGGTGTCGCTTTGACCACCTCGTTTAGAGAACGCTTAGAAGAGGCTTCTAAATCCCATAAGAGTCGGCTCGTGCTTGCCGTTGACCTCAACATAGAAGAGGGTTTATTAGAATCGGCGTTGCATCTTATCGAGCAGATTGCTTGTGAGTTAGCCGCTGTGAAGATTAACTACCACCTCCTCCTACCTTTGGCCCTAAGGGATCTTAAGCGAGTAGTTGAGGCTGCTCATCAAAAGGGGCTGCAGACGATAGCAGACCTTAAGCTCAATGACATCTCCTCCACCAACCTAACGGTTGTCAAGCTACTCCACGAAGCTGGGTTTGATGCGTTCATAGCGAATCCAATAGTGGGTTACCGAGACGCTCTCCAACCTACGATAGAGGAGGCGCATAAAAGAGGTATGGGTGTGATCTTACTAACCTATATGAGCCACAGAGGTGCCCAAGAAGGCTACGGGCTAAAGATCAAGTTGAAAACAGACTCGATTAAGCCGCTTTATAGACTCTTCGCTGAAAGGGCTTTGAAGTGGGGTGCTGACGGACTCATCGTAGGCGCCACTAGACCGAGCATAATAAAAGAAGTAGCAGCTTTAACAAGGAACAGGCTACCCATCTTTTCGCCGGGTGTGGGTGTACAAGGTGGCTCAGCGTTAGATGCGCTTAACGCTGGTGCCAGCTATCTGATAGTGGGCAGATCGATAATCGACTCGCCAGACCGAATTGCTGAAGCTAGAAGATTAAGGGAGTGGAGTTGGTTGGTGTGTTGACTTCACTGCTTTGTTTGTGTTAAGAATTGATGAGCCTCTTTTAAGACGTTTCTCGCGTTTTGATAGGTCACTTTTATTAAAGCTTCATCTATGGGGAGCCAAACATAGCCTTGGTGTTCATAAGATAGCTTGACATCTTTTGTCTTACTTTCAGCTAGATAGAAAGTTACGGTCTTCTTCACCAGCTGATCACCCCTTTTATAGTAGTATTGTATCGTCTTCTTGAAGCCATTGATAAACTTCAGATCTGTTAAACCTGTTTCTTCGCCGATCTCTCGGATAGCAGCTTCTAGTTCGCTCTCACCCTCCTCAACATTTCCCTTCGGGAAGTCCCAGTGCCCAGCTGGGTAGTGTAGAATAAGGTACTCTAGCTTATCGTCAGATCTGTGTACAACTATTGCGCCAGCAGACCTTTCCTCCAGCAAGATCCAAATATACCCTTAAATTAGCCCATTAATTAGCCTTTTAACCAATTAGCTTCAGAATCTTATCTAACAGGGCTTGGCAGCCAGTAGCAACATAGCCCAGCGTCACATCACTCCTTAGGTCGATGTCTTCTGTCATGTTGAGGATTTTGAATACACCTTTAGCCTCCTTGACTAAGAATAGCGAGGGTAGGCAGTCATATGTTCTCAGCCTAGGATAAGGTTCTATGAAGCCATCCACCCTACCTACAGCAACATACGCCGTCTCTAGGGCTGCTGTGCCAAGGATGCGCGGATGCCTTATGTTGTTAATAAGGTTGGCTAACATATGTGGGTCATTTTTCCACTGCCCCTTAACCCTTAGGCTGAGCGAAATAACAGCTGCACTCAAATCATCTATCTTGGATGGGTGCGTCTCTCTACCGTCAGCCCTACACCCCTTACCCTTCGATGCCACTATGAGCTCACCATTCACCAGATCTACAGTTCCAGCGGCCACAATATCAGAGAACCTTCTACCACGCGCTATCGCAACACTCGCTGAGAAAAGCGGTATTCCACGCCCGGCATTTGTGCTACCATCAACAGGATCGACGAGTGCTGTCAGCTCCGAGGATGGGTCACCGACAAGACCAGCTTCTTCCGAGACTATAAGGCATCTCTCCAGCCGCTCATTCAGAAGGGTTAGTATCTCGTCTTCAAGAGCCTTATCGAGCAGCAGTGTTCTATCTCCTGAAGCACCTCTCCCGATAATTTTGGTTGCTTCACCACTTACCCTAATTTTGGCAAACCTTCTTTTCGCACGCTCAAGCGCCTCAACGATAATATCTTCATACGTCAACAGCCTTCTTCCTCTGTTCATCCGCTTGAGGCTCTTTTACAACCTTTTGGCGTGAAAGATAGGCGGTGATTATGATCGCTACTATACCTATAGCTACGGGTAGAGCGTATCTCATCTGCAGATTTTCAGCGACCGCTATTTCCGTCTCTAGAGCCTCGCCCTCGAGAGCCTCGCCTTCAAAGCTAAAGTTGACTTTAGAGGTGATCTTTAGGGATAGCACCGAAGAGGGTGTGATCTGAACCGTCCTGTTTATGCTCTGCCCAGCTTTGAGTTCATCGACTCTTATCACGAGTGGTGTATCTGGTGTTTCAGCACCACTCAACCACACCTCTGCTTCTACATCGTAGACTGCAAGTGAGGAGGGATTGGAGAGCGTAAAGGTGAGAGTAGCTTCTTGCTTTTCAACAAGTGAGCTAGGCGGGGTCAAAGATAATTTGATAGGCTTCTCCACAAGCACAGTTACCGGCTGTATATTCAAGGTTTGGTTTTGCGCTGAAAAGACGAAGCTACCCGCAATAGGGGTATATTGATAGGTGCCAGCAGTTAGGTAACGAATATTGAAATCGAGTGTAACCGTCTGACCGACCTCAACAACATCAACACTTCTCTCTAAACGCTGCGCAGCAACATAAGAGTAATTTAAAGACCCCACTTTAAGCTCGTAGATAGGGAATGGCCCTAGGTTAACTATCGAAACCTTCACGTCTGATGTAGAGCCTCTGAATGCTAAGGGCTTCGAGAGACTTTGGGTGACTTTAAGCCCACCAGCGTAGGCGTATGAGTTTGACGCAACCCTAAGAGTAAAACCACTCCACTCTAACTTAGCCAAGAACGGTGGTTGGATGAAGCTTAGAGAGCTGTTTGATCTCAACACATAATTAAAGACCCGCTCATCGGTTTCCTCGCATATTGAGGATGCCTCCATAAACCTCCCGATGAGTGTGAAGTTACCTCCCACGAGTTCAAAGCCCTCTGGTATCTGCGCTGAAAGCTTGACCGAGGTTCTGTTTGCAGAGGTGACTGAAGCTTTCACAACCCCGTTCACGGCTAACCCATCCACATCTGGAGAAGCATCTATAACTTGGCTTATGCTGACCTTAGGTGCACCTAGAGTGGAGCGGCTGAACCGAATAGGAAGAGTGTTTCCATAAACCCTCTTCTCACCCTCTTCATCAACCCAACTTGCAGAAACCTTCACATCCTGAAGCGGTTGAGTTAAGGCTTCTGGCTTGATTAAGGGCTCAACTACCCAGCTTTCATCCCTCTCTAGAACAGGCCTAGACGCGACCTCAATACCAGCTAAAGTTACAGTTACATTAAAAGCGCTTCTCGTCCCTATGTTCGTGATTTTGAGCCTCACTCTGTTCGCAACCTCAATCGGGTTAGGTTCTTTGGGTTCAGCTATTACAAGGAGCGTTGGTCTAGGCTTATTCAAGACCAGCCTTACATCATTGGGGTATGCTCTACCACTCCAGATCTTGTCACCGAGCCTATAGGTATAGGTTATAGGAGTTGTTTCGCCAGCTACATAAAGATCTGATGGTGTCTGCTCAGTTAATCTAAGCACATATTGGATTTCAGTCTTCTCCCCAGGGTTTAACCTCACATCCTTAAGCGAGGTCTTCCCGCTGACCAGCTCGAACTTACCCCGCCACCAGTCCTCGTTTACAGCCAAGTCTTCTGCTGGTAAGCTGTTAGATGGAGCCACATTCTCTAATCTAAGCGTAACCTCAACTGTATCCTTTCCCTCAGCTGCTTCAACAACCCCCTTGTCAATAATCCTCTCAACTTTGATCAGAGGAGGGTAATAGATTAATTCGATCTTAGTTGAAGGTGGCTTCTCCCCTGCACTCAACTTAAACGAAACTTTAGAGGAGAGGTTTCCAACGAAGTTTACTGCCTCAACATTGGGTAAAGAGGTTGATGAAATCAGCGCGTCAGCAAACACCACTTCAACCCTGCACTCACTAACATCTTCTGATGCACTAGTGTTAAAGAAGCCTGGGAGAACCGTGTCTAAATCAAATGTAGGTGCCAAGCCTCTCGCCTCAACATACTGCAGCGTCAGCTGTGTAGAGAAACCCGCCTGAGATCTGGATGCCTCCAACACGATAAACTGTAAACTCTTCTCTGAAAACACCGATCTTATAAGATTGGTGAAGCCTCCATCAAACTTAGGTAAGGTTTCTAAGAGAATCTGGCTTACGTATCTGAAGCTGCAATGTGAATAATAGACGTACTTATGGTCTTCACTGCTTATCTGTGTAAAGGCTGCTTTCATTACCCTACCTAAAGCTTGAGCCGCCTGGTCAGCGCGCATCTTATCCTCAGCATCAACTATAAGTGTCAACCCCTCTTTTGGAGGCGGGGTTAAAGGCAGCACCTTATAACCCTCATCTCCAAGTATATAGAACTCGGGAAGCCACTCTGTGACGAAGGACGCTATAAGCTTGTAGCTGTTAACGCCTTGTAGCGATTCATCTCTCAATCCTGCGAGAGTAATATTACCTCCGCTCAAGGTGGTGCTAACGACGATCGAATCTTTGGTTACGAAGAATCTAATGTCTTCTTCAAGATGGGCTGCGGAGGAACAGGTTGGGTACTGTTGGATCATAAAAGTTAGTGTTAAGAGTATTATCAGAGGTAGTGAGGTCTTCCTCAACTGTCTTCTGTATACCGTGGTTAGATGTGGTGTTATAAAGTTGTCTTACCGTCTTTTAGGCGTGTCTTCAGGGTCGTCTACACCCTTTTCGTTTAAGATGAAGACGGTTTCGCGTTCCGGATGGTACGGGCTGTCTATGATCCTAGCGATGCGGTTCTTACCCGCCTTCTTAAGATAGATTCTATAGGTGACGGTGTGTGCTACAACGTGCCCACCAGTCGGCCTACTAGGGTCACCAAAGAAGACGTCAGGTGCGGCTTGAACCTGATTTGTAACCACAACAGCAAGGTTTCTTGCTTCAGCGGTTCTTAAGAGGAGGTGCATGAATCTGTTGAGCCTCTGCTGCCTCTCAGCCAAAGTGCTTCTGCCGAGAAACTCTGCTCTATAGTGCGCAACTGCTGAGTCTACGACAATAAGCTTTATGGGCATTTTATCGAGTACTGATCCGATTTCTGAGAGTATCAGCTCTTGGTGTGAGCTGTTATATGCCTTCGCAACTATTATTCGCTCTAGCACCTTTAGGGGGTCTAATCCACGCGCTTCTGCTATCTGAAATATCCTTTCTGGTCTGAAGGTGTTCTCCGTATCAATATATACTGCTCCAGCGTCAAGCCCGCCTTTATCTCTGCTCAGCTGAACCGTCACACACAGTGTGTGGCAGATCTGTGTCTTCCCGCTTCCGAATTCGCCGTAGAATTCGGTGACCGCTTGGGTCTCTATGCCCCCATCAAGTAGCTCATCCAGATTCTTGGAGCCAGTAGTTATCCTCTCAATATTCTGCCTCCGCTTATAGATTTCGCTCGCTGGTATGAAATCTTTTTCGAGAAGACCGAGCTCGATAAGCCTAGCTCTAGCGCTGCTGCTGAACTCAATGGCCTTCTTAAGATCTACCCCTATAGCCTCAGCTATCTCAGCAGGCCCGCGTATCGCTAGATCGAGTATTGTGTAGATCCCTGCGTTCTCCAACTTCTGCTTTGTAACAGGCCCTATTCCGTCCAATGTGTCTAGGCTCAGCTCTTCTATACTCATCTCCTATCTACTCACCATTAGGTTGCTTATTAGTATTCTTCTTAGTGTTTGTGGTAGGTAAAAGGGGGTTTGACTAAGCTCGTCTTCTTGAATTTTCAACGCAAGCTTGGATAAATCCTAGATACACAGGGTTTGGTTTCCCGGGTCTGCTGGTAAATTCGGCATGGAATTGTGTGGCTATGAAGAATGGGTGCGTTTCCATCTCCAGTATCTCTATTCTCCTCCCCTCATCGCTGTAGCCAGAGAAGACGACGCCCTTCTCCTCGAACATAGGTTTATATCTTTGGTTGAATTCGTACCTGTGCCTATGCCTCTCTCTTATGACATTCTTACCGTAAAGCTTGTAGGCTCGAGTTCCTTCTTTGAGGAAGATATCGTGCCCACCTAGGCGCATAGTAGCGCCCATCTCCTTAACCTCTTTCTGCTCAGGCAGCAGATCTATGACAGGGTGAGGGGTATGTGGGTCAAACTCGGTTGAGTTTGCGCCCTCAAGCCCGCAGAGGTGGCGTGCGATCGCTATGGCTGCGATCTGGAAGCCTAGGCATATCCCCAGATACGGTATGTTATGTTTGATGGCGTATGTGGCAGCCTCTATCTTACCCTCAACCCCCCTCTTTCCAAAACCGCCTGGAATAAGTATACCATCATAGGAGCTTAAAGTATTCAGTACCTCCTTGTTTCTTTCTATGAGCTCTGAGTCTACCCAATCTATCTTGACCGCTGCGCCTAGTTGTGCGCCTGAGTGTAGTAGAGCGTGGTTTATGCTGACGTAGCTGTCGGCTAAGCTTACATACTTACCGACCATAGCAATATTTACGCTGGTTGTTGTCTTCCTGAATGATTCCGCTACTTTTGTCCATTCTTCTAGGTCGGTCTTTTGTACGGTTAGGTTGAGTCTGTTTGCTATTACCTTCGTTATCCCCTGTCTTTCGAGCACTTCTGGCACATCATAGACGGATTCGACATCTGGGTTGGATATGACTGCTTCTATGGGTACGCTGGTGAATAGGGAAATCTTTTCTCTGGCTTGCTGGGCTAGAGGCCTTTTGCTCCTCACCACGATTATGTCTGGTTGTATGCCGATTCTCCTCAGCTCTTGGACGCTGTGTTGTGTGGGTTTGGTCTTCTGCTCCCTTACGGTCTCCAATTCGGGGGCTAGTGTTACGTGTAGGAAGAGTGAGTTAGTTGGGCCGACTTCAAGCCTCATCTGTCTCATAGCTTCTAAGAAGGGTAGGCTTTCGATGTCTCCTACTGTGCCCCCGCACTCCACTACGCCTATGTCGGCGCCGTCTTCTTCGACTACTTGCTTTATCCTTCTCTTGATCTCATCTGTTATGTGGGGTATGATCTGGACGCATTTGCCTAGGTAGTCGCCGCGCCTCTCAGCCTCTATCACCGCCTTGTATATTTGGCCGGTAGTTATGTTGTGGCGTCTGCTGAGGTTCTGGTCTAGGAACCTCTCATAAGTGCCTATGTCCATATCTGTTTCTCCGCCGTCGTCGGTAACGAAGACTTCGCCGTGTATGATGGGGTTCATCGTGCCCGCATCGACATTAAGGTAGGGGTCTATCTTTATGCACGTAACCTTAAGTCCAGAGAGTTTGAGGAGCTTTGCTACGGAAGCTGTGGTGACACCCTTCCCTAGACCAGACATCACCCCGCCTGTGACAAATATGTACTTTGGCATACCAATATATCTACCAGCAGAAAATTAAGTCTTTGGGTTACTTTGCTGAATTATATGTGTTAAAATTAGCTAGCACTTTTTGCTAAGTCTTCGTCTGCTAGGTATATGCCTATGTCGAAGAGTATGTGGGCTGGGTCGAAGCTTTCTTTGGATCTTATTGCTGCTTCTTCGACGTAGAACCTTAAAGCTAGCCTCATTGCTTGATCGTCTATTGGTATCTTATCGCTCCCTTCGTGTTTGAAGTAGCCGATTAATGAGAGAGCCGATGCAAGTTGTAGTGTCCTCATTTCTAATCTTGGGCTGAAGCCTAAGGAGTCTTTGTAGCCTATGTGTTCGAGTATGGTCCTTCTGGTTGTTGTGATGAGTTCGATTGCTCTGTTTGTGAGTAGTATGGGTTTCTTTTTGAAGAGGTGTTTGATCTTTGGGTGGTTGGTTTCTATTGCGTGTATTAGGGTTAGGTGGTCTCTTATCTTCTCCGCTAACTCGTATTTTGTCTCTCCGCGCCAAGCTCTGGTCTGGGCTTCTGCTAATGCTTCGTATCTCTCTTTTGTGAGGACGTGTAGTCTGCAGAGCATTCTGTCTTCTACTGCGTTGAAGTTTGGGTCTCTCATACTTACTTTGTATTCTTTGCCCGATTTTATGGTGGCGTTGTAGTTGACGCTGAAGAATGAGGTGAAGCGGTATGGTTCTATGACCTCTCTGTATGTCTCTTTCGTTATAACCCCGTGCTCCATTGCGAGTTTTAGAGGCTCGACCATGCCTGAGCTGTGTGTGAACCACTCTCTCAGTTCTGTGACGATGAAGACGAATTTTCTGCCTTCATAGGCTCTACCTATCTTTATGAATCTTGCTGGTGTCATCCCGCCGCAGTATCTGTTTCTGCCCGGTAGTCTGTGTGCTGGTATGCCTTTTTCTGGGTCGCCGATTATGAAGTCTTTTGCGGCGAAGGTCTTTCCGGTGCCTGGGTCTCCGAATAGTGCTAGGTTGAAGCCTGTGCGCCCGCTGATGCCGCCTGTTTCGTTGACTATTTCAACGTCTGCTATGGCGTATTGTTGGGCTAGTGTGAGTAGGGGGTCGAAGAATAAGATTTTGCCGAAGTTCTTTACGAGGTAGACTGCTAGGTCTATTGCGGTGAAGTTTTTACCGAATTCGATGGTTTCGTCGAGCCTGTTTTGTATGATTTTTTCGAGGTGTTGATCGAACTCCCTATCCATCTTTTCAACGACTACGTACTCGTCTTCTTTAACGGCTTTGAGGGTGGTTTCGGGTTTAAGTGAAATTACTCCCTCGATGTAGGTCTTTGGGCATTCGTGCTGCTCTGGCAGCCTATGTTCTTCGCAGAATGTGCCGCCACAGTATTTACAGTAGAATGGTAGGTAGGTTGCTTTTTGGCAGTAGTCGCATACACCCATCATATACCGAGCCTCCTGAACACCTCGAACCTTACTTTTTCTCTTAGCTTCTTATCCGTTATCGTTTCGTTAAGGAAATCTTCTACTACTTTTCTTGCGTCTCTTAGGAGTTTTCCCCTTTCTTCGACTGCTTTTTCTAGTATGTTTTTGTCTTCGGGTATGGGTATGTTGGTCTTCCCGGCTAGGAGAGCGTATTCGATGAATTTTGCTTCATAGATTGATGTGCATCTGATCTTTTCACCGTCTATCTGGACGTAGGGCCCCTCTAAGTCGAAGCCAGCCTCAACCTTAGATCCCTTTGGAACCTCTATGATTCTATGTGGGCATTCACCTATATAGTCCTCGGGGAAACTTTTGGCTTCTATGCCGTGGATCTTCTCCACATCTCTCAGAACCGACTTCACCAGCTCATCTACATCAAGCTCCTCAACTTTCTTGCCCTTCTGAACACTCTTAGCCCTCTCAACCCTAGACTTAACGAGGTCTATGACCGCGCGATAAACCTCAAGTTGTTCCTCTTCAGTTAAGCCCAAAATTTCGCCCATAACGAGCTTATCAAGCTCCCTTCTATCAGGCTTTACTTTGTCTAAAGAGACAACTTCTGGCAAGTCGACACCAATTTCTTCGAATACTGAATCTATTGAACGCTTTGCAAGTTTATCGAAAAATTCTTCTAATCTCAAAATAAGAGTTTCGGAAATTTTAGTTAGATCTAGAATGGGAATAGGACGTATTTCTGGTCCATAGGCTATAAGGACTCCCTGCCCCATTACTGTACGCGCATATATCTCAGTAATAAGTGTGTATAATGTAGAGTTGAGCACAGCCGCCATTGCTTTAGAAAATCCTCTATCTCTTAGTCCATTTCTCAGAATTATGTAATAGAATGTGTGATCGCAAAACATCTCTGGCTGTTTAAGAGGAAAGTTAAACGTAACATCGAAAAATTGTCTGAATAAGATCTCAGCAGTTGGGAGACGTGGTAATTCATACCACTTTTGCCTACTGGCACAAGTCGGTCTTGTATGGAACCCCTGCTTCTCTCCCCACTCAATATATTCTAGAATCCTCTTTCCTTTTAATTCGCTTCGATCTTTATGAATCATCAAAACCCTATACTTCAAATTTTTCGGGTCAACGATTATAGACTTACACTCTCTAGGAGACTTTATTACATAATTTGGAATCCAGTAGACGTAGCCGTCGTCTTTCAAAACATCTTCTAACTGCATTCTCTCAGCATATTGGCTCACCCTAAAGTATTCACCACTCTTATCCTTCCATACGTGCTCTGGAACAGGCGCATCTTCATCCTTTCTTAACGGGTGCATCCAGAACTCTCTCTCAATACCCCACTTCTTGATCTCCTCTTCAGTTAAGTAGAAGAATTCGTTAGCACCAGTCTTAATACCAAATCTTACTTCTGCAACCTCTTTCAACGGAACGAGTATACCCTTCCCCTTCTCCAGAATCTTAAAGAATATGTCTGGAGCCCTTATGTACTTGCCCCATTTGGAGCCTACGTACTCTCCCTCTTCTTCATCATAACCTTCCTCCCAAAGCTCCTTCTGAGTCTTAGCGAAGATCCGAATCTTGTCATCCTCATAATACCCATCTCTACTCTCTATCAGCTCTACTAACCTCTCAACGTAAGCCCACCTTTCCCCCTCATCCTCAACAGGAGGTATGAACTCCTTCAGAGGCTTCTTCAGCTGAACGAACCGAACAACATTCCTATTCCTTTCCTCAAGATCAGAGCACCTCTCCAGAATCGTTATCGCCGTGTTTATATCAGCATCCTCAAACCACCTCTCAACCTTACTCTCTATTATCGCCTTTATCTTAAAGTTCTCTAAAAAGAACCTCTGTAAGTCCCCGCCATAATCAACATCAAGCCAAGAATTAGATGTAATTAGCCCCAACCTACCACCCTCTTTAAGGAAGTATCCTCCATGGATGAAGAAGTGCACATATATGCTGGATCTCTTGCTGAGCTTCGGCTTCTTACCTACAAGATAATTACTCATCACTTTCCAATCTTCGATACACCTTTCATAGGCCTTCTCCTTCTCCTCCTCTAAAATATCCTCCATCTCCTCCTGCCTCGTATAAGGCGGGTTCATAACAACCGCATCAAAAGATTGAGGTATCTGAACGTGTATCTCTCTCCTACCCAACGCCTCAGCCTTATGTGTAATCTCAGCCAAAACATACTCTCCACCTGGGAGCACATCAAAGAAGTCCTTATGAAGTATCCTCGGGTAGTTTTCGACCTGCGACAGATCCCTACTAGCCAGGTTTATTGTTGAGAGGTGTGCCGCAAACTTAGCGATATCCACACCAAACAACTCATTAACCAACTCTCTATGAGGCTTAGATGGGTCAAGTAACTTCTTCCTAACATACGATCTAACTAAGAAGGTTCCAGCACCACAACTCCCATCAAGCACCTTATCATCAGCGGATTTGACACAGAACCCCACTATAAGATCCACAACATCAGATCTAGTATAATACTGGCCGAGCTTATGCCTCTCCTCCTCCGGTATCAGCCTCTGAAAGATACTCCCTAGAATCTCATAATTGATCTTTGAAAAATCATACTCACCTATCTTATGCGCAAAGTCCTTGACCCACCCAACTATACTGTCTGGTGGTATAAGCGAATCGAGGAAGTCTGTAAGCAGAACCGTCTCATAATCCCCAGTCACCTCAAAAGCCCTCTCAAAATATAGATTCAACTTATCCCTCAGCTCAGCACCAGTTAAACCAACCTCCGGTATGACGATCTTAGGTATGCGCCTCCTAAACCCAGGTGTGTGACGAAGGATGTTGTAAAAGAGGATCTTGTTAGCGAGCAGATACACATACTGCCTCGCAACCTTATCGAAGTCCTCATCACTACCCTTAAACGACCAACCCTGCTCCCTAAAGTACCTGATAAGCCCCTTCTTAAACACGATATCACCATCAGCCCTCCTCTTCAGCTCCTCAAAAACCGGTATGGATAGAGCGTGAATAGTACCTCTGAGCCTATAGATGAACCTCTCATCGATACCAAGTAGAGGCTTAGCTCTGACACCAAAGTAAACATCCTGAAACTCCTTCAGAAAAACCTTAAGATAGCTCTTGATAGCATCCTTAAACCTCAAAATAGCATCCCTATAAGTTAAAGCGTCACATACATTTTCACTCACGCCCGCATGTGGCCACCACAGCTTATCTATAGCTCCGCCTTGCTCAAAAGTATCCCAACAAAAGAACTGTCTGAGATTCCAAACCACAAAATAAGGAATATTATTCCTTAACGCCTTACTCGCAGCAGAGTCCCAAGCATCCTCCCAAGGTGGGGTATAAGCATCCCAAATCTCGATAAGAAGAGAAGGCCTCTCTAACCTCCTCTCCCAAACGATTACATCAGCCCTCCTACGATTCGGATCTTTAATTTCAATATCCGCACATTCAAACCTCAACCTCTCAGCCCTAATAATCTCATTAATCCACTCCTTAACCTCAGAAGCAAAACTCAACTGAGTAAACTCCAGACTCAACTAAACAAAACACCTCCACATCCACCTAAAAGATATATATGGCGCAACATTCACTTTACCACGCGGCAGAAAATTAAGTCTTTGGGTTATTTGACGAGGGGGTACATGGGGTATGCTAAATCAGCTATATCGACATCACACCTCGCTATTCTCGAAAAACCAGAAGCGACCTTAGATACTACTTTAGCGTTTTCATTAGATCCCATAGATTTCTCAAGCTTCACTATTTCACCTACCACCTCCTCATACAGCTGCACCACCTGCCTCCCCTCTTCA
>Ga0197143_1001825_pt1 | contig 17014 bp, 19 predicted proteins | sample GBS70_MetaG_FD_148603 | JGI IMG/M metagenome (GOLD analysis project Ga0197143, IMG submission 148603) | Sediment microbial communities from Great Boiling Springs, Gerlach, Nevada, United States - GBS 70_MetaG | ecosystem: Environmental > Aquatic > Thermal springs > Hot (42-90C) > Sediment...
ACACCCCCGTGAAGCGGAAGGTGTAGTCCTCGCACCGGGTGGCGCTCTGGCCCCCCACCTTCACCGTGGCGCACGCCCCCTCCTTGACCCCCGCCACCTCGAGGCGGGCCGGGCCCTGGAACTCCCGCTGGAGCTCCGTGCAGGAGGAAAGGAGGAGGGCAAGGGCCAGGAAAGCGCTAGAAGCGAACCTCATAGCTCAACCGCACGCCCCCGTAGAAGCCCGTGGCCGTGGTGAAGCGGAAGCGGTCCACGTGGGAGGCCACGCCCCTCCCCCAAAGCCCGTCCCGGTACCCCGCCTGGAGGCTCACCCGGAAGGGCGCGAGGGGGAAGCCCACCTCTCCCTCCACCAGAAGGCCCCGGTCCCGCCCGATGTCCTCCTGGGGCACGGCGTAGGCCAGGCGCGCCTCCCCAAAGAAGCCCTCCCCGGGGTAGACCAGGGTGGCGAAGAGGGCGGAGAAGGGGGTGTCCCCGCTCCCGAGGCCAAAGTAGCGTCCGTAGCCCAGGGTCAGGTCCACGGGGCCCAGGAGGGCGCCTCCTTGCGCCTCCACGAAGTACCGCCCGGGCTCGCCCCCCACGAGGCCCGCGCCGAGGCCGATGCGGGCGTGCACCCCGGGGAGGAGGCCGCCTTCGGGCTCGTGCTCCACGTAGCCCGCCCCGAAGTAGTAGCCGCCGTCCCCCGCCCCGAGCTCCCCCACCAGGCGGATGCCCTGGAAGAGCCCGGCCCGGGCGGTGGCCTCGCTCCGGCCCTCCAGGCTCCGGTAGGCCACCCGCACGCTTCCCGCCTGGAAGGAGGCCTCCACCCGGTCGGTGCCCAGGTGCACCTGGGCCTCCTCCCACCCCAGGGCGAGGCCCCCGAAGGGACCCCTCTCCCCCACTCCGGCGTAGACCTGGGCCCTCGCCCGGGAGTCCACCCGCTCCTCCAAGGCCTTGGTCCTCTCCTCCAGGGCGTAGACCCGCTTGCCCGTGGCCTGGGCGTCCTTCACCCGGGCCGCCTCGTTCTCCTGGACCTTTTGGGTGAGCTCAGCGAGGGCGGCCTCGAGGGCCTTCACCCGCACCTCCATCTGGGCGAGGGCCGCCTTCTGCGCCCCAAGCTCCTTCTCCAAGCGGTCCACCGCCCCCTCGAGGGCCTCCAGGTCCTTGAGGGCGGCCTGGGCCTCCAGGGCGGTGAGGAGGGCCTGGCGCACCTCCTCCAGGTCCTTCTCCATGGCCTCCAGGCGCACCCCCTGGTCCTCCAGGGCCCGCCTCACCTCCGGCACCACCTCCAGGAGGTCGGCCACCTGCCCGTAGAGCTCGGCGATCCGCTCCGGGGCCGCCCCCGCCTCCTCCAGGGCCTTCCGCACCCGGGCCAGGACCTCCTCCGTCCAGGTGAGGTAGGCCCGGTAGAGCAGGACCGCCGCCTGGTAGCGGTTCACCGCCTGGTTCCCCCGGAAGGTGCCGTCCGGGAAGCCCGTGAGGACGCCCTTCTCCAGGAGGGCCCGCACCGCCCCCTCGGCCCAATGCCCTGGGGGCACGTCCGCCATCTGGGCCTTCACCGAACCCGCCAACAAAAGGGTGGCTAGGGCGACTCGCCGCATAGCCACATGCTACCACTCTCTAACTTTTATGGCAACACATTACACGCTAAGCTCCACCCCCTCCGGCTCCCTCCCCTGGAGGAGGTCGTCCAGAGCCTGGGCCAGGTCGGGGTAGACGAGGTAGCGCCCCTTCGCCACCACCTGGAGGGCGGTGCCGAAGGAGGGCCGGGTCCTCCGCCTCCCTTCCCTCAGGTCCGGCTCCCCGAGGACAGGGTGCAGGGCGGGGTTCTCCAGCGCGTCCAAAAGCCTCTCCCCGTGGGCCGTGGCCACCACCCGCACCCCCCTCCGGGAGGCGGTGAGGCACTCCTGCACGTCCTCGTTGTAGCCGATCTCGTCCACCACCACCACCTCCGGGGAGTGGTTGGCGATGGCCTGGTAGATGATCCGCCCCTGGTTCCTGGAGGGAGGGTCCGGCACCTGCATCCTCCGGGCGGGCCGGATCCCCGGGTGGGCGGTGAGCCCGTCCCCCCCGATCTCGTTGGAGGTGTCCACCACCACCACCCTTGGGCCCCACTTCTCCGCCAGGATGCGCACGATGTCCCTGAGGAGGGTCGTCTTCCCCGTGCGGGGCGGCCCCACCACGAGGAGGCTTCCCCCGCTTTCCAGGAGGTAGGGCCTGAGGGGCTCCGCCACCCCCTCCACGAACTTCCCCACCCGGATGGTGATGCCCGTCATCTCCCCCAGGGCCGACTGGATGCGGGAGACCCGGTGGAGGGTGCCCTCGATCCCGGCCCGGTTATTCTCCTTGAACCCCCCCACCCGGTGAAGGACGAAGCTCAGGTCCTCCTTGGTGATCTCCCGCTCCGAGAAGCGGGGGGCCCCGTCCACGGTGTAGGCCAGGGGGGCCCCGAGGTCCATGGCGATCTCCTCCAGCCTCGCCCCGTGGGGCTCCACCTCCTTGCGTACCCAGGGGGGAAGCTTCTCCATGAGCGCCGCGAACTCCCTGTCAAACCCCTCGCGAAGCCGCACCATGCGTTATTCCCAACGGTCCGAAAGCCCGGACAAAAAGCCCACCACCGCCCCCAGGGAGAGGCCCGTGGGGAGGCCGGAGAGGAAGGCCCACACCTCCTTGGAGGCCGCCCCAAGGTGGTGGGCGAGCCTCTCCAGGTCCGCCCGCCCGAGGAGGGCCGCCCCCAGGTAGAGGAGGGCCGCCCAGGGGAGGAGGACCCGCGCCGCCCGGCCCAGGGCGTACCCCGAGAGGGCCCCCACGCCGAGCAAGACCCAGGCCTCCTTCTGGGAAAAGGCCCGGCCCAGGGCCTCGAGGGCGTGGAAGACAGGCAGGGACTCCATCACCCCCTCCGCCAGGCCCGGTAGACCGAAAGCACCCGCTCCACGTACCTCTGGGTGGAGGCGGGAATGGCCCCTCTCCTCACCGCTCCGAGCCCGGCGTTGTAGGCGGCGAGGGCCAGCCGCCAGTCCCGGGTGGCCTCCCAGAGCTCCCGGAGGTGCTTGGCCGTGGCCCATAAGGCCCAGTCGGGATGGGAGCGCCACTCCAGGGGTGCCCCGGTAACCCTCTGCCAGGTGCCCGGCATGAACTGGCCCAGGCCCACCTCCCCGGCCCTGCCCATCGCCTGGGTGCAGTAGCCGCTTTCCACCCACACCACGGCGGCCACCAGGTAGGGGTCCACCCCCCAGGCCCGGGCGTAGTGCCACGTCTTCGCCCAGAGGTCCTGGGGGACGTGGCCGCACGCGAAGGCCGCCCCCAGGAGGAGGACCAGGTAGGCCGCTCGCCTCACCCCTTCTCCACCTCCCTCTCCAGGAGGGCCCGCACCGCCTTGAGTTCCCCGTAGACCCCGGCGAGGAGGGCGAGGCCCACCCCGTAGAGGAGGACCACGAGCCCCGCCCCTACCCCGGCCCCGTCCAGCCGGAAGAGGCCGAGGAGGAAAAGCCCCACCCCCAAGACGGCCACCGCCTTACCCAGAAGCTCCGCCCACTTCACCTCCCACCTCCTTTCGCGTACTCCCGGATGTAGAGCCGGTGCACCCAGTCCTCCACGGCGAAGGGCACCCCCTGGAGGAAGGCGAAGTAGAAGCGCTCCACCAGGGGGGCGGGCTTGGCCTCCTCCAGGGCGTGGCCGATGTAGTCCCGCTTGAGGACCAGGGCCATCTTGCGGTCCACCACCAGGAACTCCCCCTCCACCCTGGGGGCGTAGCGCACCGCCACCCCCGCCAGGGCCAGGGAGGGCGTGTAGCTGGCCCTATGCGTTAGGCCCTCCGCCGTGGTGAGCAGGTACACCTTCACCCCCCTCTGCACCCTCACCTCCCTCAGGGCCTCCGCCACGGGCTTCAGGTCCAAGAGGCTCATCTGCACCAGGACCTCCGCCGTGGCCCGCCGGATGACCTCCGAGGCCTCCTGAGGGGTGAGGACCTTCACCTCCACCTCGCCTTGGGCAACGGAGACCCCCAAGGCCAAGACCAGGGCGAACCAGTATCTCCTCATCCCGCACCTCCACCCCTTCGCCGCACGCCCGCCCGAGGAGAACCCTCTCCCCCTCCTCCTTGGGGAAGACCACCACCTCGGGCGGGGGCTCGGCGTGGGTCTTGTACCAGCGCTCCACCACCCGGCACCAACGCACCAGGGCCCGAGCGCCCTCCCGGTCAGCCTCCTCCAGGGCCTCGAGGCCCTTCGGGGTGAGGGAGAGGCGCACGGGCTCCCCTTCCACCTCGCACCAGCCCAGCTTCACCCAGGCGGGCTCGGGGGTGGGGAAGCCCTCGGGGAGGCGGAAGTCCAGGCGGAGGGTCTCCGAGCCCCGGTAGTACCGCTTGAACTCGGGCACCCGCCGGGTGAGGGCCTCCAGGTAGAGGAGGAGGCTTTCGGGCCTCGAGGGGTCCTGGCTCCAGGGGGCGGCCTCCCCCTCGGGCGAGGCGGAGGCGGGAAGGGAGACGGGCCCCCGCGTCCGGGGAAGGGGGAAGCCCGCCTCCTCCACCCGCGCCTCCCGCGCCTTCTTCCAGAGGCGGTGCAGAAGGTGCTCCTTGCGCCACATGCCGAAGAGGTTGATGCGGGCCGGGGGAGCCCCCTCCAGCAGGACCACCGCCTCCCCCTTGGGGGCGGTGCGCATCTCCTCCGGGGAGAGGAGGGGACGGGCCACCTCCCGCTCCCCCACGGTGCGGCTCGTGGGGATGGGGAGAAGGCCCCTCCGGCTCACCCCCCGCACCTCCTGCATCACCGAGGTCTCCCCCAGGACCTCCGAGAGGCGGGCGGCGTCGTTGTCGGAGAGGCCGGAGAGGAAGTAGACCCGCTGGGCGAAGGTGCCCTCGATGGCCTCCCACTCCTCGTCCCCGTAGACGGCCCGCCCCTGGTCCGTGTTCTGCACGGCGATGTGGTAGGCCACCCTCCGGGAGCGCATGGTGCCCAGGTTCTCCTTGATCCCGGGGAGGAAGCCGAAGTTGGGGAACTCGTCCCAGTAGACGCTCACGGGCACCTTGAGCCTGCCCCCGTTCCGGTTAGCGTACTGGAGGGTCTTCAGGTCCACGATGCGCTTCAGGAGCTTGAGGAGCACATACCCGGAGGCGTTGTCCCCGATGAGCTCCTGGGGCACGCCGATGTAGACCAGGCTGGGCTCGGAGAAAACCTTCGCCCAGGGGACCTCCATGGGCCCGGGCTCCGTGGCGGCGGCGAGGCCCGGGTCCAGCCAGATGGAGAGGCGGTTCCGGGCCCCGTTCAAGATCCCCGCCAGCTGGTCCTGCCGCATCTCCAGGAGGGTCTTGAGCTCCACCTGCAGGTAGGGCCGCACCTCCACGTAGGCCTTGAGCCCGGCCACCCCGTCCCCCAGGACCCGGTAGACGTGGGCCAGGGAGTACCGCCCCTCCACCCCCTCGGCGTGGATCAGGGCCTGGAGCAGGGTCCGCTCGAGGCCCGGGTAGAACTCCTTGGAGTCCGGGACCTTAGGGTTCCTGGGCACGAAGATCTCGGCGATGAGCTTGGCCTGGGTGATGTCCTCGGCCCCCTCCAGGAAGTTGATGCGGTAGGACCTCTCCCCCCACGGGGTGAAGGGGTAGACGGCCCGCCCGTGGTGGGCGTAGTAGGTCATGGCCTCCATGAGGCCTTCCCGGTCCGGGTACTTCAGGTCGTAGACGATGGCCGTCCACCCGTCCTTGGCGTCCAGGAGGAGGTTGGGCAGGTAGTACCCCGAGGTCTTCCCGTGCCCCGGCTTCCCCACCACCAGGGTGTGGGCCACCCGCTGGCCCTCGGAGACCCGGAGGGGCCTCTTCCCGAGCTGGCCGTACCAGCCCACGCCCTTGGGGTTGAGGTAGGGCTCGAGGTCCCTCTCCGTGGCCCACCGCCCCTGCCCCGGGAGTTTCCTGGGCCTCGCGGGGCTGTAGACGAAGGGGGCGAGGCCCCCCACGAACCCCAGGACCAGGACGAGCCGGAGGAGGTCGTAGTTGAGGCGGGCCGCCCAGAGCCGATTGAGCTCGCCTCCGCACGGGGTGGCCACGTTGAGCATGCAGGCGGTGGCGAACTCCAGGCCCCTCGCCCCGGGCCTGCCCACGGCCCGGTCCCAGCCCGCCTCGGCCAGGGCGTTCGCCGCCTCGAGGGCCCCCCGCACCCCCAGGTAGAAGACGAGGCCCAGGGTGGCGAGGAAGACGAGGAACCCCAAGGCCCGAAGGGCCTTGAGGGGGCGTGGGGTCTCGAAGAGGGAAGCGGCCTCCACCTACCTCCTCCCCCGCGCCCGGGCGATCCACCTTCCTGGGGCCTTAGGGGCCAGGGGCCGGGCACGAAGCGTCGCCCACTCCTCCTCGCTCAGGCGAAACTCCACCTTGGGCAGGGGATCCCGCTTGACCCACTTCAAACCTCGGTCAATCCAGCGCTTCACTCCTCATCACCTCCCTTCCTGTAAGCGCTCCTGTCAATCCACCTGCCCGGAGGTGGCCCCCCTGCGGGAAGGGTGGTGCCCGAGGGGGTCTCCGGGGGCCGCACCTCCCGGGCCCGGTCGGTCCACCTTCCCGGGGCCTCAGGGGCTCCCTTGTAGGAGGGGACCTCCCCGGGACCCGTGTAGCCCACGCTCTGCCCCACCCCGGGGGCGGGCCGCACCACGGCGGGCCCCACGCCCTCGCCGTACTCGGCCCGGTGCACCCACGGCACCTCCGTCCCGGAGGCCCGCACCTCCACCGTGCGCTGGTAGCTGGGCGGCAGGGCCGGGGCATCCCCCCCCGAGGGCGGGCTCCACCAGGAAGAAGGCGTCCTGGGGCTTTCCAGGATGTAGCCGCCCACGCCCTCCACTCCCGCCGTGAACGCCCTCTGGCCGGCAGAGGCCAGGCCGCCCGCCGCCTGTTGCACCATCTGCCCCGCACCCCCGACGCCCCTCGCGGCCACGCTGGTGGCGTAGCCCACCGCCGCCGCCGTCACGGCCAGGGAGAGGCCCCCGAAGAAGGTGGCCACGAGGCTGGAGAGGTAGCCCGCGATGAGGAGGGCCGCCGCCATGCCTCCCACGGTCATCAGCAGGGTCTGGGCCCAGGCCTGGAACATGTCCACGAGCCCTTTGCCGATGCCCAGGACGAAGGTCCCCATCTGCCGCATCCCCTGGGCGATGGCCTCCTTGGTCATGGTCCCGCACGCCACCGGGGAGAGGATGGCGCTCGGATTTGGGGCCACGTTCCGGTAGTTGAGCTTCCCGTCCGTGTCCACGAAGACCTCAAAGCCGCACACCGTGGGGTCCCACCCGTTCCTTAGGGCCAGGTCGTTCAGGGTCTCGGCGAAGATGCGGCGGTTCTCCCGGAACTGGCCCACCATCTGCTCCACGCTGGTGTTCACGATCTCCACCGCCTGGGAGGCGATGTAGGCGGCGGGCCGGGAGACCCCGAGCTCCATGCCCCCCCGCACCACGAAAGGCCCGATGGCCCCCATGAGGAAGGCCCACACCACCACGGAAAGCCACCGCCCGAAAAGCTGGGGTCCGAGGCCGATGGGGAGGGCCAGGCTCCCCGCCACGATGGGCCAGAAGGCCGAGGCGAGCATGAACATGGTGCTGATGAGCACCGTGAGGACCATGGCGATCACCACGAAGGGGATGAGGAGGAGGGAGGCGGGGTTGAGGAGCTGGGCCGCCGCCCCCACGCCCGCCAGGACCTGCTGGGACAGTTCCGACAGGTTCCCCTGGTTCAAAGCGGTCCCCGCCACGTGGACGAGGCCCGCCTCGGCGATGGCGACCAGGGTGAAGAGGGGGTTGATGACCGCCCCCAGGGCCTTGAGGTTGTTGGAGGCCTCCGTCATGGCGTCCGCGAGCTCCGTGCGGAAGGTGTCCGTGACGGCGTAGTACACGCCCTGCGTCCCGCCAAAGCTCTCGTCCAGGACCTCCCCGAACCACAAAAACCCCCCGGCCAGGACCACCCGGGCCATGGCCCCCAGGATCTCCTCCAGGCTCCCGTAGTAGACCGCCCGGATGAGGCTCCAGATGAGGCCCACCACGATGAGGCTCCGCCCGATGGTGTAGGCCCCCGCCTGGAAGTCCCGGAGGCTCGCCTTGAAGAGGGCGATCCAGTCGTTGAGGTTGAGCATGGCGTTGAGGATGCCCGTGAGGAAGTCCCGAACCCCCTGGTCGATCTGTCCCTGGGGCGGCGGGGGCGGGTCCGCCAGGGCCAGGAGGAAGAGGAAGGGGAGGAGGGCGAGAAGCCTCGCGCCCCACCCCTTGGGAAGAAGGGCCCGCCTCACGGGCTACCCCCCGAGGGCGGCGGGGTGCCGCTCTGCGCCCTCCATTGCCGCGCGAGGATCTCCAGGGCCTCCCCCACCGCCACGTACTTGGCCGAGGTCTTCTCCGCCTGGGAGGCCACCTGGGCCATGAGGGCCCGTAGCTGGTCCTGGGCGCTCGCCTCCTGCTTCCTGATGAGCTCCACCAGGTTCTGGTTCACCTGGACCAGTTGCTCCACAGTCATGGCCTGCTGGGCGGCGAGGTTCTTCATCTCCTGCACGGCCCGGAAGGAGTCCTGGGCCTGCAGGCGGATGAGCTCGGCGAAGCCCTTCACCACCACCTCCATCACCTCGCGGGTGGAGGGGGCGGTCTGGGCCTCGGAGATGAGCCTTTCCGTGATGCCGGGGTCCATCACGCCCCCAGAGCCGGAGCCGCTGGTGCCGCCCGAGCCGGAGGTGCCCCCGGAGCCCCCCGGGGTGTTCTGGGCCCCAAGGGAGCCTCCCGGGGAAGCGCTCTGCGCCCCCACCACGCTCGCCCCGGAAAGCCCCCCGGTGAGGGAGGCCCACCCCTTGGACACCGCCTCGGCGATGAAGTTCCAGGCGGCCCCCAGGGTGTCCCAGAGGTCCTGGAGGGTGCTCTCCAGGCTCAGGTTCTCCTGCTGGTTCTTCACGTTTTGGGCCACCCGGGACTGGTTCTCCAGGAGCTGGGCCGTGCGCTGGAGGTCGGCGAGGCTCTGGGTCGTGGCCTGGAAGCCCAGCTGGGGCACCACCCCGGAGATGAGCCGGGTCCACCACTCCGGGCCCCAGTAGAGGGGGTCGTCCCCGGGCTTCCAGGCGTCCAGTTCCCGCAACTGCTCCGCCCGCGCCCGGGCCAGGGCGTTCAGGATGGCGTTCTTCTGGCGGCGGATGTCGCTCATGAGGTCCGTCAGGGCCTGGTCCACCTGGTCCACCAGGGGGTTGAGCTGGTGGAGGCCAAGCCCCTTGCCCAGCCAGTCCAGGGCCAGCCCGGTGCCGTAGTAGATGGCCTGGTTCTTGAAGTCCTCCCACATGTCCCCGAGCTGGTTCCAGTAGTTGATGGCCTTCTTCACGGTCCGGTGGGCGGTGCACAGCCACCGTACCGAGGAGAGCTCGTAGAAGCCGATGAAGCGGCAGGCCTGGGCGATGAAGCCGTCCAGGTCCTCCATGAGGCCCTGGGCCTGGAGGTTCTGGCCCGAAAGCCCCGTCCCCTGGACCTGGAGGGCGAGGAGGGCGTAGGCCGTGCCCGTCTTCTCCCCGGTGTAGTCCACCTCCAGGCGAAGCGCCGTGGTGCCGCCAAAGCCCCCGGTGTCCCAGTACCGCTTCACCTGGAGGGAGGTGGTGCGGAAGACCTCCCGCCCCGAAGGAAGGGCCACACCCCTCACCTCGAGGACCCTCTCCCCCGGCTCGGGCTCCACCCGGGCCTCCACCACCAGGACCCGCCCCTCCGGGTAGGTCCCGGGCCTCGGGGAAAGCCACGCCACCCTCACCGCGAGGGCGGGGAGGAGGGCGAAGGCGAAGGTCAGCGAAGCGATCTTGGGGATCCAAGCCCTCATGCCCGCCCCTCCGCGAGGTCCACCACCGCCTTGAGGACATCCCCCCCGTACCTCTCCACCAAGGCCTTCCTCCGGGCCGCTTCCTCCTGGGCGCTGGTGAAGAGCCAGTAGTCGTAGGGCGTGGGCCACAGCTGGAGCACGTCCCCCTCCTTCCGGTCGTCTCGCACCGCCCACACCATCACCTCCCCGTAAAGCCCCTTGACGCCCCCCAAGGAATTCCACACGGCCATGGCCCGGTCGGAGAGGCCGAAGACTCTTCGCACGTGCTCCTCCTCCCCCTGCACCCGGAAGAGGAAGACCCAGGTGGTGTTCTGGAGAATCCTCCCCGCGCTCTCCCCGCTGTAGTCCTGGAGGCTTTGGGTGATGCTCCAAATCCCGCCACCCAGGTGCCGGAACCGGCGGTAGAGCTCCTCCACCAGGCTCGCGGCGTAGGGGTTCTTGAACACCTTCCAGGCCTCGTCCAGGACCACCAGGAGGTTCCGCTCCTCCCCCCGCTCCTTCCCCTCCTTCGCCCGCTTCCAGATGAGGTCGGCCATGAGCACCGTGCCCACCACGTCCAGGCCCTCGTAGGCGTCCAGGCCCTCGAGCTCGTAGCACACCACCCGGGCCGTGCTCACGGGGACGGAGGTGGGGCGGTCCACGAAACTGCCCATGGGGGAGTCCCCGGTCCAGGACTGGAGCCGGAGGGCGAGGCTTCGGGCCACCTCCTTCTCCGAGGGGGACACCCCCCGCCCCCCGATCTCGTCCAGGGTGAGGAGGGTCTTCACCAGGTCGGAGAGCCTGGCCCCGAGGTAGCGCTTCTCCTCGGTGCCGTCCTCCCTCAGGTCCACGGTGGTGGCCCGCTTGTAGGTCTGGTCTATGGCCGCCTCCAGGATGGCGTTCTCCACCGCCTCCTGGGTGGGGTCGCCCCCGGGGGGGACCATGGCCCGGAGGAGCTTCAGGAGGTCCCCCTTCTTCTCCGGGGTGGGCTCCACCTCCCCCTCCTCGAGGTCAAAGGGGTTGATGCTGGTGCCCGCCCCGGGGCGGATCTCCACCATGGCCCCGCCGAAGGCCTCCACCAGGGCCTGGTAGTTCTTGCCCCGGTCCAGGATGACCACGCTCGCCTTCTCGTCCCGCAAGAGCTCCGAGAGGAGGTACTGCACCGCGAAGGTCTTCCCCGAGCCCGAGCCCCCCACCACGATGCCGTTGTAGTTCCGCATCCGCTTGTCGAAGGGGTCCACGTAGACCAACGCCCCCTGGCGGTTCCGAAAGAGGGCCACGGGCCTGGGGCTTCCCGACCAGGCCCCCGTGGTGGGGAAGAAGTGGGCGGCGTTGGTCTCCAGGAGGTAGACCTTCTCCTCCGCTATCCCCCCGGAGAAGGGGGCGAGGGTGAGCCAGGGGGCGAGGAGGCCGTTTCTCAGGACACGGAAGGGGTTCCCCGGAACCTGGCTCAGGGTGCTCACCGCCTGGCTCACGCGCTCCTCCAGGACCTGCCGGTCCCGCTCCAGGAGGATGAGGCTCGCCCCCACCTGGAAGATGTGGTCCCCCGTCTGGGAGACGTGGGTGATGGCCCCCTCCGTCTCCACCTGCCCCACCCGCACGTTGGGGTCCACGTAGGTGCCCGACTGGGAGGCGGAGTAGTACCGCCTCGCCCGGGCCTTGAGGGCCCGGATGGCGAGCTCGAAGGGCTCGTGCAGGAAGTCCATGACCAGGTAGAAGCGGTCCCCTCCGGCCTGGGCCAGCACGTCCCCCATCTCCGCGTAGGTCTCGTCCGGCACCGTGTAGAGGGAGAGGATCCCCGCCCACATCCCCCCCACGTAGAGGGCGTCCCGGTAGGAGTTGTCCACCTCGCTCCGGGCGATCTGGGCCCGGAGGGTGGGGGGCCTGAGGGAGGGGATGCGGCGGATGGCCTCCCGGGGGTAGCGTTGCCAGGTCTGTTGGTACTGGGGCACCTCCGCCAGGGCCAGGGCGGGGTTGAAGTAGCGGTAGAGGACGGCGAAGAGCTCCTGGTCGCTCATGGGGAAGGCGAGGATGCGGTAGGCGGAGGCCGCGCGGACGATCCGGGTCCGCACCCGCTCCGCCTCCGCCACCACCTCCTTCCACTCCTCCGGGGTGAAGGGCACCCGGCGCCGCTTGTGCCGGGGCCTGCCCAGGAGGACGCTGAGGTAGAACCGCTTCTCCAGGACCTGCCCCTTCTGCCATCGCTCCCGCCAGGCCTCGTAGCGCCTCTCCTGCAGGAAGCGGGCCGTGGGGTGGGAGGCCTGGAGGTCCCGGTACCGCTCCACCCGGGCGAAGGGGGCCGGGGAGACCTCCACCACGAGCCGGGCCCGGCTTCCCTCGGGCACGCCGCTCCGAAGGATGGTCTTGATGACCCCCACCAGGCCCTCCATGTAGGCGGTGCTGGCGAAGAGGGTGGGCTGGAGCTCGAGCCTGACCCCCACCTCCACCCGCCCGTCGTTCAGAACCACGAGGCCGTCCTGGATCTCCCAGTACGGCAAGAGCGCGGTGAGGGAGTCCTCCCGCGCCCGGGAGAAGGGGCTACCTCTGGAAGCGCTCGTCATAGATCAGGGGAGTCGTGTCCTCGTCCCGCTCGGGGCGGTAGCGCTCCTTCTGGGTGAGCCAGGCGATTTCCTGCCAGAGGCTCGCCCCGGGGAAGCGCATCCGCAAGCGGTCGGAAAACTTCACCGCCAGAAAGCCCGCCACGCCCGCCAGCACCAGGCCCAGGGCCGGGTGCGGCAGGCTCCCGCCCACCTGGAGCCCCAGGGTCATGGCCACGGCCCCGAGGAAGAGTTGCCAGAGCTCGAGGCCGAGGAGCGTCAGGGGCTGGTAGAGCCGCCACACCCGGAGCCTGAGCATGGTTCAGAGGAGGTTCGTGCAGGCCGAGGCGTTGGCCGGAGCGGTGGCGTTCCCGAAGAACATCTTGGCGAAGTAGGGAGCGGCGGCGATGATGATGGCCCCGATGCCCGCCCCGATCATGAGGGGCAAGGCGTTGCGCCCGCCGATGGCGAGGCTGATGCCGCCTATGGCGAACATGAGGATGATGATCCCCAGGCCCACGGGGCCCTTCAGGTAGCCCACGATGGTGCAGATGGCGTTCGCCACGTTGCCAAAGGCCTGGTCTGCCGGGTTCGTCTGCGCCTCCGCCACCCCGAAGAGGGCGAGGCCCACCGCCAACGCCAGCACGAAGAACCGGAAGTGCTCCGTCTTGAAACCCTTAGCCAGCTTCTTCAGCACGCTCTACCTCCCAAAAGGTCAAGAAGCCCGAAGCCCAAAGCCTGAAGCCCGTCCATCCCCACAACCTTGACTCGCGCGTTCCCACCCCCTTTCAACCTCATACGACTGCTATTATAGCAAAACCCTACCCTTTTGTGGCAACATGAGGGCGTGAGGCTGAACCCAGAGGTGCGCAAGCAGGTAGAGGAGAAGCTCGGCAGGAAGCTCCCCGGGCCGGACGAGCCCAGCTTCTACGCCCTCCTGGAGAAGCTCAGGGAGAAGGACCCGGAGCTCGCCGCCCTCCTGGAGGGGGGGATCGAGTTCGAGCAGGTCAGGCCCCCGGAGGAGGAGGTCCGCCAGGAGGTGAGGAAGCGGGCCTTCCTCCGGGGCCTCTACAACCGCCTCTTCAACCGCTACGACGAGCTCACCGGGGAGTGGGTGCCCTCCCGTCCCAAGCAGATCCTGATCGGCGTGGGCGGCCTTATGAGCCTCTTCGTCTTCATGTGGGCCATGAACAACATAGGAGGCCCCAAGCGCCCGGCCCAAGCCCAAACCCCTCCCCCGGCCCAGAGCGTGGTCTCCACGGGGGTCGCCCCCGCTACGCCGGAGGTCCCGGGCGCCGAGGCCTCCCCTTCGGCGTCCGCCCTCGAGGGCCAGGCGGCCCCGGGCGGGCAGGCCCCTCAGGTCCCCGCGCCCCCCGCTGGGGCCTCCGGGGCCACGGGAGAGGCCTCCCTGGGGACCGCGCCGTCCACGGCCCTGCCGGAGACGATCCCCCCTCCGCCCACGCCCTCGTCCGCCGGGGAGGTGCCTCCCCCGCCCCAGACCGTGGGCGCGTACCCGGCGAGCCCCGCCTCGGTTGGGGGCACCGGAACCTACCTCACGCCTTCCATGGCGGCCTACGTCCGCCAAGCGCCCGCCGCCGAAGCGGCCCCGGCCCCGCCCATGACGGTCTACCTCCGCCAGGGCGAGGCCGAGGCCCCGGCCCAGGCCTCCCTCTCCGTGCCCCTCAGGGCCCAGGCCCAGGAAGCTTCCACCGGGCCTGGCCTCGCCGTCTACCAAGGGCAGGCGGGTAGCGCCTCCGGCCAGGTGGCCCCCGTCTCCTCCTTCGTGGCCTACAGGAAGGCCGAGGCCCCCCAGGCGGCGCCCTCCGCTTCAACCGCCTCGCCTCAGGCCCAGGGGCCCGGCCTCTTCGAGGCCAACCTGCCCGAGGTCTTCGGGCGGGGGCAGGCCTCTCCCACGCCTCCTTCCACGGCCCCTTCCCCGCCTTCCCCCACGGCTTCCTCCCCCTATCTCCCCGGCACCCGGCTTTCCGGGAGGCTCGCGGTGAAGCTCGTGGTCCCCGAGGGGCAGGAGGTCCCCGTGGCCCTGGAGACGGAGGACGGGGCCACCTTCCTGGGCAAGGCCAAGCTCTCCCCCACCCGCCGGGTGGAGGTGAACCTGGACCAGGCGGTCCTGGCGGGGAAGGTCTTCCCCGTGCGGGCCGTGGTCCTGGGGGCTGACCTCGCCCAGGGCCTCCCCGCCCAGGTCCGGGAGGAGGCCCCCTCCCTGGTGGCCGACCTGGTGCGGGGCTCCCTTCGGGGCCTCTCCGACTACGTGCGGGCCCGGTCGCAACAGACCACCGTCACCACCACGCCCTCGGGCACGGTGATCCAGCAGGGGCAGGCCCCGCCCCTGGAGCTCTTCCTGGGCGCGGCGGCGGCGGACCTCTTCTCCGTCCCGGAGGGCACGAGGGCCGTGGTCCGGGTGGCGGAGGTGGCCCAGGGGACGCCCCTCACGGTCCTGGTGCTGGGGGGTAGTGGGCAATGACGGCCCTCGCCGTGGACCTCGCCTGGTCCGAGGAGCAGGCCCGGCGCTGGGGCCTCGTCCCCCCAGAGGAGGCGGTGCGGGTGGAGGGCTACCTGGGCCTCACCTACTACCGGAAGGAGGAGCCCGTGGCCTTCTGGGCCCACCCGAGCGTGGCCCGCTACCCCCTCACCGCCCTCCGCCACCTGGCGGGCCTGGCGGAGATGCGCCTCCTCCTCGAGGCGCCCCCTGATCCTCGGGTGTGGCGGGTGAGCCCCAGGCCCCGCCACCCCGTGGAGGAGCCCGATGGGGTCTGGCTCACCTCCGAAGGCCCCGTGGCCCTGGAGTACGACGCCGGGGCCTACGCCCGGGCCCGGGTAAAGGCCAAAGGAGAAGCCTTCGCCCGGAGGTTCGTGGGCCAGGTCTGGGGGGCTCCGGTCCCGGAGCGCGTGGCCTACCTGAGGCGGTTTCTCCCCGAGGGGACGAGGGTCCTCCTGGCCCCTTGGGCCTAGCGCACCACCACCACTTCCACGCCCGGCACCACCCCGGCCCAGGTCCGGTCCGCGGTGAGGACGGCCAGGCCGCGCACCCTCCCGGCGGCCAGGCAGGCCCGGTCCCCCAGGGAAAGGCCCAGGGGCCGGGTCAGGGGGTCAAGAGCCCCCGCCTCCAGGGCCTCCTCCAGGGTGAAGGGCAGGACCTCGAGGCCCATGGCCAAAAGCCGCCTCACGATGCGCTCCGGGTCCTTCCCCCTGGCCTTGAGCTTGCCCGCCACCTCGGCGAGGTTCACCGCGCTGATGGCCGCCCCCTCCCGAAGGGCCTCCCGCACCGCCTCAAAGCCCGGCTCCCTCTGCAGGTAGGCGAGAAGGGCCGAGGCGTCAAGGAGCTTTCGCGGCCCCTCAGGCATCCTTCTCGGCCTCCAGGCGGCGCTCCCTCAGAAGTTCCTCGGCGAGGCTTTCCTGGATGTCGGCGAGCTCCGCCCAAAGCTCCTCCTCCAGCCGCTCCCAGGGGGTGAGGACCAGGCGCCCGTCCTCCACCAGGGCCACCAGCCTGGCCCCCGGCCCCAGGCCCAGGGCCTGGCGGAGGGGACGGGGAAGGAGCACCCGGCCCTGGGCGTCCAGGGTGAGGGTGGTGAAGTCCGCCTTTTTCACCATATAGGTCATTTTACACCAAAGCCCTCATGCCCCCCCACACGAGAGGCCCTTCACGGGCCTTTCGTCCGGGGAAGGGGTGTACCGGGGAGGCGGCCCGATGAAGGTGCAGGCCCCGTACCCCCCGGTGAGCATGCGGATCAGGGGGTAGAAGGCCGCCGTCTTCCCCCCATGCCCGTTCGGCACCGGGGCGAGGAGCCCCGCGAGGAGGAGGAGGGCCGCCAGGCTCCACTTGGCCCGCCGGAGGTCTCCCATCACCACCCGGTAGCCCAGGAGGACCACGGCCAAAAGGACCAGCGCCCCCACCAGGACCACAGGGGGGGTGAGGGCGCACACCAGCCGGGTCACGCTACACAGGACCTCGTTCATAGGCCCACCAGGGAGAGCAAGCTCTTGGCGTTCCAGGCGAGGATCCCCCCGAGGAGGGCGGCGATGAGGTAGCCCACCCCCCGGTCCCGCTCCCCGATGGCGATGAGGAGGCCGCCCAGGGCGAGGCCCAGGGTGGTGATGGCGAGGATCACCGCCTTGGGGGGCTCCAGGCTCATCACCAGGTCCTTCATGGCGTCAACCGCTTCCAATCCGCACCTCCTTCACCTCTATCCGGGACCGCTTCGCCCCCTCGGGGACCAGGACCACCACCCGGCTAGCGGTGGCCTCGAGGTCGTCCTGGGGCCTGGGCCGCCTTCCCACGGGCCCACGGTTTCCCACCACGAGCACCCGCTCCCCGTCCTTCTCCAAAACGGCCCTGCTCCCCTCCCGCCTGAGCACGCGCCAGCCCTCCCTCTCCATGGCCTCCGCCTGCCGCCGCACCAGGAGGGCCATCTCCAGGGCCCCCGCCCTGGGGGTGTAGTACCGGGTGAGCCCTAAGAGGGCCCGGCCCCTGGCCGCCGGGACCAGGACGGGGCCGAGCCGGGTCATCACGGGCTTCAGCACCCGTTGCCTCAGGGCCTCCCCCACCAGGGCCTCCCCGTAGCGCTCCAGGGCCTCCTGTAGGGTGTAGGGGCCTTCCCGCCAAGGCGCGAGGAGGTCCATTCTACCTCCCTTCCGTCTGGACCTCGATGGTCTTGCCCAAAAGCCGCCTCTCCAGGAGGAAGCTCCTCCCGGGCCCGAGCTCCACCCCCCG
>Ga0197143_1001826_pt1 | contig 17010 bp, 11 predicted proteins | sample GBS70_MetaG_FD_148603 | JGI IMG/M metagenome (GOLD analysis project Ga0197143, IMG submission 148603) | Sediment microbial communities from Great Boiling Springs, Gerlach, Nevada, United States - GBS 70_MetaG | ecosystem: Environmental > Aquatic > Thermal springs > Hot (42-90C) > Sediment...
TGGCAAATTCTCGAAGGTTTCAGCATAGCCTTCACCTTCAGCAATAAGTGTTCCATTTCTATAAATGCTAACGTTTCCATATGGTGTAGATGCATTAATTATAATTCCTTCTCCATCATAAATTTTTGTTACATTTCCTTCAATACCATCAATCCATAAATGCACTTCTCCTGGCAAGATCTCAGTAACTATCAATACCTCACTGACACTAGCTGCTGTATAGTTCTGGCTTCCTGTTGTGTTACATACATAAATATAAGTTCCAACATCCAACAAAGCATAATCATAAATTAAGCTATATCCTTCAGCAACCAAATTATCATTTCTATAAAGCTCTAGCCATGCTTCATCATTGTTTGCTTGACAGCTTACATTAGTTTCAGTTCCATAAACAACTTGCCAGCTTGGATCTGCAACCAATGTTAACTCAGTTTCTGCTTTGTTTATTGTTAAAGTATTGCTGGCACTAGCAGAACTGTAATTTTGGCTTTCACTTGCATAGCATACATACAAATAATCACCAGCAGCCAGTTCATAATCATCAATATAATCATAAATCAATTCATAACCGCTAGCAACTAAAGTATCATTTCTATAAAGCTCTAGCAATACTTCATTATTGTTTGCCTGACAGCTTATATTTACTGTATCTCCATAAGTTATTTGCCAGCTTGGATCTGCATTTAGGTTTAGTAAAGTTTCTGCTTTTTCTATTATATAAATAAGTGTTGGAGTAGAATTCCATAATGCTCCATCTTGTGCATACCATCTATAGCTGTATTCTCCTGCAGGTAAATCATCAAACACATAATAGCAGAATGTTTCGTTAGATGGCAAGGAAGGAATACATGTTGGTGTGTAATTGTTGTTATCAAACTCAAAAACAACTTGTGTAACTGCATTGTTATCAAACCACTCAATGCTAAAGTTGTAAGGGCCAGTTCCATAAACAGCAGGACTTGGTGGAGTTACATTTTCGTTTTGCCAATATGGAGGAATATCAACAATAATGTTGAAACTTCTGTTTCTTTCATTATTGCTTAGGTTTTGGTCTATGTAATTAAGCAATGTTACATTTATCACAACATAATAGCTTCCTAAATCATAATCGCTTGTGTTAAACGTTGCACTAGCATAATGAATAACATTTATTGTTTGATTATAGTCTCTAATTATAAACTCGTCGGTTTCGTTAACAATTTTAATAATTATGTTTACATTTTCAGGATATGGACCATAATTCATAACCCTTGCCCTTACACTATAATTTTTTCCATACATCAAGTTTGCAGGATCATCCATGATAATTTGTCCATTTTCTTCATCTATAATTCTTATACCATTAATGCTACTGCTATAGGTATCATCTATTCCAACATCATGGATTACATCAATGATAAATGTCCAATTTTCTGGAGCAAAATTGCTAAGCACACCATCATTACATTCAACATTCCACAAATAAACACCATTATCTAAATTGTCAAGAGTGAAGTTATCTATAGTATCATTGCTTACTTGTTTATAATCTGTTTGTTGCCATTCTCCGCTTATGTTTGTATATAGGTAACAATCAAGCAAAGCAGCACTATCATCAAAAACATAAAATGTTAAATCAACAGATGTGCTATTAATTATTTCTCCATTTTCTGGCTGTATAAGTTCAACGTATGGAGGATTGTTTGGAATTGTTGTGTTTACAATAAAAGTATAGTTTTCTGGAGCAAATGCATAGTTAATACCATCATAGCATCCGACATTCCAGATATAAACCCCATCATCTAAGTTTGTGTAAGTATAATTGTTTATACTTCCATTTTCTACATTTTGACTTATATCAATTTGCCAACTTCCACTTGTATTGCTGTATATATCACAAACCAATGTCAATGCTGTATCATCAACAACACTATAAATTACAGTTACATTTCCATCATTATTTATACTTCCATTTTCAGGACTAATAAGATTTACTTCTGGAGGATTGTTTGGAATCGATGTGTTTACTATAACAACCCTTTCCTCACTCTCTCCAATATTTCCTGCTGTATCATTAGCATAAACTTTATAACTATATAGGCCATCCTCTAAATTTGTCATGTTAATATACCAATTATCTCCTGCTCCTTCCATAGTGTAATTGTTTCCATTCCATTCAAGTATAGCATTGTTTAATGCTTCACTGCTTGTTACATTTACATAGACAAAATTAACATTTACTATAGAATTGTTTTCGGGTGTAGGAGGAACAAAGGTTAAAGATGGAGGAGTAGTATCTATAGTAATAATTCTTTCCTCACTCTCTCCAATATTTCCTGCTGTATCATTAGCATAAACTTTATAGCTATATATACCATCAACCAATCCCGTTTTATTAACATAACATATTACACTGCTTCCACTTCCTTCCATTTGCATACTTTCATTAATTCCATTCCATTCAAGCAAACAAGTATCTACAGCAACATTATCTGTGACACTTGCATTAACATAAACCCAATTTATATTTATTATACTATCATTTTCAGGAGTTGGAGAAACAAAGATTATCGTTGGTGGTTCTGTGTCTGGAGTTGTGTTAACAGTAAAGTAAACATAATCATAGCCAATATTGTTACTTGTATCGTTTGCCCAAGCTTCCAAGAAATAGCTACCATCTTCTAACTCTATCAATAAAGGCTCTGTATAAGTTATATTTTCTCCATAATTTATTCTAAACCATATTTGAGCTATAGCAATATTATCGCTTGCACTTATATTTATTAATATCTCGTTGGTTGTATAAGTTTGGTTTAATGGACTTTCTATAACTACTACAGGAGGCTCTGTATCAGAAGCTACAGTAAAGTAAACCTCATCAAAGCCAATGTTATTACTTGTGTCGTTTGCATAAACAACCAAATGATAAAACCCATTTTCTAGCTCAAGAGTAGTGTTTTGGCAATCTGGTAAAGGATAACTTTGATCATTAAGAGTATACCAACAAGAATCTACTGCTATATTATCTTCTACACTATAATTCAAATCTATTATGTTGGTTTCATAGGTTTGGTTTAATGGGCTATGAATAGTTACGTTTGGGCTTTGTGTATCAGCTAAAACGTTAACAAAATGGGTTTCATAAGCTTCTGTGTAATTTTGGTTTCCAGGAAAATACAAAGTGAAGTTGTGTAATCCTACTTGGCTTTCATTAAAGCTTGTTGTGTAATTCAAATAATAATCACCATTAGCCTTAACATTTCCATCAACAAAAAGATATATTGTGAATGGCCCTTGCACTAATTTAACTTTTTCTTCTTCTTTAACATTTTGCTTGTTGTGTATTGGTATTGGGATTGGTTGTGTATTAGCTTCTAATTCAAGGAAGCCTTCAGCAAAAACTTCCTCATTAATATTAACATCTATATCACCATCAACACCATTAAGCAACAAATTAACAGAAGCTTGAGCCTTATTTACAATCAAAACGTTATTGGCAGTTGCAGCAGTATAATTTTGACTTTCGCTCATGTTACAAACATAAGCATAGTTTCCTGCAGCCAATAAAGCTATATCTGGATTTTCTACTTCTTGATTGTTTCTATAAAGATGTAATGTTGCTTGATTGTGATTAGCATAACAGCTTACAATTGTTTGAGTTCCATAAACAACTTGCCAACCCGGTATTGCATCTAAGCTTAGTATTGTTTGTGCTTTATTTATTTTTAAAATATTACTCACACTTGCTGCCGTATAGTTTTGGTTTCCACTTGTATTACATACATATTCATAATCTCCTGCAGCTAGTTGATAAGCATCAACATAATCATAAATCAAACCATAACCACTAGCAACAAGGTTGTTATCTCTATATAAATTTAATAATACTTGATTGTTATTAGCATTACAAGTTATATTTACAGGATTTCCATAAACAACTTGCCATCCTGGTATTGCATTTAAGCTTAGTATTGTTTGATTTTTCTTAACTGTTAAAAACCTTGTTATTCTTGCTTCTGTATAGTTTTGACTTTCAGGATAGTAATAAGTATAGTTATAAACTCCTGCAGGCAAAACAACAATTTCGGTTGCAGGACTACCACTAGCCACAACACTTCCATTTCTTAACAAAACTGCATTGCTTATAGCTTGATCTATCTCAAGCCAGCCACTAGCATTGACCTCTGTTGGATATGTAACTTCGATATCAGCTTCTATACTATTTAAAGCTAAATGTGCTGTATGGCTTGCTTTATTTATAATATATAAAGCTTCTACACTTGCATTAGCATAATTTTCTGTCTCGCTTACATTACAAACATATAAATAGCCACTAGGCTTTGCTGCAAGCAAAACAGATTGGCCAATTTCATTTGTAACATTTATGCCATCCCTATACATTTCTGCTTGAGCTTCAGGGTTGTTACAAGAACAAAAAGCTTTGAAGTATGTGCCATAAACAATAGGGGATTCTGGGTTAAAGCTTAATTCACATTCTGTTGGTATTAAAACGTTTATAACTGTAACATTCCATTTTAATGTTGCTACTCCACCTTTATTATCAGCAACTATAGCCAAAACTTCATGTAGGCCAGCATCAAAAAATCCTGGTTGATATAAAAATTCATTAGTATTGCTTACAACTTGTCCATCTAACAAAAATTTATAAGTTAAAGGATCGCCATTAGGATCATAGGCATTAACTTTAAAGTATAGACTAGAATTTTCTTCAACTTCCGGTGTTAAATCTTCAGGTATATAGCTTGTTATTATTGGTGGTTGATTAAAGCCATGAAACAAAACATATATCTTTTCACTCTGTTTTTCATGCCCTCCTATATCTTTAGTTTTTGCATAATACTCATAATATCCTGGCTCATTGTGAGTAATAATCTTAACTAAAGTACAAGTAGTTTGTTGATTACAATTTTCTTCTGCAATAAGGCTGTTGTTTTCATAAATCTTAAGCCATAACAATCCTGCATTACTTCCATAATCATTCGCAATTGCGGTTATCGTTGCTGTTGTGTTTGTTTCATTAGTATTTGCTGTTATGGTTACAACAGGCCATAGATCTGCTTTTAATTCTGGTTTATTTTTTGATGGTTTTGTTACTTCATCAAAGGAAAAAGCAAAGATAATGCTAAATAGGAAAATCAAAAAAATTATTCCAATTTTTTTTGTTTTTATTTTAAAAACCATACTGCAAAATCACATTTATTTTTTCTTCCTTATCTTTTTCTTTTGTTGTATTATATTTTAAATACTTTAAAGCGAAATCAAAATCTTTATAGCTAAAAATTATTCCAGATTCATTTCCAAACAAGAGCTTAATGGCATATGGCTTTTTTGTATAACCAATTTCTCCATAAGCATTAACTTTTTCATTTTCCCTCCATACCTTTCCACCAACTTCAAGCCTATAGTTTTTAGTTTCTTTAAACTCTAAATCTTCTATCTTTCTTTCCAAATATTTTTTTGGTAGATACATTTCCATATACCTTATATTCTTATTTTCCCTTATGATTTTTTCTAATTCTTCTTTTACATTATCTTTGTCCTTTTCAGAAATATATACCTTTGCCTCAAGGCTAAGATTTTTATTATCGTAGCCAAAACTTAAATAAGGATAATAATTCTTTATTGCCAAGCCAAAAGAAGCACTTCCATACCAATCCTCACTAAATTTATTTTTTGTTGTTATTAACTTTTTTGTTATAAGTTTTATGAAATAAAAATCATTTTTACTTTCAAAATTTAGAATTGGTAAAACGTTGTAGTCCCTTATCTCTTCTTTTTCGTTAAACTCCTGACTAAAGCTTTCTTCTTCATCTATTAAAACAGTATCCCTTCCAGCAGGACTCTCAACAATAACATGGCCATAAACCTTTACATTACTATTTATTACTTGTTTCAACTTGGTTTCTGTTTCTGGAATAAAGTTTGCCAAAGTAAAGCTAAGATAGTTTTTTGTGTGTTTAATTCCAAATTCCTTTCCAATATTCATTCCAAAAAAATATGTTCTGTTCAAAATATCTAAGCTACTTGAGGCTTGAGTGTTTGTTAAGACTGTATAATCATTTATTATTTTTACATCGTTTTCATAGAGGGTATCTCTAACTTCTTCTATATTTTTATTTTTTGTAATATCTATGGTTAAAGGATTATCCAAACTAAATCCTACTAATATTTTTCCATATCCTAAGTTAATTTTTGAAATAACTTCATTTAAATTTTCCATTGTCTTCTGGAAATTGTAATAATCGGCTTTATCTTTTATTTCTTCTGATTTTCTTTGTGACATGTTAAAAATTATTATACTGTTATTGTTATAATTAATTCCAAAAACCTCATTAAAACCTGTTGTTTTTTTATCTTTGATGTAAGAAAATAAATTTTCAAAAGAAATCCCTTTTATATTATAATCAATAAATAACTTTCCTTCAGTCCTTTCATTGTTTATATCTTTCCCTACTTCAATTCCAGCATAATTTTCTTTATCCCAAACCTGAACAACTTCTTCTTTTTTTGTAGTTTCTAGAGTATCTGCTTTTTCTTTTTTTTCAAAAACTTCCAAAGGGTTTGTCTGAGCTAACAAAAAAATCAATAATTCTTTTATCATTTTCTTCCTTTCTTTTTATTTATTTTTATTTCTTTTTCAATTTTTCATAAAATTCTTTCCATGGTCTAATCTTTTCTCTAACTACTCCTAACCTCTTCTTAAATTCTTGAAGCTTTATGCTTCCTTCATTCCTTATGTTCTCAATTTTCACTTCCAAACTCTTAATTCCATCTTCATAAACTTTAATAGAATCCTCCAATGCTTTTTTTTGATCTGTTAAATTTTTTATATCCTCTTTAACCGCTTCTTCAATTTTGGAATCTGGATATTTTTTTGAAATCTCTTCTAGTTCTTTTATCTTACTCACTATTTCTTCTCTTTCTTTACTAAATCCACTTATTTTAGCTTTATAGCTTTCTTTTTCAGAATTTAACTTATTGTATTCTGCAAATTTTTCCATTATTTCTTTTTCAAGTAAAGACAAATCTTCAAGCCTATCACTTAAATCTTTTTGATATATACTAATCTCCTTAATTACTTTCCGATATTCCTTGTATTCCTTAAATAAATCTTTCTGGTTTTGTGAATAAGAGGGAGTTATGGTTAAAACCATAAATCCTGGCAATATGTATTTCATTAATCCTCTCATTTTTTCAAGTTTTGTCATTTTAATTTTGTCATTCTAAAATTATAAAAAACAATATTCTTTATTTTTAAATCTTTTCCTTTATTTTTACCACTAATTGGAAAAAAATAAAAAACAAAAACTATTACCTTTACTTTACTCTTTCAAATACTTTACTCTTTCAAATGCTAAGTCTATCAAATCTTGTGGCCAGCCAGCAGCCTTTAGCTTGCCTTCAATTTCTTTTCTGCTTGCCCCTTTCTTTAATGCATTCTTGACATATTCTGTTAACTCTGGTGGAGCTTCTTTTGTTTCTTCTATTGCTATAGATGGTTTTCTTCTTGTGAGCAAGATGCTAATAATTATAGCAATAATGATTATCAATAAAATTAATATAGGTATTACAAGCTTCCACCACTCAATGGCCTTTTTCTCTTTTTCAGTAGGAGGTTGATAAGTTATCTCACAAGCTTGTGTTGTTGCAGGTTTATTGTAGGTTGTTCCACAATCATTTAAATCAAAACATTCTCTTGTTTGTATTCCTCCTACACAATCACTCCAAGGAGTACATTGCCAATTTTCTTCACATGGTAAAACACAAGGCATCTTAGTGGAAGGCATTATTAATCCTTGTAAGCATAAAGTAGGGTTAGAGGTTAAGCTACAACCAGTTGTTTGCCACCATTCTATATCTTGTTCTTTACAATTATTTATATCAAAACAATTTCTATATTTATATCCATCTGGTTGACATTCTCCATAATCGCTACATTGCCATTGTGGGTAACAAGGCGTAACTATTCCTCCTCCACCGCCACCTCCAGGCCCACCACCAACAGGTCTACATTCATTATTTATACATTGTTGTCCTGGAGGACAATCCCTAATTTTATCCCTTATTTCATCTCCCAAATAAGCATTGTCAGGAAGAAGATTATATATTCTAGTAGCTTTTTCTAAAATTTCTATAGCAGTTTGATAATCACATCTGTAAATAGAAAATTTATATGTAGGAGTTATACCGGCAGCTTGTTGACATGTGTCAATTATTTTTAATTTTGGTTGTGGCTGTTGTTGTAATGGCTGTGATTGTTGCTTACATTCTCTAAGACTATCATTCAAAGTACACATAGCAGCATTGCATCTTTCTCTTGCATTAATTCCAGAATATTCGAGCCAAACTTTGTTTGTTACATTCCATTCAGCATTGTTTTCACATGTTTTTTGCCATTCACATTCTATTTCTGGCAATTTTATTGAAACATTAAACGTTATGTTACTTATTACAACTTCATGGGTTCTAATTGGTTGTTGTTGGAGCTGGAGAATTTGGATTTCTTGGAATTGTGCTTCATGTTGAGGAGGTGGGAGGCAAGGACACTCTCTATAACAATCAACCTCAACCATACCTTCACATCTTGCAAAACAAGCATTTGGATAGGTTTTATTATCTTCACCACAAACAGGACTCCAATTTGCAGCATAGTTTGGCATATCACATGGTCCTGACACTCCTCTAGATACTCCATTTATTTCTTCCACTTGCCCTATACAATATATATCTCTATTATTCCATTTTGTTGTCCATCTATAAACAAGTTTAAACATTACTTCTATTTTTTTATCATTATTTTTATCTGTTATAGGGATTTCAAGTTTGCTTAAATTTACAATATATTTATTATAAAAGCCCTCACAGCTATATAGGTTTATACACATTTCCATACTTGTTGTATTATTTGGTTGCCATCTACATCCCCCCTCCTCATTCTCATTAATAGAATAACACACACATCTTTGTATAATCTTATTTATTCCATCAGGACACAAAAATTCTCTTGTGCCACCTTCACATGTTTCTATTTCTCCTCTTACTTTCTCTTCTTTTTGTGATATATTTATGCGTAGTGTCTCACAATAGCTAAAGCCCCAGCCTTTTTGGGCAGGAGCCAAGCCATCAACATTTCTAAAAACCCCATAAGTAAAATTCCCTTTTCTACTTTGATATGATAATTTAATTAATTCTGCAAAAGTATATTCCTTTATTTTTTCTCCATCAACCCAAATCTCAAAACTTGAATTTGCCGGAATCAAATCAAAAGTAGTGGAATTTTTTTTAATTTGTATAATTAAATTTCCAGCTAAGTTTTCTCCAGGAAGGTATGTGTTTTTTTCCAAATTAACTGTTTGCACAACTTTTCCTGTCAAAACAAATTTTGGGAAGGAAAAATAAAAGATAAGAATCAAAAGATAGATAAAAAGCACTATTAATAGTGATACTGGAAGTTTCCCCTTTTTATCCATCTTATTTCAAAGTTTTTTTTCTTTATAAATTTTTTCTATTTTGTTAGATTAGATAAATTTATACTATATCAAATTTTTTCCCCTAAAAAAACTATTCCTCCTAAACTAATAACATTTATTTTGGAAAGTAAAATGGAAAGGATATTGTATCTTTTATTATTTTTATATCTCCAACAGCACCTTTTTGAATCTGAAAGGAAAGATGAAAATATAATAAACCTTTTCCTTTAATATCATAGCCAAAAGAATCTGCTATCGCTTCAAGATCTTTAGACAATTGTAACTTTACTTTTATTTTTCTCCCAATTTCATATTTATCTAAACTTGGTGGTGCATAAAAAATTCTTACCTTTCCCATATAATATTTATTTTCTCCAAATTTTTCTTTTGCTGTTTTCTTTATAAATTTTGTTTCCTCTTCTTTTTCCTTTTCTTTCTGTGCCTTTCCAATCTCTATAGCTATATCTCCAAAAGGAATAGACATTCCGATCAAACTTTCAATAAATTTGCTTCCAACATCTTCCATTACTTCATCAAGAATTGTATAACCAGCAAGTTTTTTAATAAACACGTTCTTTTTATATTTATCAAACATTATAGATTCTTGTTCAACTTCCTTTGCTTCTACTCCTTTAGGAAGTAAAAAGATAAGGAATGCTTCATCCTTTCCATGGAGCATATATATTTTTTTAAATGATACTAACTCTTCTACCACATCTTTTACTTTTTTCATTTCTTCGACATCGCCATATTCTAGCTTTAATTCTAAATTATTCCATGAAGTTTCAAGGTTTATCTTCAAAGTTTCATCCTCGTCTAGCTGGTAGGTTCTTGTTTTTTTAGAATGAAGAAAGGAAGAAGATAAATAATAAGAGGATGGGGGCAATGCAGATTTTGGTGGAGAAACTTGCAATTGAGAATAAACAAAGAAAGGCAAAAGTAAACTTAAAATTTTACTGTTTATTCTCATATTTTTTTAATATTTTTAGTATTTTAAAAATTTTTTTAGTATTTTAAAAATTTTATTTCTTTTATTTTAGATTTTTGTCTTTTTGTATTATTTTAATCTTTTGATACTAAATTTTAATCTTTTGATACTAATTGATACTAATTATATTAAGGTTAAAGGTTATACTAAGGGGCATTCCTCTATACTAAGAATTGTTAATGATAAACATATAAAAGTTTTTTGTAATATTAAAGTAGTAAGGCAAAAAGTAAATCTTTTTTATTATTTTTGAAATTTTTTTTGTTTTTTACTTTTTTTACATTTTTATAATCAATTCTTTGTTTAAGAAATTTTAAGAAATTAAGAGAATTGGAAATAACCAAACAACATATAAAACTAATAACATATAAAATTTGAATCGAGTCATTATTATAAAAATCAAAAACTTTTTCTATATTTTTTATAAAAAATTTTTGTGTTATTTTTGTATTAAGGATAGTAAAGCAAAAAGCAAACACTCTTATTAAACTAAATAAACTAAAAAATCATAAAACATAAAAAAATTTCGAAAAAAGAAAACTTAATAAAATAGAAAATTTTTAAATTGAAAATTTTAGATAGAGAAACGAAAAAGAGGGAAAAATGAAAAATAAAATGAAAAACAAATTTGATAAGATTTGTACAGACATAAAGAAAGTTAAAATCCAAGGAGCAGAAAACATTGCCAAAGCAGCTTTAGAAGCTTTAAAGTTTAGGCATGATAAAAAAGCAATAAAAAAGCTTGTTGGTTTGAGGCCTACAGAGCCAGCTTTAAGAAATGTTATTGCTTTAGTTTTGGATTTGGTTGAAAAAGGCAAAGAATGGAATGATGCTATAGAAAATGTAAACAAATATTTGAGCAATGCAGAAAAAAAAGTTGAAGAATATGGATTAAGCTTGATCAAGGATGGATCAAAGATTTATACACATTGCCACAGCAATACAGTAGAAAATGTTTTGAGTTTGGCTAAGGAGAAAGGCAAGAGGTTTGTTGTTTATGTTACAGAAACAAGACCCTTATTCCAAGGAAGAATTACTGCTGAGAGATTAGCAAAAAAAGGTATTAAAGTTGTTTTGGGTGTTGATAGCAATGCATATAATTTTTTAAAAAAAGCAGACATGTTTTTGTTTGGTGCAGATGCTATAACGAGTGAGGGAAATATTATAAATAAGATAGGCACAGGGATGTTTACAGAAATTGCTGCTAAGCTTAGAGTTCCTTGTTATTGTTTAACTACAAGCCTAAAATACGATCCTTTAACAAAATATGGCTATAAAGAAATAATAGAGGAAAGGCCTGCTGTTGAGGTTTGGGACAAAAAAATTAAAAATTTGAAAATAACAAACCCTGCCTTTGAGATTGTTGAAGCAAAAAATATCAAAGCCATTGTAAGCGAGTTTGGTGTTTTAAGCATAAAGGATTTTTTGAAAAAAATCAATAAAGTATGGCAGGGAAATATTTTAGAGAAATTGAAAGAGTTAATATGAAAAAAAGAGTTAATATGAAAAAAAATATGAAAAAAATTTTGATTTTTATAGATTTTGATGGAACTTTGGTTAATAGCATAAAGGCACATATCAAATCTTTTAATGTTGCGTTTGTAAAAAATAACTTACCACCAGTCCCTGATCAAAGAATCGAAAAACTTTTTGGATTAACATCTGAAAAAATTATAAAAAAATTGTTTAAAGGTTTATCTAAAAGGAAAGTTGAGAAGATAGCAAGAGATAAAAAAAATTTCTTTCTCAAAAACTACTATGGGCTTGTCACTACTTTTCCTAATGTTAATGAAACTTTAAAAAAATTAAAAGCAAAGGCATTTTTGGTTTTAGAAACCAATGCAAGCCTAGCAGAAATAAAAAAAATTGCAAAAGCTTACAAGATTGATTTGAAAAATTTTGATTTGATTTTGAGTAAGGAAAAGGTTGAAAAAGAAAAGCCATCAGCCTTTTTGATAAAAAAAGCAGAAAAGATTTTGAAAAAGAAAAAAAAGATAACATTTGAAAAATATGTTGTGGGAGATAGTTATTTAGATATTTTATTAGCAAGAAATGGAAAAGCTAAATCAATCCTTTTTATTAATCAATCAAACCAGAAAAATATTAGTGAATTGATAAAATATGAACCTGATTTTATTATATTTGACATCAAGGATATTTTAAAGATAATCAAATCATAAAAATAATTTAAAAATAATTCTTTAATTTCTCTTTCCTGAAATCCCTCTTTTTATTTTTCAAGACTTTTACTTTTTTGATAATCAAAAATCATAACCAATAATCCTTTTAACTTTCTCTTTTAGTTCATGATATGCTTGCTTTGGTGTTTTATTTTCTTGTTTACTTTTTTCTATAGCTATTATTTCTATAATTTTTTTGATTGATTCTTCTTTATAGCCTTCACCATTAAACTTTTTCTTTCTACCTATTGTAATTTTTCTTCCATTGTATTCAATAATTGGCTCATTCGATTTTGTTAATCCCCCATAAACTGCTCCAATTTCCTTTAAAATTTTTAAAAATACATCGTGGTCTATTTTTTTCATAAAACCAAAAATTTAAAAAATTTTAAAATTTTTTGTTACTATAAAAAAGAGGTTAGTTAAATAAATGAAAATAAATATTTTGGTTGTAGGGAAAGCTGGGGATGGTTTAGATTTCTTCTCTGAGACATTATGCCATTTAATAACTAAAAATGGCCTTTATGCTTTTAACTATAGGGATTATCAAAGTTTAATAACTGGAGGAACAAATTTTAATATTATAAGTATAGATAAAGAGAAAGTTTTCACTTATGATAAACCATTTGATATTGCTATACTTTTCGATTCAGAACATTTAGAATTTTTAAAAGATGTAAAGAAAGAGGGAATAGTTATTTGTGATACAGAAATTGAAAAATTTATTGACAAAAATTTTAGAATTTTTTCCTTGCCTATAAATGAAATAATAAAAAAATATAATTTGCCAAAAATAGTGAAGAACACAATCTTTTTAGGGGCTTTAGCTAAAATATTGGGCTTAAATTTCAATAAAGATTTTTTTAAAAAGAATGTAAGGGAAAACGAGATAGCTTTTAATGAAGGTTACAAGCTCAGTAAATTTATTTTTAAGATTCCTAAAACAAAGAAAAAAATTTTTTACTTTAATGGCAATGCAGCAATAGCTTTTGCTTTAAGATTGGCAAAAATTCATGCTTATTATGCTTATCCTATGACTCCTTCAACCAGACTTCTTTATGAATTAGCAAAAACCGAAGTTTTTACGTATCAATTCGAAAATGAGATTGCTGTAATAAATGCTGCTTTGGGAACTAGTTTTGCTGGAAAAAAAGTGGCAATTGGAACAAGTGGAGGGGGCTTTGATTTAATGACAGAAGCTTTGAGCTTTGCAGGAATGGCGGAATTGCCTATTGTTATCTACGTAGCTATGAGATATGGGCCATCAACAGGAACTCCCACATATTCAAGCCAGGCAGATTTAAAATGTTTAATAAATGCTGGTCATGGGGAATTTGCAAGGATTGTTTTAAGTTTTGATGCAAACACAATTTTTAAACAAGTTATTGATGCAGTAAAAATTGCATATAAATATAGAGTTCCTGTAATTTTATGCAGTGATAAAAACTTTGTTGAGAGTGGTTTTAGTTTTGATGAAAAGGAAATTAAGGAAGCAGAGAAATATGCAAAGAAGTATCTGGAAGAAGAAAATAGAAAAAAGAAAAATGTAGAGAAAGGGCTGGTAAAGACATATCCTTTTAATTATCCCTTTTCTCCGTTGCCTCAATTAGGAAAAGAAATTTTCAAAATTAATAGTTATGAGCATGATGAATTTGGTTTTGAAAGAGACGATACAGAAATTTTAATTAAGATGAGTGAGAGAAGAAAGAAAAGAATTGAAGAAATGAAAAAAATTGTTAAAGAAGGATATAAGGTTTATGGAAATAAAAATTCAAAAGTTGTTTTGATAGCATATGGAAGTGTTGCGAATAGCTTAATACAATTTGTTAAAAGTAATAATAAATATAAACTTATTAGTTTGAACTACCTTTATCCCTTTCCTTCTTTACCAATAAAAAAGGATGATGAGGTTTATGTTATTAATGATTCAATCACATGTCAATTAGCAGAACTAATCGAAAAAGAAGTAAAGGTTAAGAGGAAAATAACAAGATTGGATGGAAGATTGTGGAATTTAAAAGATATTCAAGAAAAATTAAAATGAAAGAAGAAAAAATAATGGAAGAAATTGGAAGTAAAGAAAAAAATACATGGTGTCCAGGATGTCCCAATTTTTCTTTACTCTTTGCTTTTAAAAAAGCAATTGCCGAACTTATAAATGAGAAAAAAATTGAAAAAGAAAAAATTGCTATTGTTACAGGAATTGGTTGTCATGGAAAAATCCACAATTATTTAAATTTGTCAAGTATAAATGCTTTGCATGGAAGAGTTCTACCAATTTTATATGGAATAAAAATAGCAAACCCTTCTTTAAAGGCCATAGGTTTTGCTGGTGATGCAGATGCCTATAATGAAGGGATAGAGCATTTAATTCATGCTGCCAGATATAATTTTGATATAACTTATATTGTCCATAACAACCAAACATTAGCCTTAACAACAGGCCAACCTACAGCAACAAGCCAAAAAGGAATTTCTACAAAAGTATTGAAAGAATCAGTTAAAGAAAATCCTCTAAACCCCATAAAGCTTATGTTAAGTTTAAATACAAGTTTCATAGCTAGGGGTTTTGCTTTGGAAATAGAACACTTGAAAGATATATTTAAGCAGGCCATATTACATAAAGGATTTAGCTTTGTTGAGGTTTTACAACCTTGCATAATTCATAATGACACTAGAGAATTCATAAGGAAAAAAATATATAAAATAGATCCTGGCAACTTTGAAGATGCATGGAAAAAAGCCGAGGAATGGGATTATGGCTATGAAAATAATAATAAAAAGATTCCTATAGGTATTTTTTATGTTTCAAGACAAGAAACTTTCGAAGAAAAATATATGAAATAAAATATTTATGAAAGATAAATGAAAAGAAAATCAAAAAACTATACGAGAAGCTTATGAGAAGCTCTAGAAGCTACTCTCTATAAACCAAATTTCTTCCTAATTGTTTTGCCTTATATAAAAGTTTATCTACTCTATCTATAAAATCTCTAACCTTTTCGTTTTTCTTTGAAATTCCAACACCAAAGCTTGCTGTAATAAGCCTTTTTGCTTTTCCTTCATAATATAATTCTTCTATAGCTTCCCTTATCCTTTCTGCAATCTCTACTGCGCTATCCAAATCTACCTTCACAATAATACCAAACTCCTCTCCACCATACCTACAAATATAACTTTCAACTTTGTAAGTTTCTAAAACTTTCTTTATCTTTTCTGCCACCCTTATCAACAATTCATCTCCAGCTAAATGGCCATACAAATCATTATATGCTTTAAAATGATCTATATCGAGCATTATCAAAACTACTTTTTCTTTCATGAGTTCTTCCAACTTTTCAATAAAAAAACTTTTATTATATAGTTGTGTTAAAGGATCTCTTATAGCTTTTTTTGCTTCTTTTTTATAGAGCTTAGCGTAGAGCTCTGTAATTTTTCTTTCTTTTTCTTCGAGCCTTCTTTTTGTTCTTATTTGGTCTATAGCTATAGCTAATTGATTAGAGATGCTATTAAGCAATCTTAAATCAAATTTACTAAAACCATTTGGATTTTGTATTGTTATTATTGATCCTAAAATTTCAGAGTAAAGTGTTAGGCATGTTGCAAGTAAATTTTGCACTCCAAAACTTCTTAGCCTCTTATGCTTTTTTGTGTTGTTTATCAACAAAAATCCTGCCCTTTTTGCTATATCTTCTGTTATCAAAAAAAGCAATTCCGAAAATTCTTTCTTTAATTCCCTCTCCGTATCATAACTTTTTATTTCATATCCTTTTTCTTTCTTAAAAATAAAAAAAACATATTTACTCCTAATTTCAGCTTTAATTATTTTACTGACTCTTGCCAAGAGAATATCCAAATTCTCTGTACTCCCGATTAACTTATTCAGGTTTTTCAAAATCCTAAGTTCCTTTTCCCTCTGCTCTAAAAGCTTTTCCTTATTCATTTTCTTACTTATAAGTTATAACAATTTTATCATTTTTAAATTTTTTGTTTTCGATGTTTTAAGTAAAAAGTAAATTAGAAAAAGCAAAATTGCTAATTGTCTGCAAGGGCTTGGAAGCTGATTAAAAAAATAAAAAACAAAAAAGCTAATATTCTTCTTCTTTTTCTTCAATCTTATAGTTAGGAAAACCCTCTTGAAGAGCTTTGATTGTAATATCTCTTGGTTCTTTGCCAAAGATCTTACTCGCTCCAAATACCTCTATCTTTTTATTTTCTGGATCAATAATCATTTTGCCACCTCCCCAAACATCCAAGTTATAGGCTTCCCCTATTTTTTCATGAGTAAAATATCTATTATCAAAAACCAACTTCATTTCACCAGTATTTTTATCTCTGCCTAGTACATATTTTCCAAATCTCCCTATCTCAG
>Ga0197143_1001828_pt1 | contig 16986 bp, 9 predicted proteins | sample GBS70_MetaG_FD_148603 | JGI IMG/M metagenome (GOLD analysis project Ga0197143, IMG submission 148603) | Sediment microbial communities from Great Boiling Springs, Gerlach, Nevada, United States - GBS 70_MetaG | ecosystem: Environmental > Aquatic > Thermal springs > Hot (42-90C) > Sediment...
TTGAGGAGCCAGTTGAGCAAGAAATACCCGGCATCACACAAATTCAAATGCGCCCAGAGATTGGTTTAACATTCGCATCGTCGTTGAGGAGTGTCCTCCGTCAAGACCCGGATATCATACTTGTTGGCGAAATAAGGGACAGTGAAACCGCAGAACTTGCTATAAGAGCTGCAATGACAGGTCACTTGGTTCTCTCAACACTTCACTCAAACACTGCTGCAAGCGCTATACCGAGGTTAAGGGATTTAGGTGTTCAACCTTTCTTGCTCGCTTCGTCCCTGCTTGGTATAGTTTCGCAAAGGCTTTTGAGGCTTAACTGTCCAAAGTGTATGCAACCGTATTCACCATCTGATGTTGAAATAAGGGCGATTGGATTAACGCTCTCCGAAGCAAGTAAATTTAACTTCATGCGTGGAGAAGGATGCTCCTATTGCGACATGACCGGCTACTATGGTAGAGTCGCCATATTTGAGATATTGCCTGTGACATCGGTCATTCGTTCACTCATAATACGAGATGCACCAGAAAGTGAAATTGAGAATGCAGCTGTCAGCGAAGGTATGACAACGCTTCGTGAGAGCGCCATCAAAGTGCTCGCTGAAGGTAGGACAACAATTGAGGAGGTCATCGCTGTCCTCGCGACACCTGAGGAAGAAAAACGCTGTATACGTTGTGGCTTCCCGATATTTGATAGCGACTTCGTTTATTGTCCAAGATGCCATACACAGCTTTTGAACATTTGCTCGAAGTGCGGACGCACATTGAAGTTGGGATGGAGTATATGCCCATATTGTGGTGAAGGTATTGAGCCAATATCTGCACGCCTCTCAGAAGAAGTGAATAGGCACTTGCAACAACTTGATAAGCTCTATAAGATTGGGTTGGCTGTGACATCGGAACTTAACATAGATAAGATACTTAACACCGTAATGGATGCAGCTATGAGTTTGCTTGATGCCGATAGCGGTTCAATCATGCTCCTTGATGAGGCGACAAAAACATTGCGCATTGCATGCTATCGCGGGCTTGATGACGACATAGTAGCAACGACAAGAGTTCCACTTGGTGAGGGAATAGCAGGGAAGGTAGCGAAAGAAGGGAGACCAATACTCATATCACCAACAAGTGTTGATGCAAGCATAAAAGGCTTGCTGCATAGGGATGAAATAGTTTCATCCATGGCTGTGCCACTGCAAGTGAGAGGGCAAACGCTTGGCGTTCTTTGTGTCAACAGCACTCGCAAAAACAGGTTGTTCAATGAAGAAGACTTAAAGCTCACATTCGCGCTTGCCACATATGCAGCAATAGCAATTGATAACGCAAGGCTATCTGCAATCTCGGATTATGAGCAGTTTGAAAGGGTGCTCGTAACGGTCGTCTCACAAAATGAACAGCGGTTAATCGGTAGAAGGGGACATGCAAGGAGGGTCTCGGCACTTTGTAAACAATTGCTCATTGAGATGGGATACGAACCAACTTATGCACAGCGCTTTGCGATGGCTGTCTTAGGTCATGAAGTTGGTTTGATAGCACTCCCAGACAGCATCTTAAACAAGCAGGGGAAGCTCACAAGGTCAGAAAGACAACTGCTCGAGCAATTCCCACTTTACTCCGAGCAGTTCATCAAACTCATACCTCAACTTAGCGAGTTTTCATCTGCCATAAGGCATCACATGGAAAGGATTGATGGCAGTGGCTACCCAGATAGACTCATGGGTCCGCAAATACCGAAGTTGGCGATGGTTATAGCAGTTTGCGATGTTTACGACGCGCTCCTGTGCCTCCGCCCTCATAGACCACCGCTATCTCCAGATGAGGCAATAGCTGAGCTTAATAAATTGGCTGGAAGACAGCTTGATGCCGAAATAGTTTCAATGTTCATTAGCATGTTGGAGAAGCAAAACGTCATTACAAAGCAAGGTTCTACAACTACAACCGAGCTCACAAGCTGAAGCTATGTTCTGCTTCGCTGCTTCCGCAAGATAACCACCACTAAAGTTGCGAGTGCCAGAAGTAGCATTAGCGCACCTACAAAATGGGTCAACTCAAAAGTCGTCTTCTGCAGTTGCAGTTTTATTTCATCGCACCCTACAGTGTATCCACCGGAAGCTGGGTTTTTACCAACAGTGCGCAGTGTCAATGCGTGCAAGCCGCGCCTTAATTTGGCATAGCCAATGTCGACTTCCATCATCTTCTCAGTTTGCGAGTAGCTGTCCACAACTTCTCCAACCCTTTTACCGTCAACAAGCACTTCAAACATACCGCCGCTTGGCATTCCAGCGATCGTCATTGAGATGCTATAAACACCGGATTTGAACGATGGCAGGAGGAAAGTCATACTTTCACCAGCTCGCTTTGCATCAAGCTTGAGATACGCCCCACCTCTCCACGGCGGTTCAGCTCCAAAGCGTTTGCGTATTTTTGGTTGTCTTGAAGAAGACAAGATGAACATGCGTTCAGCCTGATAGCCAGCTAATGTTGGTTGCAAAACGATGTAATCAATGAAGAGGGGTTTCCCATCAACTGATTCAATCGTGAGCCTTCGTTTACCAGCTTTTAGTGGTTTCGTCACACCAAGCCCGATTTGATGCCAAGCCAATTCCTCGTCTGAATATCCGTTAATCGTTCCACCAACTGCCTGCCCGTCAACAAAAACCCTCGCTTTACCACAATGTTTTTTTGCGAGCAATCCCAGAGCGACTTCGTAGGAGCCGTCAATGTTCGCATCAAACTCAAGCGAAAGGCGTTCCATCGGCTTCTTAGGCTCAAAGAGGATGCACCTGCCGCCACTTAAGTCAACCGTTTCACGCCATTCACCTTCCCAGAGCGAAGAAAGGCGATATGGTGAGCACTTCTCACCCTGAAAGATAACTTTCGCATTTCCCTCAACCACTTTTAGTTCCTCAGCCTCCAGAGCACCTTTTGCTCTTTCAAGTGGTGTGAGCGTGAAATAATCAATAACGGCGTTAGCCTCCTTTCCATTGTCGCTCCATAGGCATAAGTTCAATTTCAACTCTCCCTCCTCCAGCCAACGACGGAGCAAGTTAACGGTGTGCACTCCGCGCATGAGCTTAAGCGTTTTATGGACTTCATCAACCGATACCTCCACACATAGATCATCAGTAGCGAAGTAGCGGACAAACACATCGTAAGTATCGTTCCTTGGCACTTTTAACATGGTGGCAAATTGCATCTTCCTTGTGCCGTTGATGATGATACGAACTCCTTTGCCATTGCTCAACTGTGTTGGTAGGGAGTCATCTTCAACCACCTTCAGGGTATGAGCGTTTCCTTGCTTAACGCTGACTTGCAAATCTTCAGCCTCTTGGGCATCTGGTTCGCTGAACGGTGGCGGAATGAGCTCTTCAAGAGGTGGTGGTGATGGAAGCTTTGCGTGTGGCTCAGTTTGATACCAGAATGCAACACTCCTGTAAAGGCACCCGGGACAGTTGTTGTTTGGACCATGTTCAATGGATGCTTCTATCGTTTTGCTGAACGGTATGCAATCGGTCAGCATCCACCTATAAAGTGCTGAGCGGGTTTTCGCTCCAAGGAGTATCGGTGTCCCAGCGAATGGTGTTGCATAGCTACCTGAGATGAAATACCAACCGCTGTTAAATTCGTCCTCGGTGCCAGTGCCACGAATTGTCGTTTCCCCATCCACTTTAATGTTCAAGTCACCTTCATAGCACTCAAGTGATTTTCCGACTATGACAAGGATGATGCCAACAAGATGCCCTCTACCATTTGTGCGCAAGATGGTATGCGGGATTCCTTGCTTCGTTAAACTGCAGTTGAGCCATGCATGTAGCCTGCCGAGCTTCCTCTCGTCTAATGGCAGGTTGGAGCGCCACGCGTTACACTCTACCTTCGCTTGCTCGCTTCCATCGTTAACTACTGAAAGGATTGCCGAGCGTGAGAAAGGCATTGGTAAGCGGAAAACGAGTTGTTCCCATCTCACATCAACAAACAGTGAATTGAACTGCACCCACCCAAACGGGATACACATCATGTATGCTATTGGCACATCAATGCTTGGATTTGTTTCCCCGTCCCAATATGCCCTCAGCCTGAGCGAGTGGAGAACTTTGAGCTTCGTTGGGTTGATTCTTAGCGCAATGCAAGTGAGCATACCTTCGCCTCGCAACTCAAAAAGCCTCTTTTCTACCTTTGGAGGTATAATCACGCTTGAAGTTATGTCAGGTGGCTTGGCTTGCGTTGGCATTTGCATCCATTTGGTCAATCTCTCCAATGCCCGTTTGCATTGCATAGTCTGCTGTTCATGATGGACAGCGCTCGGAATGATGTGATATGTGATTTGGTAATAAAGCGAAGACGGGTTTTCAACCTCGATGCGCGCAAGCTTTTTGAAAGTTATCGGCACATAGCAATAACCGCCACCACCTTCCTTCCCAACAAGCTGACTTACAAACGGCATCCTTCGCTGTTTGAAGAAATCCACGAATGGCATTTTGAGCATGGGTTGATGCTCATAATCAATGTAGATGCGTATTTCGCCCATCGGGTTTGCAGACCAAATCCTGTAGATGCATCCACTACCTTTTACATCAAGCAATGTCGCTACATTTGATCGCAAGCTGATAAAATGCCCTTTATCATCGTTTCCGCCAGTTGGGTCGCTCGAAGAAGCTTGGAATGCCTTAGCTCGCCGAAGTATTGGGGCAGTCAGTATGTCGAATGCTTCCCAACCTACTGGTTCGTAGTTTAAGCCATGCAGTTGTTGTGTGTTTGCATGTGATGTATCTTGGATTGTAAGCCATGCTATCAGAACAACGGCTAAGTAGAGCATGCGTTGCCACCTCTGTGATGCATCCGTGGGAAGTAGATACCGCATTTGTAGATGCGTGGTTTTAGAAGTGGAACTTATCTATGTTCTCCTTTGTGAACTTGACTGGTGGACCGAGTATAATTTCGTCGCCACGCACTTCAACTTCTCCAAGCCTGCCTGCTTTAAATTTTTTGATGCCAGCTTTGAGTTGACCATCAAGGAGAGCCTTCGCTGCATACACGACGAGGTAACCAAGGTCAACGGGGTTCCACAGGATCACTGTTTTAACAGTGCCATCCTTGACGAACGGTCGCATAACATTTGGCGTTGAGAGACCGACAACTGCAACCTTTCCTCTTTTACCCATATCTCTAACTGCCTGTGCTGCCCCGGGGAAGGCAACCGAGGATATGGCGAAAACCCCTTTCACATTTGGGTAGGCACGCAATATCTCTTGTGTCTTCTGGTAGGCAAGTTGCTGGTCCTCTTCCGATGGCTGGATTGTGAGCAGTTTCATCTTTGGGTATTTCTCACGCATTCGTTTTTTCATCCACTTCATCCACTCGTTCTGATTTGGTGCTGTAAGTGAGCTTGTAACGATTGCAACGCTCGCGTCGCTACCAACCTGCATTGCCATTTCATCAACGAGTGAGTAGCCTACATCTTGAAATGTAGCTTGGTTGCAAAAGAACTCGCGTTTTGAGCGCTTTGGGTCAGCATCTGCGTCCCATGTGAGAACTCTTATGCCAGCCTCCCTTGCTTTGCGCAATGAGCCAGCTATAGCCACAGGATCGTTGCAGGAAACCGCAATAACATCGGGCTTCCTGAGTATCCATGTCTCAATCAGCTGTATCTGCGATTCAACTTTTGCTTCTGTTGGTCCCTCATAGATGAGCTTTATGTTGCCTATCTCCTTCGCTGCCTCCATTGCGCCACGCTCACACGCATTGAAATAGTCAATACCCTTTATCTTCGGCACCATGAGGAGTGTGATTGTTTTTCCAGCTTGCTGTTGCGCTGTCTCTTTAACTTCTTTCCTTGTGCACCCAATAAGCAATGCGGTGATGAAGAGACACATGACCAGAAAGAGGCGCATTGCGAGAGTTGTCCCCTTCGCAGTTTTCGGTTTCATCTTCTCCCCCTCCTACGCAGCATTTGATCTATCGCTACACTCACGATCAACAAAGCTCCTATGACCATAGTTTGTCCCTCGGTGCGCACAAGCTGTAATGTGAGTATCCTTCTGACGAGCGCTATTAAGAGCAACCCGAGCGATGTTCCAAGGATACTTCCTTCACCACCTGAAATGCTTGCGCCACCAAGCAACACAGCTGCAATAGCGTCAAGTTCGTATCCGATGCCAGCATCAGCTCTTGCTGTGCTTGTCCTTGAGACAAGTATAAGCGCAGAAAGAGCAGCGCATACACCACTGTATGCATACAGGGAAAGCTTTAAGGCTCTAACTGGTATTCCCGTAAACAATGCAGCAGTCTCGTTTTGCCCTATGGCGTAAACGTATCTCCCAAAGACAGTCTTTGATGCTACGAACGAAGTGAGCGAAGCCAAAAAGGCGAAGATTAAAAGCTGCACAGGTATGCCAAAGATGTAGTGTTGTCCCAGAACCAAAAAGGCGTCAGGGAAGCCACTGAATGGCTTTGCTTGGCTGATGCCATATGCTAAACCACGGTAAACAGCCATGGTTGCCAGCGTGACTATCAGTGGCGGAACGCTTATGTAAGCTATGACAGCTCCGTTCAGAGCGCCAGCGAGCATTCCAATCAAAAGGGTCACAAGCGCACTCAACCATATGTTGAGTTTCAATTTTGCCCATCCTATCGCAAGCACAATGACACATAGTCCAACCATTGAGCCAACGGAAAGGTCAATGCCACCACTTATGATGATCAAAGTCATTGGTATAGCCAGCAACCAAACTTCAATGAAATGCCTTGACATGTCAAGCAAGCCAGATAGGTTTATCGTGCGCTCAACAAGCCCGTTTAAACAGACCATGATAAGGATGAACACAAGCAGTAGCCGTTCTCGCATCTCCCAACTCTCCCAACCCCTAAGTTTGCCACTGCTCAATATCTCTAACTAACATCTTGGAGCAACTGAGCGCCCCTTTTCTCTTCAATCACCGAACACCCCTATGGTGCATCATCATTGTGAATTCGTATGCTTACGGATGGTAGAAGTGATATGACCATGGATTGCCAAGAGCATTCAATCAGCCGCAAAAGGGTGAGGGTGTATGAGATTGAAAGGGAGTGAGTTTGAGCATCTTGCTGGGGCTCTTGAAAGGTCTTACAGGCTGATGTTATGGTCTACGCATGTGCGTTGGATCGGGCTTGGTATAGCCGTTTTCACTCTTGTGGGGTCGGTCAATATCAACCCAAACACATTCACTGGGGCGGTCATATGTTTTTCGCTATACAACCTCATCATCGTTTTGCTCACAGCCAGCCCGAAGCGATACAGGCGCTGGCACAAAATTGTAAGCGTTGGTGTCCCAGCACTTGATCTGCTCGCTGTCACAACAGCTTTATCAGTTCCAACTCCAAGTTCAGAGCTTCTCAGCGCCTTTTACATCTTGCCAATTGTTTTTGTTTCAGCCTCTTACGGTCTTGCATATGGATTGATGATGACTGGGTTTGCATCGGCATCGCTTTGGATAGCCCGATACTTCCTTGCAAATCAATTCCTCATCCCAATCTACTGTGGGTGGGTTGCCCTGTTCTTCTTCACATGCTTTGGGACATTCTTTGCAACTCCTCTCTTCCGAAAGATGCATAAAGTTGGCGAGCTGTTCAAGCGCATTGAGGAGCTTTATCAACTTGGCGGTGAGCCACCTCACCCTGACAGGTTAGGGCTCGCACTCCAACTGGCTGTTGATACTGCGCAGATCCACATTGAAGCTTCCCATACGCTCCTCTACCTCTATAGCCCCGTATCAAAAATGCTTGAACTGCGTCATTTCCAACCGCCAGATGCAGCGAATGAATTCCCGTTGAGCATGTCACCTGGGCAAGGTATCGTCGGGCATGTTTTTCAAACCGGTGTCCCATCTCTTTTTGGGGAAGTTAACATCGGTGTTACAAGCACTATGATTGAAGAGACATACCAACAACAAATGCCACCATACAGAACATTTATGGCTGTGCCTGTGCGAACTGGTGAGGGAGTAGTTGGTGTGCTTGTAGCATATGGTTCGCATGATAGAGATCCTTTTACACCCGATGATTTAAGGTTGCTTTCACTGATTGCTGCGCACATAGCTTCGGCTCTTGAGAATGCACGCATACTTCAGGAGTTACAAAAAGTCTCGCAGGTAGATCAGCTGACCGGCGTCTACAACAGGCGCTATTTTGAGCTGATGTTGAACAAAGAGTATAACAGAGCGTTGAGATACAGTTACCCACTGAGCCTTATAATGCTTGACTTGGACAACTTCAAGCATTGCAACGACACATATGGGCATCCAGCAGGCGATGAAGTGTTGAGAAGGGTAGGTAAGTTACTCAAAACCAACTTGCGTGAATCGGACATACCTGCAAGATACGGTGGTGAGGAGTTTGCCGTTATTCTTCCACACACGCCTTTAAACGGTGCTAAAACTGCAGCAGAGAGAATAAGGCAAAAGGTTGAGCAAATGGTGTTTCACTTTGGCAACCCACCAGTTGAGTATCGTATCACACTCAGTGCCGGCGTTGCTGCTATTGGTCCAACGATTACAACCCCGCAAGACCTCATAAAAGCAGCTGATGAGGCTCTCCTAAGAGCGAAGGCGAGAGGTAAGAATAGGGTTGAAGTTGTAACATCAGCCGAGTTTGCCCCTATTGTTGCTTTAGAGGGTAGCACTGCATAAAAGCCAAAGTGAATCAAACTGTGGCTGTAAACCTATCAAGCGATGTTGAGAGATCAGATAGCAGAGGCAAAGGGCGCGGCTTTTGATAATAAGCTTTTGAGCATAGCAAAAACTCCTCAATGAGGTTATGTGTGTGCAATGCCATCGCTACAGCAAGGCTTTTCTCAGCTCGTCCCATCTTGCCCCAACCACCATCTTCAAACTGCAACTTCAACAGGAGTGGTATAGCATGCCTTACTTGCTTCCTTGCGCATTCGTCTTCTGTGCTACCAAGCCCATAAAGCACAATGAATGTGAATGATACATCGTAGTTCCATATCCCATCACTTTGCTGTTGTGCTTCAAGCCAGAGCAAAATTTCTTGGCTCACAAGCGTTGCTTCCATCGTTCCTTCGTTTGACAACGCCATGAGCATGTAGACAGCGCAGGGCAAACAGCATAGTCCATCACTAAGGTATTTGTCAATCAACCACTTGATGGCACGCTTGCATTGCTCGCTTCCTTCCCTCCATCTTTTCAAGCCCAAGAGCACATAACTTGTGAAGCCAAGCGAAAAGGACCCAAAAGAGAACTCACCACCGTCAAGTGCTGGATAAACGGTTGGCACTGAATGACGTTCATAGAAGTTACCATCGCAAGTTTGATGTGCCTCAACAAACTCAATTGCCTTCACAACCTGCGGATGAGAAGGCTCCACATCAAGGTGCGATAGTCTCCATAGTTCATACGCTGTCCATCCAACCGAACCCTTAAAGCTACCTCTTGGGAACTGTGATGCGAGTATGCCTCTCCTTAGCTTCTCAATCAGTGGCACATCCCTCTTCAACTTAAATCCGAGAAGCTCCCTTCTTGCGATTAACCCTTCAAGTGTTTGGCTACGCCAGAGGAATGCAAACGGATGCCTCGGGAACGCCCTCAGCTCTTCAATAAAGGACTCCAGTTTCGTTTTTTCGTTTCTCTTCCTTTCGTTCCCTATCGTCACAATGCACCCCTCAACTACGGCTCATTTAAGCGATCCCCTGTGAGCAGTCACTTCCTCTTAAGTTTTCTGTGCCATTCATAGATTTTGTTGAGCGCCTCAAGCGGTGTAAGTGTGTCTGGGTCGATACGCTCAATCTCTTCAATTATCGGGTGTTGCTGGATCTCAAACAGCTTAAGCTGTATTGGTGGCATTATCTCTTTTGCAGCCTCATGCGTTGGTGCTATACGCTTTGCTCCGTCGGTGCTTTCAAATTGCCTAAGCACTTCCTTTGCTCGCTCTATCACTTTAAGTGGCAGTCCAGCGAGCCTTGCCACCTGTATCCCGTAGCTTTTATCGGTCCCACCAGGAACGATTCGGTAAAGGAAGACAATACCATCGCCTTCTTCCTTTACAGCAGCTCTAAAGTTTCTCACCCTCGGCAATAGCCTCTCAAGTTCGTTCAAGTGATGGAAATGTGTTGCGAATAGGCATTTAGCACCTATCTCATGGATGTATTCGGCAACAGCCCATGCTATGCTAACGCCATCATAAGTGCTTGTGCCACGCCCAACCTCATCAATGAGTATGAGGCTTTTTCGTGTTGCGTTGTTGAGTATGTTTGCTGTCTCGTGCATCTCAACCATGAATGTGCTTTCTCCTGTGGCTATGTTATCGTGAGCACCAACTCGGGTGAATATCCTATCAACAACGCCTATCTCAGCATAGGCAGCTGGCACGAAGCACCCCATTTGAGCCATAAGGACGATGAGAGCGACTTGGCGAAGGTATGTTGATTTGCCCGCAGCGTTTGGTCCTGTGATTATCAGCAGTTGATTTGATGTTGAATCAAGCTCACAATCATTTGGCACAAATGGCTTGTCGCGTTGCATCCGCTCAATCACTGGATGCCTCCCTGATTTTATCCTTATGCGGTCACCGTCGTTAACAATTGGTCTTGTGTATCCGTATCGGTCAGCGAGTTCAGCGAAACAGAGCAAAACATCAAGCGTTGCTATCGCTTGTGCTGTGGTTAGAAGTTCGTGGCTCCGTTTCGCTATTTCTTCTCTTAGTTCGCAGAAAAGCTGATACTCAATTTGGCAGATGCGTTCCTGCGCACCAAGAACCTTCGCTTCAAGCTCTTTGAGCTGTGGAGTAATGAAGCGTTCCGCATTCGCCATTGTCTGCTTTCTGATGTAGTCGTTTGGGACAAGATGTAGGTTTGATTTTGTCACCTCAATGTAGTAGCCAAAGACTTGGTTATAGCCTATCTTGAGTGACTTTATGCCGGTGCGCCTTCTCTCTTGCTCTTCAAGTTGAAGAATCAGTTCCTTCCCATTAGCGCTTATTCTACGCAGTTCGTCAAGCTCTTCGTGATACCCATCTCGTATGATACCACCCTCACGGACTGTTACTGGGGGATCGTCTGTTAGTGCTCTTTTAAGGAGTTGGTTCAAATCATCGCAAGTGTGCATTTGAGAACGCAGTTCCTGTAGGAGTTCGGAACGAGCTTCGGAAAGAGTTGAGATGATCTTGGGCATGTTCTCAAGTGCAGACCTTATGAGAGCTAAGTCCTTAGGATTTGCAGTATGTGTTGCAGTTCTTCCAACAAGCCTTTGCAAATCAGGCATTGACCGAAGGTGTTCTCTAAGGTTTCCACGAAGCACTACATTTTTGAGCAGTTCCTCAACAGCATCCAAGCGTTTGTTTATCTCAGGAACACTAAGCAACGGATGAAGCAGCCAACGCCTGAGAAGCCTGCTTCCCATCGGTGTTATTGTCATGTCAAGCACTGACAGCAGGCTACCATGATACTCCCCGAGTATAGTTTGCGTGAGCTCAAGGTTGCGCCTTGCTGATGCATCAAGGATCATAAATTGGCTTAGCGAGTATGTGCTCAGGGTGCGTATATGCTCAAGCACAGCCATGTGTGTCTCTTTCAAATAGGAAAGGACCATCGCTGCTGCTGTTATCGCAGCATCCATACCTTCACATCCAAAGCCCTTCAAAGATGCTGTCCCAAAATGGCTCATAAGTAGCTGTGCAGGCGATGTGATTACGAATTGGTCAAGCTGATAAGGGGTGATGCGTGGCGAGCATGAATTGAGAAGTTGAGACACGATGGATGCGTCCTCGGAGATGCTATGCGGGAGCAAAAGCTCGGCAGGTTGCAACCTCCCAAGCTCATCTGCGACAGCACCAAAGCCATTCGTTATGTCAATCTCGGTTATGGCAAACTCGCCAGTGGAAACATCAGCTACCGCAAGACCACATTTCTGCCATTTCTCATCCGGGTAAAGCGCCACAAGGAAGTTGTTTTCTTTGGCATCCAAAAATGGTTCTTCAACGACCGTCCCCGGTGTTAGAACCCTTATCACTTCCCTACGCATCAGTCTTCTTCCAGAAGCGGTTTCGTCAAGCTGCTCGCATACCGCAACCTTGTAACCGGCTTCAAGGAGCTTACCGATGTAGCGCTCAACTGCGTGATGTGGTATGCCACACATCGGCAATCTGATGCCTTTTCCGAAGTCACGGGATGTTAAAACGAGTTGCAGAACTTGTGAGCCTACCTTTGCGTCTTCACCAAACATTTCATAAAAGTCGCCGAGGCGGAAAAGCAAAATGACATCTGGATAGCGTGCTTTGATTGATTGATATTGGCGAAGCATCGGTGTCACTTTGTCCTGACGGCTTTCCATCATCACAAAAACACCCCATCATGCCACCAATGTGGCATGCTCAATTTCCAATTTTAGCTCCTTGTATTTGGAGGGTAGCTTTTAGATGGGAACTTCAAAGTCCCCAGTGGGCATTTATGTCGGATTGATAACATTCAACTTTGCCATCAAGCACATCTTTGACTTTCACTTGGTTTCCAGTTGCTGCCGACTCATAAATCGCTATTGCAACTGCTTCGTCAATCATTCCGTCTTCAGCGGTTACCTCCGGCATCCGTCCACTCCTTATTGCGTCAAGGAAGTCATAGCACTCTATCGCAAATGGGTCAGTGATATTGTGAGGGAAGAGGCGTTGCCTTTGCTCATCACTCAAGCTCTCCAAGAATTCGCCTTGCAGTTCTGAAAGCCTTCTTACTCTTCCATCCAGCCTGTGTATTAGTGCGCCAGAGAATGGACCATGGAATGCATCACCTGAGTCAATCAACGTGCCTTCAGTGCCATAGTAAACAACATGCGTAAACTGATGTCCAGGTGCTGCCGATGTGTAACTCCAGAAACCAATAACACCAGAGGCGAAGTTGAGCACAGCCATCCATGTGTCTTCACGGAAGTCATAAACGATTTGCCCATCCTTGTTGTGTGGGCGTTTCTGCAATTGCTTCACCTGAGCATATACGCTCTCAATCTCGCCGAAGAACGTCCGCAGAGTGTGGATGTAATGCACACCGCTGTCAAAGACCAATCCGCCACCACCAAGGTATCTATCAACTCGCCAGTGCCATTTTGGTGCATTCTGTTCGCTCGGTGGCGGACTCCATGAAACCTGTTGCGCATAAAACAGCCTTGGCTCACCTATCAACTTACAGTCGTGTATTGCCCATCTTGCGGTTCTTGCTGGCAGGCTTCTGAAGCACTGCTCCGCGATAGCAGCTATCTTGTTAAAACGCTTTGATGCCTCAACGATCACGCTTGCTGCCTTGATTGTTATGCCTACAGGCTTCTCCAAAAGCACATGCGCTCCAGCTTCCATGCACTTCGTGGCGTGGATGTGATGAAGAGCATGAGGAGTGCATATGTCAACTGCATCAATTTCTTCGTTGCGCAGCATTTCATCAATGTCGGTGTAGACGTGTATCTTCTCGCTTTGGGCTTGTGATGCCTCCTCAGCAAACGAGTTGGCGCGTTCTTCAACGGGATCGCACATGGCTACGAATTTGAAAAGCCCCGGTTCGTGGCGTTTGATCTCAATATAGCCCCTCAAATGCGCTCGTGCGATACCTCCACAACCGATGATGGCGAGCTTTATTGGTTCATGTGACGGCATCCTTTTTCACCCCCCATGTTGCTTGGTCGCATTTCTGCCTATCAAATGATAACGCATCGCTTACCATCATCATCTTGACCAACGTTCCCGCAATGGCAGCATCGGCGGGAATGGTGCATGTGGTTCGGTTTGATACCAGTAGGCAACCGATGCTATATCATCGGTGAGCGGTTGATATTTGCCGTTTGGATACCATCCAAGTGCCTGTATTGTCACCCTAATGTCATGCTTAAAGCGTATTGGGTCACATATGTGCCACCTATAAAGGGCGTGTCTTGGCACTTCACCGGGTTCGTTGCGGAAAAGCGGATAGCCAAGGAAAGGCGTGCAATATGTTTGTCCACCAAAGCCCCATGCACCACCAAAATAGTCCTCAGTCCCAGTGCCACAAATTGTCGGATACTCTGTATCGCCGTCAATGTAGAATTTGACCTCACCTTCACCCCACCAACCGTTTGAAAGTTGAGTCCACGCTATGAAAGTCCCAACATAGTGTCCACGCCCAACAACACCATCAAGGATTGTATGTTCTGGGTGTTCTCTCCTTGTCATTGAGCGACGCCATTGCGCATGGAAATACGCAGCACCATCGGGTATATCCGTTAGAGAGTAGGTGATTTGATAAAAGAAGCCACCGATGTCTTCCCAGTGTTGGTTTTCAATCGTTATAAGCGCGCGCTTCCTAAATGGCATCGGGAAGTAGCAGTTGAAGCCACCGGATGGGTTGACAACAATCGGTAGTGAGTTCACATTGTATCGCAGTCCATGCCCATTACAGAAGAAGTCGCCAAGTGGCACTTCAATTGACGGTGTCTCCTCATCGTCCCAGTAGAAGCGCAGAATGCAACTCCTATAAGCGCGCACATCAACGGTCATCCAGATGTGCTGTATGATGCCACTTCCAGTTATCTCAGCCAGCTTTGTGGTGCTGTTTGCTGGGAGCGTTATGCAAGGGCGAACTTTCCAACCAACACCAAGTTCGGATGCTGGGCTCTTTTCATCAGGTATTGCCATCGCTCCTTTCCCTTTCTCACCAGTTGGATTCTCAGCCGATATGGAGCGTGTCTCCGCATCGGAAAGAATTGGTAGCATGCCAAAACAGCATACACCACATTGCCACATTGCCATCGCTATCACCTCCATCGAGATTTCTTCTTAGGTAGGCATGCCCCATGCTATAGGCTTTATGGTAAAAGTATATCCTCACCCGCATGCAAAAGTGTGTTCATCAGTCTAAACGAGATCAGTTCAAACCAACGAGCACGCTCCAAAGCCCTGATTTGTCCCTCCACACATTGATGGACAACAAGAGCAATCTATGCACGGGCTCTGGCTTGTAGCTAACGATGCATCAACAGCAATGCAACTTATGCGGAGGAACAAGAGGCATGGGACGTGGGACTTTTGGAACTTTATCAAAGCGATTAACGAAGGTCTTGCAATATGCTAAACTGAAATTGCTCTCCTGAATCAAAGCAGTTTGTGAGGGAGGTGAACAAGGTATGGCAACCGTTGAGGTTTCAATAATCCCGGTTGGGACTGGGTCAACAGGGTTAAGCGAATACATAGCTCATGCCATTAAAACGCTCTCACAGCGCGCCGAAAGAGAGGGGCTAAAGTTCTCAGTTGGGGCTATGGGGACAACAATAGAAGGCGACATTGATGTTGTGCTTGCAGCGATAAGGGAAATGCAAGAGGCGCTCTTTAAACTCGGTTGCCAAAGGATTATCACTCACATACAAATTGATGACAGGCGTGATAAGCCAGCAACGATAAATTGTAAAGTGAAAGCCGTTGAGGAAAAACTAAAAGAACTGCAAGATTAGCATGCTGGTGTAAACCTCATCACTAATTAGGGCTATGGGAGAAGTTGAAGGAGGTAGGCACGAGTTAAGTTATGCGATGCCTGCCCCCATTCATCTATAGCGATTTAGTTGTGGAGTAGCGTTATGGCGATGTGAAATCATATGTTCCTGAGCCAACTTCAAAGATGGCTTTACCGTCCTCAACGCGTAGCAGTTTAACACCGGGCGACTGTGTTGCTGGTTTTCCGCTTTCCGTTATCTTTCCTGGATCACTTGTTGGCACATGGACTATAGCGCTCACATTTGGTGGTAGGTTCACTTTCATGTGCAATAAGTTTTTGCTTTTGCGCCATTCAACGCTTATGAGTCCGCGAATTGATTTGTAGCTTGCTCGCACAAACTCAAGTCCGTCACAGATGACGGGTTTTATGAGCACACGCCTGAAGCCATTTTCAGCTATGTCAATTCCAGCGAGCTTACGAAACATCCATTCACCAACTGAGCCAAATGCGTAGTGGTTGAACGAGTTCATGCCAGGCGGGTGTATTGAGCCATCCGGTTGGATGCTGTTCCACCGTTCCCAGATGGTTGTTGCCCCCATCTTAACCATGAAGAGCCAAGATGGATATGTATCCTGAAGCAGTAGCTTACATGCGACATCATCCCTTCCTTCATTACTCAATGCAAGCATCAAATGTCTTGTCCCAACAAACCCAGTTGACAGGTGCCACCCTCTTTTTTCAATGTCTCTTACAAGGTGCTCAAGAGCTTTTTTCCTCAGCTCGTCTGGCAAGAGCCCGATATCCAAGGCAAGTGCGTAGCATGTTTGCGTATCTCCCTTTATCTTTCCATCCCTGTCAACGAATGCCCTTATGAACGCCTCTTTTATCTTTCCGAATAGCTCGCTGTAACGCTTTGCGTCTTCTTGCTTCCCGATTGCCTCAGCCATCTCTGCCATCAACTTCACTACATATGCAAAGTAAGCCGTTGAAAGGACATCCTTTGGTGTCTCTGCACCTGCTGGCACCCAATCGCCATAGCCGATTGCAGGGCGTATCAAGTCTTTGCTATTTTGGACAAGGTAGTCAATGTAGCGTGCCATTGATTCGTAGTGACGCTCAATTACGCGTGTATCGCCATACACTTTGAGCATCGTCCAAGGGATGATTATCCCTGCATCACCCCATGCTGGTGTTCCAAAGCCTGCACCAACTGTTGGTGCTACATCTGGGTATGCGCCATCTTTCCTTTGCCCGTCGTTCAAGTCAATGAGCCACTTCGTCATGAACGATGCTATATCGGCGATATATGATGCAGCTCTCGCGAATATTTGTGCATCTCCAGTCCAGCCTTGGCGTTCGTCCCTCTGTGGGCAATCTGTTGGCACCTCAAAATAGTTTCCCCTAAGCCCCCATACGATGTTCTGGAACAGTCTGTTGAGGCGCTCATCAGAACACTCAAATTCGCCGACCATTGGCACATCAGAGTGAAGCACTATGCCAGTTATAGCATCTAAGTCAGGCTTACCTGGGTAGCCAGTTACTTCGACATAACGAAAGCCCCT